>ERZ773075.844-NODE-844-length-19838-cov-7.76389_pt1 | contig 19838 bp, 22 predicted proteins | sample MGYA00580614_ERZ773075 | MGnify/ENA primary metagenome ERZ773075 (study PRJEB29015, sample SAMEA2738021) | human oral metagenome | biome: human oral; feature: human-associated habitat; material: dental | place: China | collected 2043 ... | reverse complement strand
GCGCATGCGCACAGCATGGCAGCAACAAAGGGAAAAGGGCGGGACGGGCGGGGCATGTGCAATGGCGCAGGAAATGACGCTGAAGTGGCGCGAAAAAGGCGCGCTTACGGACGCTCCTGCAAGACAAAGAGGTTGAGCATGACGGCCACCGTCTGCGGCCCTTCGGGCATGTGGCCCGCCAGGCTGTTGATCTGCACGCTTTCGGCATAGACGGCCGGGCGCAGGGCGGCGATGGATTGCAGCAGCTTCGCCATGGACGCCCATTCGCCTTCCAGGCGCAGGTTCAGCCCCACGCGGTAAAAGCCTTCTTTTTCCTGCGCGGCCAGCGCCTGGCTGCTGGTCACGCTCAAGCCGGCGGCGGCGGCCAGCTCGCGCACGCGCTGCAAGGCGCCGTTGCCCGCGTAGGAGGGGTCGTCTCCCGCCGGATAGGCGTATTGCGACATGCGCTCACGCAGCTGCTGTGCCAGCTCGTCCAGCTGCGGCGCGCTGGCTTGCAGGCCCGCCAGGCGGGCGTAGCGCGGCTCGATTTCGGCCAGGCGCGAGGCAGCCCAGCGGTGCTTGTCATACACCTTGAACGCGCCCAGCGCCAGGCAGGCCAGCAGCGCGGCGGCCAGCAAGGCCAGCCAGATGCGCTCGGGGTTGCGGACGGCGTTCATGGCGCGGCCTCCCCGCCTGCGGGCGAGAGGCGTTGCAAAGCAGGGGCGAACTCCACTTCAATGGTGAAGCTTTCCTGCTTGGCGTTGGCGTTGCGGATGGCGGGCGATGACAGGCGGGCGCTGTGGATGCCGTCTTGCCGGCTGAGGCGCTGCACGAGGGCGGCGGCATCTTCGGCAAAGCCGCTGATGAACACTTTTTCGCCCTCGGTGCGCAAGTTGCTGATCCAGGCGCTGGAGGGCATGGCCTCGGCCAGCAGGGCCAGCGCGGGCACGAGGCGCAGCTGGGGGCCTGTGGCTTGCTGCAGCTGGGCCAGCCGGTCGGCCTGCTGTTGCAGGGCTTCGCGCGCGGCCATCTGGGGGGCGGCCTGGGCGCTCATGGCGGCATAGGCGCTTTGCGCCGCAATGGCGCGCTGGCGCAGTTGCAGCGTGGGCGTGACGGCCAGCGCCAGCAGCAGCAGCAGCGCCAGGGCCAGCAGCGCCAGCCGCAGGCGGCGGCCCCGGGCGGTCAGGGCCTTTCGCACGCGCGCGCCATCAGACGGCATGCAAATGGGGCGCAGCACACCACCTGCCGCGCTGACCGCGTGGCCGCTGGCGGGCAGCACCCACACTTCGGGGCGGCTCACACGGGCGTGTTGCAGCAGCAGCGCGTCCAGGCGCTGGCGCGAAGTCAGCGCCAAATCAACGCGGACGCGGCCATCGCCCAGAGGCGCGCTGCGGTAGCCCGCCACGGTCTGCTCGGGCTTGAAGGGGGTGATGGCCTGCACTTCCAGCTGCACGGCTTCGTCCAGATCGGCCTGCGGCAGGGCGGGCAGGGTGAGGGTGCGCTCCAGCGCCTCTTCTCGCGGCAGTTCGATGGCTTCGGCCTGCGGCGCGCCCGCGCTGGCGGGCAGCGGCTCGGCCTCGCCGTTTTTGACGCTCCAGAGCGTGCGCTGGCCGCTGGCCTGGTGCAGGCGCACGCGCACGGCGGGCGTGAGCGCGCCCAGCGCCGGGTGCGCCAGCAGCAGCGCAGCGGCAGACTGCCACTGGCGCAGCCACTGGCCAAGGTCAATGCCGAACAGGCGCGGATCGCTGGAAGGTGCCAATGCCATGTGAAAGGGAAGAGGGAGCGGAGCGAACGGAAGCTAGCTTCCTGCGGGCAAAACCTGCCCCTGCGTCCGCAAGGTGCGCCAGGGCGCAATGGAAGATGAATAAGCAGATAGCGTTACGTCGTGCGCGAGGCTGAATATTCTGCCCGCATCCAGCGGTACGCGGGCTGTGACTCTGAAAAATTGTGAAAAGCCCGCGCCGGTGAGCGCCGGGTCCAGCCCCGTGGTGTCCACGCCCGCCTCGCCTGCGTCGCGGCGGCTGGCAATGCGCTGGGCCACGGCGGCGTTGCCGCGCGCCAGCACGAGCAGCACCGGCAGGGGCGCAGCCAGCGGGTTCACGTTGGTGTGCTGGTAGGTGTCTGCCGTGACCAGCGGGCGGATGCGGGCGTAGGTGGCGTAGTCCATGCCGGGCACGAGCAGCAGGTCATCCGCCGATTCGAACTGGCGGCGGGGCACGCGCCGCGTGGCGTCGCCCGTGCCGCCGGCGCGCCAGGTGTCGATGGCGTGCGCCAGCTGGTCGGCCTGCTTTTCGGGCACGCCGCCAGCCACTTGCAGCAGGGCCGAGAGCAGGGGCGGCTGGGCGGCATTCAGCGAAATCAGGCCGCTCAGGGGCTGCACCAGCACTTGCATCTCCACGCCGCCGTAGCTCACGCGCGTGGCGGCCATGCCTTCCGGCCGCGCACTTTCAGCCTTGAGCTGCTGCAAGGCCAGCGCGATGGCGCCTTCGGCCAGCGCCTGCGCGGCCACTTGTTCCGAAACGGCCTGCGCGGCCCTGACTTGCCCGCGCACCGTCTGGCTCATGCCCACCACCAGCAGGCTGAGCGCGGCCACGATCCACAGCACCATGATCAGGGCCAGACCCTTGCCCCGGCCGCTTTTAGCGCTACCAGATCCATAGCATGAAGTCCTAGTGCAGAAAGCGCAAAAGCCGCTTTTATCCCCCCTGAATTTGCTCCTGTTCCTGATATGAAAAAGTCCGCCCGCCGCCGCTGCGGCCCGGCCTGCGCCTGTCTGGATCTTCATGGCCCAAACCCCTCGCTGCGCGCGTCGGTATCCGAGGCCAGCGGCGCGCGCATGGGCACGATGAGCAGCGGCCAGGGCGGCTGCGGCCCGCGAATGTCAAGCGCCACGGCGGACGGAATGCGCGCGCGCCGTCCGGCGGCGGCGGCCCAGTCGCCCACCCATTCGCCGCTCAAGGGGTGCCGGTAGCGGATGGACAGGCCCGTGACCGGCTGCGCCAGCGCCTGCCACGGCGCGCGCGCCCAGTCAATGCCGCCCGGCTCATCGCTCCACGGGGCGTAGCGCAGCACCAGGCGGCCTTGCCCGTTCACATCGCGCTCCAGCGCCAGGCGCATGAAGTGCCGCCCGCCCAGGCCGTAGCGCGCGGGCATCACGCCCACCCATTCCACGGCTTGCGCCTGTCCGCTGAAAAAGGGCCGCAACCGCTCGTTGCCCTGCCGCACGGGGCGCAGCGAGGCTTGCGAGAGCGCCTCCTGCAAAAAGCGCGCGGCCAGACGCAAGTCTTCGGCGGACTGCACGCGCGCGTCCACCCGCTCTTCGGTTTGCGCGGCGGAGTACAGGGTCGAACCCAGCGCCAGCATCAGCAGCGAAAGCAGCGCCATGGCGATGAGCACTTCCATCAGGGTAAAGCCGCGCTGGCGCGTCATCGCATCAGCCCTCCGGGTTGCGGGCGCTGCTCGGGGCGCAGGGTTTGCAGCGTCATCTCGCGCGGCGGGTCGTCGCCCCAGCGCACGGTGATGCGCAGCTCGTGCAGCAGCGGCGCGGCAGGGTTGGCCGACGAGACGGGCGTGGCAAAGGGCGCGCTGCGCAATTGCCAGGCCATGCCCGCCGATTCGCCCCCTTCGGCCAGCCCTTGCGCGGGCACCGTCTCGTGCAGCGCCAGCAGCGACTCGGCCAGCAGCGCCGCCCGCTCGCGCGCCGTCACGTCCGCCGTTTGCCGCGCGCTGCTGCCCATCGCCTGATAAAGCAGCCCGATGGACAGCGACATGATGGCAAAGGCCACCAGCACTTCCAGCAGCGAAAAGCCGCCTTGCAGGGCGGCATTCAGGGCGACATTCCGCTCCTTGTTCAATAGCAGGAAGTCCCCGTATTCATTGCGGTAAACGCCTTTTTCGGGGCGTTTGATTAGCTCCTTCTTTTGAGGCGCTGCGGCGGCGTTCATGGCGTTGCTCCCGCTGCCTCGCCGCTGGCTGGCTCCTGCTCCACGCGGCCTGAAAACCAGTCCACCCGCAGGCGCACGCCGCTGCCGGAGGGGCGGATGAGATCCACGCTGCCGCCCGTGGCGCCGCCACGCGGCAGAAAGCGGATGCCCATCTCCTGCCCGTCAGCGCTCGTTTCCTGCCGCGCCGCCACGGCGCGCAGTTGCAGCGAATCGGGCACGGCGTGGCGCTCGCCGCCTTCCATGCCGTAAGTGCGCTCGCGCAGGTTCACCGTAAAGCGCGCCTCCACGCCTTCGCTTTGCGCCCGCTGGCGCGCCGCGCGCATTTCAGTGACGATGCCGCGCACCGCGCTGCGGTATTGCGCCGTCTCGTACATGCGCCCCAGCGAAGCGGGCGCCAGCGCCATCACCAGCGCCAAAATGGCAAACACCACCATCAGCTCCACCAGGGTGAAGCCGCTGAAGCGGTGTGGCGCGCGCGGGGCGAAGCGAAGCGAGGGCATGCGGAAAGCGGCGGACTGAAGCCATTTACTCCTGGACAAGGAGCAAATCCAGCCCCCGCAAAAAGCGTTTGGCGCAATCAGAACGGGGACTTCTTGCTATTGGAAAAGAAGCAAATAAAGAAGGAAAGAGAGCTGGCGCGCGGCGGGCCGGACTGCGGCCCGCCCGTTCAGCGGCCATTGCTCACATCGGCGTTTTCGCCTTCGCCGCCGGGCGCGTTGTCTGCGCCGTAGGAGGCGATTTCAAGGCCGCCGCTGGGGCCGGGGTTGGCGTAGCGGTAGGGGTTGCCCCAGGGGTCGGTGGGCACGCCGCCTTTCATGTAGGGGCCGTTCCAGCCGCTGACAGAGCCGGGTTTCTTGTCCAGCGCAGCCAGGCCTTCTGCCGTGGTGGGGTAGCGGCCCGTGTCGAGCTTGTAGATGTCCAGCGACTTGGCGATTTCCTCGATTTGAAGCTTGGCGGTTTTGGTTTTGGCGCCGCCAAAGCGCTCCATGACTGCCGGGCCGACCAGCCCGGCCAGCAGGGCCAGGATGGCGATGACCACCAGCAGCTCAATGAGCGTGAAGCCCGCCTGGGCATGCGCGCGGGCGCGGGCGGGCGTGGGTTGCAGGCGCATGAAACGCATGGGTTTTCCTTTCTGTAGAGGGGTTTACTTCACCAGGTCATTGACGGAGATGATGCCCAGCAGGATGGAGACGATGATGGCCGCAATCAAGAGACCCAGCACGAGAATGAGGGCGGGTTCGAGCAGCGTCAGCCCGCGCTTGATGCCGGTTTCCACGTCGCGGTCAAGAATGGCCGCCAGCTCGTTCATCATGGCGCCGACGCGGCCTGTTTCTTCGCCCACGCGCACCAGGTTGATGGCCAGCGGCTCGAAAACGCCGGTGGCGCGCATGGCAGGCACGATGCGCGAGCCTTCCTTGACGAGCGGGGCCATTTTGGCCAGCGCCTGCCGCAGGGCCTGATGGGTGACGGTTTCTACCGAGATGTGCAGCGCCGCCAGCAGCGGCACGCCGTTGTCCAGCAGCGTGCCCAGCGAGCGGGCAAAGAGCGTGAGCTGGTATTTGCGCACGATGGGGCCCAGCACCGGCAGCGCAATCAGGCGCGCCTGCCACCACTGCCGCCCCGCCGGCGTGCGCAGCCAGCGCCAGGCCAGCCAGCCCAGCGCCGCCGCGCCCAGCCCCAGCGCCAGCCCGTAGTGGCGAAAGCCCTGCCCCAGCAGCATGACCACGCGCGTGGGCATGGGCAGCGCGTCGCCCATGCCTTTGAACAGCTTTTCAAACTGCGGCACCACAAAGCCCAGCATGCCCACCAGCGACAGCACGGCCACGCCCAGCAAGATGGCCGGATAGAGCGTGGCCGACACCACGCTCTCGCGCAGCGCGCGCAGGCGCTGCATGTGGCCGGCCAGGCGGTCGAGCACCTGCGGCATCTGGCCGCTGACTTCGCCCGAGCGGATCATGTTGATGTAGAAGTCGCCAAAGTGCGCCTGGTGCGCGGCCAGCGCGCGGCTGAAGGGCGCGCCGCCTTTCACGTCTTCCAGCACTTTTTCCAGCAGGGCGCGCACGCTGGGCTTGTGGCTCATGTCGATGAGCACGCGCAGCGCGGCATCGAGCGCCAGTCCGGCGCGCAGCATGATGGCCAGCTCGCTGGTGAGCGAGAGCACGTCGGCGGGCTTGACGGGGCCGCGCGCGGCGCGCGGGCGCGGGCCGGCCAGCGCCGCGCCTTCGGCCTGGCCGGCCGGCTGCACGCGTATGGGCGTCAGCCCCCGCTCGCGCAGCTGGCGCAGCACATCGGCTTCGGCGGCGGCTTCGGTGCGGCCTTCGGCGGCCTGGCCGTCGGCATGGGCGGCGCGCCAGAGAAATTCAGGCATCTGCGCCTTCCTGGCTGTCTTGCGTGACGCGCAGCACTTCATCCAGGCTGGTCAGGCCGGCGGCCACTTTGCGCAGGCCGTCGTCATAGAGCGTGTGCATGCCGCGCTGCACGGCCAGATGCTGAAGGCTGGCGGCGTCCTGGCCTTGCAAGATGGCGGCGCGCAGCGCGTCATCCACCACCATCAGCTCGTGTATGCCCGTGCGGCCCTTGTAGCCCGTGCCCCGGCAGCGCTCACAGCCCACGGCCTTGTAAATGGGCGCGCCTTCGGGCAGAAAGCGCCCCAGCCCGGAGCTTTGCAGCAGCGCAGGCGCGGGCTGCAAGGCCGCCTTGCAGTGCCCGCACAGGCGCCGCACCAGGCGCTGGGCCAGCACGCCATTGACGGTGGAAGTGATCAGGTAGCGCTCCACGCCCATGTCCTGCATGCGCACCACGGCGCTGGCGGCGGTGTTGGTGTGCAGGGTGGAAAGCACCAGGTGGCCGGTGAGCGAGGACTGCACGGCAATCTGCGCCGTCTCGCCATCGCGCATTTCGCCAATCATGATGATGTCGGGGTCTTGCCGCAGGATGGAGCGCAGCGCGCTGGCGAAGGTGAGGTTGATTTGCGCGTGCACCTGAATCTGGTTGATGCCCTCCAGCTGGTACTCCACGGGGTCTTCCACGGTGATGATTTTTTGCGTGGCCGCGTCCAGCTTGGCCAGCGCCGCGTAGAGCGTGGTCGTCTTGCCCGAACCCGTGGGGCCGGTCACCAGCAAAATGCCGTGCGGGCGGGCGATGAGCTGGTTGAAGCGCTCCAGCGTGTCTTTTTCAAAGCCCATGTCTTCCAGGCTGAAGCGCACGCTGGCGCGGTCGAGCACGCGCATCACCACGCTTTCGCCATACACCGTGGGCACGGTGGACACGCGCAAGTCCAGCTCGCGGCCCTTCACGCGCGTTTTGATGCGCCCGTCTTGCGGCAGGCGGCGCTCGGCAATGTCCAGATGCGCCAGCAGCTTCACGCGCGAACTCACCGCCGCGCCCTGCTGCGGCGGCACGATTTCGCCGGGCAGCAGCACGCCGTCCACGCGGTAGCGCACGTGCAGGCCGTCGTCAAACGGCTCCAGGTGAATGTCAGAGGCGCGCAGCTCGATCACGCGGCCAATGATGTTGTTCACCAGGCGGATGACGGGCGCTTCACTGGCCAGATCGCGCAGGTGCTCCACGAAATCGCCCGCCTCGCCCTCGCCCAGCGGGCCAAAGCCCGATTCCGGCCCCTCGGCCTCGGCGGAAGGCTCCTCGAACAGGCGCTCCAGCGCCTTGTCGATCTCGGCGGCCAGCCCCACGGCGGGCAGCACCTCCAGCCCCGTGCTCAGGCGCAGCGCCTTGCACACAAAGGCGTCTTGCGGCGCGGCCATCGCCACGTGCAGCCGCCCCGCGTCGTCCTGCGCGAGCGGCAGCACGTGATGCGCGCGCAAAAAACCCGGCAGCAGCCCTTGCGGCTCCGGCGGCACGGCCGGAAAGGCATCGCCCGTCACGAAAGGCACGCCCAGATGATCAGCCAGCGCGCGCGCGGCATCCACATCAGACACCAGCCCCAGGCTCACCAGCACGCGGTCGAGCGAGCCGCCCATCTCCCGCTGCGCCGCCAGCGCCCGCTCCAGATCGCGCGCGCCCAGCTTGCCCTCGCGCACCAGCCGCTCGCCGTAGCGCGGCCAGTCATCAGCGGCAAAAAGAGGGTCGGCAACAGGGCGTGAAGACATGAACGGGCAGGCTGGATGGGCAAAAACGGGGCGCAATGCTAGCGCACGCCCAGCGCACACGGAATGGGCGCGGCCCGCCAGGAAACCGCTTGCCCGCCGCTTTCCCCCTGACGGCATTGCTGAACGGTATGCCTGCCCCTCGCCGCTCGCGTTGCAACGCCAAGGCGCACGGGCTTTGTCTGCCAGGAAATATCAAAACAAGAGCAAATCAAGGGGATCAGAAATGCCGTCCTGCGCACATTGCACTAGGACGTCATGCTATGAAGAAAGGAGCGAATTAAAGGGCAGGCAAATGGGCGTGTTCCGCCCATCCCGCCACGCAGCGCCAGCTTCGAGGCGGCCCGGGCTGCCGCTGCCAGCGCGGCAGAAGATGCCTGCGCCGGCAGAGTCATTCGCCCGCTTTCGCAGGCTCTCGCAGCTCGCGGCGCAGCACTTTGCCGACGGGCGATTTGGGCAGGCTGGCGCGAAATTCGATGCGCGAGGGGCGCTTGTAGCCCGTCAGGCAGCGGCGGGCGTGCTGGCGCAGCGCTTCTTCGGTGAGGCTCTCGTCCTTGCGCACGACAACGAGTTTGACGGCTTCGCCCGTTTTGTCGTCCGGCACGCCCACCACGGCCGCTTCCAGCACGCCGGGCACGGCGGCCATCACGTCTTCCACTTCATTGGGATAGACATTGAAGCCGCTGACCAAAATCATGTCTTTCTTGCGGTCCACGATGCGGATGTAGCCTTTTTCGTCCATCACGCCGATGTCGCCCGTTTTGAAATAGCCGTCGGCGGTCATGACCAGCGCGGTTTCATCGGGGCGCTGCCAGTAGCCGGCCATGACCTGCGGGCCTTTGATGGCGATTTCGCCGCTTTGGCCCTGGGGCACTTCGCGGCCCTCGTCATCGAGCAGGCGCACGTCGGTATTGGGCAGGGGCAGGCCGATGGCGCCGCTGTATTCGCGCAAGGTGACGGGGTTGCAGCAGGCAATGGGCGCGGTTTCAGACAAGCCGTAGCCCTCGCAAACGGGCGTGCCCGTGCGCTGAAGCCACTGCTGGGCCACGGCGCTTTGCACCGACGAGCCGCCGCCCACGGCCACTTTCAAATGGCTCCAGTCCACCTTGTCAAAGTCCGGGTGATGCAGCATGCCGTTGAACAGCGTATTGACCGCCGGGAGCTGGTGAAACTTGTGGCGGGCCAGCTCGCGCAGCGTGGCCTTCATGTCGCGCGGGTTGGGAATGAGCACCGTCTTGCCGCCAATGCGCAGCGTCAGGATCAGGCTGGCCGTGAAGGCGAAGATGTGATAGAGCGGCAGGGCGCAGATGCCGATGATTTGCTGGCCTTCAGGCACGTTTTTGAGCACGGGCTGGTACCACGCCTGCGCTTGCAGGGCATTGGCCACCAGGTTGCGGTGCAGCAGCATCGCGCCCTTGGGCACGCCCGTGGTGCCGCCGGTGTATTGCAAAACGGCAATGTCATCGGGCAGCACGGGCGGGGCCTGAAAAGGCAGCCTGCGCCCCTTGGCGATGGCCTTGGCGTAGCGCACCGCGCCCGGCAGGCGAAAAGCCGGAACGGCCTTGCGCACGTGGCGCAGCACAAAGTCCACCACCGCGCCGCGCGCCCAGCCCAGGCGCTCGCCCACACTGGCGAGGATGACGTTTTGCACCTGGGTCTGCGGCAGGCAGGCTTGCACCGTGTCGGCGAAGTTTTCCATCACCACCAGCGCCCGGGCGCCCGAGTCATTGAGCTGGTGCTCCAGCTCGCGCGGGGTGTAGAGCGGATTGACGTTCACCACCACCATGCCCGCGCGCAGCACGGCGGCCACCGTTTCGGCGTACTGGGGCACGTTGGGCATCATCACCGCCACGCGGTCGCCCTTTTTCAGCCCGCGCGATTGCAAAAAGGCCGCCAGCGCGCGGCTTTGGCGCTCCAGCTCGGCGTAGCTGTATTCGCGGCCCATGTAGCTCAAGGCCGCCCGGCTGGCGAACTGGCTGAAGCTGGCCTCAAGCAGCGCGGCCAGCGTGGGAAAGGCGGCCACGTCAATGCTGGCGGGCACGCCTTCAGGGTATTGACCAAGCCAGGGGCATTGCGAAGCGGGGTTCATATCAGGGTTCCTCTTTGTCTGTCAAAACGCGGCGGATTGTGGACAGGCTACAAGAAAAAGTATTCTTTTCCCTGCGAGTGAACCCATATTTGAACCAAAAGTATCGTCAAATGATTCTCTGCTGGCGCTGGCAGTCCCCCGTGCGCCAGACAAGCGGCCAGACGATAGGCGCACACGGCAGGTTTGGACGCTCTTTTCACGAGGGTAAAAGCCACGCGGGCTTGCAAGCTGGCAGAACCCGCTCGCGGCCTGGCGGCGAAGGGCGAACGGCGCAGCTCTTGGACAAAGCACAGGAGAGAGAAAGCAGGCGAAGCCGCTCCGAATTGCTCCGCGCCTCGAATCCCTAGGAAAAATGCGATCCCTTTGCGGCAAGAAACAGGGATTTATCCAAACGGATATTGAGCGCCGGCTCCACTTGTCCAGACCGCCTGCTGACCATGGCAACAGCCCACCGCAAGGCTGGATGCGTTTGCCTCTGGGCATTTGCTCCATCAAGCCGGCGGTGCTTGTTTGGAATCCACTGCGACTGCACGAGCGCATGAAGACAACTTCAGATGGTGTGCATTCCACCTTGAACAGGTGGTGAATGGCTTTCTGGAAAAGCGAAAGCCCCGTATACGGGGCTTTCCATTTGGTGCATCTAGCTTGTTAGCGGTAGAGCGCATTTCCCAGTGATCAGGGCTTCGAAGAGTATAGCAACTTGTTGCAAACAAAAGCACAGGGTTTTCACCGATGCACACGCGCTTGTCAGCGTGCACTAATTGATTTGCTTGAAACAAATTGCACTAAAAGGAAAACGAATGCCGAAACAAAAGTCCACTCGTTACCGCTTGGCGCTGGATTTGGGATCCACTTCGCTGGGCTGGGCCATGTTGCGGCTCAATGAGCAGCATGAGCCCAACGCCATCATCCGCGCGGGGGTGCGCATCTTCAGCGACGGGCGCAATCCGAAAGACGGCTCCTCTCTGGCCGTGACGCGCCGCGCTGCTCGCGCCATGCGCCGCCGCCGTGACCGACTGCTCAAGCGCAAGGCGCGCATGATGAACAAGCTGGTGGAGTATGGTTTTTTTCCGGCCGATGTGGCTGAACGCAAAAAGCTGGAACGCATAAATCCCTACGAGCTTCGCGCCAAAGGACTGGATGCGCCGCTAACGCCGGGTGAATTTGCTCGGGCACTCTTTCACATCAATCAGCGGCGCGGTTTCAAGAGCAACCGCAAGACGGACAAGAAGGAAAACGACAGCGGGGCGCTGAAGGCTGCCATTAGCCACCTGCGCCAGCAGTTGCATGAAAGAAAGGCGCGCACGGTGGGCGAATGGCTGTGGCAGCGCCTGCAAGCAGGCCTGGGCACGCGCGCCCGCTACCGCGAAAGCCGAGTGGCGCAGGCCAATGGCAAGACGCGCATTGAAAAGAGTTACGACCTCTACGTTGACCGGCAGATGATTGCAGAGGAATTTGACGCGCTATGGGCGGCACAGGCAGCCTTCAATCCGCAGCAGTTTAGTGAACAGGCGCGTGGCGAATTACGTGATGTTTTGCTGTTTCAGCGCGATTTGCGCCCTGTCAGGCCAGGGCGCTGCACTTTGCTGCCCGATGAGGAACGCGCCCCATTGGCACTGCCCAGCGTGCAGCGTTTTCGCATTCTGCAAGAAGCCAATCACTTGCGACTGCTGCATCCAGACCTGCATGAGGAACCACTTTCATTGGCCCAGCGCGATGCCGTGGTGGATGCGCTGGAGCGCAATAGCAAACGCACGTTTGAGCAGCTGCGCAAGCTGCTCAAGCTCAACAGCACAGTGAAGTTCAATCTGGAAGATGAGAAACGCAAAGAACTCAAGGGCAATGCAACGAGCGCGGCTCTGTCCAAAGACGGCCTGTTTGGCGAGAACTGGTGGAAGCTTGACGAAGCTTTGCAAGATGCAATCGTCTGGCAACTGGTTTCGGAACAAAGCGAGGAAAAGCTGCAGAACTGGCTGCAGGCCAACACGGGCGTGAATGCCACGCAAGCCGAGACCATTGCCAATGCCGGATTACCTGAAGGCTACGGTTCGCTGAGCTACAAGGCGCTGGCGCGCATCGTTCCTGCCTTGCGTGGTGCGGAGGTGGCAAATGGAATAGATGTGCCACGCACATATGACCAAGCCGTACAGGCGGCAGGCTTTGCGCACCACAGCGATCTGGATTCCGGATTTGGTTTTGAACACAGCCACGATGAAGTGGAGCGGATTGGCGAACGTGTGATTGCCTCAACGGGCGAAGTCAAACCTGTCTCTGCCTTCAAACAACTGCCGTATTACGGCAAAGCCTTGCAACGCCATGTGGCGTTTGCCAAGGAGCATCCACGCAATGAGGAGGAACGCTATGGAAAGATTGCCAATCCCACGGTGCATATCGGGCTGAACCAGCTACGGGTGGTGGTCAATGCGCTGATTCGCCGCTACGGAAGACCAACAGAAGTGGTGGTGGAGCTGGCTCGCGATTTGAAACAAAGCCGCGAACAAAGACAGGAGGAGCAAAAGCGGCAGGCCGATTACCAGAAGCGCAATGAGCGTATTCGCCGCGAAATTGCCAGCATGCACGGCTGCGCCGAAGAACGAGTGAGCCATGCCGACGTGCAGAAATGGATTCTCTGGGAAGAATTGAGCTTTGACGTGGCCGATCGGCGCTGCCCCTACAGTGGCGTGCAGATCAGTGCGCAGATGCTGCTGTCCAACCAAGTGGAAATCGAGCACATCCTGCCGTTTTCGCAAACGCTGGACAACTCCTTGAATAACCGCACAGTTGCCATGCGACAGGCCAACCGCATCAAGGGCAACCGCACGCCGTGGCAGGCGCGGGAGGACTTTGAGCGCCAAGGCTGGTCATATGACAGCATTCTGCAACGCGCCGAGCGAATGCCCAAGGCCAAACGCTACCGTTTCTCACGCGATGGTTATGAACGCTGGTTGAAAGAAGACAAGGATTTTCTGGCGCGAGCACTGAACGACACTCGCTATCTCTCACGAGTCGCCAAAACATATATGGAGCTGGTGTGCCCACTCGGCACGAGAGTGATTCCTGGACAGATGACAGCGCTGCTGCGCGCCAAATTTGGTCTGAATGACGTACTGGGCCTCAATGGCGAGAAAAATCGCGATGACCACCGCCACCATGCCGTGGATGCTTGTGTAATTGGCGTGACGGATCAAGGACTGTTGCAACGATTTGCGCAAGCCAGCGCGGATGTGCGCGGGAATGGACTAGAAAAACTGGTGGAAAACATGCCTGTTCCCTGGGCAACCTACAGAGACCATGTGAAGCGCGCCATTCAATGCATATGGGTCAGTCACAAGCCGGATCATGGTTATGAAGGCCCCATGATGGAAGAAACGGCTTACGGCATCCGGAAAGACGGCTCCATCAGGCAAAAAACAAAAGCCGATGGCAGCACGGGGCGGGAAATCACTCATCTGATTCGAATCACTGAGCCTACCCAAAATCTGCGGCATGGCGTAGACGCGCAAGGGCAGCCGCTGGCTTATAAAGGCTATGTGGGCGGCAGCAATGACTGCATTGAAATCACACAGAATGAACAGGGAAAATGGGAAGGAAATGTGATTACCACTTTCCAAGCTTATGACATTGTCAGACGACTGGGCAGCAAACAGGGGCCTCGCCGCTTACGGCATCCAACACTGGCACAGACGCTGGATGTATATGGGAAACCCAAAAAACTGGTCATGCGGCTAATGATTGATGATTGTGTTCGGCTGGAGCTGGACGGCAACAAAAAAACGCTGCGGGTTGTCAAAATAACCGGAAATGGTCAAGTATTCATGGCTCCTGTGCATGAAGCCAATGTGGATAAACGAAATAGCGACAAAACAGACCCATTCGCTTACGTGTCTAAATATGCGGGCTCTTTTCAGAAGGCTAAGGCTAGGCGTATCACCATCTCTCCAATAGGCGAATTGCACGATCCCGGCTTTTAAAAGTAAAAAAGAGAGCGCCATGATTGGACACATTGTCGAAATCGCAGACGACAGACGGCATCTATCCGTACGCCGGGGTTTCATGGTCGTGCACGATACGGAAGGCGAACGCCGGCTTTTGGGTCAGGTACCCCTAGATGACATCGCAGCCGTCATCGCCAATGCATACGGCATCACCTATACCGGGAATTTACTAGTGGCCTTGGCCGAGCGTGGCGTTCCATTTGTACTTTGTGCCGCCAATCACAATGCCGTAGGGATGCTGCTGACGCTGAATGGACATCATGTACAAGCCCACCGCATGGAGGCGCAAATTGCTGCCAGCCAGCCGACGCGCAAACGCCTCTGGGCAGCCATCGTTAAATGCAAGCTGGAACAACAAGCTGCCGCCCTGGAAGCCACAGGCGTTCCTCATATGCCACTTGCAGCATTGGCGAAAAAAGTTCGCAGCGGTGACCCTGAAAATATGGAAGCTCAAGGCGCGCGCCGTTACTGGACACTTCTTTTCGGAAAAGATTTTCGGCGTGATCAGCAGGGCGATGGCATTAATGCTCTGCTCAACTATGGCTACGCCATTGTTCGTTCCGCCACTGCAAGAGCTGTTGTCGCAGCAGGGCTTCATCCCAGCGTGGGACTGCACCACAGTAACGATGGCAACCCCATGCGCTTGGTCGATGATTTGATGGAACCCTTTCGCCCCATGATTGACTTGAAAGTCTGGCGATTGCAATGTTCAGGTCATCATCAAGTCACGCCTGAAACCAAGCGAATGCTGGCGCATATTCTTTATGACGACATGCAGACCAGCGCAGGGACCACTCCCATGATGGCGTGCATGCAAAAGTTGGCCACCTCGTTAGCACAGGTTTACGTTGGTCAAAGAGAAAAGTTGGACTTGCCCTTGCCCAGTCTGCCGCTATCCCTGACAGGCAACCTGCGCCCTTCATGATGGATTCACCATGCTTTCCGGGTACAGGCTGATGTGGATACTGGTGATGTTCGATCTACCCGTGCTGGAAAAAGTCGAGCGGAAGGCCGCCACAGACTTTCGCAAGGCCTTGTTGGACATGGGTTTTGAAATGAGCCAGCTCAGCGTTTACATGCGCTTTTGCACAAGCCAGACTCAAATTGACACCTACGCAAAACGTGTTGAGTCCATCCTTCCCGCCGGCGGCAAGGTCAACCTACTTCAATTCACGGACAAACAGTATGAGCGCATCATCACCTTCCACGGCAAGATGCGACAAGCCCCACCGAAAACACCAGATCAGTTCGATCTCTTTTGATGTTGAACAACGCTTTTTTATACCTCGCAGCACCTAAAAGGTGTTTGGCGACAAGGAGTTAGGTGTTCTGGAATTTTAGATCACTGGGAAATGCGCTCTATCCGGAACAACCAGACCCACCACAATCCTGATGGAAGGATTTTAGATCACTGGGAAATGCGCTCTATCCGGAACCCCATAGGCAGCAAAAATACAGCTATGCGGTATTTTAGATCACTGGGAAATGCGCTCTATCCGGAACCACACCGGCCAGGCCCTCACCGGCGCGGCGATTTTAGATCACTGGGAAATGCGCTCTATCCGGAACTCATCTTCAAACCAGCGCACCGGGCGGCGCATTTTAGATCACTGGGAAATGCGCTCTATCCGGAACCAAGCTGCTAAGCGTCATACCCGCCCCGATATTTTAGATCACTGGGAAATGCGCTCTATCCGGAACCAAGCGACATATCTATCCGTCAGGGCTTGCATTTTAGATCACTGGGAAATGCGCTCTATCCGGAACCCGTTCCCGAGCGGAAAGAAGCGCGGCGGAATTTTAGATCACTGGGAAATGCGCTCTATCCGGAACCCGTCTTTTGTGCTGGCGGGGAAAAGCCAGATTTTAGATCACTGGGAAATGCGCTCTATCCGGAACCTTGCCCCTGTAGTCAGCGGCAGCGGGGCTATTTTAGATCACTGGGAAATGCGCTCTATCCGGAACTTGAGGGGAGCGGTGTTGCCTTTGCGCTGTATTTTAGATCACTGGGAAATGCGCTCTATCCGGAACTGCGCGCGGCACAGGTGATGTGCCGCCGTAATTTTAGATCACTGGGAAATGCGCTCTATCCGGAACCGGCAAATCCGCCCGCTGGCGTGGTTTGTGATTTTAGATCACTGGGAAATGCGCTCTATCCGGAACTGGCCGCCCTGAAGGTGCAAACGGCGGACGATTTTAGATCACTGGGAAATGCGCTCTATCCGGAACTGAATAAGACATGTTAATCTTGCTTTTCTTATTTTAGATCACTGGGAAATGCGCTCTATCCGGAACAAAGATGTCTTACTTGTCTCAAAGCAGTTAATTTTAGATCACTGGGAAATGCGCTCTATCCGGAACTCGATTTGTGCGCAATGACGCACGGGAACGATTTTAGATCACTGGGAAATGCGCTCTATCCGGAACTCGCCCGCCAGGCGCTTGAAGGGGCGCTCGATTTTAGATCACTGGGAAATGCGCTCTATCCGGAACTCCATAAATGCCCTGCTGCGCCTCTCGAATATTTTAGATCACTGGGAAATGCGCTCTATCCGGAACCTATACAGAGCAGTCATGCCCGCCTGCCTTATTTTAGATCACTGGGAAATGCGCTCTATCCGGAACCTTCTTCCGCATCAAGTCATTCGCCGGCCTATTTTAGATCACTGGGAAATGCGCTCTATCCGGAACAACATGCTCCGCCGCGAGCTGGCGGCGGCAATTTTAGATCACTGGGAAATGCGCTCTATCCGGAACCTGGTGTTCCAGCACAGGAAGTCAACCGCGATTTTAGATCACTGGGAAATGCGCTCTATCCGGAACACCACAGCAATACCAAAAGCAGCAATCTTTATTTTAGATCACTGGGAAATGCGCTCTATCCGGAACTCTGCGGCTTCGTCAAACAGTCGTTTTCGGGATTTTAGATCACTGGGAAATGCGCTCTATCCGGAACTCTGATTCATCCAGTGCCAGACTGTGAGCCATTTTAGATCACTGGGAAATGCGCTCTATCCGGAACATTTTCATCACTGCGATCGTTTGTGTGGTAATTTTAGATCACTGGGAAATGCGCTCTATCCGGAACCCCGAAGGCGGTTTTTTTATTGGGGCGGCGGTATTTTAGATCACTGGGAAATGCGCTCTATCCGGAACCTTCGTTTAATGAGTGCGCGCTATCGAGCGATTTTAGATCACTGGGAAATGCGCTCTATCCGGAACCTGGCATTCACTACATGGAACGACCTGGCTATTTTAGATCACTGGGAAATGCGCTCTATCCGGAACTTCGGCGTAGTGCGTCTGGATAGTCGTTTTATTTTAGATCACTGGGAAATGCGCTCTATCCGGAACGATACCAGCTAGACATAAACACTAAGCTATATTTTAGATCACTGGGAAATGCGCTCTATCCGGAACTCCGCCAATCAAGTGAGCGCCTTGTCTGCGATTTTAGATCACTGGGAAATGCGCTCTATCCGGAACATGTGCCATTGACGCTAGCGCCATATGCCGATTTTAGATCACTGGGAAATGCGCTCTATCCGGAACTCCAGCAAAAGCAGTAGCCAATATATACCAAGATTTATTTGCTTCCGATAATCTGTTTTTGCAGTTTCCCGCAGTAATCAAGCGGCGGAATGGGCGAAGTGAGCCAGATAATGTCCGAGGGAGCCAGGGCGGATGTTTCGGCGGGGTCTTCTTGCGAGTGCGGCTTGCCCGCAGCCGAACGGGCGCGTGCGGAAAGAACCCGTGTGAGAAGGTGTTGGGGCAAGAAGCGTGGGACGCCCAGGGCGCGGTGGGTGTGCCCGTTGCCTGTGATGAGGATGACTGTTTGGCTGGAGGGCGCTTGTTCGGCCAGGCGGGCCAGTGTGGCGGCCATGGTCATGTCGCGGGCGATTTGGATGCGTGTCATGGGCGCCGTCTGCTCTGCGGGCAGCAAATCGCAATGGCTTTGGCGCAAACGGTCTTGCTGCAGAGCCAGCAAGGAGGCGGGCAGCTGGGTATCCAGCTCAAGGTTTCCCATGGCTTCTTTCATGCGGGCGCGGGGGAGGTTTGCGCCTTCCACGGGCACGCCCGCGCGCACGGCTGCCATGATGGCGGGGCCGTAATTGGCCCAAGGCCAGGCGCGGTCGTTCCAGGACAGCGCTTGTTGCACGGCGGCTTCGCTGGCAGAGCGGGGCAGGCGGCGGGTGTCGTGGCCCTGTTCGGCCATTTCAAGGGCAACGGCAGCCAGTTGCCCGCGCGCCGCCAGCCAGTCGATGACTTGGCGTTGGAGCCGCTGGTGATCAGGAGCGTCGTGCTGCTCGCCAATCAGCAGCGCCTGGGCGGGCAGCAGGCGTTCCAGTTGCTGGGCGTCAATTTCAGTGGGCGTTGCAGCAATGCAGGCGCTCAATGCCAATGGAGCGAGCAGAAGAAGTGTGCGCATGTCATGTTCCCGGCGGAATGGGCCAAAGGGCCAAAGGGCCAAAGCAGGCTTGTGAGCCGCCGTCATGCTACGACAGATGGTGCAATGGCTCTCATGCCCGCTCTCACGTCTGAATCAACCGCAAGCGCTGGCGCGCGCTGAAACGGGCGCTATTGCGTTCACGGCAAGCCGTTTTCGCACGCTTTTTTCGGCAAGGAACAATCAGGCTCTGAAACCGCCTCTGCTTTGCTCTGAATAGCACAAAACCGCCCGCCCAATAATCATTCCTTTTACAGATTATTCGGCCTTGCGCAAGGCCATGCATCAATTGAAATTGCATGAGCGGCGGCCTGAAGCAGATTTTCAAGAAGGCAGAATTTGTCATTGCAAATCCTGCGCATAGGGCCGGCCTGTATATTGGTTTCTTGCTGAGAGATATAAACAGCGCCGCTCCGGCGCCTCATATATAATGCATTCGGTTCATGGCGCAAATGCGCTTTCTGCTTCGCCAGATTATCAGGCCATGCTGAAAATGGCCAAATGCAGCATGCCTTTCATTATTAGAGCCGCCTGCTCTCCATTCGTATGACACACCGCCCCCTTCATTGGCAAACCGCCCGCTTTCGCATTGATCTGGCGCGCCCGCGCATCATGGGTATCGTCAATGTCACGCCCGATTCGTTTTCAGACGGCGGCCAGCATGCCAGCGCGGCTGCGGCGCTGCGCCACTGCGAGCGGCTGCTGCGCGAGGGGGCAGACATTCTGGACATTGGCGGCGAATCCACTCGCCCCGGCAGTCCCGCCGTTTCACTGCCGCAAGAGCTGGCGCGCGTGCTGCCTGTGCTGCGCGAGGCTGTCCGGATGGGCGCGCCCGTCTCGGTCGATACCTACAAGCCCGAAGTCATGGCCGCCGCGCTGGATGCGGGGGCGGACATCATCAACGACATTTGGGCGCTGCGCCAGCCGGGCGCGCTGGAAGCCGTGGCGCGCCATCCGGCCTGCGGCGTTTGCCTGATGCACATGCACGGCAACCCGCAGACCATGCAGCTGGCTCCCATGCCGGGCGATCCTGTGCCGCAGGTGCTGGCCTTTTTGCAGCAGCGGGCGCAGGCGCTTCAGGCGCATGGCGTGCAGGCCGAGCGCATCACGCTGGATCCTGGCATTGGCTTTGGCAAGACGGTGGCGCAAAACTTCGCCTTGCTGGCCCGGCAAGGCGAGCTGTTGAGCGCGCGGCTGCCGCTGCTGATCGGCTGGTCGCGCAAATCTTCTCTGGGGGCGGCGCTGGCGACGGGCTGGTGCGAGCCGTGGCCGTAAACGGCA
>ERZ773075.843-NODE-843-length-19842-cov-19.6048_pt1 | contig 19842 bp, 24 predicted proteins | sample MGYA00580614_ERZ773075 | MGnify/ENA primary metagenome ERZ773075 (study PRJEB29015, sample SAMEA2738021) | human oral metagenome | biome: human oral; feature: human-associated habitat; material: dental | place: China | collected 2043 ... | reverse complement strand
CAGGTTGTTCATTTTTTGGTCACAAAAAATGGCCCTTCTTTCCCAGGCCTTACCAACACAAACACACGTAGGGGCTGGTCCAATTACGGACGGGCCCCTTGACGCTGCTCGTTTTTCGTTCAGACAAATCCACTCGTGTACGTCATCATGCATCTATTATTACATACTTCTTCTCTTCTCGCAACACCTAGAACCTTCTAGTTCGTAACGGTTTCATAACATCTTGTGCTGTCCTGTCCAACCCTTGCAACAGCAAACTGTGCAATATGGAATGTTCATTTATTGCCAGGGGTGGGGCGGGGCCGTAGAGTAGGACACGTCGAAAGGAACAAAAAATGAACAACCTGGTGGAACTCGCAGTACAACGCAAGATCTTCACGCTGCTGGACTTCACACACTGTGACGGGTGGGTCAACATGGAAGGAATTTTGCGAGCCTGCCGTGAGGGCACCGACAGCCTCACCAACCTTTTGATCGACGACAATGCCGAACCAGGACTGGCCTTTTCAGTTGCCTGTACGATCAGAGCCGCATGGGAGAAGAGTCCCCGTTTGGACACCATTCTTGCATGGTTCATGCTCGACTGGCCATACGCCGAGGACATCGCCATTGCATGCCGGGAATCGGTTGTCACTTTCAGGCGTTACGGTGGTTTTCAGCAGCTTCACACGGATTTCGTCTCTGTCGGCTACGAGGGGCTCCGCCTTCTGGAGGCTGAACGTTTCGTGGATGACATCACTTCCGCCTGTTACAGCCATCCGTTGGAGACTGTGCCATCCTTCGCGGCGATCAGAGCCTGGTACACGCAACTTCTGGATCCTGGTTTTCATGTCCGGGCACTCGTTGGGGCGTCCTTCAGCCTGGACACGGTTCTCGCTCTTGCGGATGTCGTCATGCTTTTTCCGCCCGGATGGACCGGTAATCTTGGTGTCCATGCGCAGTTGAAGTATGTGGAAACTCTCATGAATGCATGGTGGGAGTGGTTTGTCGAAAAGGGGTATGCCGATGCTGAACGGAAAGGACTGGGCAACGCGGTTGATGAATTGTATGAGTGCTCGCCTTTCGTTTGGTGAGGAAGGGGGGATTGTGTGGCCATGATCAGGTCATACATTAAATTGATGGCGGACTGTTTCGCCGGCAAGAATGAAGAAAGGAATGAAGAAAATGAGTGACATCAAAAACAAAGTGATCAAGTTCGCAACAGACATGTTCAAACATGTCATCGCCAAGAAAAGCGACGATCCCCAGAATCTCGAACGAGCTGCCGGACAGCTCGGAAGAGCTGAGTTCGAGAACTATCTCATCACCTGCCCTCATGAGTTCCTGTTCGACAGGGATTACATCGTGGAACTGTGGTATGAACAGGACCCTGTGAAGTTCCTGCTGTCCCGCAAAACCCTCGACCCTGATGCTCATCTGAACTTGGTGTACGGCGTCAAGGACTTCCTCAACCTCGATGTGCCGTTCTTCGATGAGTGCGCCACATTCTACCTGGAGTCGGTGTTCAGCCGGTCCTGGAGGTTCAATCCGGCAGAAATCGGCTACCTGTGGCGCCTGATCCACGACTGTGAATTCCCGATCATGCCGGCCACCCACAGCGTGGAACACGATTCGCTTGCCAATCTGGCATCCATGGGCGCCACCCCTGAAGAGGTCATTGAACTGGCCAAGTTCCTGGAGGCCTTCAATCGGGGGGTTGACGGTGATGCGTGATTATATCATCGAGGTGCTGTCCCGGCTCGAAAAGTTCGGTTCCATGACTTGGCATCATACGGTCAGGCTCGGCTGGGGTCCCGGTGAGTACCACATCGGCAAAGCAGGTGTGCGCCGCAGGATCCTGCTGCGCGCCATCGAGCAGAACTGGATCGCCTTCCATGGTGACCGGCTCGTCATCACCGGTCATGGGAGACGGGAGTTGCGTGATGCACTTCGAGCCGTTTGAACCTCATGCCTGGGCGGAAGCCGTGAGAGCAGCCGGATGGCGTGCCGCCTACCAAGTCACCGAGACCCTGTCGGGTATGATCACCACAAGACTGACGATGATCGGGCACGTCACGATCATCGCCGAAACCGACGGCTACGTCACCACCCTCCGAGGCATCGGCCCGCGGGGTGAGGACTTCACCGTCACACCCAGCTACTTGATTGGGATGCTGGGGGAGGAAGCCGTACCGGACTTCCTCAAAGAAGAAAAAACAGTCACGTTGCTGAAAGGAAAACTGTCATGACTGAGTCCACTTCCATCGCTACCGTCGACGCCGAGATCGTCACCGACCCGGCACTCGTCCCCGCAGGGTCGCGCCAGTTCGCATTCGACTCCATCCGCGCCTTGGCGAACCCCACCAGCGGGGTCGCCACCAGCATCGACCTCAATCCCGCCAACGCCGTGAGGCTCTACAAGGTGAACTCCGATGCCGAGCCGCTCGAGGAGAACATCGGCACCGTCATCAACCTGCGCCACTACGTGGCGACCGTGGTTGATTTCCAGGCCGAAACCCGCCCCGGTCACTTCGAGACCCGCACCGGCGTTCGCCTTGTGCTCGTCGACGACGTTGAAGGGAAGTCGTACGCGACCATGTCGGAGGTGGTCATGAGTGATCTGAAGCAGCTCATCGGCCTCGCCGGCCATCCCTCTACCTGGGAAGAGCCGATCCGGGTTGTCGCTGCGAAGGTGAAGGGGCGTGGGGCCAGGTCGTTCCTGACCCTCAAGATCGCTGATTGATGCCGCGCAGAAGGGGAACAGGGCGGGCCCTCACCCTTCACGGGTGGGGGCCCGTTTCATCATGAATCTCCGGGAGAAGCGCGAGTATCTCGCGAAGCTGCACCACAGGGCCAAGCGCAAGGTTCAGTACTGGAAACGTGAAGGCCACACCGCTGTTGAAGCCCCTCCGCTGGACAAGAAGAAAATGGCCGGTTACACCAACAAGCAATTGGATGCGGCGATTCAACGCTTCGAATCATTCAATTCCCGAAAGAACTCGTTCGTCATGCTCGGGAACGGCAAGTTCGTCACTTCTGAGCAGTGGCGGAAGTATAAGAAGTCCGAGAAGAAACGTAATGCTGGGGTGAAGCGGAAACTCGAGAAGATTGAACGAGCCACTTCCCCCAACATTGACTCCAGCTACGGTGACTGGCGAAGAATCGTCATTCCATCCGTTCATCCTGAAAGGGTGCCGAAGTCCTCACCCGATGATCTGGTGAAGGTGAATCGCATGCCCCACCAGATTACCAACGAGAACTCTCTGCGGCGCCTCACCGAGTTGAATGAGAATGTGTTTACCCGGGAGCACAAGGAGAAACGAATCGCTTCCGCGAGGGCCTCGATGGAGAAAATGGTTGGGCTTGTCTATCCGGCACTGGTGCCGAAGGTGCAACAACTCACTGGTGCCCAGGTCGAGATGCTGTGGCTGTTCAACCGCAACTTCTCCAGCAACCTTCGGCTGGCCTACATTGAGACACAGATCATTCTGGACCCGCAGACCGAGGCCACCGAGCGTGCGAACCGCGAGGATGCGCTGTGGTGGGAACAGGAAGAGATCAAACGGGCCGTCGACTGGGCCGACGGCTACACCCCGGGCGACTTGTACAAGCGGCGTCGCAAGCCGCTGTTCAATGAGCCTCCGTCATGGTACAAGCCTGAGTATTCCGAGCAGGACCGGTACAACATGCGCCGCGCGGAGGCCAGGGCACGTTCCGCCGCTGCTGGGTATGTGCACAAGAAACCGCTGATCCAGGCTTCTTCGGATGAGGATGCCAAGAAACGAATCCGGAAGGCGGGTGCGCAGAGGGCGCGTGAACGGAAACGGCGTACCGTGAAGTACCAAAAGGAACTAGAGAAGAAACATGGGGACGAGGAATGAGGTAGCGGGGTTCGCTGACTTCGAAACTGTCAACAAGGTCGATGACTGCCGGGTGTGGTGCTGGGGCATCGCGCCCGTCACACCTGATGTCACACGCGAACAGGTGGTTCATGGCCTTGACGTTGAATCGTTTCTCGATTGGGTGCAGGACGGGCCCTACAATCGCATTTACTTCCACAATTTGGCTTTCGACGGGGACTTCATTTTGTCCTATCTGCTGGGTAGTGGCTGGGTGTGGAATGAGGATTCCTTGTTGCGCGAGTGCCAGTTCTCCACGTGCATATCGGAGATGGGCCAGTATTACACGATCACCTGCCTGTTCCCCAATGGGCAAAAGGTTGTGTTCGCTGACTCGTTGAAGAAACTGCCCTTGTCGATCTCGGCGCTGGCTGTGACTTACGGGCTGGCGGAACGGAAACTCGAGATCGACTACGACGCCGACCGATCTGTGGGGTACGAACCGACCGTGGAGGAGTGGCGTTACCTCGATCACGATATCATCATTGGTGCCAAGTGTGTTGCACATACTCTCGCTGAGGGTAATACGAAACTCACGATCGGCTCCGACTCCCTGGCAGCCTTCAAACGTCTCACGAAGGACTGGGAAGTGTCCCTACCTGTGCTGGAACGTGATGTTGATGACTTCATACGCGGCGCTTATCGTGGCGGCTGGACATTCCTCAATGAGAAGTATGCTCGAATTGTTGTCTGCAATGGGGATGTGTATGACAACAACTCCATTTATCCGTGGGCGATGCGCACCCAGCAATTGCCATATGGTCAGCCCATTCGTTTCGAGGGGCGTCCGGATCCGTGGCGCACATACATTGTTGAGATCAGCCTGACCGCCACCATTCGGCCGGGTATGTTGCCCTGTATTCAGATCAAGAACAATTCTCGTTTTGCCGCCACTGAATATCTCACCGTCATTGAGGAACCCGTGACATTGACTGTCACCAACATTGACTTGGAACTCTGGCAACAGCATTACGACTTGAACATCATCGAATGGCACGGAGGCTTCTACTTTCAAACCCGCACTGGTCTTTTCAACGCTTACATCGACCACTACATGGCCATAAAGGCCGCTGCTACGGGCGGTGCCCGTTTGTTGGCGAAACTGCACCTCAACTCCCTGTACGGCAAGTTCGCCACCCGCCCCGAGGTTCGCTCCAAACGCCCCATTCTCGAAAACGGGGTGATACGTCTCGTCGAATGTGTACCTGAGGTCAAGGATCCCGTCTACACACCGGTTTCGGTGTTCGTCACCGCCTACGCCCGCCGGAAGACCATCACCGCCGCGCAGGCGTTCGGGGATGACTTCGTTTATGCCGACACCGACTCCGTGCACGTACTTCGCCCCAATACCGGAGAACTGATGGAACATCCCTCGGAGCTGGGGTTGTGGAAACACGAGTACTCATTCACTTACGCCCTGTACTGGCGTGCCAAGTGCTACATCGACAAACGTGTGGATGGCGTCAATGAAGTTCACATTGCCGGCATGCCTCGCAGTGTCGCGTCCGAGTTGACCATTGGCGATTTCGAACCCGGCAGGATCTTTGAGGGCAAACTTGCGTCGAAACGTGTGCCCGGTGGGGTGTGCCTCGTGCCCCGGCCCTACGAATTGAAGGTATAGTGGGTCATGGCAGCGGCCCAGGAGGTCGTGAAGCCATTTGTGGCGGCGGTCGGAGACGGCTGAACCGGAACCACCCGTGAAAGGGCCCGGCAGTCAGGGAGTGGTGTCCCACCGGCCGACCGTCACTCAATCGAAAGGAGCAGACACATGGAAAACACCGACAACTCCGGGGCGGAAGAAGTTTACGAACAGCAGCCCGTTGAAGTGTCGAACGAGCCGGTTCAGGATCTTGGCGAGCGATTCAAGGAGATCGCGGAACAGATGATGAGCGACTTCCACCAGCGCATCGACGCACTGGACAAGAAGTACACGGACCTGCGCCACACCCTGACCAGGCAGGTCGGCACCCCCACAACCGAGGAACCGGAAGACTGGTCCTGGGAACACTTGCGGGAAACAATGTTCCCTCGAGAAACCGCACACTGAGAAAGGAAACTCATGCCCGCACCGAAGTATCAGGGCGCAACCAACGCCCAGATCATAAACACCCTCCGCGCCAACGGCTCGTTCGACTTCCAGCGCCGCATTCCCGAAGCGACCCAGTCGAACTTCGTCGAACTCGGCAAGAACATTCTCCGCGACCCTCTGATCCGGAACGAGTTTGTCACCAACCTGGTGAATGTCGTGTCCACCATCTACATCGACGGCGCCCGTCCCTGGACGAACAAGCTTTCCGAGTTCAAGCGTGCCGTGCTTGACTACGGCGGCAAGATCGAGGACATCTACGTTGGTCTCATCGAGGCCGAGCACTGGTACAACAACAGGGAATACGGCACCGAGATCTTCCGGCGCCGTCTGCCGCGGATCGAATCCACGTTCTACCACACCAACCGGGAGGACATGTACCAGATTTCCATTTCCGAGGCCATGATGCGGCGCGCCATGCTCTCCAGTGGTGGCCTCGGCGATCTCGTCGCCCAGATCATGCAGGCTCCCGTCACCTCTGACAACTGGGACGAGTTTCTGCTCATGGCCTCCTTGTTGCGTGAGCATTACGCCAATGGCGGGTTCACGAAGATCCAGGTTCCCGATGTCACCGCCGCGACGGCTGGTGAGGCCGAGGCCAAGAAACTGATCAAGGCCATCCGTACCACTGCTGACAAGCTCGTGTACCTGTCGGAGAAGTACAATCCGTTGAAGCTGCCCACCTGGTCCAACACGGAGGACATGATCCTGTTCGTCACTCCCGAGGCTGCTGCAACCATTGACGTTGATGCACTCGCTGCCATGTTCAACATGGAGAAGGGTCGTATCGACTATCGCATCATCAAGGTGCCCGCGGAGTACATCGGTATTCCGAAGATGCAGGCAATTCTCGTGGACAAAAAGTTCTTCGTCTGCGGGGACGTGTTGTATGAGAACAGGTCGTTCGCGAACCCCATGGGGTTGTACGAGAATTTCTGGCTCCATCACCACGAGATCATCGGCGCCAGTCTGTTCGCCAATGCGGTGCTCTTCACGAGTGAAGAGGTCACCACCGCAACCGTCGATCACGGCAAGATCACCAAGATCACCGCCATCGGTGTCACCGACATTGCCGAGAAGACGGTTGAGAAGGTGGCGCCCGGGTTCTTGTACTTGCTGAACGCCACCATGACCCGCACCGGCGGTTCCGAGTTCGACCAGCATGGCATCCTCTGGAGTGTTGCCGGCAACACCGATCCGCGCACCGTCGTCACACAGGACGGGGTGCTGTTCATCGGTGCCGAGGAGGAAGCGGCGAAACTGGCGGTGACCGCCAAGGCGGCGTCGGATCCGAAGGTCACCTTCTCCACCGACGTTGCCGTCGATAGCGATGCCGGCAAGGTGAAGTGGCCCAAGTGAGCATTCAACTGCCGAACGGGGTGGGTGCTGTCAACATGAATGTGCGTCGTGTTGATGAGCACCTCTTCCCTCGCCTTCCAGCAGGCATCTGGCTGGGGCAGGGGAAAGGTGAACCCAACTGGGTGCGGCGCAACTGGAAACTCGTGGACCTCAACCACGAGCACTCCTCCGGCAACGCCCAGGACTTCATCATTTCCCGCAAGGTGGGTGTGCTGCCCACCCCGCAGGAACGCGACAACGCACTCAAGTTGGTGCGCTGGTTCCAGGTCAACGCCCGTCACATCAACCTCAGGTGGATCATCTTCGACATCTACAATGAGGGAATCGCCCGATCGTGGAATCCCGATCGTGGTACGTGGAAGTGGCTCTACACGGGTGGCGTGTCCGAGGCGCACCGTGACCACGTGCACGCCTACTTCGGTGGAGGCGACCAGGCCCTCCACCTCGTCGATGACAGCCCACTCGGAGGGGCTGTGGAAGGAGAAGAGATGCTTGCCGAGGAATTCCGTCGCGAGCTTCACAGCGAACTCAACAACAACGAGATGATCTCGCTCACCGCGTCGCGCACCGGCATGGTGGCAACCGAGTTGGAGAAGACCAATGAGCTGTTGAGACAGCTCATCGCGGCTGTGAGCGGGAAGAACTGACATGCCCCCACTGCTGGACGTCACCCTCACCGTCGGGGTGCTGGGTGGCGTTGCGGTCGTGCTGGGTCACACGTGGCAGCGTGTGACCCGGCTCGAAAACCAGCTCGAGCGGGAAAATCGCCGCATCAACTCACTGTGGATGGTGTACCGTCAACTCGTTGACCTGTACTACAGGTACCGGCGCCCGGATTCACCGGAGCCGCCGAAACTCGAAGAACTCTGGAAGGAAACCAATGATTGAGATCGCGACCGTGCCGGCCGTGCTGGCACTCGTCAACCTGCTCAAGAAGGCCGGGCTTCCCGCCGCGGCCGCCCCTGTCGTGTCGCTCGTCGTCGGTGTGCTCGCCGTGTTCGCCGCGCAGCACGCCGATGTCGCCTGGGTGAAGGCCCTGTCCGAAGGGCTCATCGTTGGTCTCGCCGCCGCGGGCGTGTATGACATTGCGAAACCCTCACCGAAACATGCCGAGTAGGCTATACTGAATTGGTGTGACAGCCACACCTTTCGACATCGAACCCGCCGGTCCCGTCCTGCCGGCGGGTTCGGTGTTCAATTACGACATCTGGGGACCCGGCACCGAAGTCACGTTGTGCAACGTGCCATGGGATTCCGAATACAACAACGTTGTCAAGTTCGAATCCAGAGCAGCTCTGGACAAGTACCTCGAAACCTCCCCCGGACCCCGCATCAAGTTCAATGAACTCTCCTACGCCCGCCCCGAACAGGACGTCCTCCTCGACATTCCACTGTCGTCGGCGTACGGCTACAACTTCATGAGGGTGACGAACAAGGAGACCCACAATGATGGGCCGCTCACCTTCTACTATTTTGTCAAGGGGGTGGAGCACATTGCCCCGCAGACCACGGCATTCCACCTTCAGCTGGATGTGTGGTCCAGTTTCCAGTGGGAAGTCACTCTCGGTCGCTGCTACGTCGAGCGCGGTCATCTGTCATTCCTGGTCGCCGGTGCCGGCACCGAAACCGGGTTGAAGAACCTCCTCGTTCCCGAAGGCCTGGACTGTGGCGCCGACATGATCGAAACCGGTTATCTGCGCCACCGCATCCGGCACCCCCAGTCGCGTGGCGACGGCGCGTACAGCATCGTTTTCTTCGCCTCGGCCGATCTCACCACCGATCCCGGCACCACCCAGAATCCTGTTCTGAACACGTCCAAAGGTTCCAACATCGATCTGCACTCCACCGAGCGGAAACAGAACGGTGAGGGCACGGTCAACCAGTACCGTCGCGTGTCGGTGTCCGTCGGCGCCGACCTGTGGTTTACGAGCGCGGATCACTTCGTAACCGTCATGGATTCCCTGAAGAACGCCCCCTGGGCGTCACGCTCCATCATGGCGTGCTTCATCGTGCCCCTGCTGCCCGAGAGCTTCGGTGGTGGGGAATCCTTCCTGGGCCGGGATGCCGCCACGCGGAAGCTCGTCACCGGTTCCTTCACCTATCGGCAGGAAGTGACGCCGGACATCACCACAACCATGATGGCCCGCATTCCCGCCAGATATCAGCACCTTGTCAAGTTCGCAACACATCCGTATTCGGCGTTCGAACTCACCACATACACCGGTTCACCGGTGATCCTGAAACCCGAGTTGTTCTCCGGCAACAGGCTTGAATTGCAGATCTCCGCCTGCATCATCCCCCCGAATCCGCGCACCGTTATCTACCCATTGAATTACGGCCGCAGGTTCCGGCAGGACCCGTGGGGTGGGGCGTACCTGGACGCATGCACGGTGATCACGGAATACCCTCAGCTGCCGATCACCAACAACTCATATCTCGACTACCTCGCTAGTAACAAGAACCAGTTGGCGTTCCAGAATGACAGCGTCAACTGGGCGCAGCAGCGGGCCATGATGGGCGCCAACACCGCATTCCAACAGGCAATGATGGGCATTGACGCCTCCCAGCAGAACGCGGATCTCGGCCGTGACATCACTAACCGAAACGCATCGTTGGGGCGGGAGCTGAACTGGTTGAAGTCCATGCAGCAGGGAATCAACAGTGGTGTCGGAGGCTTGTCACAGATGGCCTCCGGAAACCTTCTCGGGGGTGCCATCAACGGCCTCATGGGTGTCGGGAATGCCTGGATGGATCATCAGATCAACAACATATCCATAAACGGGCGTAACGCCATCGCCAACGACGAACTCGCCGGCCGCACCCGCATCTCCAACAACCTTTCTCGTGGGATTGCGAACAGCAATCTTTCCCTGGCCAAGGCGACCGCTGCCGGCGACGCACGCATGGCGATCGCGGGCATCAACGCAAAGGTTCAGGACGCGAAGATGCTGCAACCCTCCGTGTCCGGCCAGCTCGGAGGGAACTTCTCCGCTTTGATCAATGAGCAGGGATACACGGTCAATGTGCGGGTGAAGACCGTCGACCAGGTCGCTGTTGAACGGCTCGGCGAGTACTGGCTGCGATACGGCTATGCGCTAAACCGGTATTGGAATGCATCGGAGCTGCTGCCCATGAGCAACTTCTGCTATTGGAAAATGGCGGACGTGACCATGGACACCGCATTCATGCCAGAGCTGTACAAGTCCACTATCAAGGGCATGTTCCTGCGCGGTGTGACCGTGTGGCGGAATCCCGACCACATCATTCACCTCGACATCGCGGACAATGCCCCCACGGGAAACCGATGGGGTACGGTTGTGCTATGAGCAGGAATCAGTACAACCCCCATGAAGTGATGTCCCGGTTCATACCGCGGAATCACATCGGTCTCGGGAACATGCGCACCGCAGGCTATTACGACAAGCTGTCGGAATGGTGCATGGCCCGTTTCGAATGGGAAGGCCTACCCGAATCCATTGATGTCCGGTTTGTTGAGAAGCAGCTGTACTACGGCGGCCTGGTTGTGCTGTACTGGGACGGCCGATACGACGACTGGGTGATGGCCGCAGCCTCCCCCTCCGGCCCTCTCGACCTGTACGGCAACGCAACTTCGTACACGACCTACGCGCCGCCACCGTACGTGTCGCTGCAACTCCCCAAGGAAGAGTGTGTGGCCGTGTGGGGCACCAACTCACGGCGCGGGATCGCCGACCAGATGCTCGACTTCGCAGCCCGGCTCGGCGACGTCACCACCACACTCGAGATCCTCACGAAGAACCTGAGGGTGACGAAAATCATCACCTGCCCGGAAGGGCAGAAACAGACCTACGCGAACCTGCTGAGGGATTGGGATCAAGGTGCTCCGGTGATCTTCGGCTACCCGGAGCTGAATTACGATCAGGTGATCAGCACTCTCGATATGCAGATCCAGCCCGCCTATCTTGAGCAGACCCGCAAGGAATGGCAGCACCTGTGGCGGGAGGCGTTGACGTTCATGGGTATCACCAGTGTGGATGAGACCAAGAAGGAGCGTCTCGTGGCTGACGAGGCGTCCTCGAGGGATGGGCAAGTCATTGCGGCCCGGAATTCGTTCAACAAGCCGAGGCAGCAGGCAGTTGAGGAGATGAACCGCAAGTTCGGTTTGGATGTGTCGGTGAAGTGGGCGTTCGACGAGAACGTCATCCCAGACTTGACGTACAAGGCCGAAACGAACGCACGGGAGAATGGGAAGGCTGGATTGAATGTCTGATTACACCGGGGAACTCCGGCAGGGAATCGAGTATGCGAAGCGCTTGAATCTCGATACTGGGTTGGATTCGTATCCGATTTTCTCCGAGGCCTACCGGCCCCGGCTGAATCGCATCATTCTCGAACACTACTGGCTGCGCGAGGTTGGCCAGGAAACGTACGAGCTGTTCTTCTTCGAACTCCGCCGACGCCTATACCGGGACATGCCAATGTTCAACCAGGCCTATCTTGCGATCGCCAACGTCGGCGACATTCTGTCGACGTACGAGATCAAGTCGGTCAACAAGGGTACGACGAAGTCGTCCAGCACGGAGTCTGGGGAGTCGACTAACACGTCATTGACGAAGTCCGGATCACTGTCCAGCCAGTTTCCACAGCAGATGCTCAAGAGCGACGGGGACTACGCAACATCTGGCGGTCGCTCGTCGTCCAGCAGTGACGGAACCGGCACCAGCAGCGGCCGTTCCACTGCCGAGACCATCAACGACGCCCTCAACGACTCCTCGGGCCGTCAGGGATCGGTCACCCGGCTGATGGGTGAATACCTGTCCTCTTACATCAATGTTGACGGGCACGTGCTCAACAATCTCTCGGACTTGTTCATGAATGTGTGGAGTTCGGGTCAGCGGATCGTTCCCGAGCCGATACCATGGATCATGCCACCTTTCTTCCCGGGCTTCATGTACGGAGGTAGATTCTGATGCCCATAGCCCCCTACATTGCACCAATCGGCCCGATCGGTCCGATCAACTCCGTTGTCGCATTCACCCACTCCGATGCGTACACATTCCTCGATGTGCTTGCGCAGATCAAGGACAAGGTTAACGAGTTGGTGAATGCGCACGGCATTCAGGACAAGGCGATCGAGAAGTTCGTCACGGATTCGACGAACAAGATCAACGAGTTCATCGCCAAGTTCGTGCATCACACCGTTCACGACGACGAGAACGGAATCATTCACTTCGCCATGATGAATGGCGAAGAGTTGTTGACGTACACGACGGCGCAGTTCGACAAGGTGTTCGGGAAATACAAGAGCGACACCGACGCCACGATTCAGCAATTCCGCACCGACCTCACCAACCAGGTCGCGCAGGCCCGTGCCTCCCTCGAGCAGCTCGTCGGCACCGCCCGCACCGAACTGACCGCCAAGGTCGACCGGGAGGTCAAGGAAGTGCGGGAATTCGCAGCCAAGAAGGCCAACCGCCACTACGAGGTCGTCAAGGACCACGGAGCCACCGGCGACGGAACAACCGACGACACCGCTGCCATCCGGAAAGCGATCGCTGCTGCCGGGAAGGGTGGCCATGTGTACTTCCCCAAGGGTGTGTACCGGGTCACTGGTTCCTTGGAGTTCCTCGAGGACCAGTACATTGCCGGAACCTCCGGGCAGTGGGGCGACAACGAACCCGACTCCTCCCTTGTGTTCGACATGCGAGAATCCAAGGGCATCGTCTTGAAGTACGGCAACGTCATGGAACGCATGCGCCTCGAAGGCCCGGGTTTCGAACGCCTCGGCTGCATCGGGTTGCACATCAAGAACTACGCAACCATCAGGGATTGCTACTTCCTGAAATGGGACAAAGCGGTGTACCTGGAACAAAACTGGTACACCCAACTGGATCGCTGCAAGTGGTGGTGGAACACGATCGCAGTCGACGCGAACTACTGCTACAACCTCGCCGTGACGGAGCCTCACATCATGGCCGACCGTGGCGACAAGAACGGGAAAATGGGTGTCATCCTCAGGGAGGGCACCATGTGCCGCATCAACGGTGGCGCCATCGAGGCGTATCAGACCGCGATCGAACTGAACACGAACTGCCAGGTCAGCATCTTCGGGACCTACTTCGAGAGCGACAAGCAGATCCAGGCCGAGAGCCGCAGGCTGTTGCACTTCCGTGGCGGCGGCGCCTCCGCCACCGCCATCGGCTGCCAGATCTACCTTCCCAACCACCGCGCCATCTGGGACGCCTCCCAGCAAGGCTCCGGCGAGAACCTCAACCTCATCGGCAACTTCTACAAGGGAGGTTCTCCGAACGAGGACGCCGGTTTCATCATCGACACGAATGAAACCAACCCGGGCGCGTTGCAGGTCATCGCTCTCGGCGATTCGAACACGAACATGTCCACCGGCGCCTACCGGTACATGCGCCCAAGGAAGCCCGGAACCACCGTTGCGACGTTCCCGTACAGGGTGAACCAGGATCGTGGCGGCCAGCAGGTGTTCCACGCCGGCCAGCACATCGCGTCCCCGTTGAACGGGGCCGTCGTCACCGGCTACGGCGACACCCTCCCTTCCTTCGGGGATGCTGCGAAATCCATGATGGGTGCCATGTATTGGCACACCGGCAAGAACAAACTGTGCATCTTCACCCTCGAGGGCTGGAAGGACACGCAAGGGAACGCAATCTGACATGGCATTCGGAACTCCGGAACTCAACGTCACCATCCACGTCCTCGGGCTGGTGGAATCCAACCTGTCCTATACGGACATCTACACCGGCGACCCGATCACGATCGGCATCATGCAGTGGTATGGGGTGCGGGCGGGCAGGTTGATCTCGAGGATCCGGAAGTACGATCCGGCCGGGTACGCCATGCTGCCCGGCCGGCTCCGCTCCATGCTCGAAACCAACGGCCCCTCCTCGGAGGCGTGGAACTCGCTGTGGCTGCGCAAGGAAGAACTCGCACCCATCCGGGCCGTGATGGTGCGGCCGCTGACGAAGTGGGTGCAGCACGTCACCGCAAACCAGGACATGGGCGACTACCTAGCCCTCGCCAAGCGGAAGGGCATCGACCCCGATGTCGTTCCGAAGACGACGATCATGTTCATCGTCTCCAATCACCAGTGGCCGGTTGGGACGAACAAGGCCGTCAGGATCGCCGGATCGAACCCGTCCCTCGACACCTACATGAACGCACTTCGCTCCGTCGGCGGCAGCTTCACGAAATATTGGAGCCGTTACACGAAGGCGAAGGCCGCGATCGACAAGTGGGACACGAGTCCACCATTCCCGGGGTACACGCTGAAACCCGGCATGCGGGGCGGTGTGGAAGTCGATCCCTACGCCGGCGACACCCTACCCGGAACCCCCGGAGGCGACGGAGGGGGCAGCGACCCACAGCCACCGCCACCGCCACCGATCGACGGCGACAACGGGGGCTCCGACGACATCCGGCTGATTCAGCTGCACAACGGATCCATGGTGGTGCACTGGACATCCGGAAACAAGCAGATGATGACACCCACCCAGCCGGGCATGTGGGTGCCCGCCGGCCAGGCATCACACGGCAAGGTGCCCGGCGGAGGCGATGATGACGATCCCGGAACCCCACCCGCCCCGCCACCGTCCGGGAAGTACAGCCTCCCCGTGGAGAAAGGGAAGTACAGGATCTCCGCAGGCTTCGGGGAAACTGGCGCCTGGGCCCGATACCATACGGGCACGGACTTCGCAGGGGCGGCCGGCACCCCTTTGCTGGCCGTCACCGACGGCACGGTCGTGGGCGACACGGCGAAAGCCTGGGCCGGGAACCACGTTGCGATACAGGCCGCCACTGGGGAGTCGTACATGTACTGCCACGCGCAGAAGGTTCTCGTCTCGAAGGGGCAGAGGGTGACCGCGGGGCAGACGGTTGCGTTGATGGGGCAGACCGGACGGGCATTCGGAGTTCACTGCCACTTCGAGTATTACCCGAAAGGAATCACCCCGGGTAACATCTACTCCTCCAAGAACTGCATTCCCTGGCTGCAAAGTCTAGGATTGAAGCCATGAGCAATATCGAGTACTACGACTTCGATCCTTTGTTGGAGAAGAACGGCACATACAACTTCGTTGTTGGTGGCCGTGGCATTGGCAAAACCTACGGTGCCAAGAAACTTTGTATCGAGGACTTCATCGTCAACGGACGGAAGTTCATCTATCTGCGGCGCTACAAAAATGAGCTGCGGACGATTCAGAACATGTTCGTCGACGTCGGGCGGGAGTTCCCGGATTACGCTTTCCGCGTTCGCGGGCATCACTTCGAGATCTGCGACGATCCCGAACCAGTAAAGGGCTCAAAGTGGATACAGATCGGCATGGCCGTCGCGTTGTCGACAGCGCAGCAAATGAAGTCGATGGTGTTTGACGACTTCGACACCATTCTGTTCGATGAGTTCATCATTGAAAAGGGGTGTGTCCGGTATTTGCCGGACGAGTTCTCGGTGTTCAACAACTTCTACAACACCGTGGACAGGTGGAATGACAGAGTGCGGGTGTTCTTCCTCGCCAACGCCGTGCGCATCGAGAACCCTTACATGGTCGCCCTGGAGGCCGATGCTGACCGTGAATGGTCGCGCCGGAAGCGCGGCTTCGCGGTGTTTCACTTCCCGCGTGTGACAGCGTTCGAGCAATCCGTTCGCCGGACCAGGTTCGGGCAGTTCATTGCCGGCACCGAATACGAGGAATACGCTGTCGGGAACACGTTCCGGGACAATCACAAGATGATGGTTGCTCCGAAACCGCAGGACGCGCAATACGAGTTCACTGTAACGCACAAGGGGCATGAGACTTCTTTGTGGAAGTGGTTCGACAATGAACAACGTCTCCATTTTCACGGCACCAGGAAGCGTCCCTCGAGGGGTAAGTGTTTCACCACCGATGCAGAGCTTGCCGGTGGTGGTGTGTATCTCGTGCCGTTGAACAATCCGTTGTTGCAGATGGCTCGTACGGCTTTCTCGAAGGGGCGTATGACCTTTGACAATGCCGCGGTGCGGAATGGGTTCGTGCAATTGTTCTCCGGAAGATGATGGATGGGGAAACGGTGTCGGAAAAATCATGGGAGGGGGGTCTTGTGATTCTTGATCTGTCTGCTTGTTTCATGATTCTGGGATTGTTGTTGGTTGCGGAGATTTTCAAAAATTTTTGAGTTCAACTTTTTCGCTGACGGGCCGGCGAGGGGCCCTTTTCAGAAAATGAGAATGATTCTCAATAACGAGTGGTGAAAATCATAAATATTCCACCAAGAGGGGAGACACACAACACCCGGCAACAGCAAAACCCCTAGTCAAAGCCGATTCGACCGGTAGGGGAGCGGTAGGGGAGGGGTGAATAATCAAAATGCTGCTACGCACACGATAGGGGAGTGGTGGGGGAGTGGTCACACCACTCCCCCACCGGCAAACCCGTAAGCGCTACACGCCCCTCAGAGAGCCTCAAACCCTGCCCACATACCCTAGTACCCGGACAGCCTGCAAGGCCGTCAGAAACGCGCACAGCGCTGCCCATGACGTCTCAGGAAGCACCCGCATGCAACTGAAACAGGCCGTGACTTGATAATCACGACCTGTAAACGCAAGGTGAAACGAAGAAAGGGGCCGTGCCAACAGCACGGCCCCTTCCCATCCCGTGAGCTACGGGATCAGCAACTTTCGCACCCGATACGGGTGCAAACCAGGCAGCACGTCAAGCACGGCCTCAACCATGGCGGTATCGCGAGCGGCCCACAGACGGGCCGTGTACCGATCCTGACGCACACACCCCAGCGGCTCGAGGTCCCGCAGAGCCTCGGCGCCAATGGCGTAGTGCCGCCGCCACAACCTGCGGAGCGAACGGCCCAGAACGGCATTGGCGGCGCTGGAAACGTCAGTTCCTCCCTCCCGGAGCAGGCGGTACACGGACCGGTCATCAGGCATCGGCATACGCCACGCCGACAGTCCCGCCGCAGTCGGAAGCGACAGCACACGCCGACCCTCCCGACGCTGAACAACCATCCCATCCGCAACCAGGCGGGCAAGAATTTTGTCGCGACCCATGCGCGTCCGGGACGCGCACGGTCCGTCGAACTGGACCGTGTCGCCATGGCACAGCGGCATCTTGTGCCGGTATGCCAGGATGATTGCCAGCATCATGTCGGATGCCGTCTCGGACGGCCAAAGACGAGCCGTCACGTCACTCACCCCCCACAGACAGAGCCCCGTAGCTGCCTTCCCATGCATCCATGGGATCCACGCCGTCTCTCAGCAGCATCACGGTCCGGGCCGCACGCCGAGCCCCATCAGACGCGTGAAGCATCACATAGCACAGCAGGTCACGGGATGGCAGCCAACCGAAAAGCATGGCGACATCCGCCACCGCCGCCCACGGCGCGCACGGGAGACCCTCAGCTGCCGCCACCGCAGCATCCCAGCGAGCACAGACCCCCATGGCGGCGGGCACCGCTGCCACGGCCTCAAGAATGCGCACCCGGACATCGAGGGTCAGCCCGGCCGCGCTGGCCTGGCTGGCCCGCACGTCACTGAGAGACAGGTAGGCATCATACACCCAACGGGCATCGTCGCCCACGACGGGGGCGATCAGGTCCTCCGGGTAGTAGCCGTGGTCCTCGGCCCACTCGATCAGAGCGCCGAGTTGCGGGAGCTCTTCCGGGGACATGACTGCGGAGAGACGATCGATCAATGACATTGAAACCAACATTCGAAAAAACCTTTCACTTCTTGAGCCAGTAAGGCTCGATCAAAATCTCTTGTTCGTACAGGGGAACGGACCCGCACCCATAGGGATGCGCATCCCAGTACCGCCAGACCCCTCGTGCGATATCTGACGGGCACGGTGGCATGTACACCGGCTCATCCGCATACGGGAACGGCAGCTGACGCAACACGTCACCGGCCAGCATGGCCGGAATGAACAAACGATTTTGCGCAGCGTCAACAGCCGCAGCAAGCGCGGCCTCGAACCCTGCGCCACCGGCCACCGCCGTGCGATACGCGAACAGGATCCCTCTGTAGAGCCTCCGCCACTTCCTGCCCTGCGGCAGACGCGCAACCCCCTGGGGACAGGTGAGGGAAGGCAAGTGGTAGAACAGGGAGTTGAACGCAACGGCGCTACTCGCGTACCTCATCGCAGCACCCCCACACCCTCACACACGTCACGGCCATCACAGCCGTCATTCTCTGCCCAGTACAGCCAGACTCGCGCTGCGAGTCCCTCAGCGGTCTCGGTCCCTGCCACGGCGGGAAGGTCCTCAGGAATCGGCTCATCCTTGAGGATGTCGCCCGCCAGCAGGTGGGCGGCCGTCCCCCGGAGTCCGGGGCCGAGTTCTGCGATTGCTGCACAGATCCCTTCGGCCGTGCCGTAGTCGCGGGCGGTGTCCCGGTAGGCAAGCTCGGTGTCCCGCCATACCTCGGCCCAGCCTTCCCCAGCTTTCAGCCACGCGACATCCCCCCGGACCTGGGCAATGTCAGGCATGTCGCAGGGATTCTCGTGCAGGTAGGCGAGTGCTGCGCTTGTGTAGATCATTGTTGTGTCCTTTCTGGCCCTTCCTTGTGGCCCTGCATCTACAGTAGGGACCCCGCCAGCCCGTGGCAAGAAATGAACATTCTAGATTGTTCATTTTGAAGTTGCGCAACGTGTGAAAGTGTGGTAATCTGGAAGAGGAAAAGAATGAAAAGAATGAAAGAGGGTCCGGCAGAAACCGGACCCTCAGCACGTCACGCGCACCAATACAACATGACCTCATTGGCAATCCATTGACGCCCCCGCCAGTATGACCCCCGCCGCAACCGCTTACGCACACCCTCACGGTCAAGTTCCTCCCGCTCATACTGTTCCATCACGTGAGTCAAGGAACGCACGCGCGACGGGTCGTCGCGCAGCATTCCAGACGCGTCATTAAGCGCCACCAAGATGGTGGCGAAAGCTCCCGCACCGCCCCAGTCACCACCGCCACGACGGAAAGCCCGCTCCGCCAGGACCGCGATACGGGGCGCGTAATCACCGCGCACGCCGCAACCAACCAGGTATTCAGTGAGCCCCTTACGGGCACGATGATACGTAGTGTACGCACTGATGACAGACCCAATACGATCCATGTCGCACACGCCCCGGAAGCCGGCGGCGTAGAGACGGTCAGAGAGTTCGCGAGCGACGTAGGTGGCCGCATGAATGTTCATTTTTTGTTCCTTTCGACGTGTCCTACTCTACGGCCCCGCCCCACCCCTGGCAATAAATGAACATTCCATATTGCACAGTTTGCTGTTGCAAGGGTTGGACAGGACAGCACAAGATGTTATGAAACCGTTACGAACTAGAAGGTTCTAGGTGTTGCGAGAAGAGAAGAAGTATGTAATAATAGATGCATGATGACGTACACGAGTGGATTTGTCTGAACGAAAAACGAGCAGCGTCAAGGGGCCCGTCCGTAATTGGACCAGCCCCTACGTGTGTTTGTGTTGGTAAGGCCTGGGAAAGAAGGGCCATTTTTTGTGACCAAAAAATGAACAACCTG
>ERZ773075.842-NODE-842-length-19853-cov-23.2383_pt1 | contig 19853 bp, 17 predicted proteins | sample MGYA00580614_ERZ773075 | MGnify/ENA primary metagenome ERZ773075 (study PRJEB29015, sample SAMEA2738021) | human oral metagenome | biome: human oral; feature: human-associated habitat; material: dental | place: China | collected 2043 ... | reverse complement strand
CACCCGGGCCACCGCCCAGGCCCACTCCCTGACCTCGATCGCAGACCTGGCCTCCTTGGGGCGGCCCATCACGATTGCCGCGAACTCGGAGTTCGCCACCCGTCCCTACGGTCCCAAGGGCCTCAAGGCCGTCTACGGCGTCGACGCCTCCGTCACGCCGGTGGAGGACTCCGGCGGACCGCTGACCGTCAAGGCGCTCACCGACGGCACCGTCGATGTCGCCGACATCTACTCCTCTGATCCCGCCATCGGGGTCAAGGACCTCGTCATCCTCTCCGACCCCCAGATGCTCATCCTCCCGCAGAACGTCACCCCGCTGGTGTCGGCCTCCCTGCCGGCCATCGCGGCCACCGCCGTCAACCGGGTCTCGGCCTTGTTGACCCCCGACGAGCTGCGCTCCCTCAATCAGCGCTCCACCGGCGAGAAGCTCAGCTCCAAGGTCATCGCCTCCGACTGGCTCACCTCCAAGAAGCTGCTCTGAGCGGCGAGTGGCCCGCGGTGCTCGGTGCGTCAGTGAAGGCAGAGCGCGCGCGACGACAGTCAGTGATCTCTTACATACAGTCGCTATCTATTGGAAAGTGGGTTCGTGTGAGAGAGTTTAGTTGTTCGTTCAACAACTAACGCTCAAGGAGCTCTCATGTCCGTCCCCTCCATCTCCATCATCGGCGCCGGCAACATCGGATCGGCGGTCGCGGGTCTGGCGGTCAAGGCCGGTGCCAGTACTCAGGTCCTGGTGCGCGACGCCTCCAAGGCCACCGACCTGTCGGGCGTCGACGTCGCCGAGATCGGTTCGCCCCTGACCGGTGACATTGTCGTCCTCGCCCTGCCCTACGCCGCCATCGACGACGTCATCGCCGCCTACGGCGCGCAGGCCTTCGCCGGCAAGGTCGTCGTCGACCCGACCAACCCCCTGGACTTCACCACCCTCGACTCTCTCGTCCCTGCCGGCAGCTCTGCGAGCGCCGAGCTCGCCGTGAGGCTCCCGGACGCCCAGGTGGTCAAGGCCTTCAACACCGTCTTCGCCGCCGTCCTGGCGAGCGGCACCATCGGCGCTCGCCCGGCCACTGTCCTGGCCGCCTCCGACTCCGCAGAGGCCAAGGCGAGCCTGCGCTCGTTCGTCGAGGCCGCCGGACTGACGTGGGCCGACGCCGGCGAGCTCAAGCGGGCGGAGCGTCTGGAGGCACTCGGGGCGCTGGGCATCACCCTGGGTGTCACGGAGCAGATCGGTTGGACCGGAGGCCTCGCCGTCGTGTCTGAGTAAGGCTCGGGTAAGGCTTCCGGTTCGCAGGTAACCTGTCACCCATGCCCGTCGTCGGCCGCTCACACTCGTGGGTGGCCGACGACGGATCAGCGACCAAGCACATGAGGAGACACCGTGGCCGACACTGAGCAGCCGACCGGCACGCAGCAGGCGGGGGAGATGGCGCCCAACCCCTATAGCCGCAGCTGCCCCTCACGCGGCCTGCTCAAGTCGCTCGGCGACCTGTGGACCGTGCTCGTCGTCGGGGCGCTTCACGAAGCGGACCAGCCACAACGATTCAAGGAGATAGCGACCCGCGTCGACGGTATCTCCACCAAGATGCTCACCCAGACCCTCAGGGGACTCGAGCGCGATGGACTCATCGAGCGCCATCAGTACCCTGAGATCCCACCGCGAGTGACCTACGAGCTCACTGACTCAGGGCGGGGGCTGGCGGAGGCGCTCGCCCAGGTCGAGGCCTGGGCCACCGACCACCTCAGCGCTGTCAGCCAGGCCCGGGCGCGCTACGACGCCGACCACTGAGCCTCCACGAAACGCTCGCCGAGAGCGTTTCGCGCGCGTCTAGAGGTGCCGCCAGGTCTCCACTCGCCAGCGCGCGTCCCCGGATGCGGGGCGCCACTGGCCCTGCGGGTCGGAGAGGGCCGGGTCGATGGCCCACTCCTGTGTGCTGATCCCCGGTGCGTGCACCAGCGCCGAGTCGGGCAGGCCGCGCTCGCGGGCCCGCTCGGTGGCGTCCAGGTCCAGGACGCTGACGACGAGCATATCGGGCAGGCCATCGGCCAGTGCCTGCTCGTAGACACTGCCGCCACCGATGACCCACAGGCGGGGCAGCCCGGCAGCATCTCCCTCACGAGGATCGTGCCCCAGCTCCGCGGCCAGGCCCCGCGCCGCCACCGAGAGCCCCTCGCGCAGTGAGCCGGCGCGGATCGCGCCCTCGGCCTGCCAGGACCTGTCACGGGTGAGGACCACGTTGCGCCGACCTGGCAGGGCGCCGGCCAGTGACTCCCAGGTGGTGCGTCCCATGACCAGCCCGCAGCCCATGGTCGTGGCCTTGAAGTGGGCGAAGTCCGCGGGCACGCGCCACAGCATGCCGCCGTCGGCTCCCAGGAGGCCGGTGACGTCCTGGGCCCAGATCATTCCCAGGCCGCTCATACCGCGACCGGGGCCTTGATCGCGGGATGATGTTCATAGCCTTGGGAAGCATCGATGTCATCCATGTCGTAGGCGTCGATGGACGCGGCACGCTCCAGGCGCAGCGTCGGGAAGGGGTATGCGCTCGGCACCCGGGAGAGCTGGGTGCGAACCTGCTCGACGTGGTTGTCATAGATGTGACAGTCCCCGCCGGTCCAGATGAGCTCACCGGGCTCCAGGTCCGCCTGCTGGGCGAGCATGTGGGTGAGCAGCGCGTAGGAGGCGATGTTGAAGGGCACCCCCAGGAACAGGTCGGCGCTGCGCTGGTAGATCTGCAGGCTCAGACGGCCATCGGCCACGTAGCACTGGAAGAAGGCGTGACAGGGTGACAGGGCCATAGAGCCCAGATCGGAGACGTTCCAAGCCGAGACCAGCATGCGCCGCGAGTCCGGGTCGGTGCGCAGCGTGTCGATGAGCCCAGTGATCTGGTCGATGGCGCCCCCGTCCCGGGCGGGCCAGGAGCGCCACTGGGAACCGTAGACCGGCCCCAGCTCGCCGGAGTCATCGGCCCACTCGTCCCAGATCGTGATGCCCCGCTCCTGGAGCCAGCGCACGTTCGTGTCCCCGCGCAGGAACCACAGCAGCTCGCCCTTGACGGCCTTCATGGCCACGAACTTGGTGGTGATGCGCGGAAAGCCCTGTCCCAGGTCGTAGCGCAGCTGGCGGGCGAAGAGAGAACGTGTCCCGGTACCCGTGCGGTCCGACTTCGGGGCGCCGTTGATCAGGACGTCCGCCAGGAGGTTCTCGTAGGCGGCGTCGACGTCCGGTGGGGGGGCGAGCCTCATCTGCGCCAGCGCCGGGTACTGGGCGGCCGACGGCGACGGCTCACTCGCGTTGCCGACACCGCTCATGCGTCGATCACCTCGACACGGGAGTTGTCGACGTAGCCGCCTACAAGGAGCTGGGGTCCCAGTGCCGCCTGCGCCCCCTCAATGACCTGGTTGGCCAGTGCCCGGCCTCCGGACCAGCCGATGGCGGCCCCGATCCCGAAAGGGATGAGGCGCCCCAGTGCCAGCGCCCCGCCCTTGGCGGCCGAGCGCTTGGCCACCCGCTTGATGAGATGGGCATTGATCGACTTCACCGAGGGCAGGGGCATCTGCATGAGCACCTGCGCCGCCCAGAACATCGTGGACAGGCCCAGTTGGCCCTGAACCGCATCGGAGCCCTCCTTGCCCAGGAGGGCGGAGAGAACTAGGGCCCGACGGCGCTCGGTGTCGACGACATGGACTCCCTGGATCTCCGCGACGGTGAGAACGTACGTGACGGCCGAGGCGATGAAGGCGGCGCTCTGGCCGACTGTCAGAGCGGCGGCCGCTCCCGTGCTGATGGCCGGTATGGCCGCGGAGGCCCCGACGGCACCCGATGAGAGCCCCGCGTCCCGCCGGAAGCGGGAGGCAGCCATCTCGACGAGTTCGGCGGCGTCGGCCCCGGGGCGGTCCCGGCGCATCCGTGCGACGCGCTCCTCGATGCGGGCGGCTGGGATGGAGATGGCCTTGTCGATGGCACGTTCCAGCGCGGTGGAGCGCCCAGAGCGGGAGGTGTTCACGATTGTCTCCTCACGTGAGTATCGCAGGGGACGGAGGTGTAGGGCCTGGTGAACCTGGTGGCCGAGGCCTGGTGCTCAGTCCTCGTCAGGGTCGACGATCGCCGTCGTGTAGGTGGCGCCGTGCTCGATGGTGTGACCGACGGTGCAGTGACGGTCGACGGCGCTCGCGACCCGTTGGCTGAGCAGTTCGCGCTGGTCGGCATCGAGCGAGGACAGGTCGGTGACGATCTCGACCTGAAAGGACTCGTAGCGCTCCTCGGCGTCGTTCTTGACCGATGAGCAGCCCACCGTGGCCTCGAAATCGTCCCCCAGGGCCTTGGCCAGACGATGGTCGGCGGACAGGGTGTTGCACGTCGCCAGGGCGATCTTCATCAACTCGCCGGGGGAGAACTCGCCCGGGCCCATGCCGATGCGCACCTCGGCACCTGCGGAGTTACGACCAACGTACTGGCGGGTTCCCGTGCGCTCGGCCCACACGGCGCTGGGGGCGGAGACAGATGTGCTTGATGTACTCATGGCCTGATCGTGCCACGAATCGAGGCCGGAGCCGGCGCTTGCCCCGGTGGGCAGGCCCGTGCTGCGCCACTGGCGGACAGGGACGCAGCACGGGAATAACAGCGCCTGGCGACGTAGCGCACGGTGAGTGACTGAGGCGCGATGAAGAAGCGGATCAGTGCTCGGCGAGCCAGGCGGCGGCGCGGCGCTCCTCGTCTGCCACGACCCGGCCCACCATGCTCATCGCCTTCTCCTCAATGGTCTTGCCCACCAGGGGCACAGTGACCTTGAGGTCGACGTCGACGGTGACGGTGGTGGTCTCATCAGTGCCGTCGGCGGCCGGAGCCATGGTGGAGGTCGCGCTGACCTTGACCGGGGCACCCTTAACCGTGACGTCGTAGCCGCCGGAACGCGAGCCGTCGTCCTTCGGTTCGCCCCAGGACTCGGCCACGGTGAAGGACACCGCCGAGCGCACGAACCGCGAAGCAACCGAGGGCAGTTGAGAGGGCTGGACGCTCCCGGAGATGGTGGACACGAATCCCTGACCGCGTTGGGCGACGTCGACCGAGACGTCATCGAGTCCGGCCCGGGCGACCCGCTCCTCCTGGTACGCGGGGGTGGCGAGCATCTGGGCGGTGCGGGCGGGGGCGGCGGGATAGGAGATGGTGATGGTCTTCCTCATGGCGTGATCCTGCCACGTCTTACCGGGGCGGGTCACATTCGGGTCTCGTTTGCTCAGAGGACCCGCTGGGAAGTCGGATTGAGGTGGTGCTACGCGCTGACATGTCCTGGCCGGCAATCAGCCGGCTCAACGAGCCGGGTCCGCTCACTGCGGATAACCTTGAGAGGTGCCTAATCTTCTGCCTAACGCCCTGAGAGACGCAGTCGACCTTGCTGAGGCCGACCTCGACTGGATCCACCAACTGGTGGCCGACTGGCAGCTGATCGCGGATCTGTCCACCTCCGACCTGGTCCTGTGGGTGCGTACCCGGGCAGGGCGCTTCATTGCCGCCGTGCACACCCGCCCATCGGGCGGCACCACGGTCCACCTGGAGGACGTCATCGGGCGGCGCATGCCGGCCTCGCGTGAGGCCATGGCCACGGAGTCACTGTCCACCGCTCAGATCCAGGACGCCGCCGAGCCCTACTGGACCGGGACCGCTGCGGTTCAGGAGGAGTACATCCCCGTGGTTCATGCGGGTACGCCGATCGCTGTCGTCACCAGAGAGACCTCGGTGGGTGTCATCCGTGGAGGGCGCATCGTTGATCGGGAGATGGAGGAGATCGCCGACGTCCTGTGTCGAATGACTGCTGCCGGCGACTTCCCCATCCAGGGCGCCGGTACCACGATCCGACATGGCACCCCACGTGTGGCCGACGGCGTTCTGCGCCTGGACGAGGAGGGTCGGATCATCTACGTCAGCCCCAACGGGCGCTCCTGCTTCCACCGCCTGGGCATCAAGGGCGAGTTGGAGGGGATTCAGCTGGCGGAGGCCGTCACCTCGATCATTCCCGCTCGCACGCCCGTAGATGAGACCCTGGCGGTGGTTCTCATGGGACGCCAGGCATGGCTCACGGAAGTTGAAGTCGGAGGAGTGTTCCTGTCGGTGCGCTCCATCCCTCTGACGTTGGAGGGGCACCGCTCCGGGGCAGCGCTCCTGGTCCGGGACGTCACCGAGGTTCGTCGTCGTGAGCAGGTCCTGCTCAACAAGGACGCCACCATCCGGGAGGTTCACCACCGGGTTAAGAACAACTTGCAGACCGTCTCAGCGCTGCTGCGTATGCAGGCGCGCCGAGCCTCGAACGAGGAGACCCGCCAGGCCCTGTCCGAGGCCGAGCGGAGGGTGACCACGATCGCCACTGTTCATGATGCCCTGAGCCACAACGTTAATGAGCAGGTGGATTTCGACGACGTCTTCTCCTCCATCCTGCGCATGGCTGCGGTCGTGGCCTCGCCGACCGGTCAGGTCAGCACCGCGCTGGAGGGCTCCTTCGGTGTCGTTGACGCCGATACCGCCCAGGCTCTCGCCACTGTTCTGGCCGAGCTGGTCACCAACGCCGTCGAGCACGGACTCGATGGGCGCGATGGCCGGGTGATGGTCAACGCCCTCCGTGACGAGGACCGGCTCGAGGTCCACGTCACGGACAATGGCGCTGGACTGGCTCCGGACACCCTCATGACCGGGCTGGGCACGCGTATCGTGACCACGCTCGTGCGCGGGGAACTGCGGGGGAGTATCGACTGGCAGCCTCTGAGCGGGGGAGGAACCGATGTCGTTATTCATGCTCGTCTCAACCAAGGGACTGTCAGAGGCGAGTCTTGATGCCCGCGAAGCCGACCTTTCGAGGACAGTCGATCTGTCAAGCACGCTGGAACTGGAAAAGCGGCGTTCGCACGATTAGCCGTGCGAACGCCGCGGTGTTAAAACGTTGCTCACTTTTCAGGACGACCTGCGGGCGCGAGCTGCGCGACGCTTGAGGGAACGACGTTCGTCCTCGCTCATGCCTCCCCAGACACCGGCGTCCTGGCCGTTCTCCAGTGCCCACTTCAGGCAGGTGTCCACCACCTCGCAACGGCCGCACACTTCCTTCGCCTTAGCGATCTGAGCGATGGCGGGACCGGTGTTTCCCACGGGGAAGAAGAGCTCCGGGTCAACGGTGAGACATGCGGCTTGGCTGCGCCAATCCATAAGGGCCCCCTTCAAGGTCATCGGTCACGCGGCTATCACCTGCCCGGCCTGTCAGGGCTCGGCGACCACGTCTGAGAACAACTTTCACATGGCGGGGGGCGGTGGGCAAGACCTCGATCGTGAGACCTGTGACGATAGTCTGTCGTGATCCTCACAGGATGTTGGAATGTTGAGGTAACGCTGCATTCCTTTATCGAGAACGCTTGTTAAACAGTGTGTTCACTAGGGTTTTCGTCATCGTCGATCGTGGGGTGCGGCAGTATGATCTGAATCGGTAGACACGTTCCGCGATAGACGAGGACCCCGCGTCCCGGGACCGTCATCGCCCGCGGATCGGTGGCCGCTCTCAGAGACATTCCTGCGGCCTGGTCGGCATGTCGCAGTCCGGGCCACAGCACGACGAGCGCCTCGCGCTCGCGCAGCGTTGATATCGCGCCTCGGAAGGTGGCAGCGACCTTCTCCGTCGAGGCTGAGGCCAGGACCACCTCTGATCGCGCCAACGCTGCCTCCACCTGGCTGATGGTGGCGGGATCCGCCAGGTCCAGGTCGTCGACGACGAGACTGACCGTAGGGAGTGCCTGAACCAGTGCCCGCAGTGCCGTGGAACGTCCCGAGCCGGCTGGACCCACGACCAGGACACTGGCGCGTGCTGGCAGTGTGATGGGGAGGGCTGCGTCCCCGCCCACCGCCCAGGTGCCGTCCGGGACGTCGGCCCAGGTGATCCGTGCCGGCAGCGGTTCAAGCCGGAGCGTCGGGCGGTGGCCACAGTCGGATCCCGGCGGGAGCCCCTCGCGGAGCACTATCTGGCAGGCGGTTGTGGCCGCCCCGTCCAGGATGACGCCTCGCCCCGGCAGACCACCGGTGAGGACTCCGCGTGGCAGACCTGCCAACGCGGCCTGGGCGCTGGTGGCTGCGCCCAGGATCAGCCTCAGGCCCACGGAGCCGGCCCAGCGGGAAGTGGATGCGGCCAGTGGTGCGGTCAGCAGCAGGGGCATACCCGTGGCCGTTGCGGTACGGATGACGGTCTCGAGCATCGCGTTGCCCTGACCGGGGCCCAGCACCTCATCAACGGCAGGGATGAGTGCATCAACGTTATCAAGGCACATCAGGTCCCCACCCAGGCGCCCGCCGGCCGCGAGCCCCCACAACCGGGCCAGCCGTCGCGGGTCCTCCGCGCTGACGACGGTGCCCACTCCAGGATGCGTGAGGAGTCTGCGCACACTCGAGACGGCGCCCGTGGCCTCGCTGGAGCCGCTAGTAGTCGGGGGAGTGATTCCGCACAGGTGCACCCCACGCCCTGACCGCAGTGCCGCCGTCGTAGCTGACACCACGAGTGTGGACCGGCCCGTCCCCGGAGCCCCGAGCACGAGCAGCGGACGCGTGACCTGCCAATGCCACAGACCCAGGGTCTGCCGGCGGGGAAGATCGGTCAACGCGAGGAGAATCCGTTCTCCCGCTTCACCCTGATTGGAGCATGCTCGATCAGCCTGGTCGTCCGCGCCCCGACTTCGTACCATCTCGATCGCTCTGTCCTCATCGACGACAGAAGGCAGAGCAGGCGCCCATGGACGCCACGGGGAGGCATGGCCCTTGGCGGCACGTGAGACGAGGTCGACGACACCCTGAACATCGTTCGCGGAGCCGCACCAAGGGGCTTGTAACACCTGGGTATCGAGTATCCGCGAGTCGGGATCGGCTCCGCCGGCTCCGCTGACCATGACCCGTCCGGGGTGGCGGTCGAGTCGGACGGCTCCGTCGTGTCCCAGGACGTCTCTGGAGTCTGCTGCGTCAAGTACTCGCAGGCACACCCGCAAAGAGGTGTTGGCACGGATTGAGGGGGAGATGGCGCCCTGAGGGCGCTGTGTGGCCAGAATGAGGTGGATCCCCAGACTGCGTCCCTGAGCCGCAATACGAACCAGCGCCTCCAGGACCTCGGCGTGGTCTCCTACCAACGTTGCGAACTCGTCAACTGCCACTACCAGATGAGGGACGACGACCTGAGGCGGGAGAGAGGCGACGTCCTTGGCGCCGTGTGTGGCCAGGATCTTCTCGCGTCGGTGCACCTCGGTCTCCAAGGAGGACAGCGCCCGCTGGGTGCCGGCCGGATCCAGGTCGGTGAGCACTCCGGCCGTGTGCGGCAGTCCGGCAAGGGGACCGAAGGCAGCCCCTCCCTTGTAGTCGACCAGAACCATGGTCAGGCGGTCCGGTGGGTGCCTCAGAGCCAGTTGCATCAGCCAGGAGATGAGTAGCTCGGACTTCCCTGCCCCCGTCGTCCCGGCCAGCAGGGCATGTGGACCATCTGTGACCAGATCGGCACTGACCTGTCCCTGTGACCCCACGCCAAGGACCGCGGACAGTGACAGTGCTCCGCAGGCCAGTGAGCGCGTCTCCTTCTCCCACCGTGCCCGCAGCTCCTGGGCGTCGAGGTCGTCGGTGACCTCATCGAACCGGACCAGATCGGGTACCTCTTCGAGGAGTGACGATGTTCCGGTCCGAGCTGTGATCCTGGATCGGCACAGATGGCGAACCGCATCCCACCAGGCGGGCGAGCACGACGGGGCCCCGGCCGGAGCTGGGCGCACGCTCAGCGCCTGAGGCGGAATCTGATCATTGGAGCAGGTCAGTACTTGAACGGTACGAGGGCGCGCCCGTGGACCCCAGAAGAGCTGAACCCCGCATGTTCCCCTGCTCTTGCCGGACCGACCTTCGACCCGGCCATCCAGCAGATTGTCCAGTTCAGTGAGTTGGACCTCGTCGCGGGCCAGGAGCTGCGCGCACCACCACATCAGGGCATTCTCAGCGTTCTTGCCCACCAGGGCCAGGCTCTCCCCGTCGGCAAGCGAGAGGATGTGTCGTCGCCGGCGTTCGGAGGTCCAGGCGGCCAGGGTCTCACGCGCTCCCGATGTCATCGCCGAGCCTTCGGATCCCATCACTTCCGGGGGTTTCAGCATGGCGGAGCGCGCTGCCAGAGCCAGCAGCATGGTTGAGGGGTCCGGCTGTCCGCGTCTCCAGCCCGGTTTGTCCCCTCTGCGGTGCGGGCCGCCGCACCACTGAGATCCGCCAGTGGTGCGGCCGCCTCGATTCCGTTGCAGGAACGGAGCCAGCCGCATCATCGTCATGGTGAGCATCGGCGCCACCATGACGATCCCCATGGCACCACGGTTCCTGGTTGTGAGCGCTATTGCCGCCGAGCCGGCCATGACCAGGACACAGACCAGTGACCCCACTAATGACCAGGCTAAGGAAGATGCCGACGGAGGAGCCGGGACCACCAGATTGGCCGGGCGTCTGCGCAGCTCGAGCACGCTGTCTCCCAGACGCAGCAGCGTCCCCTCCCTCAGCCTGATCTCCCTGCGTAGGCGCAGCCATATTCCCAAGTGCCAGTAGCGGTAGGTGCCGTTGGTCGATCCATAGTCCTGGGCCAGAATCCGGCGACCCTGCTGCCGCAGGCGCAGGTGGCGGCGTGAGACCGAAGGATCACTCAGTACCTGATTTCGGCCCAGAACGGTGCCGTTCCCGACAGCCAGGACCAGGCCGCGGTCGGGCCCGTACAGCACCGTGAGAAACCAGCGACCGGACAGAGCGGCAACTGCTGCCCCTGCTGCCGCCGCTCCGGCCGATCGAGGGGCGGAGGAGGACGGGTCATGCTCCGGGGCGAGCTGGCGAAGGTCTAAGACTTCTGCGGCGGTAGTCACATGCCCAGAATCGCCGGTTGAGTCACCGAAGGCGCTTGATGGCCACATCGGGTGTGGACAACTTCGCTGTTTCAGTCCGATTCCCTTGACTGTGTTCGCCCGGAGAACGTTGAGATGTCTCGGTGCGCCCAGGCGTACGCCTCGCGTGTCCCGTCCGGGACATCTGAAACCGTTTTAAGTTCGCTTGAGGAAGGATGGCCTCATGACCAATACCGATGCTTCCTACGGCCCTACTCGTGACCCGGAAGGGCCGACGTCGTCGGAACCCGTCCATGGCCCAGCGGCCTTGAGCGCCATCCCTGTCAGTGCCAGGGAACGCTGGGGCGAGCTGGTACGTGATATCGAGGCCGCCCGCGACGCCTACTACAACGCGATCGATGTCGAGAGCCCTTTGTCTGACGCCGACTACGACGCCCTCTACCGTGAGCTCGAGGGGCTGGAGACCGTCCATCCTCTTTTGGCCCGAGCCGGGTCGCCAACCCGCAGCGTGGGGGGCCGCGCCGTCACCGACTTCGCTCCGGCCCTCCATCACGAGCGCATGTACTCGCTCCAGGACGTCTTCTCCCTCGATGAGGTCCAGGAGTGGGTCGATCGCATGGTGGCCGAAACCGGGATCGTTGATGACGAGCTCGCCATGACTGCCGAGGTCAAGATCGATGGGCTGGCCGTGGCACTGACCTATGAGGACGGGATCCTCACCCGGGCCGCGACTCGCGGCGACGGCACTACCGGCGAGGATGTCACCGGCAACGTGCGCACCATCGCCTCCGTCCCCTTGGTGCTGGCCGGAGATGCTCATCCCTCGCTGCTCGAGGTGCGTGGCGAGGTCTACTTCCCCACCCAGGAGTTCGAGGCCTTCAACGAGGATCGCCGCACTCGCAACGTGCAGCGGCAGGCCGACGGCGTCTCCCTTCTGCAGGTCTTCGCCAATCCCCGTAACGCGGCTGCAGGCTCCCTGCGCCAGAAGAATCCGGCCGTCACCGCCTCCCGACCGCTGGCGATGATCGCCCACGGGGTCGGCGCGATCATTCCGGCACCGGGGGAGGAACTCCCCGCCCGGCAGCACGAGTGGTACGAGCTCCTGGCCGGCTGGGGCCTTCCGGTGTCCCCTTACAACGCCGTGGTGAAGGGACGGACCCAGCGCGAGGCCTATATCGAGCGCTACGCCACTCACCGTCACGACCTCATCCACGAGATCGATGGCATCGTCTTCAAGCTCGACGATCGCTCCCTTCAACGCCGCCTCGGCCACACCTCCCGGGTACCGCGCTGGGCCACGGCCTACAAGTACCCGCCCGAGGAGGTTCGCACCCGGCTGCTGGACATCGCCGTCCAGGTGGGTCGTACCGGACGCGTCACCCCCTTCGGCATGATGGAACCGGTCCTGGTCTCCGGCTCTACGGTGGCCCGAGCCACCCTCCACAATGCCACCGAGGTGGCGCGCAAGGGCGTGCGCATCGGTGACATGGTCATTGTGCGCAAGGCCGGCGATGTCATCCCCGAGATCCTGGGACCGGTTGCGGATCTGCGCGATGGCACCGAGCGGGGCTTCGTCATGCCGGCGCACTGCCCCTCCTGCGGTACCGAGCTAGCACCGGCCAAGGAGGGCGATGTCGATCTGCGCTGTCCCAACACCCGTTCCTGCCCCGCCCAGCTGACTGAGCGGATCGCCCACATCGGCTCTCGGGGCGCACTGGATATTGAGGGCCTGGGTGATGAGGCCGCCGGCGCCCTCACCCGGCCCGACGCCGGACGCCCAGAGGCGCTGGCCGCGCTCGCGGCGGGCAAGAGCCTGGAGACGGAACGCGGACGGCTCAGCCTGCCTGCGGGCGAACTCGCTTCGCTGCATGCCTCCCAGCGTGTGGAGGCGGCCGAGGAGCTGCTGAGGCGGGCTGGGATCGCTGAGCAGAACCCGGCGCTCACCGGTGAGGCCGCGCTGTTCGAGCTGACCGAGGAGGACCTGCGTGAGGTCTTCGTGTGGCGCCCGGTCTCCCGACGCGGGGTTCCTACCGGTGACTGGCGCCTGAGCCGGTTCTTCTGGACCAAGCAGACCTACGACGCAGACGGCGGGGTCAAGAGGGAAACGGTCCCTGGCAAGAACGCGACCGCTATGCTCTCCCAGCTCCGGGACGCCCGTACCCGGCCTCTGTGGCGTGTCCTGGTGGCTCTGTCTGTGCGGCACGTCGGTCCGACTGCTGCCCGGGCCCTGGCCACGCGCTTCAGGTCCTTGGAGGCTCTGCGCCGGGCTGACATCGACGAGCTGGCCGAGGCTGACGGCGTTGGGCCCACGATTGCCGAGTCCTGGGCGCGGTGGCGCGACGTCGACTGGCACCGCGAGATCCTCAGCCGTTGGGAGGCGGCGGGGGTCCGCACCCGAGAGGAGGACTCGGACCAGAAGGGGGAGCCGGCGCGGACCCTGGAGGGGCTGACTGTCGTCGTCACCGGTTCTCTTGAGAGATTCACTAGGGACAGTGCTAAGGAGGCCATTGTCTCGCGAGGGGGGAAGGCCTCAGGGAGCGTGTCGAAGAAGACGAGTTTCGTCGTCGTCGGGGACAAGGCCGGCTCCAAGGAGGCCAAGGCCCGGGAACTGGGACTGCCAATCCTTGACGAGGACGGCTTCGAGGCGCTGCTGGACGGAGGACCGCAGGCGGTGCCCTGAGGATTCATTGACTGGGGCGTGGCCTCCTATTCAGCAGGAGGCCACGCCCCAGTCGTCATTCAACCGATTCCGGCTCAGTAGTGGCTCTGGACCACGGTGTTCGTATCGACCCACTGATAGATCCACTGCGCCTCGGAGATCGGCATGTTGATGCAGCCGTGGGACCCGGAGTAGCCGAAGCTCGAGCGCCATCCCGCGCCGTGGAAGGCGTACCCGCTGTAGAAGTAGCTCACCCACGGGACATCCTCGGTGACGTAGGGAGTGCCGTCGGCGTTCTCACCCCGCATGGTCTGGACCTCGTGCTGCAGGTACACCTTGTAGGTTCCGGTGACGGTCGGGGTCTCGGGGGCCCCGTCGACGATGGAGACCGGGCCGTGTACGACGGTCGCGCCCTCGTAGGCGGTCACCGTCTTGTTCGCCAGGTTGAGGTCGACCCATTTCTCACCCGGAGCGGCCTGATAGACCAGGTTCTCCGCGCCATCGGCGATGGTGCGCTCCTTCCATTCGGCCTTGACCGTTGTCGTCTCGAAGGCGCCGGTATAGGCCTTGTCACTGCCGAGAGACTGAGTGATTGATGCGGCGACCGTGTCAGTATTGCTGACGGTCTTGCCGTCCTTGGCCTCGGTGGGAGTGGAGACTACCTGGCCACTGGCATTGACGTTGCGTTGACCGGTGACGGGATCGACCTTGGCCACTTCGGCTTGCGCCTGGACCCACTGCGAGACCTTCGCGGAGTCCACTGCGATGGTTGGGGCGGAGTCGGCCGAGTTGGTCACCGTGATCCATGAGGCCTTGTCCGTGTCCTCCGCCGTGTAGGAGTGCTCGTCCATGGTGATGGTGACGTCCTGAGCGACCCAGTTGTTGGCCTTGTCGGCGACCTTCTGAGCATCGGAGTCCGAGACCTTCGGGTCGGCGTTTTTCATGGTCAGCGACACCGAGGAGGAGCTCAGGGAAGTGGCGGCCTTCTCAGCGGCCTGCCCCAGGGTGTCCGCATCCAGAGAGGCGCCTTCGGAGGCGCTGGTGGTGGCGAAGGTGGCACCGTCGTCGCCGAGGATCACGGTAGCGTTGCGGGCCTTGGCGCGGTCTTCGGGGATGAGGGAGGTCGCATAGGCCTCCACCGTGGTCTTGTCGGTAGAGGCGACTACCGGGATCTCTTCCTTGGAGACCAGGGCTCGGAGTTTCTCGCCGAGCGTGTCGCCCCGGGCCATGACGGCGTCGGCGGTGGCCTTCGCGTCCACTGCGGTCCCCAGGTCCGTCAGGGAGGCACTGGCCGTGACGTCTCCCGAGATGTCGACCTTGGCGTTGTTCGCAAGGTTCTCAATAGTGGATACTACCTCCTCGCGGCTCTGACCCGAGACGTCGGTGCCGGCGACTGTGGTTCCGGGCACGGCGCGACCGTCGTAGTGGGAGGCGTATGCGTAACCGCCGGCACCAACAACGCCCAGCAGGAGGAGGGCTGCGGCTGCGACGCCCAACGGCCAGCGCCGACGGCGCTCGGGCTCGTCCATGTTGGTGAACTCGTCCGGGTGCGTGGAGGTCGTGAAGGCGGAGACAGCGCCAGTGGAGGAGACGGTGCTATCAGCGCCTGGGATGCCGGTTTGGTGCAACTCGTTGTCGATTCCCGGCGCGGCGGCCGCAGCCGGGGCGACCATCTCGAACTCCTCGGTGCCGCTGCCACCCGGCCCGGTGTTCATGCCGCTTGCGGCGGCGCTGTTGGAGTGCTCGTGCGGCGTTATGCCGTTCGCAGCAGCCTGGATGACAGACTGACGATGCACACCCGAGGACTCTCCATCGGGTGTGCTGTGCACAGGGGCGTTGCTCGGTGAGGCTTCTCCCTGATGCTGAGCACCAGTGGGGGAAGTGTTGCTGCTCATGCGTCCTCGTCCCTCGACCTGTTGCTCCATGCTATGCGGAACCCGGCCGAAATCCAGTTGTCCATCCGTCCTCCGGTGTCCCGATGTCCTGGAGGTCTGTTCCAAAGGGCTGTCCTGAGCCCGTTCCCGGAGACAGGCGGCAACCCGGTGTGCACCATGACATCCGCGAAATGGGGGGATGTCAATCATCCTCGGGGATGATGTGTTGTGAGATCGCACGAATCCGATCTTCGGCCTCATATTCCGCAGGAATCCAGGTGCTTGGGAGCATATTCCGCCTTGTCGTGCCGGCTCGTCCATGGGGACCAGTCCCCGTTCTCTGCCCTTGTCGACTCGTCGACGCGGTCGGTCGGCCCCGGCGTTCTGAGGCTCGAAGGACGCGGCGGTCGCTGGGACTGATCCGGCAGCGGCCGGTCGGATCCGGTTAGACTCCACATCATGTCTGCTATTTCCACTGACGAGGTCGCACGGGTTGCGGCGCTGGCCCGGGTGGCTCTCAACGAGGAGGAGGTGACGCGTCTGGCCGGAGAGCTGGATGCGGTCGCCTCCTCCTTCGCCCGGGTTACCAGCGTGGTCTCGCCCGACCTTCCGGCCACGTCCCACCCCGTGCCCCTGACCAACGTACTGCGCGAGGACGTCCCGGCTCCCACGCTCGACGTCGATGAGCTTCTGGCCGGAGCGCCGGCCTCTGAGGACTCCATGTTCCTCGTGCCACAGATCCTGGGGGAGGACTCCGCCTCATGAGCAGTACTCACGCTACCGGACTGGCCGGCCTCATCAGGAGTAGTGCCGCCGATCAGGCGGCGGCCCTGGCTGCCCGGGAGGTCTCCTCCCGCGAGCTCACCCAGGCCCACCTGGACCGTATCGCCGCCGTCGACGGCGCCGTGGGGGCCTTCCTCGATGTCGACGCCGAGCGCGCCCTGAGCCAGGCCGACGCCGCCGACGCCGCCCGCAAGGAGGGCCGGACGACCAACGAGCTGACCGGCGTGCCGGTGGCCGTCAAGGACCTCATCGTCACCCGTGGTCAGGTCACCACCGCCGCCTCTCGGATCCTTGAGGGCTGGGTGCCGCCCTACGACGCCACCCTCGTGCGCAACCTGCGCGCCGCCCACGCCCCGATCCTGGGAAAGACCAATCTCGACGAGTTCGCCATGGGCGGCTCCACCGAGCACTCCGCCTTCGGGCGCACCGCCAACCCCTGGGACCTCGGGCGCATCCCCGGAGGCTCTTCGGGCGGCTCCGCGGCCGCCGTCGGTGCCTATGAGGCCCCGGTGGCCGTCGGCACTGACACCGGGGGCTCGATCCGCCAGCCCGCGGCCGTGACCGGGACGGTCGGCGTCAAGCCGACCTACGGCACGGTCTCGCGCTTCGGCGTCATCGCCATGGCCTCCTCCCTCGACACGCCCGGCCCCATGGCCCGTACGGTGCTGGACGCAGCACTGCTCCACGACGTCATCGCCTCCCACGACCCGCTGGACTCGACCTCGCTGTCGGATGCACCGCGAGGCATGGCGGCAGTCGTGCGCGCCGCTCAGAAGGGGCGGGACCTGACCGGTCTGCGGGTCGGCGTCATCTCCGAGCTCGACGGTGGTGAGGGCTATCACGACGGCGTCGTGAACTCCTTCCACGCCGCTCTGAAGCTGCTCGAGGCAGCGGGCGCGCAGGTGGAGACCGTGTCACTGCCGCACCTGGAGTACGCGCTGGACGCCTACTACCTCATCATGCCGGCCGAGGCCTCCTCCAACCTGGCCCGGTACGACGGGATGCGCTACGGATTGCGGGTCGAGCCGACGTCGGGCCCAGTCACCGCCGAGACCGTCATGGCGGCCACCCGTGGGGCGGGCTTCGGTGACGAGGTCAAGCGCCGCATCATCCTGGGCACGCATGTGCTGTCGGCCGGCTACTACGACGCCTACTACGGCTCGGCCCAGAAGGTGCGCACCCTGGTGCAGCGCGACTTCGACGCCGCCTGGGACAAGGCGGACGTCCTCGTCTCGCCCACGGCCCCGGTCACGGCCTACCGCTTCGGGGAGAAGGACGACCCGTTGGCGATGTACAAGCTGGACGTGACCACGATTCCGGCCAACCTTGCCGGGGTTCCCGGCATGAGCCTGCCCTCGGGCCTGAGTGACGACGGGCTGCCGGTGGGCTTCCAGATCCTGGCGCCGCAGCGAGCCGACGACCGGCTTTACCGTGCCGGAGCCGTGCTGGAGGCAGCGCTGGAGGAGACATGGGGAGCGCCGCTGCTGTCTCGCGCGCCCGAGCTGGAGGAGACACGATGAGTGACACGCTGATGGACTTCGACGAGGCCGTTCGCCGCTACGACCCGGTCCTGGGACTGGAGGTGCACGTCGAGCTGGGGACCGTGACCAAGATGTTCGACGCCGCCCCCAACGTCTTCGGCGCCCAGCCCAATACGATGGTAACCCCCACGTCGGTGGGACTGCCCGGGGCGCTGCCGGTAGTCAACGCCCGCGGGGTGGAGTACGCCATCCGCATCGGGCTGGCCCTGGGATGCGAGATCGCCGAGTCCTGCCGCTTCGCCCGGAAGAACTACTTCTACCCGGACCTGGCCAAGGACTTCCAGACCTCCCAGTCCGATGAGCCCATCGCCTACGACGGCGCCTTGGAGATCGAGCTGGAGGACGGAGCCTTTTTCACCATCCCGATCGAGCGGGCCCATATGGAGGAGGACGCCGGTAAGAACACCCACATCGGAGGCGCCGACGGCCGCATCGAGGGCGCCAGCCACTCCCTGGTGGACTACAACCGTGCCGGTGTGCCGCTGGTGGAGATCGTCACTCGCCCCATCGAGGGTGCGGGTGCCAAGGCCCCTCAGGTCGCGGCCGCCTACGTGCGCACGCTGCGCGACATCTTCCGGGCGCTGGGGGTCTCCGAGGCGCGCATGGAGCGCGGCAATGTGCGCGCCGATGTCAACGTCTCCCTGCGCGAGTCGCCGGACGCGCCGCTGGGTACCCGCACCGAGACCAAGAACGTCAACACCTTCCGCGGAATCGAGCAGGTCGTCCGCTACGAGATCCAGCGACAGGCGGCCATCCTGGCCGCCGGGGGAGAAGTGCTTCAGGAGACCCGCCACGGTCAGGCCGACGGCACCACCCGCGCCGGTCGCGTCAAGTCCGACGCCGATGACTACCGTTACTTCCCCGAGCCGGACCTCGTGCCGGTGGCGCCCAGCCGGGAGTGGGTCGAGCAGATCCGCGAGGGCCTGCCGGAGATGCCGGCGGCCAAGCGCCGTCGGCTCAAGGTCGAGTGGAGCCTGAGCGATACCGAGATGCGCGACGTCGTCAACGCCGGGGCTCTGGAGCTCATTGAGGCCACGGCCGCCGCGGGAACCACCGGCCAGGCCGCCCGAAAGTGGTGGATGGGGGAGCTCTCCCGCACCGCCAAGGAGCAGGAGATCGGTTTGGAGGACCTGCCGGTCGCACCCGAGCAGATCGCCGATCTGCAGGCACTGGTCGACTCCGGGCGTCTCACTGACAAGTTGGCTCGCCAGGTCCTTGAGGGGGTTCTGGCCGGGGAGGGTGATCCCGAGGCCGTGGCTGCTGCTCGAGGCCTGGAGGTCGTCTCCGATGACTCCGCCCTGCTGGCGGCCGTGGATGAGGCTCTGGCGGCGAATCCGGACGTTGCCGACAAGATCCGTGGTGGCAAGGTGCAAGCGGCCGGTGCCATCGTCGGTGCCGTCATGAAGGCGACTCGCGGCCAGGCGGACGCCAAGCGCGTGCGTGAGCTGGTCATGGAGCGCGTCCAGAGCTGAGACCGGCTTGACGATTGAGCTGATCATCTGAGCCGACTGTCCGCCACACCGGTCCCCTCGCGCTGAGGGAGGCTGATCTCGCCCGGCCCGTTCCCCCTGGCTGCCGCCAGAGGGGGAATGGGCCGGGTTTTCGTCGTCGGGAGCTCCGGAGGAGACGGGCGGTTGGACGCCTCTTCGTGTGAGACCCCTCCCAGCAAGCGGGTGGAATGCCTGCGAGCGAGCATTGGCGTCTCACTATCCGGTCGACTTAGGACCGTCATTCGGCTAGGAGGCGGTCGATGGGGGATAGGCTCAGAGCACTTCATCTCAAGCCCCTCGCCTGTCCCACAAGGAGTGCCCATGGTTCAGCCCAGTCCCAGTTACACCGTTGCTCTGTACCTCGAGGTGCCGGCCTCCCAGAAGGCGGTAGCCCGTCTGGTCGACACCGCCACTGCGACTGGCGCCATCGTCACAGGCGTCGACGTGGCCGACGCCGATGGTGACAAGCTCACCGTCAACCTCACTGCCGACACTCGCGACTCCAAGCACCGCAACGAGCTCGTCGCCAAGCTCGAGGAGATCGACGGCGTCGTCGTTCGCAATGTCGGCGACTCGACCTTCCTGACCCACGTCGGCGGCAAGATCGAGGTGGCCGGCAAGTACCCGATCCACAACCGTCGTGACCTGG
>ERZ773075.841-NODE-841-length-19890-cov-4.69428_pt1 | contig 19890 bp, 16 predicted proteins | sample MGYA00580614_ERZ773075 | MGnify/ENA primary metagenome ERZ773075 (study PRJEB29015, sample SAMEA2738021) | human oral metagenome | biome: human oral; feature: human-associated habitat; material: dental | place: China | collected 2043 ... | reverse complement strand
GTGTTTCATCCTTCGCCCCACCGTTGGCCTGGGCAATGGCCACGTCCGGCACGATGCGCCCTGGATGGCCCGTCTGACCGGCATCACCCGCCGCAAGGCCGGCTGCAGGCAGACCGGCAGCACGGTTGGCCACCGCCGCCAGCATCGCATACGGCAGATCCAGTTCACGGGCCAGCGCCGCCTCGGGCATGGCCGTCATGCCCAGCATGTCGCAACCATCGCGCCGGTAGCGGCGCACTTCGGCCAACGTTTCCAAGCGGGGGCCCTGGGTGCAGCCATAGCAGCCATCAGTCGCCAGCGGCTGCCCCACGGCCTGCGCCGCCTCGATCAGGCTGCGACGCAGCGTGGCGTCGTAGGGATGGCTGAAATCGATGTGCACCACGGGCTGGTCTTCGCCACTGAAGTAGCTGACAGCGCGCCCCCAGGTGTAGTCGATGATCTGATCAGGCACCACCAGCGTGCCCGGCAGCAGGTCGTCACGGATGCCCCCCACCGCCGAGCAGGCGATCAAGGCCTTCACGCCGGCCTCGCGCAGCGCCCAGACGTTGGCCCGGTAGTTGATGTCATGCGGCGCAATGGTGTGGCCGTAGCCGTGCCGCGCCAGGAACACCACCGGAACCCCGGCCAGCCGCCCGAACGACAGCGCGCCGGAGGTCTGGCCCCAGGGTGTGCGCGCCACCTTGCGGTGCACGTCTTCCAGACCGGCCAGGTTCAGCAGGCCACTGCCACCGATGATGCCGACCACCGGCCGGTCCACCGGCACGCTGGCCGCAGCCAGTGCCGGTGCCATGCTGTCGTCGATGCCGTCGATCACTTCACCAGACCCAGCTCGGCCGCCTTCGCTTCCAGGAAGGCACGGAACTCGGCACCGACCTCGGGGTGCTGCAGGCCCAGCTCGACCGTGGCTTCCAGATAACCGATCTTCGAGCCGCAGTCATAGCGACGGCCCTCGAAGGCATAGGCCAGCACCGGCTGGTCGTGGATGAGCTGTGCCAGCGCATCGGTCAGCTGGATCTCGCCGCCGGCGCCCGGCTTCACGTTGGCCAGGTGATCGAAGATCATCGGCGACAGCAGGTAGCGGCCCACGACGGCCAGCGTGGACGGGGCCTCCTCGGGCTTCGGCTTTTCCACCATGCCGGTGATGCGGCTGGTGCGCTCGGCCCACGGCGTGCTGGACACGATACCGTAGGCGCTGGTTTCCTCGCGCGGCACTTCCTGCACGGCCAGCACGCTGGCGTGCTGCCGGTTGTGCAGGTCGACCATCTGCTTCAGCACCGGATCGCCACCGGGAGCCGGATGCATCAGGTCATCGGCCAGCAGGATGGCGAACGGCTCGTTGCCCACCACCTCGCGGGCACACAGCACCGCGTGGCCCAGGCCCAGCGGCTCGGCCTGGCGGATGTAGACACAGTTCACGCCGCTGGGCAGCGATTCCTTGACGGTTTCCAGCAGCTTGTCCTTGCCCTTGGCCTGCAGCTCGGACTCCAGCTCATAGGCCTTGTCGAAGTGATCCTCGATGCTGCGCTTGTTGCGCCCGGTGATGAAGATCATCTCGGTGATGCCGGCAGCCGCTGCCTCTTCCACCGCATACTGGATCAGCGGTCGGTCGACGATCGGCAGCATCTCCTTGGGCTGCGCCTTGGTGGCGGGAAGGAAGCGGGTACCCAGCCCGGCGACAGGGAATACAGCTTTGCGAACGCGGTTGTTGGCCATGATCAATTACCGATTTTGTTGAAAAAATCTGCTTCTGCAAGAACGGAGATTCCCAGACTTCGGGCCTTGGTGAGTTTCGAGCCGGCGTTCTCTCCGGCCACGACGAAGGCGGTGCGTCCCGAGACCGAACCGGCGGGCTTGCCCCCCAGCGCGCGGATCATCGCCTCCGCCTGATCGCGGCTGAGATGCTCCAGCGTGCCGGTGACGACGATCGACAGGCCGGCAAACGGCTGCCGGGCCACGGCGTCCGCCCAGGTTGCGGCATCCAGACCGGGCGGAACCGCTTCGCCCGCGCCGGATGTCTCATCCATAACGCCCGGGCTGGCCACCCCACCGACAGCCGAAGCGTCGACGGTTGTCGGATCGGCGCCGCGAGGCTGCCCATCCTGCGCCGCCAGGGCGAGCTCACCCTGCCCGAAGGACGGCACGCCGGGACGTGCGGCCGACCGTACACCCTGCACCGGGCGGGGCTCGACCCCGACGGCACGCAGATGCGCGATCGAATCCCGGTTGTGCGCCTCGCCCAGGAAGGCCGAGACGCTGCCGATGATTTCAGGCCCGATGCCGTCAAGCGGCACCGGCAGGGGTCGTTCACCCCGGCTGCGACGGCGCTCGTTCTCCTTGAGCGTCGCCGCCTTCTCTTCCAGCAATGTAGCCCAATCGGCCGTCAGGAAGCCTTCCAAATCCCCAAAGGCTCGTGCCAGCACGCGGGCAGCTTCTTCGCCCACCGCACGGATGCCCAGCGCGAACAGGAAGCGCTCGAGCGACGGGTGGCGTGATCCGTCGATGGCGGCCAGCAGGTTGGCGGCGGACTTCTCGCCCATGCGCGGCAGCGCCTGCAGGGTGGCGGCATCCAGCCGATACAGGTCGGCAGGCTCATGCACCAGGTTGCCGTCCACCAGCTGCTCGACCAGCACGTCCCCCAGGCCGTCGATGTCCATGGCACGCCGGTGTGCGAAGTGCCAGAGCGCGCGCTTGCGTTGCGCGCTGCAGAAAAGCCCGCCCACGCAGCGCCAGTTGGCCTCGCTGGGCAGGCGCTGCACGGCCGAGCCGCAGACCGGGCACTGGCTGGGCATGCGGAACTCGCGGGCGTCGGCCGGGCGCTGATCCAGCACCACACCGACCACCTCGGGAATCACGTCACCGGCACGACGGACGATGACGCGGTCACCGATCAGGAGCTGCTTGCGGCGGATCTCGTCCTCGTTGTGCAGCGTGGCGTTGGAGACGTTCACGCCCCCCACGAACACCGGCTCCAGCCGGGCCACGGGCGTGAGCACCCCGGTGCGTCCCACCTGCACGAAGATGTCCTGCAGCGTGGTGACGGCCTCTTCGGCCGCATACTTGTGGGCCAGCGCGAAGCGGGGGGCGCGGGCCACGAAACCTGCCTGCGCCTGCAGATGACGGTCATCCAGCTGATAGACCACGCCATCGATGGCGTAGGGCAGCGTGGCACGCACGCTGCCGGTATGACGGTAGTAATCCAGCAGCGCCGAAACGCCCTGCACACGCTCAGCCCCCGGCGGCGGCAGGAAACCCAGCGTGCCCAGCCACTCCAGCATGCCATGCTGCGAGGCAGGCACCTGGTCGGGATCGCTGACCTCGCCGATGCCATAGGCGTAGAAGGTGAGCGGCCGGGAGGCCGTGACGCGGGCATCCAGCTGGCGCAGGCTGCCAGCCGCCGCATTGCGCGGGTTGGCAAAGAGCTTCTCGCCCCGGGCCTCCTGCGCGCGGTTCAGCGCCAGGAAGTCTTCCTTCAACATCAGCACCTCGCCCCGCACCTCCAGCACCTCGGGCGCCGGACCGGACAGCTGCTCGGGCACGCCGCGCACCGTGCGCAGATTGGCCGTGATGTTCTCGCCGGTAACGCCATCGCCCCGGGTGGCACCCTGCACCAGCCGGCCGTGCTCGTAGCGCAACGTGGCGGCCAGGCCATCCAGCTTGGGGGTGGCACTGAAGGCAAAGTCGTCCGTCACGCCCAGCAGCGACTTCAGCCGGCGATCGAACGCCAGGACATCGGCCTCGCTGAAGGCATTGGACAGCGAGCGCATGGGCACCCGGTGCGTGACGGTGCCGAAACCGGCCGAGGGGGCCGAGCCCACCCGCTGGGTGGGTGAATCGGGGGTCAGCAGCGCCGGCCAGCGGGTCTCGAGCTGCTGCAGCTCCAGGAACAGACCGTCATAGACACTGTCCTCGACCGTGGGGGCGTCTTCTTCATAGTAGGCCCGGTTGTGTGCCAGCAGCTCGGCACGCAACGTCTGGGCGCGCGCCCGGATGTCGGCGGGGACATCGTCGGGCGCAGCGTCGGCGGGCTTGGCAATCGGGACAGGTTCAGTGTGCATCGGGCAAGTGTAACAAGCCCGGCGCGATTACTCAGTGAAATACTCGTAACGCAGCTGCATTTCCCGCCGCGAGCCCGGCCTGGGCCAGTTCAGCGTAGCGACGGGCCAACTGACGCGACACGGTGCCGATCATGCCCACCGACAGGCCACGGCCGCTGCTGTCCACCAGCCGGCCACCCAGTGTCTGGGCCATGCTCTGGGCACAGGCTACCATGCCCTCCCAGGCCTCGTACTTCTCGGCTGTGCGGGGCACGTCCAGCACGAAGTCGATCTGATCGCGCGGCTGGTTGAAGGCCAGCGCGAACAGCGAATCACCCGAGTCGGCAAAGGCCTCGTAGCGGCCGTTGCCGCGCTCGGACAGCCCCAGCTGACGCACCACGCCGGCCACCCGATTGGGCTCGGCGGCCTCGGGCAGCTCGACGCGCACCTCGATCTGGGTGTCGAGCCGCGCCGCCAGCGTATCCAGGTCACGCGCGTTGCGCAGGATCGGCGCCATGTCGGGAATGTTGACCGGTGCCTGAAGCTTGCTGGCCAGCGACTCGATGGCCGCGTTGAAGTCCGACAGCTCCACCGCATTGAGCGGCCCCTGACGGTTGGCCAGCAGCAGGCTGCAGCGGATGCGCACCGCCTTCTCGCCCGCCGTCAGCGGCCCCCAGTGGCTGCCCAGCCGCTCGACCTCAATGCGGACCGGCTTGCTGCCCACGTGACGCAGCGACGAGGTGAGCGCCACCAGCCGGTCGGTATTGACCGGTGCGGGCGGCTCCAGGATCACCACGTGCTCGACCTGGGCGTCAGGCAGCGGATCGGGCTCGGCCACCTCGGCCGGTACGGCCTCTGCCCCTTCGGCCTCGATGTCATCTGCCTGAGCCGGCGACACGTCGTCCACTCGACGCTGCACATCGGCCTCGCCACCATCTGCCGCAACCGATGCGGGCGATGCGCTCCGATGGCTGTCGTGCCGGTCATCGTCCTCCGGTGCGCCCTGGCCGGCTGCACCACGCGCCAGGCGCTGCGCCGTCGGCGAATCCTCTTCCGCCGGATGTCCGGTCACGCCCCGGTCATGATCGACCGCAGGGCGTGCCATCGATGCCTCCATCCGGGAATCATCCGCGTCTGCCCTGCGAGCGCCCGCCGTGCGGCCTCGGCCCACCCGGGTTCCGGCAGCCTCGAACGGCGTATCGCGACCCTCGTCCCGTGCACCAGGACGGTCATGGGCCGCATCCGCATGCGCCGATGCGTGCCCGTCACGGGCCGACTCCCGGCGCAGGCTGTCCGGAATGCGGCGCGATGCCAGCGCCTGGGCCTCGGCCCGGCGTGCGGCCTCGACGCGGGCACCATCCTCGGCACTGCTCCAGGGGCGCACGGCCGCCGGGTTCTCGAACGGGGTCTCGATGTAGTCCTCGTCATCCAGGGCCAGGGACGGGTGCCGGTCGGCCGGATCACTGGACGGCCCGCCCTTGCGGAGCGAGCGCGAATCCTCGCCCTCGAAGCGTGCCGGACGGGCAGCCAGATCGGGCGGAACCTGCCGTGCCGCCCCCCGCATCACGGGCTCGCGGCGACCGCGCCCCCGGCGCGAGGACGACTCGTCATCCGGACCGGCCCCGCCGGTCAGCGTCTGGGGATCATCATCGAAATACCCCTTGCGCAGGCCGAGTGCGGAAGCCTGCTGGCGCCGACGACGGCCCTGCCACAGGTTGTGGGCAATGACGATGACCAGCACCACGACGACCAGCGCGATGATGCTCCATGTAAGCGTGCTCAAAAGTATTCCCCTGACTGTAAATGACGACCGGATTCCACCGCAGGTGTGAGCATCCGGTAACGATGCTGTCGATCCTGCGGCATCAGGCGGCCTCGGCGAGTTCGACCGCAGAGGTCAGGTCCACCGCCACCAGGCGGGAAACCCCCTTCTCCTGCATCGTCACGCCGATCAGTTGATGGGCCATTTCCATGGCGATCTTGTTGTGCGAGATGAAGATGAACTGCGTTTCCTCGGACATCGCCGCCACCATCTTCGCGTAACGTTCCGTGTTTGCGTCGTCCAGCGGCGCATCCACCTCGTCCAGCAGGCAGAATGGCGCCGGATTCAGCTTGAAGATACCAAAGACCAGCGCAATGGCGGTCAATGCCTTCTCACCCCCTGAAAGCAGGTGGATGGAAGCGTTCTTCTTGCCCGGGGGCTGCGCGAACACCTGCACCCCCGCATCCAGGATTTCACCACCGGTCAGCACCAGCCGTGCCTCGCCGCCCCCGAAGAGCATCGGGAAAAGCCGACCGAACTCGGCGTTGACGGTATCGTAGGTGGACTGCAGCAGCGACCGGGTTTCCTGATCGATGGTGCGGATGGCGTTCTCCAGCGTGGCCATCGCCTCCTGCAGGTCGGTGGACTGGGTGTTCAGGAACACCTCGCGCTCGCGCGCCGCTGTCAGCTCGTCCAGCGCCGCCAGGTTCACCGGCCCCAGCCGGGCCACCGCCTGCGCCAGGCGGCTCACCTCGCTCTGCAGCCACGACGGCTTGGGCCGCTGCGGCAGCGCCGCAAGCGACGCCTTCAGCTCGGCCAGATCGGCCGACGCCTCGGCGAGCGCCTCGTCCATCTGCTCGGCCGTCAGGCGCGCGGCCTGCTCCTTCATGCGCAGCTCGATCAGTCGCTGACGCAGCGGCTCCTGCCCACGCTCGGCACGCAGCCGCTCCTCATCCAGCCGGCGCAGCTCGCCCGAACGCTCGTCGGCCAGCCCGCGGGCTTCCGAGAGCGCCTGCTCGGCTTCCATGCGCCGCTCCAGCATCACTTCCAGCTGCTCGCGCAGCGCCTCGTCCGACATGCCCTCCAGATCGGCCAGCAGCCGCTCGCGGTTGCCGTCGGCCTGCGCCAGCTGCTCGTCCGCACGAGCGATGCGCTCGCGCAGGTTGTCGATCTCCTGCTCCAGCGAGCGCACGGCATAGGCACTCTCGCGCACGGCCAGCTCGCTCTCGCGGGCATGGTCGCGCCGGCTCGACAGCGTGGTCTCCAGCATCTCGGCCGCCTCGCGCGCCGCCGCCAGTTCCTCGCTGGCCACCTCGGCCTTCTCCTCGGCCTCGGCCAGCCCGTCCACCAGTGCCTGCAGCGCTTCCTCGCGCCCGGCCTGACGCAGGGCCAGCTCCTCGATCTCTTCCGAAAGCCGCTGACGGCTTTCCTCGCGGCTTCTCACCGCCTGGGCCAGACGTTCGTGCTCGATGGTGGCCGTTGACACCCGTCGCACCGCCCGGGCGCTGGCATCGCGCGCTGCGCGCACTTGCTCGGCCAGCTGTGTTGCCATCGCGTCGATGCGCTCGGCCTGCTGGCGGGCCTCGTCCCCCAAAAGCTGCTGTGCCCTCAGCTCGCGCTCCAGGTTCTGCAGCTCCTGCTGACGGGCCAGCACGCCCTCGCCTTCCGAATCCATGGCGAACAGCGCCACGTCGAAGCGGCCGATGGCATGGCCTTCCCGCACCACGAAGCGCCCGCCCGGAGGCAGCTGCCCCCGGCCGGCAAAAGCCGTCTCGGTGGATTCGGCGCTGAAGAAGCCATCCAGCCACTCGGCCATGATGGGCCTGAGCCGCGCATCCTGACAGCGCACCAGCGAGGCCAGCGGCACCAGCCGCCCGGCCGGTCGGGCCGGCAGCGGCGCCGCCCCGGCAGGCAGGTCCGTCAGGAACAGCCCCACCTTGCCCGGCGGGGCCTCCTGCAGCATGGCAGCCACCTGCTGCACGCTCTTCGCTTCCAGTGCGTGCACCCGCTCGCGCAGCACCGCTTCCACGGCCGTTTCCCAGCCGGGCTCGATGCGGATGTACTGCCAGATGCGCTCGGTGTCCTCGCCCAGGCCGTGCTTCTCCAGCCAGGGGCGCATCTGGTTCTCGCCCTGCATGCGCGCCTGCAGCTGCTCCAGCACTGCCATCCGGGCCTCGATGGTGGTCGTCTTGGTCACGGCCGCCTGCAGGGCCTCCTGCGCGGGTCCCCGCTCGGCCTGGACCTCGGCCAGACGAGCCTCCAGCGTCTGCTGCTGCTCGGCCGTGCGCGCCTCTTCTTCCTGCGCAGCGCCCAGCTCCAGCGCCAGCCGCTCCAGCTGATCCGACGCGTCGTCACCCAGCTGCGACAGCGACGCCTGCAGCCGCTGGCGGCGCTCCTGCATCTGCGCCAGCGCCTCTTCGTGGGAGCGGCGCTCCACGCGCCCCACCTGCAGCGCCTGCTGGGCCGCGTGCGCGGCCTGGCGTGCAGATTCCAGCGCCTCGCGCCGTTCGCGCTCCTCGTCCTCGCAGGCCGCCAGCTGTTCCTCGGCCTCGGCCAGCGCCATCTCGGCCGTGGCCTGCTGCTCGCGGGCTTCTTCCAGCTGCGCCTCCACTTCCTGGCGGCGCTGCAGCCCGCCCTCGGACAGCGCCCGCGCCGACTGGATCTGTTCTTCCAGCGACTTCAGACGTGCCTGGGCCTGATTGCGGTTCTGCGCAATCATCCGGATCTGCGATTCCAGCGTGGAGATCTCGCTGTTGACCTCATAGTAGGCGGCCTGACAGCGGCTCACCTCGTCGTTGGCCTGGTGCACTGCCTCGCGCAGCGTCTCCATGCGGTTCTCGGCCGAGCGCAGCCCGGTCTGCAGCCCTTCGATCTCCAGATCCAGGCTCTCGGCTGTCTTTTCCAGCAGCTGCTGCTCGGCCTGCGCATCGTCGCGCTTGATCAGCCACAGCCACTGCTGCTTCTGCGTCCGCTCGGCCTCCATGGCACGGTAGCGGCCAGCCACCTCGGCCTGTGCATCCAGCTTGCTGATCTGCCCGTGCAGCTCGCGCAGGATGTCCTCCACGCGCGTCAGGTTCTCGCGCGTGTCAGCCAGCCGGTTCTCGGTCTCGCGCCGCCGCTCCTTGTATTTCGAGACGCCGGCAGCCTCCTCGAAGAACACGCGCAGCTCGTCGGGCTTGGCCTCGATGATGCGCGAGATGGTGCCCTGCCCGATGATGGCGTAGGCGCGCGGCCCCAGGCCCGTGCCCAGGAAGATGTCGTGCACGTCCTTGCGACGTACTGGCTGCTGGTTGATGTAGTAGGTGGACTGCCCCTCGCGCGTGAGCACACGCTTGACCGAGATCTCGGCAAAGCCCCCCCACGCCCCGCCGATGCGGCCCAGGCTGTTGTCGAACACCAGCTCCACACTGGCCCGCGACGAGGGCTTGCGCTCCAGCGAGCCGTTGAAGATCACGTCCTGCATCGACTCGCCGCGCAGCTCGGTGGCGCGCGACTCGCCCAGCACCCAGCGGGTGGCATCGATGATGTTCGACTTGCCGCAGCCATTGGGACCGACGATGCCCACCAGCTGGCTGGGCAGCTCGAAGGTGGTCGGATCACAGAATGACTTGAAGCCTGCGAGCTTGACTTGCTTGAGGCGCACGAAAACCCTTTGGAACAGACGACGGATGGCGGACGGTGCCGATGGGGCCGTGAGGGCCTGGACAGGCCACTTTCGCATCCGGGAAAGGCCCGTATGATAGCAAGGCCCTGCCCGTTCCCACCCCGGACTGCACGGTTTTTCGACACGTGTGTCCGGGGCAACAGAATCGCGGACTCACTGCACCGTGATGGTGCGCGTCGCCTCCAGCGTGAAGTCTCCGTCACCCTTCCACGACAGGCGCAGCTCGCCGCTTTCACGCGCCAGGAAGGTGAACTCGATGTACGGGTTGCGCGCCGTGGCCGGCCCCGGCTCCCAGGCGTACAGCAGCCCCTCGCCCAGATGGGCCTCGAAGCGGGTCACGATGTCGCGCGGCTTGATCTGCCCGTGCTCGTCCAGCCGAAGGCCGGTCTCCATGCGGTGGCTGATCTGTGCGCGCACACGCACCATCTCGCCCTTCTTCGGCGTGAGCGTGCTGGTCCAGATCCGCGGTGGTGTGGATGTGCTCATCGTCTTTCCCCCTTACATGCCGCAGCCGCTGGCGGCCACCGTCACGTCCTTGCGGGCCTCCAGGATCTGCCCATCCTTCATCCGCGCCAGTGCGTGGATGGCCTGCGAACGCGCCAGCCGCACCCGAACCGCCGCCTCGGCCACCCCGGCCAGCGGCGTGAAGTACATCCGGCAGGCCAGCGGAATGGGGTTCTTCTCGGCCAGGATGATCAGCTCCTCGCACCAGTTCGATTCGGTGATCAGCGACGGATCGACGCTGACGCGCACCGGCACGGCGCTGGGGTTGTCGGCCAGCGTGGCCACGTCCAGCAGAAGACCCTCGGCCTTGGGCTTTCTGCCATCCACGAAGGCCGTGATCACGTTCTGCACCGCATCCGGATGCGCCAGAAGCATCTCGGCCTGCCGCTTGGCCAGCACCTCGGGTGACAGCACGCCGGCTGCGGAAGAGGCCTGCGCCAGGGCGCGCAGCGGCAATGCCAGCGTGGCACCCGCGGCCACGGCACCGGCCGCCAGCAGGCTGCGCCGGCCGCGGTCGTGCAGGGTCCCGTGCTGCGCACGCAGGGACGGAGAAGAAGCGGTATCCGCATCCGGGCGGCCGCTCATGTCGGAAAGGGGATGAAGGGTCTGCATGTTCCTGAAGGTCGGCTCGTCGGCGGGGCCCCCGTGGCCGGGGCATGCCCCGCCGGATTCACGAAACCGGACGGTTGGATGAAATGAAGATGGCCAAAGATGCCATGTCCTGAAAAGCCCCGATCTTACGGCACCAGGAACTCGCTGAACTTGCCGTTGATCCAGGCGAAATCATCCTTGACCATGTCGGCCGACCGCACGTCCACGTCCACCTGGTTCTGAACGATCCGCCCGAGCGCATCCAGCTCGTAGTCAAAGAGCACCGAGATCTCTTCCTGCGGCTCCAGGTTCACCATCATGTAGCACAGGTTGTCGGGCAGGATGCGCTCGACCGTCTTGCCGGCCACGCGCTGCGACAGGTTCTTGGCCACGATCCGGCCGAGGGTGGATGCCACGTGTGCGCTCTTCGGATAATGGCCGAACAGCGGCGAGACCTGTCCGATCGAATCACCGATGATGTAGACCCGGTCGTCGGATTTTGCCGTGAAGAACTTGTTGTCGGTGTCACCCCAGGTGGTGGGCTTGCCGTCCGGTCCCTTGCCGATCAGGCCGGCGTGCCAGACCATGTCGGCTGCCTGGTGCGGCGGCATCAGGATGGCCTCGTCGAAATCGAAGTCACCGGCCTTGGTGCTGATGTGGCGCTTGTACGGATCGACCGACTTCACCTGCGCATTGGGCACATGCACGATGATGTCCGGATACAGCTCCTTGAAGGCCTGCTGATAGCCGGCGCTGATCGGCGCCAGACGCGGTTTCGGATCCAGGATCACCACCTTGCCCGGAATCTTCTTGCGCTTGAAGATCGCGGCAATGAGGCAGGCGCGCTCATAGGGCGACGGCGGGCAGCGGTGCGGCGGCGGCGGCATGGTCATCACCAGCGTGCCGCCCTTGAAGGCATGCACGCGCTGCTTCAGCGACATCATCTCGCGGTTGGGCAGATAGGCGCTGGAATAGTGCATGCGCGTGTAGTCGATCGTGCGCTGGTCGTTGCCGAACCACACGTCGAAGGCATCGCGGATGCCGCCGGCCAGGATCAGGTAGTCGTAGTCCAGCCAGCCCATCGAGGTCTGCACCCTTCGCTTGTCGCGCTCGAAGGCCATCACCTCGGCCTGCAGCAGCGTGTAGCCCCAAGTGCGGGCCGGACGCAGGATGTCGCGGTTGACGAAATCCGTGCTCACCACGTCCGCCAGCCACTTGTTGCTCATCGGCCCCGACCAGAAGGTCGGGTTGCGATCCACCAGGATCACGTCGGCCTGCGGCACCCACTCACGCAGGTAGCGGGCTGCCGAGAGCCCGCCCCAACCGCCTCCGCAGATGACGATGCGCGGTCCCTTGCCGCGACGGGGAATGAAGCTGCTCTTGCCGGAGACCACGGCCGGTGCGGCCGATGCCAGCGGCAGCAGGGCCGCCGAGGCGGCCAGCATGGAAGTCAGCGCAAGCGCTTGACGGCGTTTCATGACACGGATTCCTATAACACTCGCAAAAGACAGGTCCTTTGCGCAGCACCCTCCCGACAGGATGCTGCCGCCCGAAGGACTGACGGGATGAAACTCAGTAGCGGCGACCCCACTGAAGCACGCACAGCGCCCCCAGCACGATGCCGAATGCGGCCGGCACGCTAGCCAGTGACAGTGTGGACAGCCCGGACAGACCCTGGCCGATGGAGCAGCCCATGGCCACCACCCCGCCCAGACCCATCAGGATGCCCCCCAGCGCACTGCTGGCCATTCGGCGCGGACCGCCAAAGCCTTCCCAGTGGGCCGTGCCGCTGACCAGTGCCGTCACGCAGGCTCCGGCCAGCACACCCAGCACCAGCGCCACCGCGGCGGCCAGCTCGCGCCCCACCGCCACCTGCAGATACAGCCAGCTCTCGGCCACCGGGCTGATGAAGCTGAGCGACGTGAGCGGCCGTTCCTCGAACGGATCGACATCGAGGTGGGCACTGATCCACCAGCCCGCCACCACCGTCGCCCCCACCAGCAGCGCGCCCACCCATTGCAGCGGCGCATGACGCAGGGCCGGCCGCCGCAGCGCATACACCAGCAGCAGGAGAACGATCAGGGCCGTCACGGCCACCGTGGCCACCGACTCGGGCACACCCAGGGCGGCCAGCCAGCCCGGCAGCGTGGCGCCCGTCTTCAACCATTGCCGTCTTGTGGTGCTCATGGTGCTTGTCCTTGTTGTTGTGAAAGAGAGAGCAATGTTCACCATAACAAAAGAGCCGCACCGGCAGAAGATCGTAAAGCCACGAATCATCTGCAAATACGCGTGACTCTTGACAAGCGTCAACGAAATGGATGAGGGCGTTGTATAATCAAAAATCTCGACCGCAGGTAAATTTAAAGGCGCGATTCGTTATTTATTTTGGGTATAGCGCCAGCGGTTGCAGGATGATTCCTGTTCGGGGTTGATAATCTGTTTTTGGCTTGGCTTGGCTTGGCTTGGCTTGGCTTGGCTTGCGGCAGGGCAGGGGCTTGAGGGGCTGCCCTGATACGGCCAGATTGCTGGCCGATGTTCCCTTACTGAATCCGGAAGACTTCTTCCAGCGTCTGGGCGGTGAGCACGTTCCGTGTCCAGCGCTTCAGGGTTTCGTCGTCGGCGGCGTGCATGAGGGCTTGGGTGGTTGCGTCCATGGGGCCGAAGCGCATCGATACCAGGTCGGCCAGCGTTTCCAGGCGCCCTTCCAGCCTGCCTTCGTTCTTGACCCGCTCTGTCCATTGCATCATCTGGGCGTCCTCCGCTTTGTAAAGTTCTCTATACCGCTGTTTTTCAGTATCGTCAAGCGTGCAGTAGTTTTCGATAAAGTTCATGTATTTCAGGTGCTTAGATGGGTTGCTTTCCAGCGTCATCAACCCGCGGATGGAGTGGCCGTAGGCGTGTACGCGTTCGCTGGGGCTGTACTGCATGTTCACGAGATTCAGACGAGCCACCAGGTTGTCGCTGTCCAGATGCTCGTGCAGCGGGATCTCGGGCAGAACGCAGGCGATGTATCGGAAGTCCAGGTAGCTTCCCTGTTCGCTGCCCAGATGCAGGTCGCGCGGGATGTCTGTGCCGCCACGCAGGAAGATGACCACCGGAACCACGCGGTCTGTCTTTGAGAAATCAGCCAGCGTGAGACAGTAGATGGCCAGTCGATGGATGGAGAAGAGGCCGGGTTTTGTTTCCTCTTCGACGATGAAGAGCAGGGCCTCACGCTGGCCGTTGGGCCACTCCACCAGAAGCGGAACATCCATCTCGAAGAAACGATCGCCCAGTCGGTCCTTGGGCAGTTCCTGTCGGATGTAGGTGATCTTCACGTCGGGCGGCAGGCTGGCAGCCTCGGTGGGGGCGAAGAAAGCCAGCGCCTGACGGGGGTAATCGATGATCAGATTCTTGAAGTTCTGATCGTGGGATGTGGACATGAGATGAGCTCTGAAGCAGGTGTTTTCATGCAAAGCCGCAGGGAAGAAGGGCGGTGAGCTAATGCCCCATGACATCAAGCCGTGTCTTACGGGCACGACGACAGAATACTGGTGTTTTATACAGTTATCAAGAGAGTGCGTCAGCTATCTTGGGATGTGTCCAATGCAGCAACATGTCGCGGACGTTCAGGTCTGCCCACCTCGAACCTGCCCCTCTGCGTCACCCCCTGACGCAATGCGTCACCCAGGGGCACCTGTGGCTGCCCAACAACGCCCGACCGCGACAGGCCGGACGGCAAGCTGCGTCCGCTGACCGTGAACTCCGTCACGTGCCAGGACGCAGCCCGCCACTGGTCGGGCCGGAGATGCCGTTGCCATGCGCTGGCACGGCACTCGCTACAGGGTGGGTGTCGAAGTGAAAAGCGACCGGGCCAGCCACCAGGCGAAACCCGAACACATCCTCACCTCATTGGACAAGGGGTCCAAACATGATGCTGAAACAAGTTCAAAAAGGTTTCACCCTGATCGAGCTGATGATCGTCGTGGCGATCATCGGTATTCTGGCCGCCGTGGCCATCCCGGCTTACCAGGACTACACGATCCGCGCTCGCGTGTCGGAAGGCTTGTCGCTGGCTGCTGCTGCCAAGCTGAACGTGGCGGAGATTGCTACGTCGGGTGCGAACGATAACTCCACGTGGCCGAAAGGCTATGCCACCGGTTATAACGCACCGGCCAAGTCGACCAACGTCTCATCGGTCGCGATTGCTGAGACAACGGGTGTGATCACCATCACCTATCAGCCGCGTGTTGCCGCCGACGGAGCAAATACGCTGACGCTGACTCCCTTCACGATGGTTAAGGCAACCGCCGATGCCAAGGAAGGTACGGCAACGGCTCTGGAGTCGGCAAAAGCTGCGTTCTCGCCGATCCAGGATGCTCTGCAATGGCGTTGCAAGGCCAAAGGTGCTACGGCAGGCTTCGGTACGGCAGGTACGCTGGATGCACGCTTCGCTCCTGCTGAGTGCCGCTGATCAGTCAGCTGCCTGATTCGGGTCCAGGTTGTGGTATGACTCGGATAGGCTGAAGGAACGAACACCCGCTGGCGTGAGTTGGCGGGTGTTTTTGTATGTGGTCCCCGTGAGGAAAAGCACGTTAGTGCAAGTCCATGACGGTCGGATTGGATGTTTCTGATCAAGTCTTTCGTCAATGCAGGCGATTCGGTCTGCAGGTGTTCTCCTTTTCAAGGAGGTTTGTAATGAACAAGTTTTACAGGGTTCGGGTCACTCGGATTGGTTTGCCGGCATTCGTAATAACAAATAATTTTAAGGAAAATGACAAGTTCTATAGAGAGGTAATTTGTGTATTTCCTGGGGGCGTGAAGCGACGCATGACCTATTTTTGGACGATGGGAAGTCTTTCGAGGGTGTTCCTGTTGCCCTTTTGGAGGATTTTGCTCTGAAGGAGGGGGTTCGTGTAGCCAAGGAAATTTTTGATGAATACGTCCAAGAAGAATTTCTTGGCAAGGAGCGACTTTTGCATCCAGATGGGCTTCGTTTCGATCTGATTGAGGTTGGTGATTTTGTTCGCCTTTTGACTTCCATGGCCGGTGCCCGTAATTATGATTTGTTGCTTCAAATTAGAGAAAAAACGAGGTGTTGTGAACTTAGAACTATCCTTGATCTTATTCTGAATAATAAATATTAACTCTTCATGCGCGGGCAGCATGAGTTGTGAAGAATTTGGTGTGCGTGTTCTAGTTGAATATTTCTTTTTTTGGGGGGCATGAGTTGGGGTTTGAAAGTTGGTGAGATCATCCTCTCCCTTTTCTTAGAGGTGGTGGTCCTATGTTGGCATCTATGTAATACGAAAATAATTGGCGCGCTCCTGAGGGCGCGGGTGTCTTCAGGGGGGTGAAGACGGGTCCGCTATGTCTGGGAGACAGAATAATTTTGGAAGGATGTGTTGCGGTGAGGCCTGTGCGCTGAGGGAGGTGGTTGGATGTAAGGTCCTTTTCGGCAAGTGCGATCTGGTCAATGGTGAAAGACTCTACTGTTCATGGTTGAGCGGGTATGTATTCAGTGGATGTGTAGAGAGGATTTTCATTATTGCGCGAGTTGAGGTCGATTAGGTTAGGCGGATTCTATTTGAGTTCTCGAGCTGGCGTGAGAATTCGGTTGGTGCCTTGGTTTTTGGGTGATGAAGAGCGGGGCAGGAGTTTTCCTTCCATGAGGTATGATGACGTTGATGAGGTGTTCTTGGATATATGCGGGGTCTTTAGGGGTTTGGTTGCGTCTTGAAGGGGTTTGCTGACTTCCAGTGGGTGTTGATATTTTGGCCGTGATCGCAAGAGTCATTATTTCATGATTTATTGATTCGCCGGGTTTATGGGTTACGGTTGTTTGTAAGGTATGTTTGGTGTTTCTAGGGTTTTAAACATGTGCGTTATGTGCAAGAATTGATTTTGGTTGTCGCGTTTCTCTCGTCGAGAAATGGTTTTCGTTTCTGCTTGATTGAAATCGGGGTCTGGAGATCCTTGCTGTCTTCGAAATGGCGGGGAATTCTTTGTGCGAGGAGATAGAGTCTATGGCATGTCACAGCTGCATGGTTATCGTATGGAATATGGCGGCTTTGATTACTCACGATCAAGGATCATACGGCCTGTTCAGACATACCCGCAGCCACGTCTCAACCTGGACACTGAGGAACGCGAGCGGCGTGATGATGATGGCGGCCACGTACCTCAGTGGGGGGGTGAATATCACGATGACGAACAGGATGCCGATCACAATCAGGGACAAAAGGGCTGGCAGGATCGTGAGTTCGTTGTCCCGGATGTGGCTCATGGCATGGAGCGCATAAACCCATGTTCCCAAAGCCAGCATGATGATCCAGAGGCGGACGTGGACTCCGATCCGTTCATCGAAGAAGCGTTCTGGGTTCATGCCCAGCCGTCGTTCCATCGTGGACATGAAGTCCTGATGGGGTTGACGTTCTTTCGGGATCTGATGGAGCCGCCTACCTTGAGGCGTGGCGTCAAGGCGCACAGAGCTCATGGATGGCTTCCGCTCCGCGCTGATGCTCTGTTTCCAGGATCCGCCCAGCGTGCCGATGTAAAGGACCAGGATGAAGCGGCCCAGGATGTTCATGGACCTGTTCACTTCATCGTCCTTGGTGGGCAGAGCGGTGGTAGCGCCAATGAGGAAGATGCCAAAGGCGGCGCCAGCGCCCAGGATGATTCCGATGAGGTGGGTGTGAAGGGCGGGTTCGTCTGCGTCTGCTCTTCTGTCGACGATGATGTTCCACACGTAGACCCATGCCACCAGGGTGTAGAACAGTACCAGGATGGAAGCTATAGGCAGGTTCATGACAGCGTGATTGCCGGGGCGGCGAGTGAGCCCCTTGGGTAGGGGCTTTGAAAGAGACTTCGATGCCGGACGGGGAGGGCCGTGGGGCGATGCTGTCATGCCGCTGGTTTTGGGTGTGCAGGCATGCGGGCGGGCGGATGGCGGTTGGCGATCACCGGCTGCTCTACACAAGCCGGGTAGGGTGCTGTTCTTGTCGCAGGTCCGGGTCCATGTTCCTTCTGTCGGCCGTCATGCACAACCTGAACCATTGTTTCAGAATGCTTCGCCATAGAGGCTGGCCTGACATGGAGGAGCGATCTCATGGCTGTTGCACTCGAATGCATCAATTTCATTGTGCCGTTCAGTGTGATCCGAAAGAAGTATCCGGGCGGGTTGGTGCAGTGCCTGCTGGATTACCGGGGTTTCGTGGGCAGCGGCCCCATCTGGTTTGACGAACATCTGTTTCGGGATGGGGCGATGAATGATCTGGACATCATGCTCATCCTGTCACGGTGGGAGCGGTATGGTGTTCAGCCCGTGGTGAAACGCCGAGGGAAGAAGGTCTGGAAGGACTGTTGTATCCCGTCGTTGGGAGGATCATCCACGCCGTGTGACTGGATTGAGTACTCTGATCAGAAAGGGATTGTGTGGCTGAAGGGCACGGAGCCGGGCGAGACCATGTACTGTCAGAACTGCACGAAAGAGTACATGTTCCAGATGATCGAGAAGGAAGAGGAAAGGCTTCGATCGATTGAAGAGCAGAAGGCGCATGACAGGCGGGAGGGCGTCTTGCATGTGCCCGATTTCCTTCTGTTCACGGATAGGGATCCTGGGCCGGGGAGTGTTGGCGTCGTGCTGGAGTTCATGGATCGTCCCGGAAACTCACGACGCCGGTACATGAATGAGCAGCTGCTTCAGCAGATGGAGCATGGGGTGTACAGCAATAACCTACACTTCATGTCCTTTCGTGGCCGGCTCATGAGGGTTGTTGACATTGCTCTGGCGTATGGTGAGCCGCAAGCGGTCATCCGGCTTCGAGGCGTAACGGCTGAAGATCAGCGACCGAACAAGTGGCGAGGCGTCGAGCCTGAATGGATTCCCTGGCTTGGTTGATGTGCTTTTGATGGCTGGGATGCTTTACCGGCTCCGCGCGGCGTTGAACCAGGCATGGGGCTGACGGCGTTCTTGACAGCTTCTTGGAAAGTTTGGCTTGATGGTTGAGTGCTGTATGTAATTACAGTATTATGGCGTGGCCGTAGGACTTGCTCATGCCTTCGCAGAAGGGGCGTGGGTCGGCGGTGCGGAGACAATCTCTCGGGGTTTCCATCATGCCCATGAGCCATGACCAGAACTTCAAGAATCTGATTCTTGACTATCCCTTGCAGGCGTTGGCCTTTTCTGCGCCAGAAGAGGCAAAGGCCTTGCCGCCTGATGTTGTCATCCGCTCCGTGCGGGAAGAGTTGCCCAAGGACAGACTGGGGGACCGCTTCTTCGAGCTGGATGTGCCGCTGCTGGCCGAGTGGCCGGATGGCAGACGAGAGGCGCTGCTGTTCGTGGTGGAAGAGCAGACGGATCCGGCGCGCTTTTCCATCCGCAAGCTGGCGTCCTACTGTCTGGCCATTGGCGAGTTCTATGACACCGATCGGGTGGTGCCGGTGGTCATCTTCCTGCGCAGTGGTGCTTCGATTGCTCGCCAGCTGCGCATGGGCAGCGATCAGCAGTGCTATCTGGATTTTCACTACATCGCCTGTGTGCTGCCGGAGATCCCGGTGGAGGATCATCTGAACAGTCAGAACATTGTGGCCCGCCTTAACCTGGTGAACATGCGCCTGAGGAAGGGCCAGCGGATACACGCCTATGGTCATGCCGTCCGCGGGCTCATGACGCTGGAGTCCAGCTGGGAAAGACAGCAGAAGTACATCGACTTCGTGGAAGCCTATGGTGCGCTTGACGAGAATGAGATGCGGCGGTATAGAGAAATTTACGTGACGGAGGATGCGCAGATGATGCAGTGGAGCGAGCGACTGCTGGATCAGGGTGAGCAGCGGGGCGTGCAGAAGGGGTTGCAGCAAGGGCTGCGGCAAGGGCAGCTCGGGCTTCTGGCCGATCTGCTGGCCGAGCGTTTCGGCGCTCTGGATGAAGCCGTGCAAGTGCGCCTGGAGCAGGCCGATGAGGAGACGTTGAAGCGCTGGGGCCGCAACCTGCTCTCGGCCCGGAGCATGGACGAGGTATTTCGGACGCAGTGATGGGAAAGGGGCATCCCGTCAGAAACCTCTGATGGCTTCGTGAGGGCTACCCCTTTGGTGGCGGCTGCCGTCCTGGCCGCTCGGTTATCCAGGCAGACCTATCATGACAGCGGATCAGCCTTACTCGTTGCTGGCCGAACCGACCACGGTATCGCCCTGCAGGCGGATGGTGGTGTCGCCGGGGTTTGCGCTTGGCACGCCCTTCTCGAAGACTTTGAAGGGGGCGTTGATTTCATAGGCTGCCGTTGCGCCCTTGGGCAGGCTGATGCTGGTGGCCATGTGCCGTGCCCGCGCACGTCATCTACCCGCAAGTGGACGAGCGC
>ERZ773075.840-NODE-840-length-19933-cov-24.2011_pt1 | contig 19933 bp, 12 predicted proteins | sample MGYA00580614_ERZ773075 | MGnify/ENA primary metagenome ERZ773075 (study PRJEB29015, sample SAMEA2738021) | human oral metagenome | biome: human oral; feature: human-associated habitat; material: dental | place: China | collected 2043 ... | reverse complement strand
CCGAAGGTTTCTTCGGGGGTCTCGCGCTGGATGTTCGCGATGTTGCTCTTGGCCGCGTTCCAGACGTGCTCCACCGGATTGTGGTCGGGCGCGTACGGCGGCAGATGGATCGGCGTGATGCGCTCCAGCAGCCGGCCGGGCTCGTGGAGGGCGGTCAACGCTTTCGCGTGGTGGAATCGTGCGTTGTCCGGGACGACCGCGATCTTGCCGGCCTCGGTCTCGCGTTGGAGCCGGTCCAGGGCGAGGATCGTCTGCCAGGTGTTCCGGTTCTGCTCGATCGGGTACAGCGTGACCTTCTTGCTGGTCGGGGAGAGTGCGCCGAAGAAGGACTGGGACGTCTTCTGCCGGTCCACGGACCGGCCTGGTGCGCTGCCCCCTTTTGGGGGCTGCATGCGGCGGGTCCAGGCCTCGTGCTCGGGGCGGGCCTCGTCTGCGGTGTAGACCTCCCAGCCGGCGTCCAACAGGGCATTGACTTGGGTTTTCACCTCGGTCATGCGTCTGGTGACGGCTTTCTCGTTGCGGTGCTCGTCGAACGGGTCGGGCGGCTCGAGGCTCGGCCCGCACAGGGGCGGGAGCAGCTGGTGGGAGGGGCCCGACTGGTACCGGCCGTCGGACAGGATCTTCACGACGTCACCGCAGGGCCGGGACATCCCAGAACTCGGCGCGGATGCCCGTCCGGGAGGGCGGCCGGGCCAGGATGGCCTTGAGTTCTTCCTTCCGGGTGCGGGTGAGTTTCGCCGCGTTCTGGTTCCCGGCATGCCCAGTCAGGACCGAGCACATCCTGGTGGCCCGCCACTCGGCCAGCCATTCCTGCACGGCCCGCTCCGTGCGCTCAACCAGTTCAGCGAAGATGCCCACGTCGACCCCACGGGAGGCGTACAGGACAGCTTCTGCTTTCATCCGAACCAGCACATGATTGTCGGAACGCTTCTTCCATCTGATCAGGACGGCTGTTTCTTCCGGGATGACCTCGACCTGCATGCCCCGAACACATCCGAAACGGCACAGGAAATCCATGGAAAATACGGTTTCGTTTCACGCCAGCCATACAAAAAGATTTTCGAATAATCCTCCTGCGCTGGAGATTAAAAAGCAACGGGGTTTAATAAATTTTTTTGCAAGCAAATCTTATTTATCTTTACTAGTCCATTCAGCCATTCCACCACCCGGAAGACATATCAAATGAATCGAGTTCTCATACCATAGATCCCAAGCCTCGTACATCGGCGATGGCTTTATTGCAACTTGATATCCCCCATCAAAACTAATATGCATTTCACCAAAACTTGATATTTTCAGCTCTGTAAAGTATCTACGCACAAGGGCTAGCACAGGAGCTAAAGACTCTGGGTTTGATTGGGGATCAAGTTCAATGGGAGCCGAGACTCGATTGAGTAGTGTAAAAGGACATTCGATGCGAATAGCAGTATCTGCGTCAAGCGTAAAAGTTACAGCCCAATCAAATGATAAAGAAGTCTGTACTGAATTAACCGCCACGAGAGACCATGACCCCTCAAGCGTCTTGTCCAAGATTAGCTGGGCCACCCTGGCCACCTCCCTTTATAAAACTCGTCAATATGCGTTTCCACCTGGCCCCCTGGCTTACCATTTACATCGATAGGCTGCCCCCCACCCTTGCCGTTATAAACTCTTACGTATCCATTAGGATACTGGGGAGTTGGCTCCATTATCCTAATTGAGTTCTGATTTTTTAGTGATCCTGGTTTTTGAAAAACAATTCCTCGACCATTATCGGCCGTTCTGCCAGCCCAACCGCTTGGCACATCAAATGTTGTGCCCCTAGGGGCTACAACAAAAGTCTTTCCACTGGACCCGCAGGCTCCGTTTTCGCCGGTGAGTGGGTTTTGGTCATTGTGGACGAGGATAGCCTGTCCGGTGTCGGTGACCACGTGGTAGTTGTGAAGGCCACCGATGGCTAGGTTGTGGACGGTTTGGGCGTGTCCGGTGGCCTGGACCGACACCACCTCGGTGACTCGCCCGTCCGGGGTGTGGAGGATGTCGCCCTCATGCAACTGCTCGGCCGGGATGTAGCCACGATCCTCAACATATGGCCGTCATGAAACAAGATCGTTTCTGGTTTCGCGGAGTGGGAGGTGCTCGAAGTCGTAGTCGAAGGCGCGGCCGGTGACGTGGGAGGCGAGCGCGTCGAGGGCTCTTCAGGGGTCTCGTGCTGGATGTTCGCGGTGTTGTTCTTGGTCGTGTTCCAGACGTGCTCGTCGCGGTCTTGTCGAGCGGGTCGGGCGGTCCGAGGCTCGGCCCGCACAGGCGAAGGAGCAGCTAGTAGGAGGAGTCCGGCTGGTGTTCGGCGTCGAACAGGATCTTCACGGCGTCACGTATAGCCGGGACGTCCCAGAACTCGGCGTGGACGCCCGCCGGGGAGGGCGGCCGGGCGAGGATGGTCTTGGGTTCCTGCTTCCGGACGCGGGCGGGTTTCGCTGCGTCCTGGTTCCCGGCGCCCCCGGTCGGCGCCGAACACATCCGCGCGCCCTGCCACCCGGCCAGCCATTTCCGCACGTTCCTCTCCGCCCGTTCGACCCTTTCAGCGATGATACCCACATCGACGCCACGGGAGGCGTGCAGAATCGTTTCGGCCTTCATCCCGACGAGCACGTGACTGCCAAGCCACTTCTTCGACCTGATCAGGACGGCAGTTTCTTCTGGGGTGACCTCAACCGGCATGCCCCAATCATATCCGGAGCGGCACAGGAAATCCATGGAAAATACGGTTTTGTTTCATGCGGCCATATACTTCTACTCAAAGCAATTTGAATGCAGATTCAAGCATCGTCGCAGCATCAGACTCAATCTGCTTTAACTCATGATACAACCTCCCAATAAAGTTGGCGATCGACGTGAATATTACTTCTCGCTCGTACGGTGCGCTGCTGACGGTTGGATTGAAACAGGAAGACACCACCCACTTATTATTATGACTTTTGATGGAAACTACCCCTATCTCTTCGTAGTCAAGTGATTCAAATTCGAAATCGTGCAGCGGAGAAGAAGCCGTCCAATGACCTAATGACCATGCCAATTCAAGCACCGGAAAAGTCGGCTCGTTTAGTATGACAAGTCCATGATCAGAGATTACCAAAGAAGCCTCAACGCCAATCAGATACCCGACTTCTGAACGCTCTGGAATTTGCGTAGTTGATAAATCGAAAAATTTAAACTCCACAATCATACCCCTTTTACAGAGAACGCGTTTATAACTCTTCCATCAATAGACAAAACAGATCGTATTCGAGTTTGACCCTTTGTTCCAACTTCTCTCCCCAGGTCAGAAACCACTCGGAACGTATCATTTGGATGATTTGGATTTGGCACCACTTGCGAATCTCCAGACTTCAACCCTTCTGCAACCCATGATTGCGCTTCAGAGATATCATCAGTGTCAAATTTTGCTTGATTTCCAGAAGCGCTCGCAAGATGCTTATTCTTAATAAAGATATCATCAGGATTACTTGCCGCCTTTTCTATTGCACCCTGTTGCGTCTCGTTTATACCGCATCCGCTGGGGCCGTTGTTGTTGTGGACGAGGATGGCCTGTCCGGTGTCGGTGACCACGTGGTAGTTGTGAAGGCCACCGATGGCTAGGTTGTGGACGGTTTGGGCGTGTCCGGTGGCCTGGACCGACACCACCTCGGTGACTCGCCCGTCCGGGGTGTGGAGGATGTCGCCCTCATGCAACTGCTCGGCCGGGATGTAGCCACGATCCTCAACATAGAACGGGTGCGTGCCCGTGGTCTCAACCGTCCCTCCGGTGGTAGTCACCCGCAGAGTCGGAACCTTCTCGTGGACGAACGTCCGCTCCACGGCGGCCGGCACGTCCTGGCCCGTGGCCGAATCATGAGCAAGAACCCGATCACCGGCCTCCACCTGACTGATGGGCTTGGTACTGCCGTCAGCCATGACCACCGGGGTATCCGGCGTGAAACACCCATACCGGGCCACACCCGACACCTTCGACAGAGCCCCACCAGCCCCGCCGCCCAGAGCACCCTCACCCGCGCCCTCACCAACAGCCCGAGCGAACCCGGCCGGCGTGATCGGCTGGCCGCTGGTCAGATACTCCAAACCACTGCTGCCACCGCCATCAATGGCACCCTCGACCGCCCCGGTCAGAATGTTCTTGCCCAGACAACTCGTCATCCCCGCGGTGGCCCGCGCCGCAGCGGCCGACGCCCCGCCACCGATGAGACCGGTCGCCGCGCCCACGGCCCCGTCCCGCAGAACAGTGCCCCAGTCAACAGCCCCGTTCGAGGACTTCTGCGACCACACGGACCCGCCCGCACCCGTCAGAGCACCAGCCAGCATCGCCGCACCGACCGGCCCGCCAACACCAGTGCACATCACCGCCACACCGGCCACGACCATGGCCCCGGCGGCGATGTACTCCCAATTGTCTGACAACCAGTCCCCGGCCGCCGACACGGCGTTCTCCAAGGCGCTGTTCGACGCCTGCTGATAAACCCGCAGATCATCCTCGGACACCGGCCGCAAACCAGTCGGATCGACCATCCCAGCAGGATCATTCCCCGCATACGAATACGGATTCGCAGCCCAGGCCGCCCCCGTCACCGGCACGGCCGGATCAACCGACAAGAAAGAACGAGTCAACGAATCATAAACCCGCGCACCCATCCAGCCGAGACCACCAGTACGCAGGGCCCCGTCCGCGCCGACGGCGACACCGCCACCAGCGCCGCCCGTGTCGCCAGCGCCCTCGCCGGCCCCGGGCGACTGCCCCCACACCCTGGCCTGGAGGCCCTCCAAGCCGGCCGGCAGGTCAGAGCCCGACCCGGCCGGGCCGTCGACGTCAGGGACGAGCCACAGGGCCTCCTGCCGATCCCCCGACAGGACAGTGGCGGCGAGCGCATCCGTGATGACGCGCTCACCAACCTGGGCGAGCGTGGGCACAGCAGCATCGCTGTCCCAGTAGACGGCCCGCCCGTCAACGGCGGCGAGCTCACCGCCGGCATCAACGCACAGCTCACTGCGGGCACTCGCCATCACCGTGTCCTGCTCGTGCCGGACACGGGTGACCGAGGCGAGGAAGCCGCGGGGATCCCAGGAGAACAGCCGCTCCCCATCGGGCCCGGCCTCGCGGATGCGGCGACCCGCGGCGTCATAGGTGTAGTCGGTGCGGTCCCCCTGCGGCGTGCGAGTCCACAGGAGCTGGCCGGCCCGGTCGTACCCGTGCCGGGTCACCGAACCGTCTGTCGTCTCGGCGACCAGACGCCCACCGGCATCCCACTCCCAGGTGACACGGGTGCCCTCGCTCGTGCGAGCACCGGTCAGCTGGCCAGCCGGGTCATACTCGTAGACCGTGCGCAGGCCGTCCCGCACCTCGGCGACTGGCCGCCCGTCCCCGTCACGCTCGATGCGGATCTGCTGAATGAAACCACGCCGGTTCACCCGGTTCTCGACGACAGCGCCGTCACGCCAGACCCACGTTGCCTCAAGGCCGGGCCCGTGCACCCCGACGACCCGGCCGAGTCGGTCACGGTCGATCTCGACCCGACCGAGACCGGGCTGGACGATCGCGGACAGTCGGTTGTCGGCGTCGTACTCATACCCGGTGCTCGACCCGTCAGGGCGTCTCATGGCGATCCGGCGCCCGCCCACATCATAGCTGTAGGACACCCCCAAGCCATTCCGGAGGCGGTGAAGCAGATTGCCCCGGCCGTCCCAGGCCTCCTCGACCCGACGCCCGGCAGCATCGGTCAGCCGGAGACGACGACCGACGAAATCCCGCTCCACGCGGGAGAGCAGCCTCCCGTCGGACAGACTCCGGTCCACGCGCCCGGCCCGGTCATAGCCCCACTCGAGCCGGTGCCCGTCCGGCTCGACCCGGCCCCTCATGCGTCCAGCAGCGTCCCACTCGTACCGGGTGACCCTGCCCAGCGGGTCGACCCGGCTCGTCATCCGGCCCATCGAGTCGAAGGAAGACTCGGTGCGGGCCCCGGTCGGGTCCACGACCGCAACCTGACGGCCCATCTCGTCGTACTCGAAACGAGTGACCCCGCCCAGCGCGTTGACGGCCTCGACCAGTTGCCCGGCCTCGTCGTAACGGAACCGGCGGTGCCCGTTCCACCGGTCCCGGACGCTCGTGATCCGCCCGCACCGGTCGTAGCCGAAACGCACGAGACCGCGCCCCGGCTGGCGCCGGGTCAGGATCCGTCCGCACCGGTCGAACTCGGTCCGGACCCTCTCACCGGTCGGCCACAGCTCCCCGGCGATCCGTGAGTCAGCGTCGTAGATGATCTCGTAGCGACGGCCACCGGTACTGATCGTCGCCGCCCAGCGCCCGCACTCGTCGTACTCGTATCGGTAGGTCGTCCCACCCGGCTGGGTGACCGCGACGAGCCGGCCCGCCGCGTCCCGCTCGTACCAGGTGACAGCCCCGGTCGCGTCCACGGTCTCCACGAGACGCCCACACAGGTCGTACCGGTTGAGGCTCGTACCACCGTCGGGCCCGGTTTGCGAAACGAGTCGACCCAACCGGTCCCACACCGCGCTCCAGTCGTCCCCGCCGTCGCGGACCGACACCGGGGCACCGAACCAGCCGCGTCTCACGTCCCGGCCCACACCGGTCGGGTCGACGGTGGCCGCCAGCATGCCATCGGGCCCGTAACCCATCGCCCACACGCCGCCACCGACGTCCTTCATCCCCGTCAACCGCGACAGGCCGTCGTAGCCGAACTCCCACGTCGAACCGTCCGGCAGCTCAACGGCCGCCAGATTGCCCAAGTCATCGTAGGACTCGCCCACGACCCGCCCCAGCGGGTCACTCATCCGTTCACGGGCCCCGTGGGCGCCGTGACTCATGCTTGTGCGCCCGCCCTCAGGGTCAATGATCGCGCACGTCCTGCCCGCGGCGCTGTACTCGAAACGGGTCCGCGCCCCCGTCGGGTCAGTGCGGCAGACCAGCCGCCCACCGGCGTCGTAGGAGAACTCGGTGCGGTTCCCCAGCGGTGTCACGGCCGCCACTACCCGGCCCACCCGGTCCCTCACGAGCCGGGCCGTGTTGCCCGCCGCGTCCGTGACCGCCACGAGGTCACCGTGCTCGTCATGATCGAAACGCACCCGCACGCCCGTCGGATCCGTGATCCTAGTGAGCAGCCCGTCACGCCAAGTCATGGCGGTCGCCCCGCCGCCGGGGTCCACGACCCGGACCGGCCGACGCCCGACCCCCTCGTACTCGTAGCGAGTCACCGCCACGGTCCCGGACCCGTCGGCCACCGAGACCCGGGACTCCACGAGCCGGTCCAACTCGTCCCACTCCTGGTCGACCCGTGCCCCCGACGGCAGCCGGCGGGTCGCAAGACGCCCCCGCCGGTCATACGCCGAGACCGTCTCAGAACCGTCCCGCTCACGAACGGGCACCTGGTTGCCCCACCGGTCCCAGAACATCGACTGGCGGCGTCCCTCGGCGTCCACGAGCCCGATGAGCCGGCCCGAACGGTCATGGACCCACGTGTTCCCCCGGCCGCCATCCTCATCACTCGTCGCCGTGATCCCACCCGGCAGATAGGCGTACCGGGTCAGGCGCCCGAACGGCGAGCGCTGCCGCACCACCCGGCCGGTCTCGTCGTACTCGTTGCTCACCTCGACGACACCGTCGGCGTCGACGACCTCCTTGATGAGCCCGGCCTCGTTCCACCGGTAACGGCGCGCACCGGCCCCACCGGCCGCCTCGACGAGACGGCCGGCGTCGTCGTAGACGTAGTCGACGCGCCGTCCGTCATCGGCGACCACCGCCACGACACGCCGACCCGCACCGTCCCACAGCACCTCGAGGGCCCGGCCCCGCTCGTGCGCGAGCCGCACGAGACGCCCCGCCCGGTCGTAGGTGAGCTCGACGCCGGTACCCTCACCCTGGCTCGTGCCGCGCATCCGGCCCGTCGCGTCAAGGGACCACACCAGTCCCCACGAGGACTCCCCACGAGGACGACAACTCCCAGCCACCACCGGGCACCGCGGCAAGCCACAGGTTCTCGCCACTCGCCCGGCCCCAGCCCTCGCCCTCGCGCGGAAAGACGACGACCCGTCTGTCCGGCAGCCGCAGCCTGGCACCCTCATCATCGACAGCCAGACCCGCCTCACACCACGAAGACCAGCCGGGCCCGAAAGCACCAACCTCCGGGTTCAACGCGCTGTAGGAGCGCCGCCAGCCCAGCACCCCCGCCACTCCGACGAATCCGAGATCGTCCTCGACCTCGACGAAGTTACCGGTGAACGCGTTCACCGGATCATCCGCGTAACCGGTCGTGGGCGGTGAACCGTAGGCGGTTGGCGGGTCGACCACGATGTCCTGTCGGCCTGCCTGCACCCCGGCCGCTGCCAGGGACGCCTCGACAGCCGAGTCCGGGACACTGGCCAGCCCACCGTCCGCGCCAGCCGCCTCGAAGGCCGCCGCGACAACATCGGCCCACCGGGCGTCGTTCTCGTTCTCCTCAAGCCAGGTACTCAACGCCGTCACGACCCCCGACGCGTCGAGAGTCGCCCACGAGCAAGACTCGGTGAAGTCGCTGCACTTGCCGTTGAGCGTCCCGGTCGTCCCCGACAGCTGCGCATCAGCCGCCCGGGAACTCGTCGCGAAACTCCGTAGGTTCGACAGTCGCCCACTCGAGACCCCGCCCGAGGGGCCCGAACCGGTCAGATCCTCACGGCTCCTCGCCGGCGCCGAGGTGACCGCCGCGGAGGCCGACGTGCTCTTCTCGTCATCACTGATCTGGCTGAACGGCGGCTCCTCATCACCGAAGAGGGCGTCGTGGGCGTGGTCGAGGAGGTTGCGATTGGCACGCCGCTGTGCCCACTCCCATGCCTTCCGGCGCCGGTCGTTCTCCGCCCGGGCCTTCTCGTCCAGCTCGGTGACCTCCGTGGCCACAAGACGCAGATTCGTGACGATCTCGTCCAGATCCGACAACTGGGTCGTGCCATTGTCACTGAACAACGACGAGTAGTAACCCGCGAAATCGGTGAGCGCGTCCGAACGGTAGCCCGACCGCGACCCCCGCTGATCCTCGAGAGTCGTCGCCGCGCTCCGGAAGGCAGACTCCAACGCTGCCGACACGTCAAAGTCATAGGCAACGTCCGGCAGACCCTTCAACGCATCAAGATTGGCCTCATCAACCTTCACCCGAACGCCTCCTCACAGGAGCCTCCCCAACCCCGGGGACCGTACGACAGCACCGGCGATCAACAACGATCACACGTCGCCGACACGCTACCCACAAGCGGCGACACAGGTCAACCCGAAGTCAGTGAACGGCTCCTGCGACCCCGGGGCGAGCCGTGCCGTCTCCGGGCCCCCGACCGCGGTCGCCGGCCGGCCCGGCCGGGACCCCGTACCAGCAGGGCCTTCGGGGCGGATCAGGCGGTGAGGCGGTCCACCGCGGCGGCGATGCGCTCGTCGGTGGCGGTCATCGAGATGCGCACGTGGTCGGTGGCGTGGGGGCCGTAGAAGTCGCCCGGCGCGGCGAGGATGCCGCGGCCGGCCAGCCAGTCGATGCTCTCGCGGCCGGGCCCGTCCTGGGTGGCCCACAGGTAGAGCGAGCCCTCCGAGTGGTCGATGCGGAAGCCGGCCCGTTCGAGGGCGGCGCGCATGCGGGCGCGTCGGGCCGCGTAGCGAGCGCGCTGCTCGTCGACGTGCCGCTGGTCGCCGAGGGCCGCGACCATGGCGGTCTGCACCGGCGCCGGGACGATCATGCCGAGGTGCTTGCGCACGGCGGTGAGCTCGTCGACGATCGAGGCGTCGCCGGCGACGAAGCCGGCACGGTAGCCGGCCATGTTCGAGCGCTTGGACAGCGACTGCACGGCCAGCAGGCCGGTGATGTCGCCGTCGTTGACCGCCGGGTCGAGGATCGTGCGCGCCGGGGCGTCGTAGGCGAACTCGGCGTAGCACTCGTCCGCGGCGAGGACCGCGCCGTGCTCCTGGGCGAAGCGCACCCAGCGGCGCAGCAGTTCGAGCGGGGCGATGGCGCCGTGGGGGTTGGCGGGTGAGTTGATCCAGATGAGCCGCGGGGAGCCGGAGACCTCGTCCGGATCGTCGCAGCGCTGGGTCCGGGCGCGGGCCATGAGGGCGCCCACCTCGTAGGTCGGGTAGGCGATCCGGGGCAGGACGACGGAGTCGCCGGGGCCGAGCGCCAGCAGCGTGGGCAGCCAGCCGACGAGCTCCTTCGTGCCGATGGCGGTCGTCACGTTGTGCTCGCCGAGCTCGACGCTGCCCCAGCGGCCCCGCAGGTAGGAGATGATCGCCTCGCGCAGCGCCGACGTGCCCCACACGGCCGGATAGCCGGGGGCCTGGGAGGCGGCCTCGAGGGCCTCGCGGACGACCCCGGGCGTGGGGTCGACGGGCGTGCCGACGGACAGGTCGACGATGCCCCCCTCGTGGGAGCCGGCCAGGGCCCTCGCCCCGGCCAGCGTGTCCCACGGGAAGGCGGGCAGCGTCTGCGAGAGGCTCATCAGGCCTGGGGCGGCAGCGCGGCCACCGACGGCTCGTCGAAGTCCTGCTTGCCCAGACGGGCCGCCCCGCCCGGAGACCCGAGCTCGGCGAAGAAGTTCGCGTTGATGTCGAGCCACTGGGTCATGTCCTCGGGCAGGTCGTCCTCGTAGTAGATCGCCTCGGTCGGACACACCGGCTCGCACGCACCGCAGTCGACGCACTCCTCCGGGTTGATGTACAGCGTGCGCTCGCCCTCGTAGATGCAGTCGACGGGGCACTCCTCGACGCAGGCCCTGTCCTTGACGTCCACGCAGGGCAAGGAGATGACGTAGGTCATGACGGCTCCTGAAACGGTCAGATGACATGACGCCGCCACATCGGCGGTCGCCACGGCAACCTTACCGTGGCCACAAGCGGATTCGAGGGCGGCGACGGCGCCCTGAGCAGCCCTCTCGCGCGGCCCCCGACGGCCGTGAGGATTAGCCTACCCTTACCGTCGGGGCGGGGGCGCCGGTCGTTAGCATGGTCTGGCAACGCCCGTTCACCTGTGGGAGGCCCTCATGACACGGATCTGCGTCACCGATGCGATCCCCGAGCCCAGCATCGCCCGGTTGCGCGCGAGCGGGCACGAGGTCATCGTCCACGACGGCCCTCAGCCCCCGGACCGCGCCGAGCTGCTCGCCCTCGTCGAGGGCGCCGACGCGGTGCTCACCGTCCTGTCCGACCGGGTCGACGCCGAGTTCCTCGAGGCCGCCGGGCCGCGGCTCAAGGTCGTCGCCAACATCGCCGCCGGCCACGACAACATCGACCTGGCGGCCTGCGCCGCCCGTGGCGTCGTCGCGACGAACACCCCGGGCGTGCTCTTCGACGCCACCGCCGACCTCGCCTTCGGCCTGCTGCTGGCCGTCACCCGCCGCCTCGGCGAGGGCGAGCGCCTCATCCGCGCCGGACGCCCCTGGCGCTACCGCACCACTTTCCTGCTCGGCCACTCGATCGAGGGCAAGACCATCGGCCTCATCGGCGCCGGCCAGATCGGCACCGCCATGGCGCGGCGCTGCCGGGCCTTCAGGATGTCCATCGCCTACGCCGCCGAGCACCCCATGCGCGAGCCGGCCCGCACCGAGCTCGACGCCGTCGGCATGCCGCTGGACGAGCTCGTCGCCTCCTGCGACGTCATCAGCCTGCACTGCCCGCTCACCGAGGGGACCCGCCACATCCTCGACGCGGGGCGCATCGCCACGATGCGCCCCGGCGCCTACGTCATCAACACGGCCCGCGGCGCCTGCATCGACGAGCACGCCCTCGCGCAGGCCCTGGCCAGCGGCCGTCTGGCCGGCGCCGCGCTGGACGTCTACGAGAACGAGCCCGAGATCGACCCGGCGCTGCTGGGGCTGGAGAACGTCGTCCTGGCCCCTCATCTCGGCTCGGCGAACGTCGAGACCCGCACGGCGATGTGCGATCTGGCCGCCGAGAACGCGCTGGCGGTGCTCGCCGGGCGGCCCGCGCCCAACGCCCTGCGCCCGTGAGTCCCGGCCGGACGCGGCGGGGCTCCCAGCCCGCCCCGTCCGCGCCGGTCCCCCCTCCCGTGACCGGCGCCCGGGAACCGCCGGGCGACGGCTCGCGGCCCCGACCCCGCCGCTAGGCTGGATCCATGGCTGAGAACACGAGCGCGCAGATGCGCGCGGAAACCGACTCCATGGGCACGATCGAGGTGCCCGCCGACCACTACTGGGGCGCCCAGACCGAGCGCAGCCTCCACAACTTCGACATCGGCCGCGAGACCTTCGTGTGGGGCCGCCCGATGATCAGGGCCCTCGGCACCCTGAAGAAGGCCGCCGCCCAGGCCAACGGCGAGCTGGGCGAGCTGCCGAAGGACATCTCCGGGCTCATCGTGCAGGCCGCCGACGACGTCATCGCCGGGAAACTCGACGCCGAGTTCCCGCTGGTCGTCTTCCAGACCGGCTCGGGCACGCAGTCCAACATGAACTCCAACGAGGTCATCTCGAACCGCGCCATCGAGATCGCCGGCGGGCAGCTGGGCACGAAGACTCCCGTCCACCCCAACGACCACGTCAACCGTGGCCAGTCCTCGAACGACACCTTCCCGACCGCCATGCACATCGCGGTCGTGTGCGAGCTGAACGCCATGTTCCCGCGCGTGCAGAAGCTGCGCGACACCCTCGCCGCCAAGGCCGAGGAGTACATGGACGTCGTCATGCCCGGCCGCACCCATCTGCAGGACGCCACGCCGATCCTGCTCGGCCAGGTCATCTCCGGCTGGGTCGCCCAGATCGACTTCGCCCTCGACGGCATCCGCTACGCGGAGTCCCGCGCCCGCGAACTGGCCATCGGCGGCACGGCCGTCGGCACCGGTCTCAACGCCCATCCGAGGTTCGGCGCGCTCACCGCCCGGAAGATCTCCGAGGAGACCGGCATCGAGTTCAAGCAGGCCGACAACCTCTTCGCCGCCCTGAGCGCCCACGACGCCCTGGTCCAGGTCTCCGGTTCGTTGCGCGTCCTGGCCGACGCCCTCATGAAGATCGCCAACGACGTCCGCTGGTACGCCTCCGGCCCGCGCAACGGCCTGGGCGAGCTGCTCATCCCCGAGAACGAGCCCGGCAGCTCGATCATGCCCGGCAAGGTCAACCCGACCCAGTGCGAGGCCATGACCATGGTCGCCACCAAGGTGTTCGGCAACGACGCCACCGTCGGCTTCGCGGGCAGCCAGGGCAACTTCCAGCTCAACGTCTTCAAGCCGGTCATGGCTTGGTGCGTGCTCGAGTCGATCCAGCTGCTCGGCGACACCTGCGTGAGCTTCGACGACCATTGCGCCTACGGCATCGAGCCCAACCGCGAGAAGATCGCCCACGACCTCGAGATCAACCTCATGCAGGTCACGGCCCTCAACCGCCACATCGGCTACGACAAGGCCTCGAAGATCGCCAAGAACGCCCACCACAAGGGCATCAGCCTCAAGGAGTCGGCTCTCGAACTCGGCTTCGTCACCGACGAGGAGTTCGACAGGTGGGTCGTCCCGATGGACATGACCCATCCGTCCGCGGCCGACGAGGGCTGATCGGACCGACCGGCGCGGCGGGGCCCCGCCGCATCCGGGGAACGACGGGCCGGCCCCGGACGGTCGACCGATGCGGTCAGCCGGCGTCGCGGAACGGATCGAGTCCGGCGCCCTCCACGGTGCGGAGCCGCTTCAGCTCGGGATGGCGCAGCGCCGGGTAGTCCTCGTAGTGCTGGCACACGCTCCCGACGAAGGCGTCGACGTCGTTGGTCAGGAGGGCGTCGATCATCGCGCGGTGCACCCCCGCCGAGTAGCCGGCCATCGCCGCGTCGTAGCTGGCGGTTAGCGCCCACTCGTCGTTGCGCATGGGCTCGACGAGATCGTGGGTGGCCTCCTCGAGGTAGCTGTTGTGGGAGGCCTTGGCGATGAGCTCGTGCAGGTCGAAGGTGACGACGAGGTACCACTGGTAGTCCTCTGCCTCGAGGGCCTCGGCGAGTTCGACGCGCACGGCCCGCAGCTTGATGCGGTCGGACTCGCTCGCATTCTTGATGGCCAGCACGCCCGAGGCGATCTCAAGCGCCTGCCGGGCCTGCAGCTTGCTCACGATGCTCTGACCGGCGCCCACCAGCGCCTCCTCGTCGGCCTCGCTGCGCCGGCTCTCGAGCACGAAACTTCCCTCGCCCAGACGCGTCTCGATCTCGCCGGCGAGCTGGAGCGCCTTGAGCGCCTCGCGGACCGCCGTGCGGCTCACCTCGAACAGGCGCGCCAGCTCCCGCTCGGAGGGAAGCCGCGAACCGGGCTCCCACTGCCCCGAACGGATGCGCTCGGCGAAGAGGCGCACGAGCATCTCCGACTTGCGAAGCGGTGCATCACCGTTGACAACGGACATGACGTCATTCTCTCAGCTCGGACAGCTCGGAGGCCTTTCATCCCACTGTTGACACCAGCCGGGCGTAATTAGATACACCGGTATGACCAAATTCTTCAAGAGCGAATCGGAGCGGTCCATTGACACGGGGAGCGCGACTTGGTTAAGTGGTCTTACCGGACAGACCACCCAGCGCCCCGGACACCGATGTCGGGGCCGATCGTCCGCATGATTCACGCACTGAGGAGAGCGATCATGAGCACTCGCACCGAAGAGGACCTACTGGGTCAGCGAGAGGTTCCGGACGAGAACTACTACGGGATCCACACGATCCGCGCCCTCGAGAACTTCAGGATCTCGAACGGCTGCATGAACGACGAGCCCGAGTTCATCCGCGGCATGGTCCAGGTGAAGAAGGCCACGGCGCTGGCGAACAAGGAGCTCCACGCGATCCAGGGGGACATCGCCGACACCATCTGCGCCGCCTGCGACGAGATCCTCGACAACGGCCGCTGCATGGACCAGTTCCCCACCGACTCCTTCCAGGGCGGCGCGGGCACCTCCATCAACATGAACACCAACGAGGTCGTCGCCAACCTGGCCCTCGAGCTCATCGGCCTGCCGAAGGGCCGCTACGACGTGATCAACCCGAACGACCACGTCAACAAGTCCCAGTCGACGAACGACGCCTACCCCACCGGCTTCCGCCTGGCGGTCTACACGATCGCGCAGGACCTGCTGCGGGCGGTCGACGAGCTCGTCGCGAGCCTGCACAAGAAGGGCGACGAGTTCGCCGGGGTCCTCAAGATGGGCCGCACCCAGCTGCAGGACGCCGTCCCCATGACCCTCGGCGAGGAGTTCCACGGCTACGCCAACAACATGTCCGAGGAGATCGAGCGGGTGAGCACGGCCGCGAAGCTGCTCCTCGAGATCAATCTGGGCGGCACCGCCATCGGCACCGGCCTCAACACCCCGCCCGACTTCCCGAAGGTCGTCGCGGAGAAGCTCGCCGAGGTCACCGGCTACGAGATCATCTCCGCCCCCGACCTGCTGGAGTCCAGCTACGACAACGGGGCATACATCGCCCTGCACTCCGCCGTGAAGCGCACCGCGGCCAAGGTCTCCAAGATCTGCAACGACCTGCGCCTGCTCTCCAGCGGCCCGCGCGCAGGCCTCAACGAGATCAACCTGCCGGAGATGCAGGCCGGCAGCTCGATCATGCCCGCCAAGGTGAACCCGGTGATCCCCGAGGTCGTCAACCAGGTCTGCTTCAAGGTCTTCGGCAACGACGTCACCGTCTGCTTCGCCGCCGAGGCCGGTCAGCTCGAGCTGAACGTCATGGAGCCCGCGATGTCGCAGGCGATGTTCGAGTCGCTGCACCTGCTCACCCACGCCCTCGACACCCTGCACACGCGGTGCGTGGACGGCATCACCGCCAACGAGGAGATCTGCCGCGACTTCGTCATGAACTCGATCGGCATCGTCACCTACCTCAATGACGTGATCGGCCACCACAACGGCGACCTCATCGGCAAGGAGTGCGCACGCACCGGCAAGTCCGTCCGCGAGGTCGCCCTCGAGAAGGGCCTGCTCACCGAGGACGAGATCGACGCGATCCTGTCCACCGAGAACTTCCTCAAGCCCACCTACTCCGGCAAGGTCTACGGGGCCGACGAGAAGGGCCTGCCCGATGGGCTGACCCCTCCGGCCAAGTAGTCGCCCCACCGGCACGAGTCGATTCGTAAAGGAGCAAACATGTTCTGGGTCCAGTTGGCGGTGGTCCTGATCTTCATCTTCATCGGCGCCCGGCTCGGCGGCGTCGGCATCGCCTATGCGGGCGGCGCCGGCGTCATCGTCCTCGGGTTGCTGGGCTGCACCGTCGACCCCACGAAGGACATCCCCTGGGACGTCCTGGGAATCATCATCGCCGTCATCTCCTGCGTCGCAGCCCTCCAGGCCTGTGGCGGCCTGGACCTCCTGGTCAAGGTCAGCGAGCAGATGCTGCGCAGGAAGCCTGAGCGCATCACCTTCCTCGCCCCCGTCGTGACCTTCTTCATGACCGTCTTCTGCGGCACGGGCCACGTGGCCTTCGCCACGCTGCCGGTCATCGCCGAGGTCGCCAAGGAGCAGAAGATCCGGCCCTCCCGCCCCCTGTCGATCGCCGTCGTGGCGTCGCAGGTAGCCATCGCCGCCTCCCCGATCTCGGCCGCCATGATCGCCATGTCATCGGCCGTCGAGCCCCTCGGGGTCGGTTACCTGCCGCTGGTCATCATCTCGATCGTCATCTGCTTCGTCGGCTGCATGGTCGGCGCCCTGGTCTCCTCGCACCTGGGCTGCGAGCTCGAGGACGACCCGGTCTACAAGGAGCGCATGGCCGCCGGACTGGTGAAGATGCGCGGCGAGGGCAAGTACGACATCAAGCCGTTCGCCCGTCGTTCGCTGGCCATCTTCGGCATCACGCTGCTGGTCGTCATGGTCTACGCCGCCTGCACCTCGAAGCTCGACCTCCCGCTCGGGCGCAACGCCGCCATCATGACCTTCATGATGGCCGCCGCGCTCATCATGAAGTTCACCTGCAAGATGGAGCTCGGCGAGATCTCGAACCAGGCCACCTTCAAGGGCGGCATGAGCGCGGCGCTGTGCATCCTCGGCGTCGCATGGCTCGGCAACACCTTCGTGAACTCCAACATGGACCTCATCAAGGGCGCCGGTCAGACCGTGATCCAGGGCCATCCGTGGCTCCTGGCCGTCGTGCTGTTCTTCGCCTCCGCGCTGCTCTACTCGCAGGGCGCGACGACCGCGACCTTCATGCCCGTCGCCGCGGCGATGGGTGTGGGCGGCGCCGTCATGGTGGCCTCGTTCCCGGCCGTCACCGGCCTGTACCTGCTGCCGACCTACCCGACGACCGTCGCCGCGATCGAGATGGACGACACAGGGACGACACGGATCGGCAAGTACGTGTTCAACCATCCGTTCATCCTGCCGGGCGTCACCTCGGTGGTCGTGGCCGTCTGCCTCGGCTTCCTCATCTGCCCGCTCATCTTCTGAGGACAGTGACGCTCGCATGAGTACGAATTTCGCCCCCGACGCCTTCGACCGCGCCGTCATCGGCGTGGTCGGGGGCATGGGGCCGGCCGCCACCGGCCAGTTCCTCGTCGAGCTGGCCGCAGCGCTGCCGGTCGAGTACGACCAGGATCACCCGCGGGTCCTCGTCCTGTCGGACACGAAGGTGCCCGACAGGACGACGTGCATCGCCGCAGGCGACCCCGCTCCGGGGACCATGGTGCGCGCCGACCTCCTGCGGGCCGCCCAGCTGGGCGCGTCCGTCCTGGCCGTCCCGTGCAACACGGTCCACTACTTCATCGACGACTTCGTCGACGAGCTGCCGGTGCCGCTCGTCCACATCGTCGACGCGACCATCACCGCGGCCATGCAGACGAGCCCCGAGGGGGCCTGGCTGACCGCCACGGCGGGGACGGTGAACACCGGCCTGTACCAGCGGCTGGCCGCCGAACGCGACTACCCGCTGAAGGTACCGTCCGATGAGGAGAAGGCCGCGATGATGGAGATCATCGGCGAGGTGAAGGCGGGCCGGATGACCCGGGCCGGCGAGCTGTACCGGGCGCTCGCCGGGCGTCTGCGCGGCGAGCGCGAGCTGCCGCTCATGACGGCCTGCACCGAGCTACCGCTGGCCTTCGAGGCCTCGGGTCTCGACCCCGGCATCCAGATCTCCTCGCTCACGGCGCTGGCGCACGCCACGCTCGAGGCGGCGGCCGGCACCGTCGGCCACTGGCCCGCCGAGCAGCCCGAGCCGGCGGAGGTCCGGCCGAGCAGCCCGGCCTGAGTCGGGTGCCCGGCGCGGGCCGGGTGCGCTGCTGCGATGGCGCTCGTCGGGGAACCGGCGGGCGCCGTCGTCGTGGAGTGGAAGGAGGCGGGTTCGGTCTTCGAGCGCCCCGCGGATCGTGACCTGTGCACCCGCGGGGACCCATTCTGGTCGTCGACGAGGTCGACCCGTCCGACTCGTGGCCCGCACACCGACGAGGGGCTCGCTCTTCGGCACGACCGCGTGCTGAAACACGCGACTCCGCCCCGTCGAGGATCCCGCGTCGTGACGAAGCAGGATCCCGGCCCGTGTCCTGTGCGCCTCCTGGGCCCCTGGTCTCGCCCCCTGAGGGGTCTCCCTGATTCCCTCCCGGCCCGGGCCGGGAGCCCATGGCGCCGTGTCGGCGCCCGGGTTTAGCGTCGGTGGGGTGTGGCCGCCCGCCCCCGGTCCGGCCTGTCTGCATCTGTGTGGGAGGGATCGTGTCGTGGCCGAGTACTCGGGCAGGCTGGGAGCCTATGACGAGCCGGTGGCGGTCGCGACGCGACGGCCGACACTCTGAAGTCTGCCGCGAGCACCTTGTCGGGCACTCTGACGGGTCAGGCGGGCTCGCGGGCGGGGTGGGCGTCGGCGGCGTCGGCGGATTTCGAGGGTCATTACGCGGACGTGTTCGACGCGAACGCGAGGGCGGCCTCGACGGACTGCACGAACATCGCATCGGCGTTGGATGATCTGGTGGCCGAGGTGCAGAAGCTGAAGGAGGCCGCCCAGGCCGAGCGTGAGCGGAGGAGGCAGGCCAAGGAGTGGGCGGACCGGCAGGACCGGGAGAACATTCTCAAGAGGGGCTGGGACTGGGCGTCCAACGGCGACAAGCCCCCCTCGGGCCCAGAACAGGTACCACTCCCCCAGCCCCACGAGGTCACGACCACACCCTGGTCCGAGCCCGCACCCGGCCCGGCGGGGGCGGTGTCCTCGGCCCGGCCCGACGACCTGCGGACGTACTCGACGAACGTGACCGGCGCCAACGACACCGTCACCACCCAGAAGGGCGCCCTGGAGGGGGCCATCGCCGACTTCGCCGAGCGGTGCTCGTGGTGCAGGATCGACGCGTCCGGGATCACGGGCGCGCTGGCCTCGTTCGGGGCGAACAACACGAACGAGACCCGCTGGGTCGACACGGTCGCGGCCGCGTTCGAGGCCGCCGGCGCCTCGGGGGCCGTCTCCACGGTCTCGGACGCGGCCCTCGACGCATCCCTGCGGGCCGCCGGGGTGGACCAGACCCGCCGGCCGGTCGACGTGACCGCCCCGAGCATCCTGGGCGACCCCCAGACCTCCGGCTACGCGGACGACCCGGTCAACACCACGACCGGGAACTTCATCGAACCCGAGACCGACCTCGCCTTCAGCGGCGGGTGCGCCTCACTCGGGTTCGAACGCGTGTACAACTCCCTCGCAGCCGGTGCGAGGGCGTTCGGACCCGGCTGGGCCTCCACAGCCGACCAGCACCTCACCATCGACGAGTACTGGAGTGGTTGGTGTTTTTCGGGCGGTGGGTGGAAGTGATCGAGGTGGGGTTGGGTCGTGTCGGTGCCGGGATGCGGTGCGGGGTTTGGGGGGCGGGTCGTTCTCGGGATCGTCCAGAAGTCCGGGCCGGTGGCCGGGGTGGCCGGATCGTACGGTCCTGTGGCGCAGGCGGTCGGGGACCGGGTCACAGGATGGCGGAGGGGGCACCCCGGTCTCGGCGCTGATGCCGTGACC
>ERZ773075.837-NODE-837-length-19954-cov-7.7235_pt1 | contig 19954 bp, 19 predicted proteins | sample MGYA00580614_ERZ773075 | MGnify/ENA primary metagenome ERZ773075 (study PRJEB29015, sample SAMEA2738021) | human oral metagenome | biome: human oral; feature: human-associated habitat; material: dental | place: China | collected 2043 ... | reverse complement strand
ATATAGATGTAATATCCAGAATACAGATTGAGGAAATCATAAGGGAAGCAAAGCCTACACTTATATTTGTGGAACACGATAAGCGATTTGTAGAAAATGTAGTCAATAAAATCATACAATTATAAATGAAATAAATAATTAAAGTTTAGAAAAAGACTAACACGGAAACAGTAAATCAAAAAAGGTTTACTGTTTTTTTCTTTGCCAAAAAACAGAAAGAAAGGAAAACAGAAAATGAAAAACATAGATGAAAAAATTTTAATGGCAGAAGAAGAAATCAAGCAGTTACAAAACAAAAAGCCATCAACGAAATGCTGCTCGTTGCCAAGCTCGACACCAAAATCATGATCGCAGACGAAACCACCGACTTTATCCAGAAACAATACAAAAAAAGCCTATTCACTTCGACCTGACACAAATCGAAAACTGCATCCCCGAAACCGTGCAGGAAAAGAAAACGCGGCTGCTGTGGAACAACCGCTTTTACTGCATTACCTTCCGCAAACCTGTTTGATACAGCCGCCGCATTTGCTTTTTCAGACGACCTCGAAATCTGAAAAGGTCGTCTGAAAAATAAAAAGCAGCCTGCACTCGTTACAAAAAAGTGCAGGCTGCTTTTACGCTCTCAGGTAGCCTTTCAGACGACCTTAATGCAGATTTGCTTTAAAGAACTGCTCAAACTTATCAAACGGAATCTTGCCTCGGGTGTTGTCATACAAATCCGTGTGGTTCGCACCCGGCACGATGTATAGCTCTTTGTTTTTGCTGCCCAGAGATTTGAACGCGTCTTCGCTGAAGTAGCGTGAGTGTGCTTTTTCACCGTGTACGATTAAAGCGGGGGCGCGCAATTCGCCGGCACGTTGCAGGATGGGCATATTGATGAATGCCAGAGGTACGGTGGTCGCCCAAGAACCTTGCGGATTGGAGTTTACCGCGCGGGGATGGAAGCCGCGTTTGGTGCGGTAGAAATCAGCGTATTCGGCGATAAATTTCGGCGTGTCGGCGGTAATGTCTTTGGGGTCAAGGTTGTTAGCGGGCGAAAGAGTGGCGTAACCGTTTTGCGCTGCTTCCCAGCGGCCGTTGTTCAGTTGTACTTTCATTTGGTAGCGCGCTTCGGCAGTTTGCGCGGGGGCGCGGTCGTAGCCGCCTTGTGCGTTCTGCTTCATGTTGATTTCGTAGCCGTTGGCCATCACGCGGGTCATGTCGTACATGGTGCTGGTGGCGACGGCTTTGATGCGGGTATCACCCACGGCGGCGTTCAACGCCATGCCGCCCCAACCGCAAATGCCCAAGATGCCTATTTGTTCACGGTTCACGAAGTTTTGCAGGCCGAGAAAATCAACGGCGGCGGAAAAGTCTTCAGTGTTGATGTCGGGCGACGCCATATTACGCGGTTCGCCGCCGGATTCACCGAGGTAGGACGGGTCAAACGCCAAGGTTACAAAACCGCGTTCTGCCATCGCTTGGGCATATAGACCGCTGGATTGCTCCTTCACCGCACCGAACGCGCCGGCTACCGCAATTGCAGGCAGTTTCTGACCCGAACGGATATTTTTCGGCACATACAAATCACCAACCAATGTGATGCCGTAGCGGTTTTTAAATGTTACTTTGTGGTGTTCCACTTTATTGGACTGAGGGAAAATTTTGTCCCATTCTTGGGTAAGCTGCATGGTTTGAATCCTTTCATCGGGGTAATGGACACGTCTGCCAGCGCAGGGCCGGACAAAGTCAATGCAACGGCGGCTGCGGCAGCAGTTTTCAGAAATGATTTTTTAGCTTGATTTCTCATGGGGTTGCTCCGTGATTTGTTTATCGAATGAGTGCATTATAGGGATGGACTGTTCGGCAAACAATGAATAAAATCTGAATTGTTAATTCTAGAATATGGAACAATTAAGGTGCAGGCTGCCTGAAAAGGTTTTCAGACGGCCTGAACCAATCTCTTGAAAATCAAAATGGACAAACTCAACGCCCTAAAATACTTCTGTTCCGCCGCCGAGACCCTGCAATTCCGCGAAACCGCGCTGCGCCTGTCCGTTTCGCCACAGGTGGTAACGCGCGTGATTGCCGATTTGGAACAACACCTCGGCGAACAACTTTTTACCCGCAACACACGCAATATCCACCTAACCGAGTTTGGCGCAGCCTTCCTGCCGCGCGCCCAGCAGCTCCTTGCCGACAGCGAAAACCTGTTTTCTGCCACCAAAGAAAAAGACGAGATACGCGGCATCGTCCGCATTACCGTCCCGCAGTGGAACGATAACAGCCGCATACTCGCCCGCCTACTGGAAAAATGCGCCGACTATCCCGAACTTTATATCGATTGGCGCAGCAACGATACCAAACTTAACGCGGTGGAAAACCAACTCGACATCGGCATCCGCATCGGCACACAGGCGGGAGATTTGATGATTGTCCGCAAAATCTGCGACATCACTGACAAAATCGTCGCCTCCCCCGCCTATCTCGCCCGCCACGGCACGCCGCGAAGCCTAGACGAATTAACCGACCGTTTCCCCGCATCGTCGCTCATTAACGCCAACACCAACCGCCCGTGGGGCTGGCCGCTCAACGCAGAAATGCACGTTTTTCCAAAAAACATCCGTTTCATCACAGACGACCCTGCCAACGAACTCGCCGCCGCACTGGCAGGCAGCGTTGTCACCTATATCCCGGAACATCTGTGCCGAATCCACCTGCAAAACGGCGAACTAGTGGAACTCTTCCCCGACATCCCGCGCCGCCCGTGGCAACTCTACATCTACCGCCCGCAACGCACAGTAACTTCCGGGCGCGTATTAAAGGTGTTCGACTGGCTGACGGAAGTATTGCGGGAAATGTATGATAAAGAGGCTACCTGAAAATCCGGCAAGCTCAAGGATAGTCATCAGTTATCGCTAACCTCCTTTTCAGACGGCCTCCAAGCGCGAAAGCCCGACTTAATCACACACACTTTTCAGGCTACCTGAAAGCGAAACCGCAAAAAAATTGAAACACCGCCCGGCTCAATATCAGGCCGCGCAACCATATCCATTCAGCCAATCTCATGCTCAAATATTTCAAACACCTCAGCATCCGCCTTTTCTTCGTCCTGCTCGGCATCCTGCTCCTGCTCACCGCTTGGTCGCTCGCCTATGCCAAACAGCACATCTCCCTCCTGCTCACCGCCAGCCTGCTCGTGCTCGGTACGCTCGCTTGGTGGCTGGCGCGCAGCATCAGCCGCATCCGCCGCTATGCCGAAGCGATGGCGGCCAACCGAACCGCGGTCAAGCCGCAGTTCGGCGACAGTTATTTATACCGTTTGGTAAACGCCGTCGCCCACCTGCGCGAGGAACTCGACCACCGGCAGCACATCGAAAATTATGTATTAGGGCTGACTCACGAACTCAAAACGCCGCTCACCGCACAACAAGCCGCGCTGGAACTGCTGCAAGACGGCGGGCTTTCGCCGGAGCAGCAACAACTGGTTGCCCGCATTGTCCGCAACACGCAAAAACAAAAGCAACTGATTGCCCGTCTGCTGGAACTGGCACGGCTGGAAAACCGCGACAGCCTGCAAACGGTACAAACAGTCGATTTGGCCGCATTATCCGCCAAGGCCGCCGACGAATGCCGCGCCGCGCTCCATGCCAAAAATCTGCAAATCGCATTGGATTGCCGTCAAAAACACCCCGTACAGGGCGATCCCCTGCTCATCCGCCAAGCTGTCGACAATCTGCTGTACAACGCCATAGACTTCGCCGCCGGACACAGCGAAATCAAAATCAGCCTTGCCGAAAACAGCAAACAGATTGAATTATGCGTTTACAACCAAGGCGAACCCGTCCCCGAATTTGCCCTAGACAAAATCCCGCAGCGCTTCTATTCGCTTCCACGCGCCGACGGCGCGCGCAGCAGCGGGCTGGGTTTGAATTTCGTATCGGAAATCATGCGGCTGCATCGTGGGGGCTTTGTCCTTAGAAACCACGGAAACGGCGTACTCGCGAGTCTGATTTTCACCGTCGGGAACGACGGCATCTTGCCGAAGGTCGAAACCGTCACACACGGCCATTCACATACGAAGCACTGCTAAAAAAGTGGAACGGCTGAACAAGGATTCGCACCGAAAGCGTTTGAGGCGGAAAGAGAAAAGATTTACAGACGGTTCAGCATTATTTTAAAGGCCGTCTGAAAAACATTTCAGACGGCCTTAAGGTAGCGTAAAAAGAATGTAAACAGACTGTGGGGTTTTGCCCAAAATCGGACTTGTTGATAAAATGATTCATCTGAATTGCAGGCGGCGGTTGGTGCGGTATTTGCCGTACAAAAGGCCGTCTGAACCACAATAAGGCATGTTATGAAAAAGCAAACGCAACACGGTAAAGGCCTTTCGGGCTTTTTCTCTGGTTTACTGCTGGCAACGGCGGTCATCATCGGCATCCTGTTTTTCCTCAATAAGGAAAACCGCGGCGGATTCAAGGAAGTAAAACCGGCCAAAGAGGTTTCGGAAACCGAAGTTCTGCAACCTAAGGGCAACCGGACGAAACCCCGGCAGGAGGAAGAGCCTGAGACCGTACCGGATCAAGGCGGCGTAGCTGGCGGCGAAAGCAAACCGGAAACAGACAAAGAAACCCCGCCGCAAACCGCAACCAAACAGGCCGAGCCGGAAACCGTGCCCGAAGTCGGCGGTGAAACATCCAAACCGGTCGTTGCAGAACCGAAAACCGAGGCCAAACCGCAGCATCAGGCCGGGGAGGTAGCAGGTTCGGAAGCCGTCGCACAAGAAGCTTCGTCGGCCAAACCGGAAACCGGCAAAACGGTCGAACCGAAAACCGAAACAGAGAAGAAAACGGCCGGACTGACCGACAAACAGAAAGCCCGTATCGAGCGCAAGCTGGCCGAGAAAAAAGCCGCGGAGAAAAAAGCAGCCGAACATAAGGCCGCAGCTAAAAAAGACGGCGGCCAAAAAGAAAGCAAGCCTACGCCCGAGCAGATTCTGAACAGCGGCAGCATCGAAAAAGCACGCGCCGAACATAAGGCGGCGCAAGCGAAAGAAGAAGCGAAGAAGGCCGTTTCCGGCGACAATTCGGCCAAGGCGTCTTCCGGCGGACGTAAAGTCGTGTTGCAAATGGGTTCGTATGTCGACCGCAAGAGTGCGGAAACCCAGCGTGCCAAGTTGGCGATGATGGGCATCTCTTCCAGCGTGGTGGAAAGCACTGCCAACGGTAAAGATGTTTACCGCGTGCAAAGTGCTGCGATGGCTCAGGATGATGCCAAAAATGTTCAGCAGTCTCTGCAGAAACACGGCGTAAACAGCTTTGCCCGTTCGGTGAAATAAGGATTTCCGATGAAATTGAAAACCGCATTGGCCGGTATCGCCCTTTCCGCCCTGCTGCCCGTCTCCGCACAGGCCGCAGTGGAAGGAAAGGATTATACGGTTCTGCCTAAACCGATTCCTCAGCAGCAGGCGGATAAAATCGAAGTGTTGGAATTTTTCGGTTATTTCTGTGTTCACTGCTACCACTTGGATCCCGTTCTGCTCAATCACAGCAAAACCTTTGCAAAAGACACCTACCTGCGCACGGAGCATGTGGTGTGGCAGCCGGAAATGCTGGGCTTGGCCCGCATAGCCGCGGCGGTGGACGATTCCGGTTTGAAACGCCAAGCCAATTCCGCCATATTCCAAGCGGTGTACGAGCAGAAAATCAATCTGGACGATTCTGCCACATTCAAGCAATGGGCGCAGGTGCAGAAAAGTTTTGACGGCAAGAAACTGATTGCGGCCTACGATTCACCTGCCAGCCTGAATCGGGCGAAAAAAATGGAAGAATTGACCGTCGCCTACCGCATCGGCAGTACGCCGACCGTTATCGTCGGCGGTAAATATCAGGTGAAATTCGGCAATGACTGGAACGCAGGTATGAAAACCGTTGATGAGTTGGTGGAAAAAGTGCGCGGTGAGAGCAAAACCCGTGCTGAGGACGGCAAATCCGCACCGAAAAGCAAAGGTGCTTCTTTCGCCCGCTCCGCCAACCATTGATATTATCGGATAGCTTGAGGCAGCCTTTCGGCTGCCTTTATCGCTGATGGCGGATAAACGATCTGCCCCGCACCCTTCACTATATTCTCCCTCCCCCAACTAGGCCGATAGGCCGTCTGAAAGAAATTATGGATATTTTGTTATTGTTGAAAGCCCTGATTCTGGGCGTCGTAGAAGGTCTGACCGAGTTTCTGCCGATTTCGAGCACGGGCCATCTGATTGTATTGGGCGACCTGCTGAATTTCCACAGCAACGGCAAAGTGTTTGAAATCGCTATCCAACTCGGTGCCGTGCTGGCGGTGATTTTCGAATACCGCCAACGTTTCGCCGATATTATTTCCGGCTTGGGACGCGACCGCAAGGCAAACCGTTTCGTGCTGAATCTGGCGGTGGCGTTCGTACCGGCGGCGGTAGTCGGGCTGTTGTTCAGCAAACAGATTAAATTGTACCTGTTCAACCCGATTACCGTGGCGGCAATGTTGGTGCTGGGCGGCTTCTTCATCCTGTGGGTGGAAAAACGCCAAAGTAAGAAAAAACCGAAAGTGATGAATGTGGACGATATGCGGCCGATTGATGCGTTTGTGGTCGGTTGTGCGCAAATCTGCGCCCTCGTACCGGGAACTTCGCGTTCGGGCAGTACGATTATGGGCGGCATGTTGTGGGGGCTGGAGCGCAAAACGGCCACCGAATTTTCGTTTTTTCTGGCGGTGCCGATGATGATTGCCGCTACGGGTTACGATGTGCTGAAACACTACAAGCTTTTTACCATGCAGGACATCGGCCTGATTGCGGCGGGGTTTGTCGCAGCATTTCTGGCCGGCCTGTTGGCGGTAAAGGCTTTGCTGAAATTCGTGGCCAGTAAAAACTATGTGCCGTTTGCCTATTACCGCATCGTGTTCGGCGGCCTGATTCTGTTTACTTGGGCGATGGGCTGGGTGAACTGGGCCGAATAGCGGCGCGGCAAACTAAAGAGAGGCCGTCTGAAACGGGATGCTTAGAAATCTAAAATCCCGTTTCAGACGGCCTCAGTACATCCTGCCGCTTTATTCGATGATTTCGGTAAACACGGTCTGTTTGTTTTTACGCTTGAGCGTGGCAAAGCCTTCCTGCACATGCCAGCGGGTGGAAAGATTGCTGTATTCCACCCCCTTCGCCCAAGAGCGGACTTGTTTGAGTTTTTCGACCGTATTGCCTTGGCGCAGCTCAACCGTCATCGGACTGCTGCCATTGATGTAGACGGCCGTGATGCGCTGGCCCTTGGCCGCTTTGTAATTGACCGAGTAAGTTTGTGATTCCGCCACGACCGGAGTCTGTACGGACGGGCGCACGGCTTTGTATGAACCGCAGGCGGCAAGAAATAAAAGCGGCAGCAGGACGGCGGCGTGTTTGTTCATGATGGCTCCGGGGAATTAATAGTGGTGCGGATGAATTTTGCCTTCCAAGTGGTAATAAGTACCGCAATACGGGCACTCGATGTCGCCATCCGACTGAATCGGCAGGAAAACACGCGGATGCCCGTTCCACGAATCGGCGTGTTCGGGGCCGGAACAATGCAGCGGCAGGTCGCGCGGGGTGATGATGACGGGATTGTTTTGGTTGTTCATGGCACGTTCCTTTGCAAAGGATTAACTGTTTTGCTTATTTTAAGGGATAAGCCGCATACTGTGTATCCTTTCGGGATGTACGGACGGAATATGGAATAAGGCCGTCTGAAACGGCATTCCGACAGCGGTTATCCGCTGTGAAGCCCGTTCAGACGGCCTGTTTGCCTAACAATTCCGGCGCGTATTTATTTGACGTAAGTCAGCCAGTCGCGGTATTTGGGATTTTTGCCCTGTACGATGTCGAAGTAACGCTGCTGAATCTCGGCGGTAATCGGGCCGCGCTCGCCGATGCCGATTTGGCGGCCGTCGATTTCGCGAATCGGCGTAACTTCGGCGGCAGTGCCGGTGAAGAATACCTCGTCGGCTACATACAGCTCATCGCGCGTCAGGCGTTTTTCAACGACTTTCAAACCCATTTCCGAAGCAATGGCAATCACGCTCCTGCGGGTAATGCCGTCCAGCGCCACATCCAAGGCGGGGGTGTACAACACGCCGTCGCGCACGGTAAAGATGTTTTCGCCCGAACCTTCGGCCACATAGCCTTGGGCGTCCAGCAGGATGGCTTCGTCGTAGCCGTCGCGGGTGGCTTCGGTATTGGCCATGATGGAATTCATGTAGTTGCCGTTGGCTTTGGCTTTAATCATGGTTACGTTGGGGTGGTGGCGGGTAAACGAGCTGACGCGCACGCGGATGCCTTTGCGCATACCCTCTTCGCCCAGATACGCGCCCCATGCCCACGCGGCAAGGATGACTTGGACGTCGTCCTGTTTCGGCGCGACGCCCAGCTTGCCGGAACCGTAATAAGCCATCGGACGGAAATAGCAGGAAGCCAGATTATTGGCTTTAACGACATCAATATGCGCCCGATTAATCTGTTCTTCAGTAAACGGCAGCTGCATACCGACGATTTTCGCCGAGTTAAACAAGCGTTTGGTGTGATCTTGCAGGCGGAAAATTGCCGGGCCGTCCGGAGTTTCATAGGCGCGCACACCTTCGAAGACGCCCATGCCGTAGTGCAGGGTGTGAGTCAGAACATGCGTGGTCGCACTGCGCCACTCGACCAGATCGCCGTTGAACCAAATTTTGCCGTCGCGGTCGTCCATTGATAATGCCATGATTGTTCTTTCTTTAAGAATGCGGTTGTGATGAAAATATTTCTGCCGGAAACTGCGGCGTTGTGCGCGGCATTGATTAAGATGTGAAACAGCGGAAGGGGTAGCGGCTGCTTTTGTTTGACGGCAGAAAATAGGAATTAACGGCGGTCATTATACATTTTTTGTACGGGCTTGGGGCGGCGGGCCGGCTTTCTTGTCCGTATGCCCGCCCAATCGACGACAGAGGCCGTCTGAAACGTTTTCAGACGGCCTCTCGGTGGACTTGCAACGCCTTTACCGGTGCAAAGTTGCGGTGTTCAGATAATGCTGAATGCCCGTGGTAATCGCCTGCGCGCATTGCTGGCGGAACGACGCGCTGGCCAGCAGCCGCTCTTCGTCGGGATTGGACAAGAATGCGGTTTCGACCAGAATAGACGGAATGTCGGGTGCTTTCAATACGGCGAAATTGGCTTCGTCCACACGCCCTTTGTGCAGCTTGTTGAGCTGCCCCAACTGGCTTAACACCGATTGGCCGAGCCTGCGGCTGTCTTTCATGGTGGCGGTCTGCGTCATATCGAGAATGGCATTGTCTACATGACGGTTGCCGCTGCTCTGCACGCCGCCGACGGCATCGGCGTTGTTCTGCGTCTGGGCGAGGAATTTCGCCGCGGCACTCGACGCACCGCGCGGATTCAGAATATAGACCCCCGTGCCGCGCGCGGTCGGATTGGTGAACGAATCGGCGTGGATGGAAACGAACACGTCCGCCCTGCGCGCCCTTGCCTTGGCAACCCGCACATTGAGCGGGATGAACACGTCTTCGTTGCGCGTCATATAAACCGTGTAACCCAGCGATTCGAGGCGCCTTTTGGCTTCGCGCGCAATCGATAACACCACATGTTTTTCGCGCAAACCGCCCGCACTGATTGCACCGGGGTCTTCACCGCCGTGTCCGGGGTCCAGCATCACAATCGGACGGCGGCCGCCGCGGCGGGGCGCCGTTTCTGACGGGACGTAAGGTTCCCGTTCCGGCTGTTGCGACGGACGCGGAGTTTGCGGCGGAGGCGCATTGCCGTTGAGCAGCGCCATCATCGGGTCGTCCGAATTGGCGGTATGCTGGGGGTAAAGATCGATGACCAGACGATATTTGAACCCGCCGACGGGTGTCAGGGTGAACACCTGCGCATTCACGCTCTGCTTGAGATCGATGACCACGCGCACGGTGGTCGGCGTATTTTGTCCGGCACGCACGCTGCGGATATAGGGGTCGGAGGGTTGGACTTTGCTCGAAATGCCTTGCAACACGCTGTTGATGCTGGCGCCGCCGATGTCCACCACCAAACGGCTGGGATTGTCCAGCGTAAAATGCTGGTAACTCAGGGCGCGGGTCGCTTCGATGGTGATACGGGTATAGGCCTGCGCCGGCCAGATACGCACGGCGGCAAATTGCGGCGGCGGAGATGCTTTGGCGAGCGCGGCGGAAATCGGGGTCAGGACAAATAGGAAACCGGCCGCTTGGCGGACGATTTGTCTTCGGGTCAGTTTAACCATGCTTCTAAACTTTTTCGGCCGTTGGCAGTATGGGCGGTCAGCGTACAGGCTCTGCCGCCGTCGGTGTGGTTGAGTGAAACGGTAATATCCGCCGGCGGGGTAAATCCGCCGCCCTGCTGCGGCCATTCGATTAAACAGACGCAGTCGGAAGCGAACAACTCGTCCAAACCCGCATCTTCCCATTCTTCGGGCGAAGCGAAACGGTACAAATCGAAATGATGCAGTGCGAATTGCGGCAGAATATAGGATTCGACTATAGTATAAGTCGGGCTTTTGACTGCGCCCGCATACCCCAAGCCGCGTAACAGGCCGCGGGTAAACGTCGTTTTGCCCGCCCCCAGGCTGCCTTGCAGATAAACCGTCAATGGTGCCGCCAGCGTTCCCGCCCAGTCCGCCCCCAGTTGCAGGGTGGCTTCTTCGTCGGGCAGAAAATGGGAAACGGGTGCACCAAAATCCATGAAACCGGCCTTGTCGGAATTATAAAGTGGTAATTATGCTGGATTGACGCGTGTTTGCAAACCTTCAAAAAGATAAATTTAGATTAAGACCGCGCGCAAGAGGCCGTCTGAAAACGGAAAACGCGTGCGTATGCAAAATCCTGCCGCATTCCATTTTCAGACGGCCTGAAGAACCGCCGGCCCGATACGGATGAAAAGGCCGTCTGAAAACGTGTACAATACCCCCGAACCCATCACACCGCATACAATATGAGCACCAGCAAACAGCGCCCCATCGGGGTATTTGATTCCGGCGTCGGCGGGCTGACCAACGTCCGCGCACTGATGGAACGCCTGCCGATGGAAAACATCGTTTATTTCGGCGATACCGCCCGCGTTCCTTACGGCACCAAATCCCGCGCCACCATCGAAACCTTCGCTTTGCAAATCGTCGACTTCCTGCTGGAACAGGACGTCAAGGCGCTTATCATCGCCTGCAACACCATCGCCGCAGTCGCAGGCCAGAAAATCCGCCAAAAGGCAGGCAATATGCCCGTGCTCGACGTTATTTCGGCGGGAGCCGAAGCCGCACTGTCCACCACGCGCAATAACCGAATCGGCATCATCGCCACCAACACCACCGTCAACAGCAACGCTTACGCCCGCGCCATCCACAGCCGCAACCCCGACACATTGGTACGCACCCAAGCCGCCGCCCTGCTCGTCCCGCTGGTAGAAGAAGGCTGGCTCGACCACGAAGTAACCCGCCTGACCGCCCGCGAATACCTGAAACCGCTGCTGGTGGACAACATCGACACCTTGGTACTCGGCTGTACCCACTTCCCGCTGCTCAAACCGCTTATCCGTCAGGAAGCCCCCGACGTAACATTGGTCGATTCCGCCATCACTACCGCCGAGGCCGCCGCCAAAGCACTGGCCCAAGCCGGACTGCTTAATACGGACAATCCCGAACCGGATTACCGTTTCTACGTCAGCGACATCCCGCTGCGTTTCCGCACCATAGGCGAGCGCTTCTTAGGCCGCAGTATGGAGCAGATTGAAATGGTAACGCTGGGCTGACGCTTTTCAGATACAGAGGCCGTCTGAAAGATTTTTCAGACGGCCTCTTGTTCATTGTAAAGAAATTTTCCGTGCAGCAGCCGGCATACGCCTTCAAATAGCCGTAAAAAAGCGCGAACCTTACGATTCGCGCTTTTTTCAGACGGCCTCAATTATTTCTTGTCGTCTTTTACTTCTTCAAAGTCGGCATCTACCACGTCGTCGTCTTTCTTGGCGGAAGACGGTTCGGCTTGTGCGCTTTCGCCTGCTTGGGCTTCGGCTTGCGCTTGAGCGTAAACCATTTCGCCCAGTTTTTGGCTGGCTGTGCCCAGTGCTTCGGCTTTGGCGTCGATAGCGGCTTTGTCGTCGCCTTTTACGGCTTCTTCGGCTTCTTTCAACGCGGCTTCGATTTTTTCTTTCTCGGCTGCGTCGAGTTTGTCGCCGTAGTCGGCCAAAGATTTTTTCACGGAGTGAATCAGGGCTTCGGCTTGGTTGCGGGAAGCGACCAATTCAGTCAGTTTTTTATCTTCCTCGGCATTGGCTTCGGCATCTTTCACCATGCGTTCGATTTCTTCTTCGCTCAAGCCTGAAGAACCTTGAATGGTGATGTTGGCTGCTTTGCCTGTGCCTTTGTCTTTGGCGGAAACGTGCAGGATGCCGTTGGCGTCGATGTCGAAGGTTACTTCGATTTGCGGCATGCCGCGCGGTGCGGGTGCGATGTCGCCCAAGTTGAACTGACCCAAAGATTTGTTGGCGGAAGCACGTTCGCGTTCGCCTTGCAGCACATGGATGGTTACTGCGCTTTGGTTGTCTTCGGCGGTAGAGAACACTTGCGACGCTTTGGTCGGGATGGTGGTGTTCTTCTGAATCAGCTTGGTCATCACACCGCCCATGGTTTCGATACCCAAAGACAGGGGCGTTACGTCCAGCAGCAATACGTCGCTGCGGCCGCCGCTTAACACTTCGCCTTGAATCGCTGCGCCTACGGCAACGGCTTCATCAGGGTTCACGTCTTTGCGCGGTTCTTTGCCGAAGAAGTCTCTAACGGCTTCTTGTACTTTCGGCATACGGCTTTGACCGCCGACCAAAATTACGTCGTCGATGTCGCTGGTGCTCAAACCGGCATCTTTCAATGCGATTTTACAAGGCTCAATAGAGCGGGCAATCAGGTCTTCAACCAGGCTTTCGAATTTGGCGCGGGTAATTTTCATTGCCAAGTGTTTCGGGCCGGTTGCGTCCATGGTGATGTACGGCAGGTTGATTTCGGTTTGCTGGCCGCTGGACAATTCGATTTTGGCTTTTTCGGCAGCTTCTTTCAGGCGTTGCAATGCCATCACGTCTTGTTTCAAATCAATGCCTTGTTCTTTTTTGAACTCGGCGATGATGTGGTCGATGAGGCGTTGGTCGAAGTCTTCACCGCCCAAGAAGGTGTCGCCGTTGGTTGCCAATACTTCGAATTGTTTGTCGCCGTCGAGGTTGGCGATTTCGATGATGGAAATATCGAAGGTACCGCCGCCCAAGTCATATACGGCTACTTTGCGGTCTTTGTTGTCGCCTTTGTCCATACCGAATGCCAAAGCAGCTGCGGTCGGCTCGTTAATGATGCGTTTTACGTCCAAACCGGCGATACGGCCTGCGTCTTTGGTGGCTTGACGTTGGCTGTCGTTGAAGTAAGCCGGAACGGTAATCACGGCTTCGGTTACTTTTTCGCCCAAGTAAGCTTCGGCGGCTTCTTTCATTTTACGCAGGACTTCTGCGGAAATTTGAGGAGGAGACAGCTCTTTGCCTTGCGCTTTCACCCATGCGTCACCGTTGTTGGCTTTAATGATTTCAAAAGGCATGGATTCGATGTCGCGTTGGACTTCTTTGTCTTCGAATTTGTGGCCGATCAAGCGTTTAGCGGCGTAGATGGTATTTTTAGCGTTGGTTACGGCTTGGCGTTTTGCCGGTGCGCCGACGAGGATTTCGCCGCCGTCCAAATAAGCGATGACGGATGGTGTGGTGCGTGCGCCTTCTGCATTTTCGATGACTTTGGTTTGACCGTTTTCAGAAATAGCCAAACAAGAGTTGGTTGTACCTAAGTCGATACCGATTACTTTTGCCATATTGATGTTGCTCCTAAAAAGATTTTTCTAAGTTAATAATCGTGTGGAACATTTTGTTCCGTTGACCTGTAAATAGGGTTGCCCGATATTTTTTCAAGGGCTTTGTTGAAATTTTTTAAATATAAAATTCAACAGATTAAACTATTTATCCACAGGGCGGTATTTTGTTTTTCAGACGGCCTTGTCTTTATTTTCCGATTGGGCATCATCAGAATGATTTTCCAAAAGCGGGATTGAGGCTTGAGGGGCGGGGAAGGGTCGTCTGAAAATTTTATGCTTGATAAACTTCATCAAGCGGTGCCTTCAGGCTTCTTTTTTCGCTACGATAACCATCGCAGGGCGCAGTACGCGGTCGGACAGGGTGTAGCCTTTTTTCATGACGCTGACGATGGTGTTCGGCTCTTGCTCGCTGACGACCGTCTGCATCGCCTGATGTTGGTGCGGGTCGAGTTTGTCGCCGGGTTGCGGGTTGATTTCTTTGATATGCGTGGTGTCGAACGCTTTTTGCAATTCGTTCAGCGTCATTTGCACGCCCATTTTCAGCGCGTCGAAATTACCGCTTTGGTCGAGCAGCGCCATTTCAAGATAGTCTTTGACCGGCAGCATTTCGGCGGCGAATTTTTGTCCGGCGAACTTATGCGTATCGGCAATTTCCTGCTGATGGCGGCGGCGCAGGTTTTGCTCGTTCGCCAGACCGCGCAGCTCGCTGTCTTTCAACTGTCCTTCCAGCTCGGCAATACGCGCCTGCAATTCTTCGTAAGTCGGCGGTTCCTGAGGTTCCGGTTGCACCGTATCGGCTTCTGGGGTAACGGTTTCTTCTTCGACAGGTTGGTTTTGTTCGGTCATGATTCATGTCCTTAAAATTTGGCGATTTTCAATGCTGTTCCATATATGGCCGTCTGAAATTTTTTCAAGCGTGGTTAGAATTACCTGCTATAAATTTATGCGTTAATCTGCTTTGCCGTCATGTGGATAAACGGTAAGATACTGCCATTACTTAATTTTCAGACGGCCTCTAACATGAAAAAAGACCATCTCAATACGACAGATTTCGATTTGTGGCACACCATCCGCGAAGAAACCGAAACTGCCGCAGCCGCCGAACCGATGTTGGCGAGCTTTTTGCACCAAACCGTGTTGCGCCACGATTCGCTCGATTCCGTCCTCGCCTACCACCTTTCCAGCAAACTCGGCAGCCCGATTATGGACGTGCGCGCCCTGTTTGAAATCTACCAGCAGGCATTGGGCAGCGATGCGCGCATCAGCAACTGCGTCGAGGCAGACTTGAAAGCCATTTACGAACGCGACCCCGCCTGCGACGAATATTCGCTGCCGCTCTTGTATTTCAAAGGTTTCCACGCTATTCAGGCGCACCGCATCAACCATTGGCTCTACCAAAACGGCCGCAAAACGCTGGCGTATTTCCTGCAAAACCGCATGTCGGAAGTGTTCGGCGTCGATATTCACCCCGCCGCCCGTTTCGGTCATGGGCTGATGCTCGACCACGCCACCGGTTTCGTCGCCGGTGAAACTGCCGTGTTGGGCAACAATATTTCCATCCTGCACGGCGTAACGCTCGGCGGCTCGGGTAAAGAAAGCGGCGACCGCCATCCGAAAATCGGCGACGGCGTGATGATAGGCGCGAACGCTTCGATATTGGGCAACATCCGCATCGGTACCAACGCCAAAATCGGTGCGGGCAGCGTGGTCGTTGCCGACGTGCCGTCTTCGATTACCGTGGTCGGCGTTCCCGCCAAACCCGTCGGCAGGTCGGTTAAGGCGCCGTCGGCGGATATGGATCAGAACATTGATTTGTCGGGAGTCGAGTTCATCATTTGAACTGTCCCGCCCGACAAATAAAAACCGAAAGGCCGTCTGAAAAATCATTTAAAGAATTTCAGACGGCCTTTCGGTTTGCCCTTTGCACTCAGCGCTGCGGCGGCAGCGGCGCACCCGCGGGGTGTTTGTAGCGGTTGTACATAAACAGATACTGCGTCGGGAAACGGCGTATCCAGTATTCGGTATTTTCGTTGACAATCCGCGCATCGTGTTCCTTATCACCGTTCAGTTCGCCGCGTAACGGTTCGATGTGCAACGCGAAACCCTGACCGTCAGGCAGACGCTCGCCGCAGAAAAACAGGGCTTTCACGCCTTTGACTTGGGCAAGTTTGCCCGCCAGCGTCATCGTGTAGGCCGGTTTGCCGAAAAATTCCGTCCATACGCCGTCTCCGCCTTCTTCCGGCGAAGGGACATGGTCCGGCAGGACAATAGTGGCCTCGCCGGCACGCAAGGCTTTAATCACCTGCTTTACTCCCTGCATATTGGTAGGTGCGGTTTTACCCTTGCCGCGCACGCGCCCCGCCTGCATCACCGCATCCATCGCTTTGAATTTGGGCGGTTTGTACATGGCAGTCAGCGGAAACGGAAGCTGCTGGCTGATGTAGCGTCCGGCAAGGTCGTAGCTGCCGATGTGCGGCGTGATAAACAGCAATCCCTCGCCCGCATCCAAGGCCGTCTGAACATGCTCCCAGCCGTAAACTGCCTTAAACAGTGTCTCGATGCGTTCAGGCCGTCTGAAAAAGGCCACGGGGAGTTCCAGCCCGCCTTTGGCTGTTTCCTGAAAGACGGCTTTGACGGTTCGGTCGTCGGCCGGAAGTTGCGCGGCGGTAAGGTTGTCGATAACGCGGCGGCGGTCCTCACTCATGATGCGGCAGGCAATGCCGCCCCAGAAATCGCCAAGGGCGTGGAGGAATTTCAGCGGCAACAGGGAAAAGAGTTTGAAAAGAATGATAATCAGGGTTTGCATGATATTGTCTTCGGGCGGGTTTCGGCTGATTGTAATGGAAAACGAAAACAGGCAAAAGCTCGGATGACAAGGCCGTCTGAAAATCCGTCCGGTTGCCGCCCGCCGCCGAATCTGCTACCATCCGCGTTGCATTAAGAGTTGGGGATTCCATGCCAACCTGCTTGTCGGCGGCAGCCGCAAGTAAGGTGGACGACTGTAAAGGTCGATGTGGCTCGCAAGAGCAATCCAAACCCGCCTGATGCGGGATTTTTTTTGCCTGCGTAAAACGAATACCCGAAGCCGATTGAGAATATTTTTTATTTGAGTCGGCTTGTCAAGATAGAACCCTGCTATAATTTTCACTATCTCCATTTATCAAAACAACAAGCCGTCTGAAAAGATAACAGCTTGTTCCATAAAGAAAGAATTTAAACAATGAGCGAATATCTCTTTACTTCCGAATCCGTTTCCGAAGGCCACCCCGACAAAGTTGCCGACCAGATTTCCGATGCCGTTTTAGATGCCGTCTTGGCGCAAGACCCGAAGGCTCGCGTAGCGGCGGAAACTTTGGTTGCCACCGATTTATGCGTACTGGCAGGCGAAATCACCACCACCGCCAAAGTGGATTATGAAAAAATAGCACGCGAAACCATCGCCCGCATCGGCTACCGGTCGCCCGATTTGGGCTTTTCCTCCGATTCCTGCAAAGTGTTGCTCAACTACGGACAGCAGTCGCCCGACATCGCACAAGGCGTCAACGAAGGCGAAGGGCTTGATTTGGAACAAGGTGCCGGCGACCAAGGATTGATGTTCGGCTATGCCTGCGACGAAACTCCGGTGCTGATGCCGTTTGCCATCTATTACAGCCACCGCCTGATGCAGCGCCAAAGCGAACTGCGCCGTAACGGAAGCCTGCCGTGGCTGCGTCCCGATGCCAAAGCTCAGATTACCGCCGTTTACGACAGCGAAACCGGCAAAGTGAAGCGCATCGACACCGTCGTCCTCTCTACCCAGCACGACGAAGGCATCGGCTACGACGAGCTGCGCGAAGCCGTTATCGAGCAAATCATCAAACCGGTTCTGCCGTCTGAAATGCTGACCGAAGAAACCAAATATTTGGTCAACCCCACCGGCAAATTCATCATCGGCGGCCCGCACGGAGACTGCGGCCTGACCGGACGCAAAATCATCGTCGATACCTACGGCGGCGCGGCCCCGCACGGCGGCGGCGCGTTCTCCGGCAAAGACCCGTCCAAAGTTGACCGCTCCGCCGCATACGCCTGCCGCTATGTCGCCAAAAACATTGTCGCCGCAGGCTTGGCCACCCAATGCCAGATTCAGATTTCCTACGCCATCGGTATCGCCGAGCCTACTTCCATTTCCATCGACACCTTCGGCACCGGCAAACTGAACGAAACCGAACTGATTAAACTTGTCCGCGAACATTTCGACCTGCGTCCAAAAGGTATCGTACAAATGCTCGACCTGCTCCGCCCGATTTACGGCAAAACCGCGGCCTACGGACACTTTGGCCGGGAAGAGCCCGAATTCACATGGGAACGCACCGATAAAGCCCTCAACCTGAAAGCAGCGGCAGGATTGTAAGAATTGCGGAATGAAACAGTAAAGGCCGTCTGAAATTTTCAGACGGCCTCGTTTTGTAATGCGGCCGAAAACAGAAAGCAGCAAAGCTGCCCAATACCCCATCTTATTTTCAGACGGCCTGATTCGCTATACAATGCAGGCAGACCCGTTTTCAGTAAAAGGAATCACACCATGTTTGGCAAACATATCTTTGAAGAAGTTACTTCCAAACTCGGCGAAACCATCGCCAACAGCCCCGCCAAAGACGTTGAGAAAAACGTCAAGGCCATGCTGTCCAGTGCATTCAACCGCATGGATTTGGTTACCCGCGAGGAGTTCGACATCCAGCAGCAGGTGTTGATTAAAACCCGCACCAAACTGGTCGAACTGGAAGAGCGTCTGGCGAAACTGGAAAGCGCCCGCACATCGGAAGAAACCGTTTTAGAAACGCGAAACCACCGGGCAAACGAAACCGATTGAATAAGGCCGTCTGAAAAACGGAAATAAAAATAAAACCGGTTGCTGAATAGCAATCGGTTTTATTTCTTCATCCTGAGAAATACAGTCTCACATCGTCCGTCGGAAACCCACTGCCTTTAAAACATGTGCCCGCAAGACCTCGCCGCTGCCTTCCAAGTCGGCTATCGTCCGGGCCGCACGTAAAATACGGTGGAAACTGCGTGCCGACAACGACAGTTTTTCCAGCATAGCCGCCAGCGTCTCTCTCGCTTCTTTCGGGATGGCAGCAATGTTGTCCAATTCTGTGGGCGAAAGGCCGGAATTGAGTTTCCCTTGCCGTACATATTGCTTTTCCCGTGCCCTGACAACACGTTTCAATACTTCCGCACTACTCTCCCCCGCCTGAGCCTGAACCAAATCGGCTGCAGGCAGAGCGGGAACTTCAATGATTAAATCAAGCCTGTCCAACAAAGGGCCGGAAATTTTGTTGCGGTAACGTTGGATACTATCGGGCGTACAGCGGCAGGGCTTGACGGGATGGCCGTAAAATCCGCACGGACAGGGATTCATCGCAGCAACAAGTTGAAATTCCGCCGGAAATACCGCCTGCCTTGCCGCCCGCGAAATATGGATTTCCCCGCTTTCCATCGGTTCGCGTAACGCCTCCAACACCTTGCGGTCAAATTCGGGGAGTTCGTCCAAAAACAAAATTCCTTTGTGAGCTAAGGAAATTTCTCCCGGCCGCGGATCCGAACCTCCGCCAACCAAGGCGACTGCACTGGCAGAGTGGTGCGGCGCTTTGTAAGGACGGGAATTGTCTGTTTTCTGACTATGCTGAGGCAAAAGTGAATGCAGCGCCCAAACTGAAATTAATTCTTCATCAGTCAAAGGCGGCAAAATAGACGGCAGCCGCTGTGCCAACATAGATTTACCCGTACCGGGAGGCCCCATCATCAATAAGCTGTGGCCTCCTGCAGCAGCGATTTCCAAGGCCAATCTTGCCGTATGCTGACCTTTTACGTCTTTTAAATCCGGTAGCGGCAGAGTAGTTTCATCCGTTTGAGGCCGTGCAACGGCCACAGTCTGCGGCAGCCGTATAACATTGTTCAAATGTGCAGCCACTTCCCCTAAACTGCCGGCTCCATATACTTCGATATTTTTCATTATGGCAGCTTGTACGGCATTTTCAGAGGGTAAAACAAAACGGCGGCACGCCTGCTGCGCCTGCTCTACGTGAAGCTGGGCGTGCAGCAC
>ERZ773075.836-NODE-836-length-19956-cov-66.4559_pt1 | contig 19956 bp, 12 predicted proteins | sample MGYA00580614_ERZ773075 | MGnify/ENA primary metagenome ERZ773075 (study PRJEB29015, sample SAMEA2738021) | human oral metagenome | biome: human oral; feature: human-associated habitat; material: dental | place: China | collected 2043 ... | reverse complement strand
AGGCGGGGAACTGGTCTCCGATGGTGAGAACGGCCATGGGTGCCTCCTGAATCATACGAATCGCGGTGCGAGTGGGTGCGGGCCTGCGCCGGCCTGTGCAGGGCCGGTGCCGGACGGCTCCGTCAGTCCAACCGTAAGATGCGAGGTCCATAAGTGCAACTAAAACTATTCCTATGTTTAGGCAGGTATATCTTATTTCGTGATATCGTGGTGACGTCGGCCGGTCCCGGCTGTGTGAGCCCACTGGGGCTCGGCCGTACCGGCGGCCGCGTGGGGCGGTCGCGCCCCCAGGGGGAATGAGCCGCCGGCCTCCGGTGTTGCTCCCACCACCGCCGAACACCAGGTCAGGAGAAGTCATGAGCACTCGCCTCAGCCGCCTCAGCGCTCTTGAGCAGGTTCCCCTGTTCGAAGGGGGCGATGTTCGCCAGACCCTGGAGGACCTCGTCATCCTGGGGCGCGGCCTGGAGGAGTCCGGCTACCACCGCCTCTGGCTGGCCGAGCACCACAGCACCGGTTCCTTCCTGTCGTCGGCGCCCGACCTGCTCATGATGCACGTCCTGGACGCCACCAGCGGCATCCGCGTGGGCTCGGGCGGCGTCATGGCCATGCACTACGGGTCGTTGCAGATGGCCGAGCGCTTCGCCACCTTGGCCGCTCTTCATCCGGGCCGCGTCGACATGGGGCTGGGCCGTGCTCCCGGCGGGGATATGCGCGCGGCGGGCGCCCTCAACCAGGGCCGCGTCATCGACCCCGACGCCATTAACTCCCTCATTGAGGAGACGGTCGCCCTCCTGCGCGACGACCTGCCGGCCTCTCACCATTACGCCTCCATCGAGGTGCACCCCGGCCCGACTGAGATGCCGGAGGTCTGGCTCCTGGGCTCCTCTGGCCAGTCGGCCGCCTGGGCCGGCGCCCGCGACCTCAACTACGCCTACGCCCAGTTCTTCACCGGTCGCCAGCAGGTTGAGATCATGAACCACTACCGCGCCCACCTCCCCGACAACCCGAGGGCCCGGAGTGACGGAGCGCACCACCACGGCGGCAGCTCCGGCCACGACTCCATCCACGGGGGCCAGACGCTCTCCGCCCTGTGCGTCAGCGCGGCCGCTACTCGTGAGGAGGCCCGTGAGCAGGCCCTGGTGGCCGCCGACGCCCGCTTCAGCCTGCGCACCGGACGCCCCATGCGCTTCCGCGACCCGGCCACCCTCGACGCCGCCTACCGCGCCGAGGTCGAGCGCTACCTCGAGCGCGACACCGCCATCATCGTGGGCACCTACGACGAGGTCGCCCAGGCCCTGTCCTCCTTCGCCGAGAACCACGGCACCGAGGAGGTCATGCTCATCAGCTACATCGACGACGTCGAGGTCAAGACCCGACAGTACGCCGAGCTCGCCTCCCGGCTCCTGTGAGTCGGTGGGCGCTCCGCCGAGCCCTCCTGCGGCGGGGCGCCCGGTGCGGTCGGTGCTCCGCGCTACGGTCGGTTCCATGAGCCCCGCGAGCACCCGGTCCGCGTCCGAGCCGTCCTCGTCCTTCCCGCCCCCGGTTGTGACGCCCGAGCAGGCGGCGAGCTTGCGGGCGGACCTGCTCGAGGCCGGCTGGGGCGTGAAGGCGGTGGCCACGCTCCTGGGTGAGGCGGCCGACGCCGCCCTGCGCCGGGAGATCCGCCTGCCCGCCCTGCGCTCCGTGCGCGCCGCCCTGACCTCCGGGTCGGCACCTTCGCCCGTGGCCGTCCTGACCGCGCTGTTCATGCTCGGTGAGCCGGTTCCCGCCACGGCCCTCGACGTCGCCCTGACCCGCACCGGTGCCTCCGGCGCCGGCCGGATCGGCCTGGTCAGTGAGCCCGATGAGACCGGATGCGTCCGCGCACGCGTCGACCTGCGCCCCCACGAGGCCGTCGACGACGCCGGTGAGATCCGCTGGTGGGTGGCCTCCGACCTGGGTGAGCTCGTCACCGGCCGGGCCCTGGCCCCCGACCATGTCCTGGGCATCGGCGGTGCGGGCCTCACCCTGGCCGGCCTCACCCCGCGCACACCGGTGGCCACCGCTCTGGACCTGGGCTGCGGCTGCGGCATCCAGACCCTCTACCTGCTGCGCCACGCCGACCACGTCGTCGCCACCGACGTCTCCGAGCGCGCCCTGGCCTTCACCGCCTTCAACGCCGCCCTGGCCGGCGTGAGTGTCTCCGGCGGCCCCGATGCCGACTCCAGGGGCGGAGCCGGTCGGTTGGAGCTTCTGCGAGGCTCCCTCCTGGAGCCCGTGGCCGGTCGTCGCTTCGACCTCATCGTCTCCAATCCGCCCTTCGTCCTGACCCCGCCCGCCGTGCGCGAGGCCGGCCTGCCACTCATGGAGTACCGCGACGCCGGAGGCCCCGTCCTGCCCGCCCTCGTCGCCGGGCTTGGCGAGCACCTCGAACCCGGGGGCAGCGCCGTCATGCTCGGCAACTGGGAGCACCGCCATACCTCCCTCGGAACCGGAGATATCCCCGACTCCGCCAATGATTTCGCTACTGACTCCACTACCGACTCTGGTGCCGTGGGTTCATCCTGGCGCAACGCCGTCGCCACCTGGATCCCCGAAGGCCTCGATGGCTGGGTCATTGAGCGCGAGGTCCAGGACCCGGTCGAGTACGCCACTATGTGGTTGCGCGACGGTGGCCTGGCCCCCGAGCGTGATGCCGCCGGCTTCGACGCCGCCCTGGAGGCGTGGATCGGCGACTTCGAGGCGCGCGGCGTCCAGGGCGTCGGCTTCGGCTACCTCATCGTCCACCGCCCGCAGTGCCTCCGTGAGCCCTGGCGTCTCCTGGAGGAGGTGACCACCTCCGGTCAGGGGGCCCTGGGGCGTCATGTCGCCGAGGTGCTGGAGGCCCGGGAGCGGCTCGCCGGTCTTGACGACGACGCCGTCGCCGACCTCCGTCCGGTGCTGGCCCCCGACGTCACCGAGGAGCGCCACCTCATCCCGGGCGCCGCCGAGCCCACAGTCATCCTGCTGCGCCAGGGAGGCGGGCTGGGGCGCACGATCCGGGCCTCGACTGCGGTGGCCGCCCTGGCCGGGGTCGCTGACGGCGAGCTGAGCGTGGGCCAGATCGCCTCCGCGGTCGTCGCACTGACCGGGGAGGACGCCATCGGACTGCGGGCGGAGATGGTTGAGGCGACCCGACACCTTATTACCGTGGGCTTCCTCACTATCGGCTGAGAATTTCACGCCGAAAGAAGATCAAAAAGACATCGGCCTCCGGTGAGTGTGCGGTAGGTAAACTCTTTTTTGAGACCGACGGTTTATGTTCGCCGCCTCTTCTTAATTATCGTGACCTCCCCACCATCAATGATGCGCAACTGTGACGCGGGTTGATCGGCGGCATTTCGGAGGAAAGTGGTTGTGTCGCGCAATGATGCGCGATTGTTGTTTCCTGAGGGGCTTCTCGGGTGTCGGGACGGCTGTGAGAGTTCTACATTTCTCGGCAGTCAAGTTTGTCGTGCGCTCCCCGCGCCCCTGTTCCTCGTGATCGGAATCCATCGGCATGTCCCTGTCATCAATTCGTCCGCGGTGTGGGCGCCAAGGACTTCTGCGCAGATCCTTTGCGGTGGTCGGTTCTCTGGCCATCGTCCTGGTGACCATGGTGTCGCTCCCGTGGGCGACCCCTCCCGCGGGCGCCGCCACCGTCGACCTGGACGTTCCACTGGGGGGCACCTCAGTGCAGATCTCCCACGTGCGCAATACCGAGGGAGTCGACCCTATTACCGATAGGGACGGTGCCTCCGAGCGCTCGGCACTCCCGTGGGAGTGGGGCTCCAGTCGCTCCTGCATCCGCTACTCGCCCGCCGGCGGCGACTACTCCACCGACGTCGTCAAAGGGGGCAGCGGAGTCTATGCCGCTGTCGGCTACGGGCGGAAGGGACGCGGCGGGTGCCCGGACTACGAGGGCGGGCCTTCCTCGGGTAGCCAGTCCTCCCTAGGCTTCCAGCCCTCCAGCACCACGTCCGTCAAAGTCGGCCAGGTGTTTCTTGTCGGGACGATGAGACATGTCAATCGTCCCGTCTACTCCGATATCAGCGAGGTCACTAATCCGGTCAGGCCGGAGGCGTTCTACTACGGGAGCTTTCATGTCCGGACGGCCGGAACGATCGAGGCGAACTTCCCCTGGGTGGAAAAAGATACGGCCAACAGCTGTACCGGAAAAATCGATTCCGACGGCAAGCTGATCATTGGAGAATATGGCAAGGAGGGGAAGGGGGTACAAACTTCTTACGCCTATGACCCCGAGGGGAATGTTGGGTCTTATGGTGGCGACTACGTCTATATGTACCAGAATAGCCGTCTAGTGCGGTTCGACGGATACATGAACCAGAGCTACACGGACAAGAACGGGCACAGCTGCGCGGATGACATCCTCGACATCAAGTCCGACCGCTCGGACACCGCCTGGACCGACCCGAACACCGGTATCAGGTACAAGCTGAAGCTCTGGGGCTTCGTCAACAACGGGAGCTCCGACAACTGTCAGTCCCAGTTGTCCAGGGCGGAGTCCGCAGGACTCGAGGAACGCTTTGTCACTCGCGAGCGGGCCAACTCCTACGGGTGCCTCTACGGTTCCCTGGAGCAGGAGCGTCCGGTCACCTTCGCCAACGATGTCACCGCGGATCCATCGAACCGAGGATCGTTGACGATTCCCTCATTCAACTATGTCAATGCATCCCCATCGGGAACCTACGGGGCAGGGAGCTGGGGAACCCCCAACGCCCTGACCCCCACCTGGGACGACGAGGTGGTCGACCCCTCCACCTACGCCCTGTTGGCCCCCAACGACGCCGCCACTGTTCAGGAGGCTGAGGCCTCACCGCAGGGCGCCGTCGACAGAATGGCCGGAGAGGTCCTCAGAACTGGATGGTTCCTGCGGGGGGTCACCTGCACCGTCGGCACCCAGGGGACTCCGCTGCTGCGCCGCGACGGGGTCACTCTCCTGGATCAGTCCGACTCGGTCGACCTTCAGCAACAGACCCTCCGTCTGGCCGAGCCCCAGTTCGCCGAGCACCGGGATGAAACGGCCATCAAGTGCGTCTGGCACAACGAGTATGTCATCGCGCCCGGGCGCCTGACCCTTGTCAACGTCGTCGACTCCGGCACTGCCGATCCCAACGAGTGGACCCTGTCGGCCACGCCCGCGGCCTCCGGACTCTTCGGGCAGAAGACCATCACCGGAGCCGGCGGCGCCGAGCAGGTCACCGGGATCAGCACCGCCGGCGGCACATACGCGCTGAGTGCGGGCTCCGGGCCGGCGGGCTACGCGCAGAACGGCCCCTGGACGTGCACCGACGGTGACGGCTCTGATGTCCCGGTCAACGGTGATGGGCAGCTCGTGCTGCCCGAGGGCGGCAACGTCACCTGCACCGTCCACCACCACAACAAGCCCGTTCAGACCCCGGTCAGCGCGGCCAAGATCGTCGACGGCGCCTCCGATGCCGCGACGGCCGGCTCCTACTGGCTGTCCTACACCTGCACACCGGGACCTGACGGTCAGGGCACCTCCACCGGAAGGATCTCGGTGGACGCCACGGGCAATGCCGTGGACCTGCCCGTCCAGAGCGTGGGGGCCACCTGCACCATCACCGAGGACGCCCATGATGCCAAGGGACTCAAGCAACCCGACTCGACCGCCGGTGGCTCGGTCAGCTGGAAGGACTCGGCCGCCTTCCAGGTGGTGACCATCAAGGACAGCACAGAGACCGAGGTCGCCTCGACCGGCATCGCCCCGACACAGGGCAACGCCGGGGGCGTCACCTTCACGGTGCCCGACTCCGCACAGGGTGGTGTCCGGGTCAAGGTCGTCGACTCCGTCGTCCCCCACGCCGGTATCGCCAAGACCTTCACCAAGGTCGACAAGAGCGCTGAGAAGGTTGATGGCAGGACCACCTTCGACCAGATCTACACGATCACGGTCACCAACCCCTCGGCCGAGGCTGCGCTCACCTATGACCTCAACGACGCCTGGCAGCTTCCCGACGGCGTCACGGTCCACAAGGTCAGCGTCTCCGGAGACGCCATCACCGGCACCGAGACGTCCGAGGCGGGCGTTCCCTACGCCAAGACCGGCGTCACGCTGCCTGCGGGTCAGAAGCACACCTACACGGTCGTGCTCAACGTCTCCGGCCCCGACGTCGGACTGCCCGGCATCCAGGGGACCTGCCGGCCCTCTGCGGCGGACCAGGGCAAGGCCGTCTACAACAAGGCCTCGGTGACCACGAAGGGAGACGAGCAGACCAAGGAGGCGGCCGCCTGCGGCAGCCTGCCCCCCGACCCCCGGTTCAAGGCCTCCAAGACCCCGCTCGACGTGGTCCGCAACGCCGACGGCACCTTCACCTCCAGCTACACGGTCACGGTCACCAACACCTCCCTTGTTGCCAGCCCGGTGGTCGCCGACCTCACCGACACCCCGCAGATGCCCGCCGGCACCTACCTGCACAAGGTGCGGATCCTGGAGAAGGGAGTCGATGCCCAGGGTGTGACCCTCCCCGGCAGGAACGACGCCACCGGCACCTTCAACGGCCCGATCACCCTCATCAAGGCCGGTACCGGTGAGGCGCTCGCCGCCGCCCCCAGGTCCGGGGGCGAGGGCGGTAGCCGAACCTTCACGATGCAGATGACCTTCACCGTTCGAGAGAACACCCCGGGCTTCACCGAGTCCGACTTCCAGTGCGGCCACCTGCGCGCCGACGGCAAGCCCTCCGGCCTGGTCAACACCATCGCCATGGAGGGGGACACCGACGGCGAGGAGAACAACCACGGCTGCCTGTCCACCGAGGGCAAGCTGAAATTCTCCAAGGAGATCAAGACCCAGCCGGGCAACGGTTCCACCTTCGACGTCGTCTACACCGTCAGCGTCGTCAACGAGGGCTCGCTGACCGCGGCCACCGGGCCGATCAACGACAAGCCGTCTTTCGCCCCCGGGCTCATCCCCACGACGGTCAAGGTCCAGCGCGAGATGGGACCGACCCGGACGGTCGCTCAACAGCCCGATGGCTCCTACCGCCTGTCCGACGACGAGCGGCTCTACTCGGGCCTGCGGATCCGCTACACGGTGACCTTCACAGTCAGAATCGATCCGTCGGTCGAGGGCTACAGCGATGACCTGCTGTCCTGCACCACGGAGAACGGCAGACTCGTTCCCGGCCACGGCCTCTACAACAAGGTCGTGCCCCAGGAGGGCAAGGATTCCGACACCCGTCCGGACCACGACGTCGCCTGTGCCAACGTCGCCCCCGACGCCGGTAAACGCATCCTGTCCATCGTTAAGACCGGCAACCAGGGCCCCCTGGATGACGCCGCCTTCGACATCTACCCAATGGATCCCGCCACCCCGGGCGCCAAGCCCCTGACCGACGGCGTGACCTTCACCGGCGGCAAGGGCACCGGAACCTTCACCACGACCGGTCTGGCCATCAACCGCGAGTACTGGCTGGTGGAGACCAAGGCCCCGGCCGGGCACCAGCTCATGGCCAAGCCCGCCCGCTTCAAGGTGACCGACTCCGGCATCGAGCTCATCAACCCCGATCCGGGCGGCTCGGCCCTGAAGGTCTCGCGCAGTGGAGCCGGTAAGGCCGACGACACGATCACCGTCCGTGATGTCCAGATCGGCACCCTGCCGCTGTCCGGTGGACGCGGCATCGGGATGAACGTCGCCGTCGGTATCACGGCCATCACCGGTGCCGCCCTGCTGGCACTGCGCTCCAGAAAAGCTTCCTCGTCCAGGCGCTCGGCCTGATCGCGGGGAGAACCCCGACTCCGCTCCGTCGCGCGCGGGTCACCTCATATCCCTAAGTAGTCCCACAACACAGGAGAGATCAGTAATGCACTCCCTCACCATGCGTCGAGGCCTCGGCCTCGCCGCTGCGATGACGCTCGCCGCCGGCGCGCTCATCGCCCCGACCGGCGCGGCGGCACCCGCTGACCCCAATGGCTCCACGATCGACCCCGACGCAGCCACGTCGCTGACCGTCCACAAGTGCGAGCAGACCGACACCAACGGCGTCAAGGAGGGTGACGGCAACGAGGACCCCGCAGCCGAGTGCAAGGCCGTGTCCGATGTCGAGTTCACCATCACCAAGCTGAACGTGGACCTGACCACGTCCGAGGGCTGGGCGACCCTGGCCAAGCTCAAGGGCGACGTCTCCCAGGCCAAGAATCTCAAGTCCGCTACCACCCAGAAGATCACCACCGACGCCAACGGTCTGGCCTCCTTCACCGACGCTCAGACCGAGGTCGGCGCCTACCTCGTCAGCGAGACCAGGACCCCGGACAAGGTCATCCCGGCCGAGGACTTCGTCGTCACCCTGCCGATGACCAACCCGCAGGACACCACCAAGTGGAACTACGACGTCCACGTCTACCCCAAGAACACGGTCGACGGTGTGGACAAGAAGGTCGAGGACCAAAAGGCCGCCGGCTCCGGGCAGAACATCACCTACTCCATCACCACCTCCATCCCGAAGGTTGACACCGCCAATGGCGCCACTCTCAAGCGCTACCAGGTGATCGACCCGCTCGACTCCCGCATCAAATCCGATCTGGGGTCGCTCAAGCCGGTCGTTAAGATCATCAATCCCGAGACCCAGCTGGAGAAGGACACCGACTACACCCTGACGGTGGCGGCCAGCGCCACTCCCGGTGATGACCACCACTACCTGACGGTGACGATGACCCCGGCGGGGCTGGACAAGGTGGCGAAGGCCCGCACCGCCGGCACCGGTGAGACGAAGGTTCAGGTGACCCTCACCGCTGCCTTCGAGTCGGACGTCAACCTTGAGGGGGCTCTCTCCAACGTCGCCAGCCTCATCCCCAACGACAACCCCAATATGGTGTGGGACCCGGAGCACCCCACGAATAATGTCCCCGGTGTGCCCACCAAGCCCATCCTGTCCAAGTACGGCAAGGTGAAGGTCACCAAGACCGGTACGGATGACCTCGCGGACAAGACCAAGTACAACGGCGCCCAGTTCCAGGTCTACGAGTGCCTCAAGGCCGCGGGCGGCGGCATCCTCAAGGACGCCGACCCCAACAAGGCCGGCACGAACCCGCTGACCATCGGCGGTCAGGACACCTTCACCACCACCGGTCAGGGCGTGGTGGAGATCAGCTCGCTGCGCGCCAACGACTACGTCGACGGTGCTCAGAAGACCCAGCTGACCAATAACGACTACTACTGCCTCGTCGAGACCAAGGCGCCCGAGGGCTACAGCCTCCAGGCCGAACCGATCCCCTTCCGGGTCCTGGCCGCTGACGCCGAGGCGAAGACCCCGACCGAGGTGACCGTCACCGACGTGCCGAAGAACGCAGGCTTCCGCCTGCCCCTCACCGGTGCGAACGGCGTCATCTTCCTCACCGTCGCCGGTGCCTTCCTGGTGGCCGGTGGTGCTGTGGTCGCCTACGTCAACAAGCGTCGCAACGCCGCCAAGCACTGAGATCACCGCCTGCGTGGGGGAGACGGGGCATCTCGTCTCCCCCATGCGGGCAGCGCCGCGCCAGGCCTCCCGTCCTCCCGCTGGCCGCGGCCGCCCCAGCGGCTCCCCGCCCGACTCATGGGCGAGACCCCGCCGACATCCAGCCATCGAAGGAAAGGCACGGTTCCTCCGTGACAGCGCTACCGCCAACACGTCACCGCCGACTCTCCCGGCCCCCACTGACCTCTCCGAACGATGACGAGCCCGCAGGCTCCCAGGGCGACGATCCGCGCGAGCCTGACGCACCCGCCACGAGAACCGAGGATCCCAGGGCCGCCCAGGCCCCTGAGGTCCCCGGGTCCCTCAAGGGGGCGCGTCGGGCCTCCCGCCGCAGGGCGTTGCGCGAGCGCTTCCTGAACTGGCTGCCGCTGGTCCTGGTCCTGGTCGGCGTCGCCGTCCTCCTCTACCCGGTCATGGCGACCCAGCACAATAACGATGAGCAGCAGCGCCTCGCCAGCATGTACACCGCAGCCGTCAATGCCGCGGATCCCGACACCATCACCGCGAAGCGCGCCTCCGCCGAGGCCTACAACAACAGCCTGGAGGGTGCGCCGATCCTTGACCCCTGGCTCGAGTCACAGCGCCCCGACACCCCCCAGTACCAGGCCTACCTCCACGAGCTCGACATCGACACCGTCATGGCTCGCATCGTCGTCCCCTCCATCCATGTGAGCCTGCCGATCTACCACGGCACCGAGACACGGACCCTGGCCGATGGCGTTGGGCACCTGTTCGGAACCAGTCTGCCGATCGGCGGCCCCTCCACCCACGCCGTCCTGACCGGCCACACCGGCCTGCCCACCGCGACGATGTTCGACAACCTCACTCAGGTGAAGAAGGGCGACGCCTTCTACATCTCCTCCCTGGGACAGACCCTCAAGTACGAGGTCACCGACATCACGGTCGTCAAGCCCGAGGAGACCGACTCCCTGCGCAAGGTGCCCGGTCGCGACCTGGTCACACTCGTCACCTGCACGCCCTACGGCGTCAACTCCCACCGCCTCCTGGTGACCGGTGAGCGCGTCCCCATGGACCCCACGGCCGCCGCGGCCGAGGAGGCCGAGGCGCTACCCACTCCCATGCAGACCTGGATGAAGGTCATCGTCGTCGCCGTCGTCATCATCCTGGCGGTGGTTTTCGGAATCCTGGGGCGCCTGTGGTGGCTGCGCCGCCGCGCCCGCCTCGCCTCCGGCGCAGAGCGCGCCAAGGGCACTGACGACTCGACCGATACCGGCTTCCCGCGAGACGCTCAGGACACCCAGGACACCGCGGATAAGGTCGACGATGTCGGCGGCGTGGATCACTGGCCCGGTCGCCATCTCAAGGACATGGCCGCTTCCCCCGCCGCCTGCACCGCCGACGTTGCCGGTGAGCCGTCTGACGATCCTCCCGTTGGTCCCCAACCCCGGGAGCCGTGAGCAGTCCCGCACAGGAATCGCGGCCGTGTTCCTATTGGTCGGTGCACCCGAGAACCTAGGATCTGCCGGTGGTCTCCTTCCAGCTGCCGACCCCCCGCACACCGGGGCGCCCGTGCCTGTCCGGAGTCCTGCTGGCTCTGTCCTGCCTGGGGGCGACGATCGGCCTGTGGCTCCTCTTCGTCCTCACTCGCACCGGCCAGGTTCTTGAGGCCATGGCCCTGGAGGGCTCGGAGATCGGTTCACACTATGTGAACGATCATGCTCGCGCCCTGCTGTCCATGGTCTCGATGCCGGCGGCCGTCATCCTCGTGGTGACGATCCTGGTGGTGGGGCTGCTGCGACGCAGTCACCGCCGGGCGGTGTGGGCCGTCGTTGCCGTGGTGGGGGCGAACCTGTCCACCCAGATTCTCAAGTACCAGATCCTGTGGCGCCCCGACTTCGACATCTCCCAACGCTGGGACAACGCCAACACCCTGCCCTCCGGCCATACGACCATGGCGGCCTCCGCCGCCGTCGCGCTCATCCTGCTGTCCGGGCAGCGCTGGAGGGCGCTGTCGGCCTGGGCCGGTGCCCTGTTCGCCATCGCCATGGGGTACTCCACCCTCGTGTGCCAGTGGCACCGTCCCTCCGATGTCCTGGCGGGGATCCTGGTGCCTGTCACCTGGGGGGCGGTCGTCGTGGCCGCCGGAGCCTGGAACCCCCCGGGGACCTCGCCCCCGGACACCTGCGAGGAGGACTCCGATGAGACGTCCGAGCCGCTTGACGCGGGGCCGACGCCGGTGGCCGGCGTTCCCCGCCCGTGGAACCGGCGCGTCGGCAACGTCCTCATGGCCCTAGTGGGAATCGTGTGCACGCTGGGAGCGCTTGGCCTGGGGACATGGGTGTGGAGGAACCTGGGCGGCCCCGACACGCGCTGGCAGCTCTTCGGCGCCTACGCCTCCGGGTCGGTGGCCGTCGTCGGTGTCGCCTGCCTGGCGCTGTCCGCGCTCGCCTCCCTCACCGATCAGGGCCGCCTCCGGTACAGGCGCGGGCCCCGCAGCCGCGACTGACGGCCGCTCCCGGCTGAGAGTCACATCACTAGATCTACTCCTCGACGACGGCGGCCGGGAGCCTGACGGTGAAGGTAGTCCCGTGGTCCTCGGGGGCGGTGGAGGAGTCGACCTCGATGCCGCCTCCGTGGGACTGGACGATCGCCAGGGCGATCGACATGCCCAGGCCCGTCGAACCGGTGCGCCGCTCGCGCGAGGAGTCTCCGCGGGCGAAGCGCTCGAAGAGCCGGTCGCGCACATCGGACGCGATGCCCGGGCCGTCGTCGTGGATGCGCACGATCAGGGCGTCGCCCTCGTGCGCCAGCGTCGTGGTCACGTGGCTTCCTGCGGGCGTGTGGACCCGGGCGTTGGCCAGGAGGTTGACGATGACCTGGCGCAGACGCGCCTCGTCACCGATGACCAGCGGTGGTTCGGGGAGGAACTCCTCGGCCTCCTCCTGCGTGGCGTCAGCCGGGGGCTCGAGGACGTCCAGGTCCAGCCGCCAGTCGTGGTCCGGCCCGGCGGCGCGGGCATCGGCCACTGTGTCCACCAAGAGCCCGACCAGGTCCACCTCCTCACGGCGCAGCTCACGTCCGGCGTCCAATCGCGCCAGCAGCAGCAGGTCCTCCACGAGCGCTGTCATCCGCACCGACTCGGAGTGCACGCGCTCCAGGGCGTAGGTGGCCTCCTCCGGCAGGTCGGCGTCGGCCCCCTCGCGGCGGATGAGCTCGGTGTAGCCACGGATCGAGGCCAGCGGTGTGCGCAGCTCGTGGGAGGCGTCGGCCACGAACTGGCGCACCTGGGTCTCGGAGTGCTGGCGCGCGGCCAGGGCGGACTCCACGTGTCCGAGCAGCGTGTTGAGGGCGCCGCCGACCTGTCCGACCTCGGCGGAAGAGCCCAGATCCGCCTTCTCCACGCGGTCCTCGATGCTCACCTCGCCGCGCTCCAGCGGCTGGGAGGCCACGCGGTGCGCGGTGCGGGCCACCCGCTCCAGGGGTGCGAGCGAGGAACGCACCATGGCCCGCCCGACCAGGGCAACTACCAGGGCGCCCACCGCTGCGACGGCCAGCTCGATGAGCAGCTGGGTACGGATGAGCGCCTTGTCCGCCTCCAGGGAGAGCCCGGTGATGACGGTGTCGCCCGAGGCGGCGTCGCGCGAGGCCATCACCCGGTAGTCGCCCAGGTGGTGCAGATGGACGGTGACGGGGTGGTCCCGGGTGGTCTCGGACAGCAGGAGCTGGCAGTCCTCCCGGGAGATGGCCGCGTAGTGGCCGTCCTTGTCGATGTAGGCGGCCGCCTCGCCACTGGAGCCCGACGACGCCGGGGCGATGAGCGTCAGGGTGCCGGTGGACTGCCCGGCGGCATCGAGGCCGGGAGGAACCCCTTGCGTGTCGGGGCCGGCCCCGCCGTTGTGGCCGTCCTGGTTCTCCTGCCCGCCCTGGGTCTCCTGGGCCTGAGCGTTCTTGGCCTCCTGCGTCAGGTCGTGGCGCTTGTCGGCGGCTCGCTGGGCGGCCGCTCTCAGCTGGCCGTCCGTTCGCGCCCTGAGGGTGTGGCGCAGGCTGACAGTGGAGAAGGCACTCATGACCGCCGCCATGACCAGGACCAGCCCGAGCACTCCGGCCACCAGGCGGGTGCGCAGGCTGCGGGGACGATTCAGGGGCGGGGTGGGCCACCGGGAACCGTGGCTGGTCCGCCGACCGGGCGGCCTATCGGCGGGTGCGCCGACCGCTGCTGAGGGCGTGGGCGGCTGCGTCGACATCGCTGTGCCGTCAGCCGCGGTCGTCGGCGCCGGCGACCGGCTTGAGGACATAGCCGACACCACGCATCGTGTGGATCATGGGCTCGCGGCCCTTGTCGATCTTGCGGCGCAGGTAGGAGATGTAGAGCTCGACGATATTGGCCTGCCCGCCGAAGTCGTAGTTCCACACCCGGTCCAGGATCTGCGGCTTGGACAGGACCCGGCGGGGGTTGCGCATGAGATAGCGCAGCAGCTCGAACTCGGTGGCGGTCAGCTGGATCTCGTCCTCGCCGCGCCAGACCTCGTGGGAGTCCTCGTCCATGCGCAGGTCGCCGACCTCCAGCAGGGAGGCGGGCCTCTCCTCGCTGGCCCCCGAGCGGCGCAGCAGGGCGCGCAGGCGGGCCACGACCTCCTCCAGGGAGAAGGGCTTGGTGACGTAGTCGTCTCCGCCGGCGGTCAGACCGGCCACCCGGTCCTCGACGGCGTCCTTGGCCGTCAGGAACAGGACCGGCACGTTCGGGCGGTGGCCGCGCACCCGGCGCATGACCTCCAGGCCGTCGAAGTCGGGCAGCATGATGTCCAGGACGATGACGTCGGGGTCGATCTCCTGGGCGGATCGGACCGCGGCGATCCCGGACCCGGCGGTCGTGACCTCCCAGCCCTCGTAACGCAGGGCGGAGGCGAGCAGGTCGGCGAGCATCTGCTCGTCGTCGACGACCAGGACACGAAGAGGGGAGCCGTCAGCACGGGTGAGGTTTTCGGTGGGGGCGTTAGTCACGTCGCCTATTCAACAGGAAGGCGCTGTGCTCGACCACAGCGCAACCTGTGTCTCGACTGTGTTACCGATCTGAGACCCAACGGTTGCCCGGAGGGGCGAACGCTGTGACATGCTTATGCGGTCGTGCGTCTCGGTTGTTGATCCCCACATCCGTATGCACCAGAACGTTACTTTGTAGCGTAGTCGCATAGAGAGCGGCTCAGTGGTATCTCAGCCGTCTCCCTCATCCAGCGTGTCGCGGCCGATTTATCGGTGGCGGACGATTTCCCCTATCACAGCAGGAGAGTCATGGAATACGTCGATGGCAACGAGCGCCGCTTCGGTGCCGAGGACCTGTTCTTCTCGACGACGGACACCAAAGGCGTCATTCGCAGGACGAACCGTGTGTTCGATTCGTTGTCCCGTTACACTACCGAAGAACTCGTCGGCTCTCCACACAACATCATTCGGCACGACGACATGCCCGCCGGCGCTTTCAAGCTCGTGTGGGATGAGCTGCAGCAGGGACGCTCGTCGTGCATCTACGTGCTCAACCGGGCCAAGGACGGCCTGGACTACTGGGTCTTCGCGACGATGGTTCCATTGGCGGACGGTTATCTGTCCGTGCGCGTGCGCCCGACCAACCACGCCATGTTCACTCCCGTCAAGGAGATCTACTCCCGGGTACGGGCCGCGGAGCGCGCCTACGCCGAGAAGGGGCACGGGGGTCGGGAGGTTGCCGAGCACGGGGCAGCGCTGCTGATCAAGGAGCTGGCCGAGCTTCAATACCATGACCTGCACAACTTCGCCCGGGCTGCGCTTCCGCGCGAGCTGGCCCTGCTGGTGGTCGAGGGGGTTCGGGTGCCGCCGCGCGCCGAATCCGACAGTCCCATGTTCGCCGTCCTCCAGGCCGTCGCCGCGATCGAACGGGACACCGACGAACTCATCTATCAGTTGGGGGAGTATCAGGAGCTCATCAATGGGTTGGGCTCCTGGGCCGGCGGGGTGCGCTCGGTCATCAACCGGGCCAACCGCGTGGGCCTCCTCATGGGGGAGGTGACCAGCCCCGACGGCGAGTCCTCCGTCCCCACCGTCTCCGAGCGCGTCAAGGAGCGCGGCGCCCAGGCCGTCGAGGTGCTCCGTCAGCTCAACTCCTCCCTGGTGGCGCTCTACGAGGCGGCCTCCGAGGTGCGCTTCCGCAGCTCGATGATGCGCCTTCACACCCTCATGGCCGGCATCTTCGCCGCTGCCGTCCTGGACGGTCAGGAGGGGGAGTCCGCCGACGCCATCGGTGACCTCGCCGAGGCGATGCTCTCCGACCTGGAGGAGCTGCTGCCCTCCTGCCAGGAGGCCGCGAACCTGGCCGAGCGTCTGGAGGGTGATCTGCGCACCGTGGTCAGCAACCTCGACCGCGTCAAGCGGCCCTTCCAGCGCTGGATCCGCGCCCTCCAGGACGAGGGGGCCCAGGCGCTGGTCGACGGCGTCGACGCCGAGGCCGCCCTGCAGGAGGCCATCGCCGTGGGTGAGCAGGGCTTCCCGGAGACGGCCTCCCTGGCAGAGCTGGCGGCCAAGGCCCGCGGCGTCGTCGTGACCCTGGACGAGCCGGTCATTCGTGAGCGGGTGGCAACGGTGCGCGAGACCTTGACCCGCCTGGGGGAGTAGTTAGCGGGAATCTACAAGATAGGTCCCAACTTACTGGTGACAATGTCATAAACAGTCTTCCGCGGGCCCGCGCGTGTCATTAAGGTTTTTCTGGCACTGTGCGAGGAACTAAGGAAATAGTCCTCGACGAGGTGCTCCCGCGAACCATCTACCATGAAGGAGAGCACCCATGGAATCGCAAGTCGGGTACGAGCGTTTGTTTGAGCCACAGGACATCTTCTTTTCCACCACGGATCTGAAAGGTGTTCTGCAGAACACCAATAGGACATTCGATACGCTGTCTCGCTACTCGCGCGAACGACTCATCGGGTCCCCCCACAACATCATTCGGCACCTGGATATGCCTGCCGGTTTCTTCCGCTTGATCTGGGACGATTTGCAGTCCCAGCGCACTGTCTGCGGTTATATCACCAACCGCGCGGTAGACGGCCTGGATTACCGGGTGTTCGCCACGATCGTGCCTTTGCGTCAGGGGTATCTGTCGGTGCGGATTAAGCCGATGGACGGTGTGACCCGAGGCAAGGTCGAGGAGGCCTATCGCCGGGTGCGCGCTAAGGAACGCGACCTTCAGGCCCGGGGGGCGTCTCGCCACCAGCTCGGTGAGTTCGGCGGCCGGGAGCTTACCGGTGAGTTCCAGGCGCTGGGATTCTCCTCCTTGCACGACATGACGCTGGCAACTCTGCCTCGCGAGGTGGCCTTACTGGTCGCCGCCGGAGTACGCGTTCCCGCGGTCGCTCCCGAGAGCCTGGGGGCGGTGGCGCGCATCCTTAACACGGTGGCCGCCATGGAGAAGGACACCAACGCCCTGGTCTTCGAGCTTGATGAGTATCTGCGTCTCATCACCACCATGGAGGCCGCCCATGACTCGGCCCGGGCGGTCGAGATGCGGGTGGGGCGCATCGGCCAGCTGGTTTCCCACGACACGGGCAACGGCACCCAGACCAAGGCGCAGGCTCTTGCCGAGCGTATCTCCGAGCTCACCGGCGCCGCAGGCGCTGAGCTGACCGGTCTGCCCTCGCGCCTGCAGGTCCTGCACCAGTCGGTCACCGAGCTGCGCTTCTCCGTTGCCCTCATGCGTCTGCTCACTCTCATGGTGGGACGCTTCGCCCAGTCCATCCTCGATGGCAGTGAGGTGGACGCCATGCACTCCCTCATGGACCTGTGTGAGGGCCTCGAGTCCGGGATCCGTGGGCTGGAGCCCGTGCTGCGGGCTGTGAGCACCCAGGTCTCTCAGCTCAACGATGCTCTGCGCACGGTCACCTCCAGCCTGGACCGCGCCGCTCGGCGCCTGGGCCAGTGGGTGGACCTGCGCGGTGGCGGGGCCGGCTCGTCGGGGTCCCCGACCGTCGATGAGGTCGCCCAGCTCGTCTCGCGGGGTTTCCCGGAGGTCCGTTCCCTGGCCGAGTTGGCGGCCGAGTGCCGCGGCCTGCACCTGCCCTACGACGAGAGCGTTGCGACCCATCGTCTGGCTGCTGTGCGCAGCGCCCTGGCCGAGCTCATCTGAGGCCAGCGGACCGAGCGTTCGCCGTGCTGTACCGCCCGTGAAGGGGCGTGCAGCACGCGTTCGTCTCTCTGCCCCGACTCATGACGCTTGCGCACATCCCGCTCGCTCCTTGAGTTTTCCTGGGGATGGTGGTGTTGATGAGCCGGCCGTCGGTGAAGGTCTCCCCTGCCCAGTGGAAGTGGGCCTTCAGGTCGCCGGGGCGCGGGTGGTGTAGGCGCCGACGATGAACCGCAGCCTCGCCTCGTCCAGCGCTGTCAGGTTGGTAGTCGAGAGCATGCCGGCCCCAGCGACGATGACGAGCTCCTCGATGCCGTGAGCGGCCTGGAAGGCCTCCATGACGGGGATGATCGTGGTGGTCTCGGCCCGATTGCCCTCAAACGCGAAGAGCCGGCCATGCGGAAGGAGCCTTGATGGTGAAGGGCTCGGGTCCTCTGTTGTCCCAGGGCACCGTGGTCCACGCCGTAGGGTCGGTCACGGGCTCGCGTGCCACCGCATACTGCTCGTAGGAGCCGTCCTCGTGAGTAATGTGGATCTCAATGGTCATCGCCCCGGTTGATCCGCCGCACTGTATATATGTCGCCCGCGCCGGGGACGAACGAGGAACATCGTCAACATGTATTGCTCCCTCAGGTAGTGCTCAGACTAATATGGAAAAGTGCTTCGCGTCATCCATGAACTTTGCGCTGGGTACGCGTTGTCCTGCTCGACTGGTGAACTCTTGTGGAGTTTGCGGAAGAAAGAAAGTTTCAACTAGTCCATTTTTGATATTTGTTTCGTAGGCAAAGCGTCTCTTTGTTGTTTCTCAACTCTCTTCATTTGAACCTCTGTGATTTCGATGGTGCGTCCGTCGTCCAGTCTCACTCGGGCGGGGTTGTCTGGTGACACCATGTTATCAGCGGCTCGTTGGGTGCCGTGATACGGGGACTGGCCGCTCTTGACCTCCAGGCCGACCCAGGTGCCGTCCTCTCGTTGAATGAGCCGGTCGTAGTAGTGTCCCTGCGGCGCTCCATCAATATGCGCAAGACGCTTGTCCTAATGACCTCTCTGAGGCTTATTCATAGGGGTGTTTAGGGTGTTTTATCGATAATTGCGAGTTATCGGTGTGAATACGGCTCTTTTTCTCGTTGGAATACCGTCTGAAAGTCGAGGTGATTCCGGTTCGGGTCAGCCATCCGACCGGGTTGCTGACGACCATGGACTCATCGCGCAGCCGGTGAGACTCCCGCCCCCAGGGCCAGATTCTGCCCAGTCCACCGCACCGCGATGAAGAGTTCCGGACGCACCGCCGCGTCAGCCTGCGCCGCAACGCCATCGACCCTGCCGAGCGGACCCTTCCCCCTCTGGCGGGACCGCAGCTCACCATGCGGCTGAGGGCATTTTGCGCGGTCGGGTGCATCCTCTGCCGAACGGTGGCATGTCGCGCGTGCGGGAACAGGAACCCACCGTCCCCGTACGCGCGAGATGTCCCCGACCACGAGAAAATGTCGCCGACGGCGTCGAACGTCCTCATCTGTAATCCCAATCAGCGCCACCAGCGCTCACCTTGCCGGCTGGGACGCCACCCCCATGCCACAAGAAGGACTATGAGGGCTATTCACAGACACGTCAATCAGCCACGTTTGCCCAGGTCAGGGGCTGCTCGTCTCGCCCCGTGGATAAGCCTCGCTATTTTCATGTGCCCGACACCGCCAGTAGCCCCATACCGTTGCCAGCGTCAGCGGCCCCCAGAGTAGAATAGGCAGGTAACACCACAGCATGACAGCCAGTGCCCAGTTGTGGATCAGGCCGGCGTCAGGTCGGTGCCCAAGCGCGACATGTGCGACCATCTGTACATTGAAGATCCAAATCAAAGCCAGTGAGCCAACAGCGCCGAGGAACACTGGCAGCCTGGCGGGTATGCGCCACTGCCCGAGGTGCTCACCCCACGGCCGTATAAGTCCTACGGCCAGATAGCCGCACGTCACCTGCACTATGCTCAACCCAAAGACGTAGACGTATCCGAGTGTGGGTTCGCCAGCAAGCTGGAAGGTGCGGAAATCGGCTGTTCCAGGCATGAATCCAACAATCATGAGCACACGCCAGACGCTTGACGGCAGGGTGGCGAAAAATGCACTCCACGCGCACAGACGCATCCAGCTCGGCCGGTTTGGATCAGCGTCCCTCGGTGGCATGATGTCATGCTTATTCATGGGGTGAGACCTATTCATACGTGTGTTTAGGGTGTTTTATCGGTAATTGCGTGTCGCTGAGCAAGGTGGAGACTCGTTCCTGAGAGAATGAAGGTTATTCAGGGGTTGGTGTATGCGTAGAGGGCTAGGGTGGCTGTGATAGTTTCTTTGAAGGTGTGCAGGGGGCGCC
>ERZ773075.833-NODE-833-length-19972-cov-74.1593_pt1 | contig 19972 bp, 18 predicted proteins | sample MGYA00580614_ERZ773075 | MGnify/ENA primary metagenome ERZ773075 (study PRJEB29015, sample SAMEA2738021) | human oral metagenome | biome: human oral; feature: human-associated habitat; material: dental | place: China | collected 2043 ... | reverse complement strand
GCCTGGAGCAGGAGGGGGTTGACGACGTCGTCCGGGTTGGCGGGGCTGGGCTGGGTGTGGTTCTCGCTCACGGATCCGATGCTGCCAGCCCTACCCCGACGGCGACAGCCGAAGGCGCCACCGAATAGTCCGTGCCTGTCCTCCTGCCCCGAGCCAGGTTGTCCTGCACCTGCCCGCACGGAACCTCTCGGTGTCCCACATGTCTTAACGGCCGGGGACATTCCACGCGGTCGGGTGCACCCCGCTCCGGCCGGGGGCATTCGACGCCGTCGGGGACCGGAATCCTGTCCCCGGACGCGCCGCACGTCCCCGGCCGGGAGAAAGTGCACCCGCACGCGCAGAAAGTCCCCGTCGAGATGGGCCCGCCCAGGCCAGTGCCGGACCCGCGCCGATCCCCTGCCCCATCCGGCGTTCAGGCCGACGCCCGCAGCACCACGATGCGCTCGGCGAGCCTGTCCACCAGTGGCAGCCGCGTCAGGGGCGCAAGCAGAGGGTGGTAGCGCGCGATGGTGCTGGTGAAGGGGACGTCGTGGAGCAGCGTGTAGCCGGGAGCCACCGTCCGGCGAAACTCCGAGGCGCTGGAGCAGCCGTAGGTGTAGCGCGCCCCCGCGTCCTCGACCGAGCGCTCCCGGCCGTACTTCTGGAACATGCGGGGCATGACCTCGATGAGAACCGTTGCGCCGGGCAACCGAGCAGCGATGATCTCCATGAGAGAGCGCACCTCATCCTGCTCGAGGTACATGCTCAGCCCCTCGACGATGACGAGCACGTCATTGCTCACGTTGCCGCCCGCCTCACCCTCCCCCAGCTGGTCGGGCCAGTCGGGGTCGAGGGCGGAGGCGGCGATCGTGCGGTGACGCTCACCGTCCTCGAGCAACCGACGTCGCAGCTCGATGACGTCGGGGAGGTCGAGGTCGTACCAGGTGACGTGCCCGTCGTCGAGGCGCTGGAAGCGGGTGTCGAGCCCGCAGGCGATGTTGACCACCGTGCAGCCGGGGTGAGTGGCCAGGTACCCGGCCACGAGCGGGTCGAGCGTGAGCGTGCGCAGCACGACGCCGTCGGCCATGAGCCGGTCCTGTCTCGCCATGGTGAAGTCGTAGTCGAGCCGGGATACGAGCTCGACGGCGGCGGGGTCCGTGAAGCGCGGGCAGTCGGAGAGCGTGTGCTCCGCCCTGGCGTGAAGGGTCAGCAGCATCGTCTTGCTGACGCTGGTCAGGTCCGCTGTCTCGTATGCGCTCATGCGGTCAATTCTGCGGTGCCGGCGATTCGGGCACCAGTGCCGTCAGGAAACCGGACGCGCCGTCCGAGCCCCACGCCCAGCCGCGCGGCTCAGTCCTCCTCCAGGACACCGTTCCAGGCCAGGAAGTCGATGGTGCGACGCATGGCCTCCTCCCAGTTGGCGTCGCCGAAGCCGTGGGCGGCGCCGGGGATGGTGACGAGCTCGGCGTCGAGCAGGGAGCGCACGGCGGCCCGGGAGACCTCGATGGGCACGGAGCGGTCCTGATCCCCGTGGACGATGAGGACCGGACGGCGGTAGGTGGCCAGTTCGGCCCCGACCTCCAGGTTCCAGCCGTCGACGGCGTAGGCGCGTCCCAGGCGGGTGCCCGCCCAGTCGAACTCCTCGGGCACGGCCGCCAGGGTGCGGAAGGCGGCGCGCAGGTTCTCCCCCAGTCTCAGCGCCGGGTACCACAGGGCCAGCGCGGTGATCCGCTGGGGGTGGCGGGCGGCCGCGAGCGCCGCCACCGCTCCCCCCAGGCTCAGCCCGAACAGGGCGACCCGGGAGGCGTCCACCTCAGGCCACGCGCAGGCAGCGGCGAGGACGGCCTCGAGGTCGGCCAGCTCGGTGAGGGCCGACATCGCGGTGGTCTCGCCCTGGCTGGCGCTGCCGCCGCCCCCGCGGAAGTCGAAGCAGATGGCCACGGCCCCGGCGGCGGCGAAGCGCCGCGCCATGGGGGCGACGCGGGTGTGGGAGCCCTCCATGCCGTGGCAGCAGACGACCAGTGGTGCGGGGACCGACGACGCCGCACGCGGGACGTAGGCCAGTCCCCCGACCCTCTGCCCCTGGACGGTGAGGGTGACCTGCCGTGAGAGGTAGGGCTGCGTCGTCGTCACGTGCTCTCCTTGCTGTGCGGGGCCGGCAACGAGAACCGGCCCGGCGGCCATCGTAGACGGGTCGCCGGACAGGTATCCCCTCCCCCACAGGGGATGGTCACAGAGGCGCCCTCTCAAATGGCGCTGTAGCTACCGCCGACGAGAATAGGAGAGCCGACGACGCACCCGAAGGCTTTGGAGGCCAGGAAAGCGTCTCTCAGCGGTAGGCCTCCCAGGAGGCGGTCTCGTCATAGCGGGCCACGAGGACCAGTCCGGACAGGGCGTAGGGGCCGCCGATGTAAGGCATGACCTGAACCAGGGCGGCGGCCACCTTCTGGCGGGAGGAGCCGGCCCGGATCGCCCCGGCCACGTGCGGGCGCAGCTGGGTGGAGGCGCCGATGGCGGCGATGGCCACGAGGCTGATGAGCTCGCGCTGGGCGACGTCGAGCCCGCCGCGGGTGGCGAAGTCACCGAAGGCCGAGGAGGTCAGCAGGTGGGGCACGAGCTCATCGAAGGGCTCGGGCAGGGCGGAGAAGACCTCCTTGACCTCGTTGCCGTACAGCGGGGTCTGGATGGCGGCGCCGGCCCGTTCACGGGCACTGGGGTCGGTGGTGTCAACGGTGCCGGCGTTCTCCAGGGGCAGGGAGATGCCGTTGGCCTCGAAGACCCCGTTGGCGATGTCAATGGCGTTAAGCGCCTTGGGGAAGCCGATGTAGGGGGCGCACTGGTAGATGGTCTCGCGCAGCTGGAGCGGACTGGCGCCGATGTTGAGGGCGGCGCCCACGTGGGCCCGCAGCTGCGGGAGGGTCTGCATGGAGGTCAGGACGGTGACGGTGAGCAGCTCGCGCTCGACATCGGTGAGGACGCCCGAGGAGAAGGCCTCGTCGAAGATCCCGTTCTGGAGGATGTCGAACAGTTCGGGATCCGTGGGGTGCGGCTGAGGCTCCACGCCAAAGAGCCGGGTGAAGGTCTCATGAGCCTGTGGTGTCAGTGCCATGGAGGGCTCCTTACGATTCGGGACAGCTCGACCCGAGCATGTCACGTCGGCCGCCTGAACGGCAGGTTCTCACACATCCCACCAGCGGCTTTCCGCGCAAAGTGAGCACGTACGCCGGCTGCACCGATCCACCCCCGCTCTTAGTCTGAGAGGCGACCGGTCTCATTCCCTTCAGGTATCCGGTCTCCAGGGTCAGCAAGCCTCCGAGCCATGCGGATGACGCGGGCTGCCTGCTTCTCCAGCTCGGTACGCGTCAGGCTCACACCGCCGTCGTCCGGCTCAGTCCGATCGTCCGGCCCAGAACCTCCACTGCCCCGGCGCAGGGCGGCCAGGAGGTCCTCCCGGTCCGGTTCGCCTCCGGGCATGAAGAGCTCGTTGCCGGCCTTGATGGTGGCGGCTGCGGTGGCGCGCGGGTGCTTCATGTCGCTGTGGGTCATGCCGTCGACGACCCAGTCGGTCATGACCAGGCCGTCGAAGCCCCACTCCTGGCGCAGAATGACCTCGAGCAGCTCGACCGACTCCGAGGTATGGACGCCGTTGATGAGGTTGTAGGAGGTCATGACGGCGGCGGGCCGGGCTCGGCGCACACAGATCTCGAAGGCGCGCAGGTAGAGGTCGCGCAGGACTCGGGGACTGACCCGGCTGTTGGAGTTGAGGCGGTTGGTCTCCTGGTTGTTGCAGGCCAGGTGCTTGATGGTCACGCCCCGCCCCGGGTGGGCCTGGACGCCGCGGGTGATGGCGGCGGCGATGCGTCCGGCCAGCAGCGGGTCCTCGGAGAGGTACTCGAAGTTGCGTCCGCACAGGACGCAGCGGTGCAGGTTGAAGGCGGGGGCGAGCCAGAGGTGGACGCCAAAGCGCTCCATCTCGGCTCCGACGACGTCTCCGAACCGCTGGGCCAGCGCCGGGTTCCAGGATTGGGCGAGCGCGGTGCCGATGGGGATGGCGGTGGTGTACTGCTCGCGGATCTCGGCGGGTTCGCGGGGTTCGGAGGCGTCTGCGATGCCGAGGGCCTCGCGTCCGGCGTCGTCCATGAGCTCGAGGAAGGTGGCGGGCAGGCTGGAGTCGCCCAGGGAGAAGGGGCCCTCGGCGTCAACACCATAGGTGGGGGCCAGGCGCAGGCCGGCAGGCCCGTCGGCCATGGTGATGCTGGGCAGCCCTGGGATCCGGGTGGTGGTCTGGCCCGCTGCGCCGATGACGGCGGTGGAAGCGGCGCCGACGATGGAACCCGATTCCTCACCGCTGCGGTAGTCGCCCAGGACGGTGTGGATCAGCTCGTCGTCGGACAGGTCCCGGGCCAGGGCGAGCGCCTCGCTGAAGCCCTCCGGCGCGGACTGCTCATCGGACTCGGCGCGATCCGAACGGCGCAGATGGGCCGGCTCGACGGTGAGTACCGGTAGGCCGGCCGGGACGTCGAGGACCGCTGGAGCCTCGGGTCTCCAGTCGGTGAAGCCGGGTTCTCCCAGGTCGCCGGTCAGGTGTCGCACGGTCGCGTCCTGGGAGAGCTCGACGACGGCGACGGGTCTCAGGTGCCGGCTGGAGGTTCCCGCCCGCAGCGGGTAGCGGCCGGCCTCCAGGACCGTGGCACGGGCGGCCTCGTCGTAGGAGGCCAGGTCGGTCAGGTCGACATCCACAGTGACGCAGGCCTTCTCCCCCGGGGCGATCTCGTCGGTCTTGGTGAAACCGGCCAGCGCCTGGAGCGGCTGGTCGAGGCGGCCGGCCGGGACACCGGCGTAGACCTGGACGGTCTCCTTGCCGGGACGTGCACCGGTGTTGGTGACATCGACGTCGATGCTGACGCACGCGCCGTCGAGGCTCACCCGGCGGGCTTCGATGTCGAAGGTCGTGTAGCCCAGTCCGAATCCGAAGGGGAAGAGCGGTTCCTTGCCGACCGAGTCGTAGAAGCGGTAGCCGACGTAAACGCCCTCGCGGTAGTGGGTGTCGTCCGGGTCGCCGAAGTCCCCGATCCGGTCGTCCCCATCCCAGGCGGCCCAGGTGGTGGCGAGCTTGCCGCAGGGGTAGGCCCGGCCCAGGAGGACATCGGTGAAAGCGTCGCCGATGGTCGCGCCGAGCTGGGAGAGCAGAAGGATGTTGGTAACGCCCTGGAGGGGGCTGAGGTCGACGACACCTCCTACGTTGAGGACGAGGAGGAATCTCTCGAAGCGCCCGTTCAGGGCGAGGATGTCGCGGATCTCGGTGTCGGTGAGCCTCAGGTCACCGGCCTCGGGGGTGCGGTCACTGCCCTCCCCGGAGGAGCGGGCCAGGATGTAGACAGCCGTACCCGGGTCGGTTCCGGCCTCGACATCGAGGGGGATCGTGTACTCCGGCTCGAGCATGACAGTCCCCATGCCGATGGTAATGGCGGGGACACCGCGCTCGGCGGCCTCGGCCCTGATACCGGCGATGAAGTCCTCGTGGGCCTGGTTGCGGACGCGGTCGTAGGCCTCCAGCCACGGCCTGGTGACGATGGTGAAGCCGGCCGCCTCCAGGCCCTCCTCGATGGTGGTGACGTGGCGGGAGTTGACGTCGCCGCTGCCGGTACCGCCTTTGACGGTGTGCCGCGCACCGGAGCCGAACAGGGCGATCTGTCCCGGTTCTGTCAAGGGAAGGGCGCCGTCGGAGCGCAGCAGCACCATGCACTCGGGAGCCAGAGCGCGAACAATGCCGAGGTGGTCAGTCTCGTAGGTCTCCATGTCGAGTTCTCTCCTTGTCACGATCGACACCATCAGCGGCGCCACGAGCGGGCCTCCGCATTGAGTGAACAGTCAAGATCCTCCCCATCATCACGGGGCTCTGTTGCCTACGATAGGCGAAACGGGCGCTGGATCCGGGGGTGTCTTCGGACAGCGTTCGGTGCCCCACAGAGCGGAGGAATCATGAGGGCGTCCAGAAGAGTCAGCAAGAGCAGGATCGCTGTCGGCGTGGCCGGTATCGGCCTGACGGTAGGAGCCTTCAGCCTCTACTCACGCAGGCGCTACGGGCGCTCGGCCGCGGCGACCCTGGCGGAATACGGCACCCGGCCGGTCAAGATGGTCCACACACGCATGTCGATCACCAAAAGGATCGCCCATCTGGCCAGCCGCCCTGAGGCTCGCCGCGCCGTCGCCTTCCCCGCCTGGGGACGCCTCTTCTACGACCTGGAGCGGCGCGAGGACTCCGGCATGCCCGTCTACCACCTCTGCCCGCGGACGCCGTCGAACACCATCGTCATCTACCTCCACGGCGGCGGCTACATCACGACGGCGGTCACGGCGCACACCTGGTTCGTCGACCACCTCGCCCGCAGGACGGGAGCCGGATTCATCATGCCGCTCTATCCGCTGACGCCCCACCACACCTGGCAGAAGGCGCACCGACTGGTGCTGGACCTCTATCGGCGCATGGTCACCGAGAACCCGGGGAAGCGGATCGTTCTCATGGGTGACAGCTCGGGCGGAGGCCTGGCGGCGGTCATCGCCCTGTCCCTGGCCGAGGCCGGTGACGCCCAGCCCGACGAGCTCGTCCTCATCTCACCCTGGGTCGACGTCACCCATGCCAACCCGCAGATCGCCGACTACGTCGACACCGACCCGCTCATGGCGCCCGAACCCCTCACTGAGATCGGTCGGTCCTGGGCGGGCGACACGCCGCCAACCGACTGGCACCTCTCCCCCATCTACGGCGACCTGTCGGGCCTGAAGAAGGTGACCACCTTCGTGGGAACCCGGGAGATCTTCCTGCCGGACAATGCGCTCTTCCACGCCAAGCTCCTGGAGGCCGGGGTCGACTCGACGCTGCACGCCGGTGAGGGGCTCAACCACGTCTACCCGATGTTCCCCACCCCTGAGGGGCATCGGGCTCGCCGCGACCTCGTCCGCCTCATCACCGGGGAGCTAGCGCCCAGCCGTTCTGGCAACGGACGCCATTGACGACGGCGAAGAACTCATCCCGATCAAGACCGCGCTTCTTAGCCCGTTCGAGCTCCTTCTTGCACGTGTTCGAGATGACGATCTGGAGCATCACAGGTCCAGGTCGTTGCGCAGGTCAGCCATACTTCGGTAACGCTTGTCCGTTCCTGCGGCGATCGCTGCATCGGCGTCCTCATAAGCCCATCGCACCTCGGCAGTCATGCCCCGGCTCACCCGGCCTGTGCGGAGCGGTAGTACATGACTGCGACCTGGGTGCGGTTGCGCAGGCCGAGCTTGGCCAGGATCGAGCTGATGTGGTTGCGCACCGTACCCTCGCTCATGAACAGCCGCACCGCCACTTCGGCGTTGTCCAGCCCCTCGGCCACGGCCTCAACCACCTCGTACTCGCGGTCGGTCAGGGCGGCGAAGACGGTCCTCCGCAGGTCCTGCCGCCCCCGGCCCCGATCCGCCCCACTCACCTGCGGCCCAGCGCTGTGCCCCATGGTGGCGCTGCGCTCGAGCACCTCCCCCTCCAGGACGCATACTCCGGCCATGACGGACCGCAGTGCCGGAGCCACCTGGGCAACGTCCTGCTTGATGAGGTAACCGCGCGACCCCATCCTGAGGGCCCGCACGATGTACTCGTCGTCGGAGAAGGTGGTCAGGAAGACGATGCGCGCTCCTGCGTCCTCAGCCAGGATGCGCTCGGCCGCGCTGAGCCCGTCCCCGCCGGGCATCTGGATGTCCATGAGGAGGATGTCGGGGGTCAGCTCCCGGTAGCGCTCAACGGCCTCGGGGCCCGAGCAGCCCAGGCCGACGACCTCGACGTCGTCCTCGACCGACAGGATCGTGGACAGGGACTGGGCGACGAGCGCGTCGTCGTCGACGATGAGGACTCTCATAATGCTCCTTCTCTCCCCTGTCCGTTCTTGGGAATCGTGGCGAAGACCGTGAACCGGGGTCGCGGGGTGATCCGCACCCGGCCGCCCAGGGCCTCGACCCGTTCAGTCATGGAGCGCAGCCCCAGACCCGCGCTCCCATGGCCGTCCACGACCGGCTCGTCCTTGACAGGCAAGACGCCGTCATTGTCGACCGTGACCTGCCAGAACGCAGGGTAGTCGGTGACAGCCACGCGGGCCGAGTGGGCCCTACCGTGGCGGGCGGCGTTGGTCAGGGCCTCGCGCACAACGGCGACGATGCAGCGCGCCACCGCTGCCGGCGGCTCGACGTCGGTGGAGCAGTCGACGCTCACGGAGTCGATGCCGCAGCGCGAACCCAGGAGGTTGAGGGAGGTGGCCAGTTCCTCGCCCTCATCGGACAGGGCGTGGACGGAGCGGCGCATGGAGTCCAGAGCCTCGTCGAGGCCCGTATCCAGGGTGGCGAGGTCGGAGACGACGCCCGGCTCGTCCCGGTGGACGACCTGGAGGGCCTTGACCTGCAGCAGGAGGCGGGTGAGAAGGTGGCCGACGCCGTCGTGGATCTCGCGGGCGATCCTGGTGCGCTCGGCCAGGGCGGCGGCGCGCAGCTCGTAGTCCTGGGCCCGGAGCAGCCGGGCGTTGGTGTCCTGCAGGGTGAGGACCTTCTCGCGCAGGTCGTCTCGCACCGCGTGCAGGCTCATCCGCACCGCCTCCTCCTGGGTGGTGCGCAGCGCAAGGAGGGCCGCGAGCGCGCAGATCGTCAGTGCGAGAGCCAGTACCGGTGTCCTCGGCACTTGTCTGGCCACGACGAGCGCGAACGGAAGGCCACTGATCGCAGTCGCCACCCGCTCCTGACGATTCCCGGACGCGGCGAAGCGGCCCAGATCGTAGGCGGCCAGCGGAGCCCCGACCACGGATGCCGTCGCGAGGGTTCCGAGCAGGAGGTAGGCGACGGGCATCACGATCGCCCAGCGGCTCCGGTCGGCAAACGTGCCCATCCCGCTGACAGCAACGGCGCCGAGCAGCCAGACCATGACGACCGCGTCCGTCTCCATGGTGAGCAGGGCCAGCAGGACACAGCCGCACAGCAGCACGCCCTTGTCGACCAGTACCTTCACGCCTCGATTATCGACGATCGCCGGCGCTTTCAAGCCCGTCAGACCGATCTGGCGACCCTGTTGGCGAATCTCATGACAGAAGTCATGGCTGCACGCCCAGGTCATGACGGCAGGCACTTCTGACCGCCACCGCCCCCGCAGGAACATGGGAGTCATGAGCCGGGGGACACCGGCGGGAAGAGAGGAACCGAGATGGAAGTCAAGGACGGGGCCAGGGATACCGGCCCGGCTGTGGAGGTCAGCTCCCTGGTCAAGCGCTACGGGGAGCTGGTGGCGGTGGATGGCCTCTCCCTGAGGATTCCGCGCGGCCGGGTACTGGGGCTGCTCGGCCCCAACGGCTCGGGCAAGACGACGACGATCAGCTGCATCCTCCAGCTGCTCACCTACGACAAGGGCTCGATCCGCGTGTTCGGCGAGCCGATGACGCCCACTGCCTACGGGCTCAAGCGCCGTATCGGCGTGGTGCCTCAGGAAGTGGCCGTCTTCGACGAGCTCACCGTGGCGGAGAACATCGACGCCTTCTGCGCCCTCTACGTGCGCGACCGCGCCGAGCGGCGCCGCCTGGTGGCCGAGGCGATCGCCTTCGTTGGCCTGGAGAGGTTCGTGAAGTTCAAGCCCAAGAAGCTCTCCGGCGGTCTGCTGCGCCGCCTCAACATCGCCTGCGGGATCGCCCACGGCCCCGACCTCATCATCTTCGACGAGCCCACAGTCGCCGTCGACCCGCAGAGCCGCAACGCGATCCTGGACGGCATCAAGCGTCTCAACGAGCGCGGCGCCACCATCCTCTACACGAGCCACTACATGGAGGAGGTGGAGCAGCTGTGCGACCGGATCGTCATCATGGACCGCGGCCAGCAGGTCGCCTCCGGCACCTCCAACGAGCTCAAGGCCATGATCGGCACCGGTGAGCGCATCCGGGTGGAGATCGCGGGCCCTGTCCCGTTGGGCGGGGAGGCCCTGGAGGCTCTGCGTCGCCTGGAGCACGTGCGCACAGTCACCTACCAGGACGGCGAGGTCCTCGTTGAGTGCACTTCCGGGGCGCACAACCTCTCCGACGTCATGAGGGCACTGAATGCGGCGGGAGCGACCTGCGGCCGAGTGACCTCCGAGCCCCCGACCCTCAACGACGTCTTCCTGGAGATCACCGGGCGGGCCCTGCGCGACGAGGCGGCCTGACATGCTGACCGTCTTCTCCTACCAGGTGCTCAGGCTCCTGCGCGATCGTGTCCTGCTCGTGTGGACGCTCGGCTTCCCGATCGTCATGTCCCTCATGTTCATGGCGATGTTCGCCAACCTGGACAAGGACTTCCAGGCCACCCCCATCAGCTTCGGCGTCGTCCAGGACGAGGCCTACCGGGCGGCTCCCGGCCTGGACGCCGTCGTGGAACGGATCTCCGCCGACGACGCCGATCCCCGCCTCATCACCAAGGTCACCCACTCCACCGCTTCCGAGGCCCAGGCCGCCGCAAAACGCGGGGACACGAACGGCTACCTCGCCGTCGAGGACGGCGATCCCGTGCTGCACGTGAACCAGAAGGGCAATGAGGCAGAGACGACTCAGGTACTCCGGGTGGTCATGGACTCCTACACCCAAAAGCGGGCCGAGCTCGAAGCCGTCATCGAAGCCGGGGTTCCGCCGGAGCAGACGGCCTCCCTTCAGGTCGACCACTCCTTCACCCACTCGATCTCGGTGACGCCATCTCCCGTCAAGCCCGAGACCCACTACTACTTCGCGCTGCTGGCCTTCGCCAGCGGCATGGGCATGACCGTCACCATGACCGCGGTGCAGAGCATCATGGCCACCTCTCCTCTGGGAGCCCGCCGAACCCTGGCGGGCCTGCCGCGGTGGAAGGTCCTCACCTCCACGCTCGCGGCCTCCTGGGTGTGCGTCCTGGCCTGTCTGCTCATCGCCTTCGCCTTCATCGCCACAGTGGTGGGTGTGGACTTCGGACCTCATGTGCTCCTGTGCCTGGTGGCGGTCGGGATGGCCAGCCTCATGTCGAGCGCTGCGGGCGCCGCACTGGGCGCCTTCAGCAAGATGGGGGTCGGGATGGTCTCCGCGATCAGCTGCTTCCTGTCGCTGTTCACCGGCTTCTACGGCCCCTCAGCCCAGTCCCTGGCCAACGCCGTTGAGCTCCATGCCCCACTGCTGGTGCAGGCCAATCCCCTGTGGCAGGCCGCCCGATGCTTCTACGGGCTGCTCTACTACGACTCCCTGGTCCCCTTCGCCCGCGGCTGCTCAGTCCTGCTGGGCATGACCTGCCTGTTCCTCACCATCGCCCTGATCCGTGCCAGGAGGATGAACCATGAGCACCTTTAAGACGTCGCTGAAGATCGTGGCGGCCCACAGGAAGTACGTCCTGATCTACCTGGTGGTGCTGTCCCTGCTCGGCCTGAGTGTGGGAGCCGCTCGGACCGAGGACGCGTCCAACCAGGTCAAGGAAGCCACGGCGAGTGTGGCCGTCATCGACCGCGACGGCTCCACGATCTCCCGGGGGGTCAAGGACTACGTCGAGTCCGTCGGCAAGGTCCAGCCGCTGGAGGACTCCAGGCAGGCCATCCAGGACGCCACCGCGCAGAACCGCATCAGCTACATCCTCATCATTCCGGCCGGATACGGGCAGCGGCTCCAGGAGGCCACTCGCCAAGGCACCGAGCCTCCCCGGATGGACACGGTCATCGGATACGAATCGGCCGCGGGGGCGCTGATGAACGCGCGCACCGACTCCTACCTGAGGCAGGTCACAGGCTATCTCTCAACGCTCACCGACGACCCGGCCCGGGCCGTGTCCCTGGCCAAGGAAACGATGAACCACTCCGCCCCCGCCGAGCGGATCGCCCAGGACGCCACCCCCCTGCCGCACAGCCTCGTCGTCTACGCCATGTTCTCCTTCTACCCGATCATGGCCTTCGCGATCGTGACGATCTCAACGCTCATGGCGTCGCTGGGGCGCAGGTCGGTCCGTTCCCGCCTCAGTGCGGCACCGGTGAGCGGCAGATCCCGCGGCCTCGGGACCATAGGGGCCTGCCTCATCATCGGTCTGGTCGGGTGGCTGTGGATCTTCGGGCTGGGAGTCGCGAACCTCGGGACCGGTGCCGTGACGACGTCGGCCCCGCTGCTGGGGGTCGTCGGGGTGGCCCTGGGCGCCTACATGCTCGTGGCGGTCTCGCTCGGCTTCCTCCTGGGGCAGGTCGGCCTGGGCCACAACGCGGCCAGCGCAGTCGCCAACATCGGTGGCTTGGCCATGTCCTTCCTGTCGGGGGTGTGGGTGCCCACCGAGTGGCTGCCCGACGCCGTCGTCCAGGTAGCCAAGTTCACCCCCGGCTACTGGGCGGCCCAGGCGATCTCAGGGGCGTACACCGCCACCTCGATGTCCGCCGACGTCATCCGCCCTCTGCTCATCGACTGCGGGATCTGCGTCCTGTTCGCCGTCGCGATCTTCGCCGTCGCCATGGCCGTAGGCCGCACCCGGGCGCGATCGTCACTCTAAGACGAGCGTAACGTCACCGTGGGCCGGCTGGAGAGACCAGCCGGCCCACGGAGACGTTCAAACCAGCTCGCGTCCCGGGAGGCTCCATCTTTAGGCACCGGACGGGTCGGCACAACCGGAGCCAGCCAGGTCGCCACGGGCTCGGGAGACCAGGAGGCGTTGAGGGCAGGCCGGCGCAGACCTTCCGGTCTCCGGTGGCTCGACATCGGGCGGTGCGTTGGACGCATTCATGTGCGGTCCGTCGTCGAAGCGCATCAACATCGCTGTCGTCACCACCAATCCTGGGACAGATCTCCCGCCTGCCCCGGCGTACGAGCGACGTCGGGGCCGGTCACCAGACGGCGACCGGCCCCGGAACACGTCATGCGTCTTCACTCCGACATTGTTATTTCACGGCAACGAAGACCGTATCGGCCATCACGCCCGGAGTGACTGCAAGGACGCCATCACGAGCCGTGTCCGAGGGAACCTCGTAGGCAATATTTCCGGTAACACTTGCACCCTTGTGCAAAATCTTCATAAAGTCGATGCCATCCGGAGCAACGACGGCCGATCCGGCTGCATCAATGGTGACTCCATCAACCGTGACATAGTCCACCGAAGCGAAGAGAGCAAGTTCTCCGTTCGAGTTATCACCGATGTATGTGGCGGTGTAGTTGATGAGAATATATTCTTTTCCAGCAGCGGGCGGATCATTGAACTGGTTCGCCGCAGCAACCGCATCATTGGCATTGAAGGTGACCGAATTGACAACGACCTTCCAATCCTCTCCGGAGATCTCGGTACCAAGCGGATAAGGATTCTCACGGGTCTTTCCCTGCCCAGAGGACCTCGAACCTCGAGCATCCGACGACGTTCCACTGGGAGCCACCGAAGCGGAGACGGCACTCGTGGAGGAGGTGGCCTCATCGACAGCGCTTCCCAGCAGCGCCAGGAAGACTAGGACGCCGGCGATCGTGCCGATCACCGACACAATGACGGCTGTGATCGCAGGCCAGAGCACTTCCCCCTTCCGGAAAAGACCTACCAGTCCCATGATGAAGGAGATCGGCAGCAGGACCCAGCCGATGATCAGCGCGCCGGGGACGCAGGCGAAGATGAACCCGATGACTGCCATGACCAGGGCAATGATGCCCACGATGTTGTGCCCCTTCCTCATCGGTGGCTGATACATCGGCATCTGTGGCTGATACATCGGCATCGGTGCCTGCCCTTGCGGCGGGTACTGCTGGGACGGGAAGGACTGGGGAGAATACGACATTGTGGCTCCTGATATTCGACAAGGAGTCGAACTGAGGCAGAACTGAGACGAACGAGTGCAGCGGCATCTGCTGCAGCGTCCATAGTAGCCAAGGCAACGCCATCAGCGAATACTCGAATTGGAGGTCCCCACGACTCAACGTTCCAATACAGTCACATACCTACCGCGAGAAAGTCGATCTCGATACAACCGCCACAGGCGTGAGGCCCCTCAGCAATGCGTCAACTGGCGGAGCCCGTTACGACAGGCAGCCGCTACGACTCCGTCACTCCCACTCGATGGTACCCGGGGGCTTGCTCGTGCAGTCGAGCACAACCCGGTTGACCTCCGGCACGGAGTTGGTGATCCGGTTGGAGATGCGCGCCAGGACATCGTAGGGCAGGCGGGTCCAGTCCGCGGTCATGGCATCCTCACTGCTCACCGGCCGCAGAACAATGGGGTGACCGTAAGTGCGCCCGTCGCCCTGCACCCCCACGGAGCGCACACCGGCGAGCAGCACCACTGGGCACTGCCAGATCTCGTCGTCGAGCCCGGCGGCGGTGAGCTCCTCGCGGGCAATGGCGTCGGCGGCCCGCAGGACGCGCAGGTTCTCGGCCGTCACCTCTCCGATGACGCGAATGCCGAGTCCCGGCCCGGGGAAGGGCTGTCGGGCGACGATCTTCTCCGGCACACCGAGCTCACGGCCGATGGCGCGCACCTCGTCCTTGAACAGCTCGCGCAGCGGCTCAATGAGCTCGAAGTCGAGGTCCTCGGGCAGGCCGCCCACATTATGGTGACTCTTGATGTTGGCGGCACCCTCTCCCCCGCCAGACTCGACGACGTCGGGATACAGAGTCCCCTGGACCAGGAAGCGGATCTCACCGCCCTCAGCGCCCACGGCCTCGATCACCCGGCGCTGGGCCGCCTCGAAGGAGCGGATGAACTCCCGGCCGATGATCTTGCGCTTGGCCTCCGGCTCGGTGACGCCGGCCAGGGCGCTCAGGAAGCGCTCGGTCTCATCGACCGTGATGACGCGGATGCCCATCCCCTCGGCGTAGTCGTGCTCCACCTGCTCGCGCTCGCCCGCACGCAGCAGGCCGTGGTCGACGAAGATGCAGGTGAGCTGATCGCCGATGGCGCGGTGGACGAGGGCGGCGGCCACGGATGAGTCCACTCCCCCGCTCAAGCCGCAGATGACGTGGGCGTCGCCCACCTGCTCTCGGATGCGGGCGACCTGCTCGTCGATGATGTTGTCCGGCGTCCAGGTGGCCGGCAGCCCCGCCTCCTTGTGCAGGAAGTTGACCAGGGCGGCCTGCCCGTGCTCGGAGTGGAGGACCTCGGGGTGCCACTGCAGCCCGTAGAGGCGCCGCTTCGGGTTCTCGAAGGCGGCCACCGGCGTCTGAGAGGTGGAGGCGATGACGGTGAAGCCCTCGGGGGCGGCCTGGACCGCGTCGCCGTGGCTCATCCACACCACCTGGTCGTCCGGGGTGCCGGCGAACAGGCAGGAGCCCTCCTCCACGCGGGCGGGGGTGTGCCCGTACTCGCGGGTACCGGTGCGCCCGACCGTCCCTCCCAGCACCTGGGCCATGGCCTGGAAGCCGTAGCAGATTCCCAGGACCGGGACCCCGGCGTCGAAGACGGCCGGATCGACGGACGGGGCGCCGTCGGCGTAGACCGACGACGGACCGCCGGAAAGGATGATGGCCGCCGGCTGCTTGTCCAGCATGGCGGCGGCATCCATGGAGTGGGGCACGATCTCGGAGTAGACACCGGCCTCGCGCACGCGGCGGGCGATGAGCTGGGCGTACTGGGCGCCGAAGTCCACCACGAGGACGGGGCCGACGGCGCTGGAAAAGGACTGGCTGGTCGTCACCTGAACAGGATAGCCGGGGCGGTAGCCAACCACCTTCCGCCTTGCCGTCACACCCTTCTGAAGCCGCCCACGAAGACGATCGGACACGCATACAGCCCCGCTCGGCGACGCCGCACACCTCAGCACCCCTCACAACAGGACTAGACCAGTGGGATGCATCGCGCTCTTACCTCACGGATCACATCCCCAGATCAAAACCACTGCGCCACAGACCTTCCCGATCCCCCGTCAGGACCAGCAATGCTCTCTATGACGCCATATTGACCCACACTCTTCTGCGACCGGGTCACAGCGACCCTGGCAATCCCATGTGATCCACAAGCCGTCGACGCAACACACGTCACGATCCTTTGTCTAGACAATTGGGCGAGACCTTCCTAGAGTTCCACTCGACGGAGAAACCTCCGTCCGGCCCACGGGCTGCACACCGTCGTGCAGGGACGCACGACTGGTAGTCAGGCGGACCTGCTCGACACACATCGAGAGGAACACTCACATGACCGCCACCATCACCGAGCGTCCCACCCAGACCGTCGAGACCACGGCCACCCAGGCGACCACCACCTCCACGCAGGCCGAGGCCAACCGCCTCACCTTCGCCGTCGCCATGATCGCCGTCATGGTCGCGGTCATGGCCCTGGCCGTTGTCGGCGCCGTCACCGGTGTCCCGACCATCATGTTCGCAGCCTCCGTCCTGGCAGCGATCACCATGGGCGTGGGCATTTACACCGGCATCAACCTCCTCGAGGCCCGCTGAGCGTAGACAACTCCACCGAGCTCACCGAAGCTCCACCGAATCCGGACCACGCATCACAAGCAACGCAGGCCCCGGATCCAGCCCGGCAGGGCACAGAGCAAGGAGGCTGCGCGGCCAAGGAAGCCCGCGCAGCCATGGCAACCCGAGGGGCACCGCACAGGCGGCGCCCCTCTTCTCGTGCCTGACCCCCTACGTCAGGGCGAATGACAGTGACGCCAACCTGACACGCCGACGCCCAAGCGCGATCAGAACATGCCGTTGTCGTTGGCGGAGGTCTCCGGGATCACCTGGAGCACGTCCCAGTGCTCCACGATCCGGCCGTGCTCGTCGAGACGGAAGATGTCGATACCCGCGTAGTCATCCGACCCCGGCCACCGCTGGTGGCAGTGCAGGATGACGTAGTCCCCCTCGGCGAAGGCACGCACGAACTCCACGCTCTTACCGGGGTAGTCGCGGGCCATCCGCTCGAAGTACTCGACGAAGGCCTCCTTGCCGTCGGCCACGTGGGTGTTGTGCTGCCGGTACTCGTCGCCGGCGTATCGCTCCAGCGCCTGGCGCGGCCGGCACTGGTTGAACATGAGGTCGTAGAAGGCCTTGACGTTCTCCTTGTTGCGCTCCAGATCAGTGGACATACGGGACTCCTCCTCTTAGCAATGGTCACGATAGTCAGTCAGAGGCCCTCCGCGGCCAACGGCACACCGCCGCGACACCCGAGATGTCCAAATCGGATACAAAGGCGGAATCCAGGCTCACACCGCCGATAAGAAACCGCGTGATTCCGCGGTTCCATCAGCAGCCTGATCGAGCCACAGGTTCCTTTGTCACCGATTTGGACACGACGCGTCCTCCGCCTCGATTTCGGATCACGCATCGCGCCTCCCACTCAGAGCAGCAGGGCCCGAGCAGGAGGCGCAATCATGAGGCGGGCGGGAGAGCTCCGGCGATGAGGGACTACAGCGCCATGTCGACGACGGCGCGCCCCTGGATCTCGCGGTTGCGCAGCGCGGTGTAGCCGGCGCCGGCCTCCTCAAGCGGCAGGCGCCGCGAGACGACGTCGCGGTAGTTGATGACGCCCTTGTCGGCCAGGTCGACGACGGCCGGCAGGTCCTGGCGGGTGCGCGCCCCGTAGGAGCCGAGGATCGACTGCGAGCGGCGCACGGTGCGGTTGATCTCCACGCCGGCGGTCTGCACGCCGGCCCCCAGGCCGATCGGGACCATGCGGCCACCGTCGGCCAGGACGTCCAGGGCGGTGGTCCAGGTGGCCGGGATACCCAGCGCCTCGAAGGAGACGTCCACGCCCTTGCCACCGGTGAGTCGGAAGACCTCCTCGCGGGCGTCCTGGGTGACGGAGTTGACCACAGCGGTGGCCCCGTAGTCGAGCATGGGGGCGAGCTTGTCATCGTCGACGTCGATGGCGATGACCTGGCTGGCGCCGAAGGCCCGGGCGATCTGGACGATGTTGGTGCCCACGCCGCCGGTGGCGACCACGGCGACGGTCTCCCCGTAGCGCAGGTCGGCGCCGCGGCGCACGGCCCCGTAGCCGGTCATGGCGGCGCAGCCCAGGATGGCCGCCGGCACCATGTCGATGGTCTCGGGCACGGGGGCCACGGCGGTGGAGGGGACGACGGCGTACTCGGCCAGGCCGCCCATGGAGTACATGGCCACCGGCTCACCGTCGGGGGTGGCCAGGCGGGTGGTGCCGTCGTAGAGGACGCCCTTGAGGCGGTTGAGGTCGAAGAAGGGGCCGCACAGCTCGTCGCGGCCCGCGGCGCAGGCGTCGCACTGACCGCAGGGCATGAGGAAGCCCCCGGCCACCTTCTGCCCGACCTTCAGACCGGTGTGGTCGTTGCCGGGGCCGAGCTCCACGATGGTGCCGGAGACCTCGTGGCCGAGCACCGCCGGCAGCGGGAAGGCGATGGCACCGCCGATGACGTGGAGGTCGGAGTGGCACAGCCCGCAGGCGGCCACCTTGATGAGGACCTCGCCGCTCTTGGGCCGGGGGGTGCGCAGGGTCTCGATCTCCAGTCCGACCTCGTGGTCCCGCAGGACCGCGGCCTTCATGGTCTCAGGGATGGACTCGGTTGTCTCTGAGGCCTGGACTGCCTCGTTGCTCGTCATGCTCAGGTGCCTCTCTGTCAGGTGTCGACGACGTCGGGCCGCCGAGTGGCTTCTTGCGGCCACACCCCCACCATACGATATTTGTCCTGACAAATCATAGGTCTGAAGTCGGATGCACGGTCACTGTCCTCAAAGCCGCCCCGCGCTCACCCCTCCCCTAGACCTTGAGCTCGCGCGGCAGCCTCAAGAGCACGACGGCGACGCTGAGCACCGACAACGCGAAGGCCGCCCAGATCAGGGCGGGTGTCCCGAGGTACCTCACGATGAGCAGTGAGGCGAGGAGGACGCCGGCACGCACCAAGACCCCTCCGGTCGCTGAGGCGCGCCGCTGCGCCTCAACCAGCCAGGGCGGGATCCGCGGGTCGATCGCCCCCTGGCAGGCGGGCAGGACCAGGACCGACTGGCTGGCGACAAGGACTGTCAGGGAGATGACGATCGTCCAAGCGCCGCCCGCACCCCCAAGGGTCATGCCGGTGACCAGGAAGGTCGCCCCCAGGACGGCGACGACAACGCCCAGCACCACCCGCAGGAAGCGCAGCTGCTCAACCCGGGTCACCAGCACCAGGGCGAGGAGCGCCAGCCCCATCCAGGTGGCGGCGCTCGCGGCAATCGCGGCGGATGCGAGCCCGAGCTCGGATGCGATCAGCGGAGCGAGGACCAGGGCCGCTGCTCCCAGGGGCGCCTCCTGGGCGATGATGAGGACGGCGCCGGTCAGCACGGCGGCACGCACCTGGGGCACCCGCAGGTCCGCAGGGGTCAGAGCCTGCTGCTCGACCATCATCTCGGCATCCAGGCGGGTCCAGTCGATGGCCACAGAGGCCTCCAGAGTTCCGTGTAAGCCGCGCAGTGCCTCGAAGGCCTCCACATCGCGGTCCCGTCGTACGAGCCAAACCGGGCTCTCGGGCAGACGCAGAGCGCAGACCAGGTAGACCAGCGCGGCACCCGCAAGCACCGCCCAGGCGGTCGGCGCTCTCGCAGGGCTCCACCAGGCCACCAGCACCACAATGCCCGCCCCGGCAGGGCCAAGAGCCATGGCCTGCGGCATGAGGCGTTTGTGTCCGCGCAAAGAGAGCTCGTGGCATATCAGTGGTGCGGCAACGAGCACCCCACCCACGGCCAGGCCCGCCAGCCCGGACCCGATGAGGGCGGGGACGCCGCCGAGCCCGGCCGTGAGCCCCGCACCCACCACCGCCAACACAGCCATGACCAGGCCGGTTCTCCTGCGGCCCAGGTACCGGGCGAGCGGTCGGCCGCCAAGGGTCCCCAGAATCATGGCCGCACCGACGACGCAGACCTGCGCCAGCGCGCCGCCGCGGGCGTCCGCGACGACGACGGCCAGCGCCCCTTCGAGCGCCCCGAGGAACAGACCCGCCGCCCATGCGTACAACCGGAGGCGAGCCGGGGCGGGCGGCGCGCTGCGCGGCGGATGCGGGGTCATGGACCGGTCACCGTGTACGTCATGGGCGGCATTGTGTGTAGATGTCTG
>ERZ773075.832-NODE-832-length-19976-cov-70.5003_pt1 | contig 19976 bp, 18 predicted proteins | sample MGYA00580614_ERZ773075 | MGnify/ENA primary metagenome ERZ773075 (study PRJEB29015, sample SAMEA2738021) | human oral metagenome | biome: human oral; feature: human-associated habitat; material: dental | place: China | collected 2043 ... | reverse complement strand
TGAACACCGTCGTCCTGGATGCCGAGACCGGGCAGGAGGTCCGCACCGTTCAGGTCTCCGGTCTGGTCCTGGGGCAGGCCCTGACCAACGATTCCCTGGTGGTGCAGACCGCGGAAAACTATTTTCCGGCAGGCACCGGAACGCTCCACATCTATTCCCTGAAGGACGCCCAGGCCGATCCGGCGACGGTGCGTGCCGATCAATGGCTCATCGGCGCCACCGCCGACTCCTTGATCCTGGCTCCAGGAAAACGTCCGAAACGGGTCAATACGGATTTTCCCTACACCGTGACTCGAATGAGCACATCGGGCGAAGACCTGGGAACCCTGACAGGCATCCTCAATGTTCATCCCGGCGGTTGGGTGGAGCGTTTCAGGGACCCGGCTGCCGCAATCCGGGAACCCTACGCGAAACATCCCCAGGAACTGATCAATGTTGACACTAAAGCGAGCATGGACATCTCCGACATGTCCGTCGATGACGTGATCCTCCTGACGGGGCCCGGCCTCCTGCTGGAAAGAGAAGTGCGGATCGAAAAAAACGCAAAGAAATTCGGAGTCGGGTGGATGCAAGCGCGCGCCGAGAGCAAGGACATGAGTGTTGAGGATATGAAGACCATCTTTGTTGACACAGACTCAGGAAAAGTGGGGATCGCGGTCTTCTCGATGGGAGAGGAGTGAGGCGGTAAAGTCTGTTCGCAGACGGTGCGTCGATCAGCAAACCCCCATTTGATGCACAGCCGATGTTGGCTGTTGATGCACCTCCATGATGGCCGATAAGGGTAAGCGGGGTGTTGTCGGAGTCGCCGAGCCGGTTGTGTTCGACAAGAACGATGATCATGTCCCCGAAGGGTCGGCGGCTTCGGACTTTTTGTCGCGGTACATCCCGGTGCCCAGGGCATTGCGGCCAGCCGCCGATTTCCTCGCCTCCGGCTCCGTAACGAGATTTTTCCACCTGCTTATCCGTGTGCGGTCAGCTCGCAGGACGTGTCCGCCTCGTCGGTCATGCGGTTCCCGTCGCAACTCGTTGTTTCAGCTCCTCGCTGAAGCTTCGACGCCGGCGCAACATGGAGCCATTCCTTGCGTGGTCGATGACATCCGTTCTGCAGGGCTGCCCGTGACGCGCTCGGCGTCCTCCAGCACCTTAACTTTTGGTCAGAGTTTCCCTTTGTTGTCTCCGGGGGTTGGTGTGTGGTTCTAGTGTCAGTGGAATCCCGGGGCGGAGGGGCCGCTTTCGGGATTTGTGGCACCAATGGAGGTGTTGTGTGATGAGTCGGATGGTGGCGTGTCGTGTCGGTGTGGTTGCGGCGGTGGTCTCGGTGCTGGTGTCGTGTAGTGGGGGGTCGTCTGGTCCGGGGGGTGGTGTGTCAGGGTCGGGGGGTCCTGTCTCGTTGTCGCCGTCTTTCGAATCGCCGTCTTCTGAGGTTTCGTCTTCTCGGCCGTCGAAGTCGGTGACGCCGTCGGGGCCGCAGCCGTCGGAGACTTTCAGTCCGGAGCAGCTGGAGGCAGCCAATACCGTCATCGAGTACTTTCGCATCTCTGATGAGGTGTATAGCAGTCTTGATGGCGATCCTCAGCCTTTGAAGGACATCACCACGGGACAGACCCAAGAACTGGATATGGAGGAGCTGAACGACTATCGCAAGAATGGGCAGGTTCAGACTGGAGTCACGATTGTTCGCATCACCAATGCCTCGGTCGTGAAGGAAGAGAATGGTCTGGCTGTTGTCACGGTTCAGGCCTGCACGGATACCAGCAAGGCCGATATCGTGGACTCGAAAACCGGTAAATCTATATTTGAGCCAGGAAAGCGTTCAATACGCTTGAAGTGGAACATTGACGTGGCCAAAACAGGAGATGGCTGGAAGATCGGAGATTCCACGAACGAAAACGCTCTGGGGTGCCCAGCATGAAACGAATCATTGCTGTTCTGCTGGCCTGCGTATTGACGACAACCTGCTTACCCGCAAATCAGGCTTCTGCTGACCCTAATATTCGCTGCGCAAGGGAAGGGAAAATGGGTGGATCTTGCCAGCTTGAGATCAGAGTTCCGGGGTCTGGTGGTCAGCCGGGGAAACCTGGGAAGAGTCCTGCGCGGCCTCGCGAGCGCACCGGTACCGGCGATACTGGTGGGGATTCTGAAGAGAAACTACCCGGACACATAGAAGGCTGCATCCGGTACGAGTTGCTTTCTGGGGAATGCCTGATCTTTGAACCGTCTGAGTCTCCCGACCCACGCCCTGCGGGTGCGCCGGAGCCTGTGGTGTTAGCGAGGGTCGCGGTGGAGCGGATGGATCTTCGTGCTCCGGAGATTGGGTTGTGGCCTGACCCGTTAGAGAAGCTGCCTACAGGGCATAACTATGTGGGGTGGCATAACTGGATGTGGATCAGAGACCCGGGTCCTGCCACGTGGGGGCCGGTCACCAAGACTGTGACCGAGTCGGGGTATGCGATCACGGCTACTGCGGCGGTGACGAAGGTGACGTGGGAGATGGGTAATGGGGATACCAAAGTGTGTGACAAGGGAATGGAACACCTCCCATGGCAGAAAGACGACAAGCCGTCGCCGACGTGCGGATATGTGTACCATCAACGCGGGGACTACACGATCACCGCGACCGCACACTGGGTGATTGTGTGGAACGGGTTAGGGCAGCAAGGAACCATCGAGATGGATCTCTCCTCTCAGGTACACACGAGTGTGATCGAGGCATTCGCGGTCAACATTCCTAACGGGAGGCGCCACAGTGCGCCGTCACCGTCGCCGTCACCGAACCCGACCGGCACCCCGACCGCGCTGGCGCCTTGTCCTACCAACCACAACAAACACGGCTGCTGACCCTGCCACGTGAGAGGTGGTTGAAGGAATCCGTGGACGGCGGCCATGTACGGACCGTTGCGGGCGTGAGTCGGTAGGCCGTTGTGTCAGGTTTTCTAGGAGGAATGTAGTTCGGAGGTTCCTTCTGCCCTGACCGGAAGGGTTCTGATCCCGATGATGTTCAGGAACATACAGGTGTATTCTCCCGTCACTTTGACCTCGATGACAGTGCCGCCGATCATTTGGGCAGTGCCACGGAATCGGGACGCCGCCACGTATTTCTCGGCCGCCTTTTTTGCGACATCGGGTTCGGGGCTCAGGCGCCCGTCCGTCAACCCCAGGTGTTGCTGGCCTGCCCGGGCTGCTTCTGCTGCGATGCCACGGGCCTCCTGTGTGGCCCTAGTGTGACCGGAGAAGTCCACTCCGATTCCGATGATCACGATGAAACCGATCAATACGACCGCCGTCCACACCGTTATGGCGCCGCGCTCGCCGCATTTCCGAACGCTCCTCATGACACGATCCTAGACCCTGCGCGGCCTTGATGTGGTTTCTCTGTTGAGGATGACGTTTCCGCGGGCGGCCTTGGCGAGAATGGATTCTGCGATGGCGATCTAGGTCAAGGGCCGGGGGTCGTCGTCGCGGGCGGCGAGGTGGTCCTCGATCGCGGTGATGAGGTCGGGTGGGGCTGGCAGGTCACCAAATCCTCCTGCCGCATGAGTTGGCGTGCCGTCCCCGGTTTGCTGGCCTTTTTCACGTTGGCCTGCGCTGTGAAGCCAGCAAACGCGAACAAGGCCAGCAAACCAACCTCAAGGCCAGCAAAACAGTGGGGAGGGGAGGTGGAGAGTGCCGGGGAGAGTGGGGGACGGGGAGACGTCAGAGCCGGTGGGCAGGGCCGCCGGGGCGGGTGACCAGGGTGGTGGCCCTTTCCGCGACCTCCGGGAACTCAGCCGAATAACGTTCCAGCCATGCGGCGGCGAAATCATCGGCCTCGGTGGTAGGCGCGAGAGCCCACACCGAACCGCCGAAGCCCGCCCCGAAGCTGGAGGCGGCCTGCGCCCCCAGGTCCCGGGCCAGGGCCTGCATCCGGATGGTCGCAGGCACCTGATTGCCCAGGTTGTCGTGGGCGTTGCGCTGGGAACGGTCGGCCAGTCTGCCGAGGGCCTCGAGGTCGCCGTCCCCGAGAGCCGCGACCGTCGCCGGTATCAGTTCCTCCGACTCGACCAGGAAAGCCCGCAGTCGCGCCGACAGCGCGGGGGAGTGGGCGACGACCGCGCTGAGGCCTTCCCAGGTGTCCTCATCGCTGGCCAGGATGCCGCCGATCGTGGACTCCTCGGCGCCGGTGGCGGAGTTCCAGGCGGAGACGATCTCCTGGGTTTGCAGCGACGCCGCGTTGTACAGTTCCAGGGCCGCCCCGCTCTTCTCGGCTAGGACCCCGGAAACCCCGATGATGAAACTCAGGTCCCCGGGCAGCGTGACGGATTCGCCCTCCTGGATCGGACAGAACCGGAATCGCGTCAGCCGGTCGGCCTGGCAGCACAGCATGGCGGTGTGGTCTTCGGAGCCGCCGAAGGTGCCGACCCCCCGCACCCCGGTCAGTGACCCGAGGCTCATGCCGTTCTCGATGCAGGCCAGGTATCCGGCCAGATCGGTGACGGAGGTGATGTTCTCCTGCCACTCGGGGCTCTCCCGGAAACCGTTGTGGTCGATCAGGGTCAGTGCCACCGCCACAACCAGGGCCGAACTCGACGACATGCCGGAGGCCAGCGGCAGCGTCGAATCGATGACCAGCCGCGCGGGACGCAACTCACCGAAGTTGAGGGCCAGCCGGTCGATCACCGTTTGCAGGTAGCCGCCCCAGTGCCCAGTAGGAAGGGTGTGTGGGCGGTCGGGAATCAGGGCCAGCTCCTCACCGGGCGAGGCCGTCGTGACGGCAGAGATCCCGCAGGCCGCATCCTCAAGCTCGACCGTGATTCCCTGCTCCACTGCGGCCAGCAACGAGTTCCCGCCCGCGTAATCGGTGTGCTTTCCGAGGACCTCCAGCCGCCCGGGCACGAACCACGCGGTCACAGGCGCACTTCCCGGGTGCGCAGGGCTTCCACCACGGAAGCGATGTCCCCGCGACTCGACATGTCGAGCACCCCGAGGTCCGCTCGAACCAGACGGTACGGGTCGCCGTCGGCGATGGCGCGTCGCACCGCGTCGGTGATCTCGTACTCACCGCGCGCCGACATCGGAATGGCGCGAGCGGCCGCGAAGATCGCGGGCGTGCACAGCCAACAGTTCATGGAGATCACGGCGCCCTCACCCAAGCGCTTCACCGTGGCCTCGTCAGGTTTTTCCACCAGCTCGGCTAGGTTGCCCTCGGCATCGGCGATGGCCAGCGCGAACGCGGCGATGCGTTCGGCGGGAATGTTGGAACGGTTCACCATGCCCTCGCGGGTGAAACCCACCAACGCGGAACTGGGCACCTCGTGCAACAGCTCGAGGGCCTCGGTGGGGTAGTAGTTGTCCGAGTTGAGCACCAGCACCCGGTCCTCGCCCGCGAATTCCTCCGCCGCCAGCACCGCGTTGGCGGTTCCGAGGGGTTCGGCCTGCACGGCGTAGGAGATGTGCACACGCTGTGTGCTGATGCCGTCGTAGTGGTCGCGGATCAGGTCGTGCTCGGGGCCTATCACCAAGCAGATCTCAGTGAAACCGGCGTCCGCCAGGGCTGAGATCACGAAGTCCAGGAAGGGACGACCGTCCAGAGAGATCATGGCCTTCACACCGGCATCGGCGGCCCTGCTCTGCTCGGCGCTCAGCGCGACATTCTCGGCTGCCTTGCGCATGCGTGACCCGAGACCGCGGGCGAGAATGACGGTTTTGTGCGGTGTGGCGTGCGAAACCATGCACGAAAGCCTATTGAAACTGAGCGAAATGCTCGCCTCGGTGTCAGAAATGCGCAGAAATTTCGCAGGGAGAACGCAGCTCCCCGCGCCGGATCAGAGAATCCGGGATGCGTTGTCGAGGATCATCGCCATGGACACCGCCCCCGGGTCGATGTGTCCGACGGAGCGTTCCCCGTAGTGCGCCGCACGACCGCGGCGGGCCACCATGCCACGGGTTGCCTCGGCGCCCGCCCTGGCGGCGGCTGCTGCCCGGGCCAGACTGGCGGAGGGTTCCTCGTCGCGTTCCATGGCCGCGTGTTCGAGCACGTCGACGGCCGGGCACAGGGCGTCCAGCATGGTCTTGTCGCCCACTTTCGCCCTGCCTCGTGAGGCGATTCCGTCGCGTCCAGCCTTCAATGCCTGCCAGATGCTGGAGACGCTGTGCGGGGATTGCCAAAGCTGCCCGACGCGCAGGAAGAACGTCCCGAATAGGGGCCCCGAGGCCCCGCCGACGGAACTGACCAGGGCCATACCCACCTGGTTGAGGTACTGACGTGTGGTGGTGTCTGGACTGGGAACGATCGTGGATGCGGTAGCCATGCCACGTGCCATGTTCGTGCCGTGGTCGCCGTCGCCGATGGCGGCGTCCAGCCCGTCCAGCTCATCGATGCGTGCCTCGAACTCCGCGGCGGTTGATTTCAGCCAGGTGCTCAGGGCATCAAGGCTGTCAAGCATGGGCGTCCTTTCCGTTTCGGGGCGATCTCCCCGCAGAAGCAGTCGAAGTGGATTTCAGCGCAGGCCGCGCAGGAAATCCTCGTCCTCGTCGGGGGCGAGAGGGCGTGGCCGGGAGCGTGAGCTGGGGCGCCCCGAGAACAACCAGGCGAGCGGGCCAACCACTGGGACGCAGATCACGACGAACAACCACAGCCACCGGGGCATGGCGCGTACGCGGGCTCCCTTGGTCTGTGCGAGTTCGACGACGCAATAGATGGTGAGCATCACCACCGCGACGAACAAGAGCACCCTGAGCACACGACAATCCTAGCTCCCGGAACCCGGTTTTCACTCCCGGTGTTAGGGTCGCGTCGCGACCGAAAAGCGGAGGTGATGACGATGAGCGCGGATGTGTCCCGGATGCTGGAGGGCGCAGCGGCGCTGTGGCTGGCGAACGGGCCGGCTCCCCGGCTGCCGCGAGATGTGGGGGCGGTGGTGCAGACCTCCGGCACGACCGGGTCGGCCCGACGCGTCGTGCTTTCCAGGGACGCGTTGCGGGCAGCCGCGAAAGCGGCCCGGGAACGCGCGGGAGGCGACCTGACCTGGCATCTAGCTCTGCCCGGGCGCTACGTGGCCGGGTTGATGGTGCAGGTGCGCTCGGCGACGGCGGGGAGGAGGACACCCGTAGTTCCCGCCGACCTCGAGGGACTCGCTCCCACCGGCGACGGTGACGCCATCAGCCTGGTGCCCACCCAGCTGCACCGCGCCCTGCAGGATGCCGCCGTTACGAAACGACTGCAAGCTTTCGACCTGATCCTGCTCGGTGGCGCACCTCTTGGTAACGAGCTGCGGGAACGCGCTGACGACGCTGGGTTGGCCGTCGTCGAGAGCTACGGCATGTCGGAGACCTGCGGTGGGGTGGTCTGGGACGGGACACCGCTTCCAGGCGTTGGGGTCGAGCTGCGTGACGGTCGGGTGCTCCTTGGTGGTCCGACCCTGTTCGACGGCTACCTGGGCGACCCCGCCGCGACTGCTGCGGTCATGAACGACGGTGCGCTGCTCACCAGCGACCGGGGATGCTGGGCGAACGGGAAGCTCGTGATCACAGGACGCATCGACGACGTGATCATCTCCGGCGGGGTGAACATCGACCTGGCCGAGGTACGGGCCGCCGTGGCGCGCCTCGATCCGGAGACCGCGGTGCTGGCCGTCCCGGACACAGAATGGGGCAGGCGGGTTGTGTTGTTCGCCACGAGCGGGGACCTTGCGGGCTGGCGCGAGGCCCTTGCGGGCGCGCTGCCCCGGACGTGGCTGCCGCGGCAGCTCGTCGTCACCCCGATCCCACGCACCCCCGGGGGCAAACCGGACCGTGAGGCGTTGAACCGTCTTGTTGCGGACCGATAGCACTAGCATGACCCCCATCATGAACTTTTCCACATGGGTGGCCGGTGCCCGGCCCCGGACCCTTCCCGCTGCAGCCGCACCCATCCTGGCGGGAGTGGCCGCGGGACTCGGGATCGGACCCACACCACCCCTGTGGCGCCTGATCCTGGTTCCCCTGCTCTGCCTCGGGGTGGCGCTGGCTCTGCAAATAGGGGTCAACTACGCCAACGACTACTCCGACGGCATCCGCGGCACCGACGATGTGCGCGTCGGCCCGGTCCGGCTGACCGCCTCCGGCCTGGCGCGTCCCGAGTCGGTGAAACGAGCTGCCGTCCTGTGTTTCATTGCGGCCTCGGTGCTGGGAAGCGCGATCGTCGTGATCAGCGGGCACTGGTGGCTGCTGGCTGTCGGAGCCGCCAGCATCCTTGCCGCCTGGTACTACACGGGCGGTTCCCGGCCCTACGGGTATCGCGGCCTCGGGGAGGTCATGGTCTTCCTGTTCTTCGGTCTGGTGGCGACGGTCGGCACCACCCTGGTCACCTTCGACTCGGCCCCGCCGGTCTCCTGGGTGGCGGCCATCGGGATCGGGGCCCTGGCCAGTGCCCTGCTGGTGGTCAACAACCTCCGCGACCTCACCGCCGACGCCGAGGTGGGCAAGCGCACTCTCGCCACCCGGCTGGGTGATTCCGGAACCCGAGTCTTCTTCGTGGCTCTGCTGGGGGTGGGTGCGGCTTCGGTGCTCGGGGTGATGGTGCTCAGCACGCCCTGGGCGGGGCTCGGACTGCTGGGCTTTGTCCTGGTATTCGGACCCGCGGTGAGGCTGCTGGGCGGGGCCATCGGACGCGACCTGATCGCGATGCTCCAGGCCACCTCCTTCACGGAGCTGGCAATGGCCGCCGGGCTGCTGCTGGGAGCGGTGGTCGGTCGGTGATCGTCTTCGACATCCCCCTGCAGGTTCCGTTCCGGGGCGTCACCCGGCGGCAGGGGATCCTGTTCGAAGGTGAGGCGGGCTGGGCCGAGTGGAGTCCCTTCCGGGAATACAGCGACCAGGAGGCCGCCACCTGGCTGCGGGCTACCGCCACGGTGGCCCGAGAGGGTCATCCCGAGCCACTGCGGGATCGCGTCGCCGTCAACGGCATCATCCCTGCCATCGGCCCCGGTGAGGTGGCGCGGCGAGTCGCGGAATCTGGGTGTCGCACCCTCAAGGTCAAGGTCGCGGCCCCCGGTGAGGACCTCGACGACGACGTCGCCCGGGTGGCGACCGCTCGCGCTGCCCTACCCGGCGGGGCGATCCGTGTCGACGCCAACGGATCCTGGACGCCCGACCGGGCTGAAAATGCGATCCGGGAACTCGCGCAGTTCGACCTCGAATACGTGGAGCAGCCCTGCGCCAGGGTGGAGGAGCTCGCCGAGCTGCGTCGGCGCCTCGACGGTGTGGTCGCGATCGCTGCCGACGAATCCATCCGGCGGGCCACCGACCCGCTACGGGTGAGGGAACTCGACGCCGCCGACGTGGTGGTGCTGAAAGTGCAGCCACTCGGCGGAGCCATCGCCTGTCTCGACCTGGCGGAGCGGCTGGGGCTTCCCGTGGTGGTCTCCAGTGCCGTGGAGACCTCCGTCGGCCTGGAGGCAGGCCTGCGGCTGGCCGCGGCCCTTCCGGAGCTGCCGTTCGCCTGCGGCCTGGAAACCGGCAGGCTCCTGACCTGTGACGTCACCGCGCACCCGCTGCAGCCAGTCGCGGGCCAGATCGAGGTGCGCCCTGTGCGCGTCGATGCCGATCTGCTGACGGCCTGCCGCGCTGATGCGCGCACCGAACGCTGGTGGCTAGACAGGCTGCATCGGGTGGCCGCGGTCGCGGAGGTGGGTCTGCCGTGAACTCCCCGTTGCTGGGAAAGGTGATCGTGGAGGCCCTGCTGGCCTCCGGGGTCCAGGACGTGCTGCTGGCTCCCGGGTCCCGCAATGCCCCGATCTCCTTGGCGCTTCACGCCGCCGAGGCTGCCGGGTTGCTGCGGCTGCACGTCAGGATCGATGAGCGCGTCGCGTCCTTTACCGCTCTCGGGATGGCGAAGGCTTCGGGCAGGGTCGTCGCGGTGGTCACCACCTCCGGGACGGCGGTGGGAAATCTGGTGCCCGCAGCCATGGAGGCGCGCGCCTCCGGGATTCCGCTTTTGCTGCTGACCGCCGACCGCCCCGGGTATCTGGTCGGCACGGGAGCCAACCAGACCTGCGATCAGCTGGGGATCCTCGGGCCCGCCGCGGTCGGGGTGCTGCGGCTGGCCTCCGGCACAGGCGCTGAACGGGCCTGGCGTGCGACGATCACCCGTGCCTGCGCCCTGGCCGCGGGTACTAGGACCCGCCGCCCGGGGCCCGTGCAGGTCAACGTGGAGTTCGAGACCCCGCTCGTTGATGCCGCCACGCCTGCGCCTGAACCTCAAGAGGTGCTCCCGGGCATCGCCCCGAGTGCCGGCGCCGAGGTATACGAGGTGACGGGAACGGCTCGCACGGTGGTGCTCGCAGGGGACGCTCCTCCTGCGGTGGGGGCGGAGGCCAGGGCTGCCGCGGAGATGGCAGGTGTCCCGCTGCTGGCCGAACCCTCCAGCAACGCCCGCACCGGCAGTGCCGTGCCCCGATACCGGGAACTGCTGCCTGTCCTCGGTCCCGGGATCGAACGCGTGGTGGTTTTCGGACACCCCACGTTGTCCAGGCCCGTTTCCGACCTGCTGGGCCGCAGCGATGTCGAGCTGATCGTCGTCGCCCCACATGCCGACTGGATCGATCCCGGGCACACCGCCGCGCGGGTGGTCGATCGCGTACTACTGCCACCCGGGGACCCCGCCTGGCTGGCCCGTTGGCAACAGCAGGCGGATACGACCCCGCAGGAACCGCATGAGCTCACGGGGCAGACCGTGGCTGCAGAAGTGGTCGCGGCTGCGCGTCCCGGCGAGAATCTGGTGTTCGGTGCCAGTTCCAGCATTCGTTACGCGGACCTCGCGCCGATCAACCCGAACCCCGGATTTTGCTGGGCGAATCGCGGTCTTGCCGGGATAGACGGTACTGTTGCAACTGCAACCGGGATCGCACTGGTGACCGGAGCGCCGACGACATTGCTGCTGGGTGATCTCACCCTGCAGCACGACCTGGGGGCGTTGGCCCCGCCCGAGGTTGGACACGAGGCGTGTTTGCGTGTCATCCTTTTGGATGACCATGGAGGAACGATCTTTGCCTCACTGGAGCAGGGACAGCCGGCGTTCGCAGCCGCTTTCGATCGGGTGTTCCGCGCTTCACAAGGGGTTGAGCTGGGTTCTGTGGTCCGTTCGATGGGGTGGCGGACGGCGGAAGTTACATGCATACAATCACTGCGTCAGATGCTCGCCAGGCCAAGCTCTGACCGAGAGTTACTGCATATTGTCCTGGGGCAGGACTAGCCTTCAAGGAGTGGCGAATGAATACTCGTTCAAGGAGGGAAGACGAAGTGCGTCAGTTCCACAAGCCTGTGAGGCGACCAAGCGACATCCTTGAAGAGTTCAATGGTTCAGGGGACCCGGCGGACGAGAGCAGCACGGCTCACGACACCGCCGCTGTCCTCGTTCACATGGTGGGCGACAAAGCGGTGCCCGCGGTGCGCACCCGGTTGGTGGAGTACATAGCGGCCGAGGGCATCGAGGACCTTTTGGAACTCTGGTCCCGGATGGCGGCGGTCTCACTGCCTGGGTCGCTGTGGCGGTTGCGGCAGATTGAGCGGAAGCTTCCTGAGGGGCCTGTCGCCGAGGACGTGCGCAGCGTTCTCGCGGGGGAATACGAGGGTGATTTCGGGGATCTGTGTGCCCGGGCAGCCATCATCGGTAGACGTCTCGGGCCTCGTTGGGATCAGCTCGCCGCTGAGCTGGAGGGATGCTCCAAGTCCTGGTACGCCGGAAAGCTCTGGTGATTGGCACAGTTCACGCTAGTATGGGTCTCACCGGATCGCGGTAACCCCGGGCTCCACCTTTAGCCGCTACGAGCGGCCTTTCGCCGAGAGGCGTTCCCGGTCCGGTCTGCACGTCGGGCGGTTGGCGGTTTTGTCAACCGCCTGACGTCGTCTCCGGAAATTGCATCAGCCCCACCTTGGATGCGCAGGACGCTCGATGAGCGATAGCGTGATCCTATGGACATTGGTGTACCTCGGGAAGCCAGCGATACGCGCGTAGCCGCGACTCCCACAACCGTTGCTCAGCTGCGGAAGCTCGGCTATCACGTCTTCGTGGAGACAGGGGCCGGTCTCGGAGCTTCATCCGACGACGATGCGTACCGCGAAGTCGGCGGAGTGATCGTCGACAACGCCTGGAACCGTGACATCGTGCTCGCAGTCGGGGCACCCTCGGATGCACAGCTGTTGGACATGCGTTCGGGAGCCACGCTGATCTCCTTCCTGGCGCCTCGGCAGGACCCGAGCCTGACCAGGAGGATCGCGGCCCAGGGCATCAACGCGCTGAGCATGGACATGGTGCCGCGTACCTCTCGTGCCCAAGCCCTTGACGCTCTCAGCTCCCTGGCGAACATCTCCGGTTACCGGGCCGTCGTCGAGGCGGCCCATGCTTTCGGGCGCTTCTTCACCGGTCAGGTGACCGCGGCGGGCAAGGTGCCCCCCGCCACCGTGCTCGTGATCGGCACCGGTGTCGCAGGACTCGCTGCCATCGGCGCCGCGAACTCGCTGGGGGCCATCGTGCGGGCGACCGACGTGCGTCCCGAGACGGCGGAGCAGGTCACATCCATGGGCGCCGCCTTCCTGCACGTCGGTCAGGCTGATCAGGGGGTCAGTTCCGATGGCTACGCCAAGGAGGTCGGCGCCGACTACGCGGCACGGGCAGCCGAACTGTACGCCGCCCAGGCGCGTGAGGTGGACATCATCATCACGACCGCGGCAATTCCGGGGAAACCTTCGCCCCGGTTGATCACCGCCGAGATGGTGAAATCCATGAAGGCGGGTTCGGTGATCGTGGACATGGCAGCCATCGGTGGTGGCAACTGCGAGCTCACCCGGCCCGGTGAAAGCTACGTCACCGACAATGGGGTGACCATCGTTGGTTACACGGACCTGTCCTCCCGGCTTCCCGGGCAGTCGTCGCAGCTCTATGGCACCAACCTCGTCAATGCTCTCAAACTCATGACCCCCGAGAAGGACGGGAACCTCGTCATCGACTTCGACGATGAGGTGGTGCGCACCATGACCATCGTCCGTGATGGGGAGGTGACCTTCCCGCCCCCGGAGATCAAGGTCTCCGCGGCGGCGCCCGCTCCGGCCGCCGCAGACAGGCCCTCGGCGCCCGTCACGCTTCCGAAACCCCCGCGCCCCTGGTGGCACCAGGTTGCCTGGGTCGGGGCAGGGTCGGTGGCGCTGATCGCGCTACTGACCCTCGCCCCGCAGCGACTGGTGGACCTGATGGCCGTTTTCGTGCTGGCCATCGTCGTCGGCTACTACGTGGTCTGGAACGTCACCCACGCCCTCCACACCCCGCTGATGAGCGTCACCAACGCCATCAGCGGCATCATCGTCGTCGGCGCCATGACACAGCTGCCCATCGACAACTGGGTCATCAGGATCATCTCCTTCGTGGCGGTGCTGATCGCATCCATCAACGTCTTCGGTGGGTTCACGGTGACCCACCGCATGCTGAACATGTTCCGGAAGGGCTGAGCCGTGCTGAATAACCTCGTCAACGCCACCTACATCGCCGCCGGCCTGATGTTCATCCTCGCCCTGGCGGGCCTCAGCAAACACGAGACCGCGAAGAAGGGCAACGCGTTCGGAATCCTCGGCATGGTCCTCGCCCTGGTGGCCACCAACTACGCCATCGCCCAGCCCGCTGACGGGAGAAGTTTCGACTGGACCTCCGCCGCCCTGTTGTACGGGGCGATTGCCATCGGCGCGGTCATCGGCACGTGGAAGGCCCGCCGGGTCGAGATGACTGGGATGCCGGAGCTCATCGCCCTGCTTCACAGCTTCGTCGGGGCCGCCGCAGTGCTCGTGGGATTCAACGTGCACCTGACGGCCACCCACACCGACCACACCGACGTGCTGCATGCCGTCGAGGTGGTGCTCGGGATCTTCATCGGCGCGGTCACCCTCACCGGTTCGTTGGTGGCCTGGGGCAAGCTCAACGGTCGCATCGCCTCAAAACCGTTGATGCTGCCCGGCAGGAACTGGATCAACCTGGGCATGCTCGTGGCCGTCGCCGGGCTCGGATGGTGGTACGTCGCGACGCTGTCGCTGGTCCCGCTGCTGCTGGTGACCCTGATCTCCCTGGCCCTGGGTTGTCATCTGGTGGCTGCCATCGGTGGCGCCGACATGCCTGTGGTTGTTTCGATGCTGAACTCCTACTCCGGGTGGGCAGCGGCCTTCAGCGGATTCGTGCTGGACCAGAGCGTTCTCATCATCACGGGTGCCCTGGTCGGTGCCTCCGGCGCGATCCTGTCCTACATCATGTGCCGGGCCATGAACCGCTCCTTCGTCTCCGTGATCTTCGGAGGGTTCGGTGACGCCCCCGTGGCGGACAGTGGCGTGGCAGGGGAACACCGTGAGGTCAGTACCGCCGAGGTCGCGAAACTTCTGACCGAGGCCCGTTCCGTCGTGATCGCACCCGGATATGGGATGGCGGTGGCCCAGGCCCAGTATCCCGTGGCCGAGCTGACCGCGCGGCTACGGGAGCAGGGCGTGAATGTGCGGTTTGCGATCCATCCTGTTGCGGGACGGCTGCCCGGCCACATGAACGTGCTGCTGGCCGAGGCAAAGGTGCCCTACGACATCGTCCTGGAGATGGACGAAATCAACGACGACTTCGCCGACACCGACGTGGTGCTGGTGATCGGTGCCAATGACACGGTCAACCCTGCCGCGAATGAGCCCGGTTCCCCGATCTCCGGTATGCCCGTTCTCAAGGTGTGGGAGGCCGGCCAGGTGGTGGTTTTCAAACGTTCCATGAACGCAGGCTATGCAGGCGTGCAGAATCCGCTGTTCTTTAAAGAGAACTCGGTGATGTGTTTCGGCGACGCCAAGGCGACGGTCCAAACAATCTTGAACGACATGAGCTCCACCACCGGCTGATTCCTTGCCGTTTCAACCGGGGAAACGGGAGCATGTTTTTCTGCATCTCGTCCTCTCTTCCGAGAAGGTGTGGGGAACGCGAACGGTGCTAGCATTCCGCCCGTGAATTCGCTGTCCGAGGCCCCCGCACGTCACGGCAACCGGTTCGACGCGCTTGATGGTCTGCGGACCATAGCGGTAGGGCTGGTGGTTCTCTTCCACGTCTCGGCCCCCTACATGGCGGCCGGGTTTCTGGGCGTGGACATGTTCTTCGTTCTCTCCGGTTTCCTCATTACCTCGGGACTGATAGCGCAGGTCGAACGCAGCGGACGGATATCCCTGGGCGATTTCTGGAGTAGGCGGATCAAACGACTCATGCCCGCCGCCCTGTTGGTGGTGTGCGTCGTCCTCATCTGGGCGGGGAATTTTGCGCTGGTGCATCGCCGCGACAATCTCTCCCTTGACGCCTGGTACACGATCTTCTACCTCGCGAACTGGCGATTCATAGGCTCGGCCTCGTATTTCGAGAATGACGGCACTGTCTCGCCCCTGCTGCACATGTGGAGCCTTGCCGTCGAGGAACAGTTCTACATTGTCTGGCCGTTGCTCATCGCCGGAATCACCTGGCTGGTGCTGAGGGTTTTCCGGGCTGGGAACCGGAATGCGGTGCGAGTCCTGGCGGGGGTTGCTGTCGCGATCGTCGCGGTCTCGGCGGTGCTTCTGGCGCTTTTCTACGCGCCGCAGGCGGCGGAACGGGCCTACATGGGAACCGATGCGAAGGCTTTCGAACCGATGCTCGGGGCACTGCTGGCGATCCTTGCCGCCAATCCTCGGTTCGCTGCATGGTGCACCCGCTGTGCCAGGTTCCTGTTCTGGGGCGGTGCGGTCTCGACCGCGGTCCTGTTCGCCGTGCTGGATGGTCCCGCTCCGTTCTACTTCCACGGGGGTGCGCTGCTGTTCTCGTTGGGGACCGGCGCGCTCATTCTCAGCGTCCGCTACGGCCTGGCGACGCCCGAGGCCAAAGTGCTCGCGTTCGCGCCGATCAGTTATCTCGGCAGAATCTCCTACGGCCTGTACCTGTGGCACTGGCCAGTGGCGGTGTGGTTCGGGGTCAACTCCGGAACCTTCCAGCCCCTGCAGACGGTGGCCGTGCTGGCGCTGACCCTCGCGTGTTCCTCCGCCTCGTATCATCTGCTGGAGATGCCGATCAGGCAGGGGCGAATCGGGAATTTCCTCAAACCATGGCGGGCGATCGTCGCAGGAGCCACTGCGATGGTGATCATGGCCCTGAGCAGCAGTTTCGTGGGTGGTACCCCGCTCGCGCGGGCGCTGCATCTGGGACACGGTAGTGGAGAGATCAGGCGTGACGTCATCATGCTGGTCGGTGACTCCGTTCCGCTGCGGATAGCCGATCCGCTGGCCGTGGCCGGACAGGAACGGGGATTGACCGTGGTGGAAACAGCCCAGGGCATGTGCACACCGATGGGCACATTCCTGTACTTCGGACCCGACGATGAGTTCGGCAAGCTCTGCCCGCCCGTCAAGGACGTGCAGGATGAGGCCATCCGAGTCCACTCTCCCGGAATAATCCTGTGGTGGTCTCGGCACGAGTACATTGACCGCTACGAGGGCGACCGGGTGCTCTCCCCGGATTCGGACGAGTTCTGGGAGGCGCAGCGCCGCGACCTCATCGCCACCGCCGACCGGTTGACGGGGCGCGGGGAAACCCTGGTGATCGTGCTGACTGAGCGCCCCGGCATCGGCGTGATGTCACGTCCCGACGACGAGCTGGCGTCCATGTTGATCAAGTACACGATCGAGCATGACGAGTATCGGCAGCGGTTCAACCAGATCGTCACGGAAGTGGCGGCGCAACGCGATGACATCCGCACCATCGACGGGGACTCCTTGTTCTGCGGCGACGCTCCGGGCGTTGGCCCCGGGCCACTGTGCGATGACACCGTGAATGGCAACTTGATGCGGCCCGACGGCAGTCACGTGGACAACGACCTGTTCGGCCCTCAGGTGGCTAACAAGCTTCTGGACATGACCCTGTCAGCCGCCTCCTGACAGGGACGGCTGACCGGCTATCCGGGATGCGGTCAGGTGGGTTGGGTGTCCTCGTGGGTTTCTGCATCGAGCCGATCCATCCACTCCCTGACGTGCCAGGTGGCCCGGACGTCGTCCTCGTTGTACTCCAGCACGCGCCTGCGCGCCGCTTTGCGCTCCGCGGCGTTGAGGCCGTCAACGGCGGTGGCGAACCAGGTCTGCGAGTTCAAACCGCCCGGTTCCTCATCGCGCCACGAGAACCCCGCGCCCTTGCTCGCGACCACCTTCAACCCCAGACCGTCTACGGCGACGAAGTTGTCGCGGACCAGCTGGAAAAGATCTACGAAATGGTCCTTGATGAGCTCGCAGACCGCTGACAGATCAGGGTTCCCGCTGCGCTGGGCGAGGCGACGCAGGCGCACCACCTCGTAGTCGGAATAGTGGTAGACGAGCAGATCGGGGTGTTTGTTCACCAACCGCAGGAGCCAGCGGGCGAAATTAATCGCGAGATCCAGCTCTCCGCTGGGGGAGAGGTAGGTGAAAGAGCTGAAGTGCTGATATTTCTGTTTCCCCGTGGCGCGGTCGGTCAGCATGACCCCCCACAGGTAGGTGCGGTCGCCGTCGTCAGTTTCGATGTCCAGGTCCACCTCCACCGGTGCTCGCGGAGCCTCGATGGGTTCCAGCGAGGCCTTTTCCAGGGCGACCCCTCGCTTCAGCATCCGGGCGCGCCGGGCGGCGGTGCGCAACCTGGCCTCCGAGCGGTCGCGATGCGCGGTGAGCGGCAGGTAGTCGGGAAGCAGAGCATCAACATCCGCGTCGGCTAGCTGCGAGACCGTCGTGATACCGAGCCCCATCAGGGTCTGGAGTTCGCGGACGTCGAGTGGTGTCTTGGAGATGCGTAGCGAGATGTCGTCGTCGTCCATGCGAGGTCGACACGTCTCCCACCAGGCACACCACTCGCACTCCGGCACTCGGATGGGACGCACTGCAGGAGGGCGGGAATCATCCATTTCGCGGGTCATCGCTTGCTGGGCGACGTGCACCCGGAACCCGTGCTCGTGGTCGTAGCGTTCCAGCGCCGAACGGAGCCGGTGACCGCTGGGTGATGTGCGGGAGAAGGTGCGCAGGAAGCGCAGCTCGAGGGGCACCCAGACGATCAGCCCCCTGGTGCGGTCGTCGAAACCGATTGATCCGACGATGGCAGTGGAGGCCGAACGACCGCAGGCCTGGAGCAGTCTCCAGTGATGGGCCAGCTCCAACAGCACCCCCTGCCGGTAGGACCGGAAACGGTATCCAGGGAGTGGTTCTAGAACAGTTGGGGAGGTGAGCGTGGAGACGCGCAGTTCCTTGGCGTTTCGCTGTTCCTCCAGCAGGCGATAGGGCTTGACACGCAGCGGCCAATAGCCGGGACGTCCACCGGGCCGGTCGCTACCGCGTACGAGGGCATCAGGGCTTCCGACACGATGTCCCTGCTCGTCTGCCGGGAGTGTTCCGCCAATGATCACAGATGCGCCGGCGCCCATTGCGTCCAAGGTTTCGGTCGGGTTCTTCTCTCCGCGCAAATCGACCACGTCGGCGGCGCGGCAGAGGGCCTTCAGCATGGAATCGCGGAACTCCGAGCCGCCCGCGAATGCCTCTAGCAGCGACTCATCGAGAGGGTTCTCGGGTTTCGGGGTGCCAGGGTCGAAAGCGTTGAAGGTCTTGACGGGGCAGCTTCGGGCTGCGTACGGGTCCAGCAGAAACGTCATTTCCAAGCCCGGTGCAGAGCAACTATGCCGCCCGTCAGGTTTTTCCACTCGACGTTTTGCCAGCCGCAGTCCGCGATCAGGTTTGCCAGCTCCTCCTGCGCGGGCCACGCGAGGATCGACTCCGCCAGGTATCCGTAGGCAACGGGGTTGCTCGACACTTTGGCAGCCACGGGTAGCGCCCGCAATGCGCCGTGGGCGTAGATGAACCGCAGCGCCCGGTTCACCGGGGTGGAGAACTCCGCGATCACCATGCGCCCGCCCGGGCGGGTCACGCGCAGCAACTCCCGCAAAGCGGCGGCGGTATCCTCTACGTTGCGCAGGCCGTAGCTGATGGTCACTGCGTCGAACACCGAGTCGGCGTAGGGCAGGGCCAAGGCGTCGCCGCGAACGAAGGACAGCCGCGGGTGTTGCTGCTTGCCCGTTTTCAGCATCCCCATCGACAGGTCTGTGGGGAAGACGTGTGCACCCGTCTCCACGAAAGGCAACGATGACGTGCCGGTGCCGGCGGCCAGGTCCAGGATGCGTTCCCCTGGACGTGCGGCGACGGCTGTCACGGTTTCCCGGCGCCAGCCGCGGTCCCTGCCCAGCGACAGCAACGAGTTCAACAGGTCGTAGCGTGCGGCGACACCGTCGAACATGGCCGAGACCTCGGCGCGTTTCTTGTCGAGGTTGGCTCGGGTCTGGTGCATGCGCACACCTTATCGCCAGCCCTTGACAAATTTCAGTGCAGAACGGCCAACAAATCGACGCGATCGATGCCGTGGTGGCGCCACTGGCCCATCAGCTGGCCGACGACGTCGTTGATCGGGGCGCGGTTGAGTTTGTGTACCACGTGCGGATACCCCGAGGTTTCCCCGGCTACCAAACCGCTGCCGAAGACCTTGATGTTCCTGGGGTATGGCGTGTCCTGTCCGATTGCCACGATGTCGGCGTCCGAGTCCTTCTCCCGGATCACCCGCACCAGCTCGTCCAGGTAGACCGGGTCGGTCTGGGCGTCGTAGCAGTACCGGGTTCCCAGCTCTGAGTGCTGGAGGGTCCCGATCAGTGCACCGCAGTCCAGCGGGTGGGGACGCCACGTGACGGGGACGTGGTAGACGGCGTCCATGGAGCGCACCAGCATGCAGTCGAGTCCCACGACGTCGTTGGGATCGACGAATCGGAACCTAGCGACGATCTCCAGGTCCGAGGAATCGCCATCGAACCACCATTGATCGGGAAGCCACCTGGCAAGCAGATCGAGTTTGCCGGGATGCAGTGTGGCTTCGGGTTGGACGCGGGCAATTCCGCTCATACGGGCTACCTCCGTTGGTAATTTCCTGCATCCTACACAAAAAG
>ERZ773075.825-NODE-825-length-20094-cov-6.95234_pt1 | contig 20094 bp, 18 predicted proteins | sample MGYA00580614_ERZ773075 | MGnify/ENA primary metagenome ERZ773075 (study PRJEB29015, sample SAMEA2738021) | human oral metagenome | biome: human oral; feature: human-associated habitat; material: dental | place: China | collected 2043 ... | reverse complement strand
TGCCTTCCACTTCGCGGACGGTTTCCAGCAGCCAACGCCCCGTCGTTTCCAGCCGTTCCGTAAATTTTCCGACCGACTGCTCCAAGCCTTTTCCCACCGCTTCCGCCGCTTCCTGCCTGATTCTTTCGGCAGAACCATCCAAGCGGTTTGACGAAGAATCCAATATCCGCTGTGCCTGCACCGCCAGCTGTTCGGCATTTTTCGCACGCTTTTCCGTTTGTCCCGCCAAAGCAATGACATTATCTGCCAAGCTGTCGATTTTCTGTTCCAATTCCATCCTTCCTCCTAACCGCGGCCCATCCGCATCACAGGCGCATCAACCTGCCGCGCCTGTTCTTCCGCCAAGCGCGCCATTTCCTGCTCGCGCTCCTGCTCGGCATAAACCTTGTCTGCGTTTTGCCGCAGACCGCGCCCGACATCCGAATCCAGCAGGCTGTCTAAAGCGGCATACCTTTTGTCATCGTCATCCGCCAGCAAGGCTGCAAAACCGTATTCGCGGAATTCTTCGGCAGAGGCGTTTTTGGCTAAGGGTTTGCTGATGTCGGGTTTGCCTGCGTCGGCATAGGCTTCCTTCCCTGCATCGGGACGTGTGCCGTCGTTCTGCATCAGGTGCAGCATCCTGCTGTCGAACAGGGATTTCGGCGGCGGTACACTGTTGATGATCTCCTTAATCCGTTCCTGCTCTCTGTCGTACTTCTCCAGACGGTTGCGGAGGATTTCGATTTTCTCTATCGGATTGGAAGTGGCAAATTTTGCGACGGCAATCACGTTTTTCGAAGTTTCCACATCACCGCGGTAATCCTGAATCATAAACTTGTTTTCATCGGCAAGACGGCGGGCGCGGTCGTAATTGCGGTCGGAAAGGATGGAATCTTTACCGACGAAATTCAGCGAGGAATGCGCGGACCCCACGGAGGCTGCGGCAGCTGCGACGGCTTGAATCGCCATTGTGTTCCGTTGGTTGTTGTAGCCGTATTTCCTCAGCGGCTCAAGGTCACCCTCGGTCGCCAACACGACAACCTTGCCGTAATGGGCATTGGCAGCGGAAACGACATCGGCGGCTTTGACGTAGTTGGTTACATCGCCGCCGCCCTTGCGTACCCCGTGCATTCCGACCGCGCCGTAGCCGTTAAAGGTTGCACCTTCATGCCCGAAGCGGTATGCCTGAATTTCGACGTGTGCGCCGCCGAGGGAATGGCCAACGTGGGTGATGGCAGGTTTAGGCAACTCAGGGTTTTTTCGATGAAACTCTTCTGCTTTTTCTATTGCTATACGCGTCAGTTTTTCCGAATCGGCAGCTTGATGGTTGGTACTTTTGGCAACCATGTTCCAGTCGGTATAGGCATCAAACCAATCTGCTGTCGGAGACTCTGTACCCCTGTGGGCAACGATGATTTCTTTGGTTCGGAGATCTTGATACACCGTCCCCTGATAGCCTGAAGAACGGTTGTTGTGGACAGCTAGAACTTTGTAATCATTCCCTTCAATGGTAATTTTTTTATTTCCTTCAGTTACCGTTCGGAAATTGTAGGCATCTGCCGCAAGATCAGCCTGTTGTTGTCTGGTAATTTTGCTCATAATTAAATTCCCTCAAGGGTTACTGTGATAGTAAACATTTCTTTATGTTGTTCGGCACTATAAATTTCGGGCGAGTCAATTCCGAAATCAACAGAATCGGTGTAAAGAGTACCATCTTCTTTTCTAGAATAGGGATATGCCCATTTCCAATAATAATTAGTCAGCGTCTTTTTTTCTAATAAGTATTTCATTATATCGCTGAAATTAAACTCTGTTTCTTCAGGACTTCCTGTTGCTTTCAGTGAAAAACCGAAACCTTCAGGCTGCCAATGGCAGACACCTTCTCCGAAATAGTCCTCATCCAATAAAGCGTCTGCATAAACAACGGTTTCATATTCAAATTCTCCAAGCTGGCGAATATCGGTCTGTAAATTCTTTTCAGGTTTTGCAGGGACACCTTCGATTTTATTAATGATGTACGTACAATTTTCGGCTTTATAGCCGACCCCAAATTTACCTATCAGTTTCAGCGGCCCCGGTGCGTCGTTGATTTTGATTTTAAGGCGGTATGCCTGTTTGGGATGAGGGTTTAGCTGGAATCTTGCTTCGGTTTGCTCCTGAATACTCATGCTTTTCTCCGAACCGCCGCAGGCATTCAGGCTTAAGGCTGAAAATACGGCGGCGGTCATTAATGCGGTCATCGGTTTCATCGGTTTCCCTTCTTGGGCTGGCAAAAGGCCGTCTGAAAACCAAATACAAGGTTTTCAGACGGCCTTAATTATAGCGGAAGTTATGCCATAGCTGGATTGTTGGCCGCCAAGCGGTCAAATTTACGGCGGATACGGGAATATTACTATGAGTGTTATCCCTAATAGTGAAATTTAGCACCTAAAGCACTTAATAAATCATCATAAAACATCATTAAAATTCCACACAAAATCAATGAAGATACAATACTCGTCAGAATAATTTTGTTTAGATATTTGGCATTTTCTTCTTTAAAAAATACCATAATTATAGAAGCTATAAAGCATAATAATGCTATATAAGGAGGAAGTATAAAGAAACTGAAAACAACACCACAAATAATACTTGATAAGATAATCTTGCTTAATTTGTTTAGTTTTTCACATTCAAGAGGAATAATCCATATTGAAAATATAAATGGCTTCAAAAATAGATAATTTATTTGTGTAAATATTGGTGCAAATACCCAATAATCTTTTCCGCGTACATAACTGAAAAAAATGATGGCATGTAGGCATATAGATAACAAAATACCATATACAATCACTTCTTTTCTAAGGTCTTTTTTTCTATAAAATATACTCAATCTTACGAAGGCAATTGCAGCAATTGCACATGCCAATCCCATCATAAGTATAATAATAAATCCCATTTTACTTCCAATTTATAATGACTTTATCAATAGATTGAATATTGATATGTTGTTGTGTTAGTTTGCTGTCGTTCATATGGTTTTGTTACCTTGATTGTTCGAATTCAATCGAAATTTTGCTTCGGTCTATTCCTGAATACTCATGCTTTTCTCCGAACCGCCGCAGGCATTCAGGCTGAGGACTGAAAATACGGCGGCGGTCATTAATGCGGTCATCGGCTTCATCGGTTTTCCCTTCTTGGGCTGGCAAAAGGCCGTCTGAAAACCTGTTTTCAGACGGCCTCAATTATAGCGGAAGTGATGTATAAGCGAATTTGTCGACAGATTAACGGTAAAGGCGCAGGTATTGCAGGTGCTCATGACGAAGCTCCTTTTGCCTGATTAAACCGAATGGAGGCATTGTCCCTTTTGGAATAGGCGGAATAAACCGTTTTTACTTGTTAGGATTTATGAACGGGATTCATCGATAAAGGCCGTCTGAAAAGTTTTTATGAAGCCGAACTTTTCAGACGGCCTCTGATTGCGTATAGCTGATTCATTTATATCGATACATCACTTACCGTCAGCCATCATTTCCCACCCGTTCTGCCGCTTCCCTGTCTTCTGCTGTAACCGAGGTCAGGCGGGCGAGGCGGGGGGTGAGCCATTGGCGCAGGTCGTCCGCCAGGCTGTAAAAGACGGGGACGAACACGAGGCTCAGGGCGGTGGAGACGATGAGGCCGCAGATAACGACGACGGCCATCGGGGCGCGGAAGGCGGCGCCGCTGCCGCCTGCAAAGACGGAGGGCAGCATACCGGCGGCCATGGCGATGGTGGTCATGATGATGGGGCGGGCGCGTTCGGCTCCCGACCGGTAAATCGCCCGTGCGCGCGCCATGCCGTGGCGGCGTTTTTCGATAATGAAATCAACCAGCAGGATGGAGTTTTTGGTTACGATGCCCATCAGCATCAGGATGCCGATGACGGACGACAAATCCAGCGCCGCGCCGTAAAGCAGCAGCCCGCCCAGCGCGCCGCCGAGCGACAGGGGCAGCGCGGTGATGATGGTAACGGGTTGCAGGAAGTCGCGGAACAGCAAAACCAATACCACCAGCACCATCAATACGCCGAAGCCCATCGCCATGCCGAACCGACTGAACATTTCGTTCATGTATTCCGCGTCGCCGTATTCGGGCGTACGGACGCCTGCGGGCAGGTTTTGCATAACGGGCAGCGCGTTTATTTGCGTCAAAACTTCGCCGATAGTGTGGCCGCTGTTCAGGTCGGCTTCGACGCTGATGCGCCGTTCTCGGTCGAAGCGGGTAATGGTCGCACTACCTGCGGCGTAGCGGATGTCGGCAACGGTGTGCAGGGGGACGCTGCCGCCGTTGCTGGACGGAACGCGCAGGTTTTTCAGGGTTTGGATGTCGTTGCGCGCGTTTTCGGGCAGGGCGGTGCGGATGCTGATTTGGCGGTCGCTCAGGTTGTAGCGCGCGGATTCGGCATCCTGCCCGCCGATGGACGCGATACGCAGCAGGTTGCCCACTGCCTGCGGGGTAACGCCTGCGCGGGCGGCTTCATCGGGCAGCAGACGGATTTGCAGCTCGGGTTTGGGTAGCGGCTCGTTAATCTGCACGTTTGCCGCGCCTGCGATGCCCTGCATCTGGGTTTTCAGTTTGCGGGCGGTTGCCGACAGTTTGGCCGCGTCGTCGCCGGTCAGGATGATGTTGATGTCGCGCTGGGCGTTTTCGTTTTTGAAGAAGAAGCGGATGTCGGGCGTTTGTGCCAGCTCGCCGCGCAGTTTCTGCTCGAACGCGCTCTGGCTGATGTCGCGCTCGCCGTGCGCTTTCAGGCGCACCAGCAGTTCGCCTTTGGCAGTGTCGCTTTCGCTGCCTGCGGCGGCGTAAACGGCGTCCACTTCGGGATGGCGGCGGATGCCGTCTGAAAGCGCGTGCAGCGCGCGGTCGGTTTCCGCAAGCGTGCTGCCGGGCGGCAGGCTGACGGTAATCTGGCTGTAACCTACGTCGCTTTTAGGTATGAAACCCGTGGGCAGCAGCGGCAGCATGGCAAAGGATGCCGCCAGCACCAAACCGCCCGCCAGCATGGTGGTTTTGCGATGCTGCAATGCCCGGGTTAGAAGTTTCAGATAGCTGCCCATAAAGAAGCCGTGCGTCCTTTCCTCGGACGTTGCGCCTTTGTGCGGTTGCAGCAGATATGCCGCCAGCAGGGGCGTGGCCAGCCGCGCGGTCAGCAGCGAAGACAGGACGGCGGCGGACACGGTGATGCCGAACTGGCTGAAATACTGTCCCACCACGCCGCTGATAAAGCTCACAGGCAAAAACACGGCGACGATGGTTCCCGTGATCGCCACCACCGCGAAACCGATGGCGTCGGCGGCGTCGATGGCGGCCAGAAACGGGCGTTTGCCCGTCGCCAGATGGTTTTCGATGTTTTCGATTTCGACAATCGCATCGTCCACCAGAATACCGACGACCAAGGTCAAACCGAGCAGAGTAACGTTGTTGAGCGTGTAGTCGAAGGCATACATCACGACAAAGGCGGGCAGGATGGATAGGGGCAGCGCCACCGCCGCTACCAAAGTGGAACGCCAGTTGCGTAAAAACAGGAACACTACCAATACGGTCAGCAACGCGCCTTCCAGCAGGGTATCGATCGCGGTGTCGTAGCTTTCGCGCGTGCTTTCTACCGTGCTGAACACGTTTCGGATGCGGATTTCGGGATGCTGCTTCTGCAATTCCGCCACTGCCGCCTCCACGCCTTTGGCCACTTCGGTATCGCTCGAACCTTTGGCGCGGAACACGTTGAACCCGACCACTTCGCGACCGTCGAGCCGTGCGCGGCTGCGGATTTCGGCGTGGCCGTCTGAAACATAGGCCAATTCGGAAAGTTTGGCGCGGCGGCCGTCTGAAAGCGCAATCGGCGTATCCGCCAGCGCGTCCACGCCTTTAGCACTCGCCAGCACGCGCAGGCTCAGTTCCGAACCGCCCTGCATGGTGCGTCCTGCTGGAATGTTGGCATTGGTCTGCGTCAGTTGGCTGTTTACCTGGTCGGCGGTGATGCCCAAGGCTTCCAAGCGGTCGGGGCGCAGTTGCACGGTGATTTCGCGTTTGCTGCCACCGCTTCGCACCACTTTCTGCACCCCCGACACCGCCAGCAGACGGCGGCTGACGGTGTCGTCGACAAACCACGACAGGGCCGCTGCGTCCATTTCCGGCGATTCCAGCGCGTAGTAGCTCAACGCGCCGCCTTCCACCTCCACGCGTTCCACCAGCGGCTCGTCTATGCCCTGCGGCAAATCTGCGCGTATCTGGGTAACGGCGTTGCGCACATCATTGACGGCGCGGTCGGTATCGGTGCCGAGACGGAATTCCACCGTGGTCACTGAGATGCCGTCTGAAATTTCGGAAGTGATGTGGCGCACGCCCGCCATCCCCGCCACGGCGGTTTCCACCTGCCGCGTTACCGAGTTTTCCATTTCGTCGGGCGACGCGCCGGCGCGGCTGACGGAAACGGTAACAATCGGGAAGCTCACGTTCGGGGTGGCATTCACCGGCAGCCGCAGGAAGGAAAAGATGCCCATCACGGTCAGCAGCAGGAACAGGACGATGGTCGGAATCGGGCGGCGTATCGCCCAAGAAGACAACTGCATGGTTATTTCCCTTTTTCTTCAACCGCTTTGACGGTGTCGCCCTCGTTCACAAATGCCGAAGCACGGCGCACCACCGCGCGGCCGTTTTCCAATCCCGACACGATTTCCACCATGCCGCCCTGTTTGCGCCCCGCCGTTACCGCCACGCGCGACACGCGCCCGTTGCCGTCCACCGCCAGCACCGAAGCCTTGCCCTCGCTGTCGAACGAAACCGCCGTTTCGGGCAGGGTTGCGGCGGCGCGATAGGAAGGCAGGCGGATGTTTGCTTCGCCGTAGGTGCCGGTATAAAGGCCGTCTGAATGCGCCAGCGTAATCCGTACTTTGCCCAAACGGGTCGAACTGTCGATTTCGGGCGGCACCAGCCGCACCGTGCCGCCTACCGCCTCGTTTCGACCGCGCACGGACACTTGCGCCTGCGCGCCGTTTTGCAGCAGCGGCAGTTCGTCCGCACCCGCGTCCGCCGCCAGTTCGACCGTACCGTCTTTAATGATGTGGAATAGCGCGTCCGTACCGGTGAGCGCGCCCGCTTCGGCGTTACGTTTGGCAATCACGCCGTCGGCGGGCGCCACGATTTGCGTTTTGCCGCGCTGGTTGCGGCTGTCTTTAAGCTGCGCCTGCAACTGGGCAATGTCTGCCTTTGCTGCTTCCACATTCGCCGCCGCCGTGGCCGCCGCCGATTTCTGCTGGTCGAGTTCCTGACGGCTCAGCGCGTCCGCTTCCGCCAGCGGCCGGTAGCGTTTCAGCGTTGCCGCCGCTTCCGCCGCCGCGGCCTGTTGCGAACGCAGTTGCGCTTTTGCCCGTGCCAGTTGCGCTTCGGTCTGGCGCAGTTGCGAATCTGCGTTCACGTCTTCCAGCTGCGCCAACACCTGCCCGCGCTTCACCGTATCGCCTGCGTCGGCATACACCGCGACAATCTTCAAACCCTGCAGGGGCGTGGACACGGCAATGTCTTCGCGCGCCGAAAGCGTGCCGGACAAACGCAGCGTCTGCGCCATATCGGCAGGCGCGGCGCGGACGACGGTAACGCGCAGCGGTTCTTCCTTCTTGTCTTCCGGCGCGCCGCCGCAGGCGGCAGTCAGCAGGAGGGGGCTAATCATCAGCAAACGCAAAAGCATCGGATTGAGGGACATTTGTGTTTCCTTAGAAAACGGTTTCAGACAGCCTGTTCGTTCCATTCGTAGCTGCACTGCCGGCAACACAAGCGGTATTCGCCGACATGGCGGCAATACAGAAAACAGCAGTGCGGACAAATCAGATAACGGAAAAGGATAACGGGCATCATGGGCGGACCTGCTTATGGTTGATTCAAACTATAAATAGGACCTTTCAACCGCCGTTATCTCCTTGGGCGGGAACAACGGCAACAAGGTCGTAGTTCGGGAATTTATGCCTTTCAGACGACCTCTGCGGAAATATTCAGAAGCGGTACATCAACCCCGCCGTGCCTTCGACGCGGTATTTGCCGTCGTTCATCGGGCTGTTTTTCACGGTGGAAGGCAGCGCTTCGGCCAGTACGCCGGTAAACGCGCTGAATTTCGGCGTGAAGCTGTATTGCGTTTCCAAACCGATATAAGGATTGACGGAAGACTTGGGTTGATAGGCGTTCAAGCCGCTGCGGCGGGCTTCGTCGGCGTTGATACCGTAGTAGTAACGGTTGAATTTTTTGTTCGAATAAGACACGCCGACGGCGGGTTTGACGAGTAATTTAGGCGTGGGCTGCCAGAAATAACTGTATTGCGCCTGCGCCTGCATTCCCTTGTTCGTACCCGAAACATCGTGCGACACCTGCGTTTCCAGATTGCCGTAGGGGCTGTACAGGTTGTAGGAAATATCCGCCATCACCGCGTTTTTGCGGCGGTCGAGCCGCTTCAGGCGCGCATCGTCCGAATCGTCCGGTTTCAAGCCGTAATCGCGCAAATAGGTTGCCCCCAGCAGCACTTCCTGCGACTGGTCGGCGGAAGTGTAGAGTTTTACGCCGGTCGATAGTCCGCGTATGTAAAACCGCTTTGTTTCAAGCTGAACCAGCGGCGCAACCGTCCAGTCGGCGGATTTGCCCCGATAGCCGCTGTCGGCATAACCGCCCGCCACACCGACCGAAAATTCCGTTTTCTGCGGCTCCTGCCGAAAATCCTCCGCATACGCGCAGGGCGCATGCAGCAGGCACAAAGATAAAGAAGATAACACTCCGGTTTGAACGATATGTTTCATAAGGCCTCCCCAAAAGAGTATAGGTCGTTTGAAAAGCAAGAAACCTGATTATAGTCCTATATAGGACTGTTAATCAACAGGACAATAAAACCCCGTGCTACAATGACGGCATATCTCCCAAAAATAAGGAACATCATGGAAAACGCAAACAGCCGATTCGACCCGTCCCAAGGCATCGACCAACTCGGCAGCTTACTGACCGGCATTTATGATCAGTATGAAAACTGGGCAAAAAGCAAAGGCATCAACTACACCGTATTCGCCATCCTGTATTTCGTGTACTACCGCGAACAATGCACCCAAAGCGACATCTGCGCCTTTTGGGGCTTCGCCAAACAAACCGTCTCCACCCAGTGCAACGAACTGATGGACAAGGGCATACTCAGCATCGTGCAGGACGACAGCAACCGCCGCCGCAAAATCCTGACCCTGACCGAACAAGGCCGCGCCTACGCCCGCCCGTTCGTCGAACCCGTCCGCACCGCCGAAACCGCCGCCTTCCAATCGTTGGGCGAAGAATTGGGGCGGAAACTGGTGGAAGGCACGGAAAAGTTCTACTCCGCCTTAACCGCCGCTTTGACAGGGTCGGACAAGGATAAGGCCGTCTGAAAACGGCAAACTATAAAAAACGCCTGTTTGAACGGATATTCAAACAGGCGTTTTTCGCTTAGTGCGGTTTTCAGGCGGCGTCCGCCAAGGCAGGCAGTCGTCCGAATGGCTGAAATTTGATTTTCAGACGGCCTCAAGCTGGACATTGATAAACGAGGCAGGTGAAACGGTACAAACCGCCGCCGAATCACCCTATGCGGTAAACAGCATCGGCATGCTCGCCCGCATGGCGGTTCACGGCTTGGGCATTGCCGTTGTACCGGCGATGGCGGCGGAAAAATACGCAGCTGCAGGCCGTCTGAAACGGCTGCAGCCGGCGAAAACGAAGTGTTTTATCGAGTTTTTGCGCGGCAGGATGGAGGGGGATACGGCAAAGGCCGTCTGAAAATCAGTTTCAGACGGCCTTTGCCGTTAAAAGCATGGTGGAATCAATGCGAAACGGACACAAAGCGGCAAGCCGATGCCGCTATGCCATGATTTCGCCAAACATGCCTACTTCGCGGCTTTGTTGCCTTCCACGATTTTCAGCCCCGCAGCCACCAAGCTGCCGATTTCGGCGACGTTGGCGGGCATAATCAGCGTATTGCCTTCTTTGGCCAGGTTGCTGAATGCGGCCACGTATTGTTCGGCCACTTTCAGGTTGACGGCTTCGTTGCCGCCCGGCGTTTGCAGCGCGGTTGCGATTTGGCGGATGGCGTCGGCGTTGGCTTCGGCCACTAGGCGCAGGGCTTCGGCTTCGCCTTGCGCGCGGTTGATGCGGGCGACTTTTTCACCGTTGGACGCATTGATGGCGGCCTGCGCTTCACCTTCCGACTGCTGGATTTCCGCTTCGCGCTGACCGCTGGCCAGGTTAATCTGCTCGATTTTGCGGCCTTCCGATTCGGCGATGCGGGCGCGTTTTTCACGTTCGGCGGTAATCTGCGCCTGCATGGCGCGCAGGATTTCCTGCGGCGGAACCAAGTCTTTGATTTCGTAGCGCAACACTTTCACACCCCACGACACGGCGGCTTCGTCCAGCGCGGCGACGACGATGCTGTTGATTTCGTCGCGTTCTTCAAAAGTTTTGTCCAGTTCCATGCGGCCGATGACCGAACGCAGCGTGGTTTGCGCAAGCTGGGTGATGGCCATGATGTAGTTGCTGGAACCGTAGGAAGCGAGTTTCGGATCGGTTACTTGAAAATAGATGATGCCGTCGACGGTAAGCTGGGTGTTGTCGCGGGTGATGCAGACCTGGCTGGGCACGTCCAGCGGGATTTCTTTAAGCGTGTGTTTATAGGCCAGGCGGTCGATAAAGGGAATCAGGATGTTCAGGCCGGGGTTGAGGATTTTGTGGAAACGCCCCAGCCGCTCGACGATATAGGCTTCCTGCTGCGGTACGACGATAAACGATTTGAAGCCGAACACGATGACGGCGATGAGGATCAGAAAGGGAAAGCTGTATAAAAGTTCCATTTTGTCTTCCTTGTTTGAGATTAATGCGGTTGGATCAACAGGATATTGCCGTTTTTACCGGTAATCACTGCGGTTGAGGCCGTCTGAACGGGCTGCTGCGAAGCCTGTGCCTGCCAGCGCGTGCCGCGGTAGGACACTTCGTACATATCGCCGTGCAGATGGCGCACGACTTGAACGCTTTGCCCGATGTCCAAATCGTCCGCCGCGGCTTCTTGTGCGCGCAAACGGCTGCGCTGCTTCAGCCTGCCGTGCACCAGCCAGATGCCCAGTGCGGACAACACTGCCGCCGTCATGATGGAGATTCCCGTGCTGTCCGTCAGTCGGTCCGCCAGTCCCGCACCGAACAAAGCCGCGCTGACGACCAGCAGGTAAACCGTACCGGTAAACAGTTCGACAATCAATACGGCTGCTGCTGCGATAAACCAAATGGTCATAGCGTCTCCTTGCGTTGGTGTAATTCAGAATGCAGATTTACATGATAATGGTTATCGGGCAATAAATGAAGCGTTGCGGCGGTATGGGCGTGATTTTGCCGTAACGGTGCCGGATGGCTGGCGCGCCGCCCGGCGATTATGTAAGACAAACAACGTATGAATTCCAATACCGTTTGGCTATAATAAGGCCGTCTGAAAGTAATTTTATAAGGAAGAATGCGATGAAGAAAATTCCGGTGCTGATGTTGGCCGTGCTGCTGGCGGCCTGCGGAGGGAAATCCGACACTGCCGCGTCTCAGGCAGATACGGGGCTGCCGCCCAAACCGTCGTTTAAGGTGAAGTTTATCGATTCGACGGTAACGCAGGGGTTGCCTTTGGGTAAGGCGTCCGAGGATAAGACCAACGACGGGAAAAAGCGGCTGAGTTACGCGATTGAGGGTATGGACGCGCAGAATGTTTTGGAAGTCATCGGCAATCGTCCCGAAGATTTGGAAGTGGTCAGCGGCAGATGTATGCAGACTGACGGGCAGGGCGGGAAAATCGGTTGGACGCGGGACGGGCGCTGCCGTGCGCTGTTTGCGAAACTGGTTGCGAACGTGGCGGACGATGCGGACAAGCTGACCGATTATCTGGTCGTTCATGCGGGGCTGCTGCCTTATCAGGCAGGGCGTTCGGGTTATGCGGCTGTGCAAAACGGGCGTTATATTCTGGAATTGGACAGCGACGGGCTGTTTTTCTTCCGCCGCCGCAATATTTGACGGTTCGGTTTCAGACGGCCTCTCGAGAAGGGCGGGATTGAAAATTCCCGCCTTTTCTTTTTTTTCTTTTGGAACGGGCTTTGGATTTTTACGAACCGTTTTTTCCGTCGGTATGGCGTTTGAGCGCCTGTTTGCGCTGGTACCAGCGTACCAAGGCGAATTTCAGCCGCAGTTTGACGTCGTAGCCGACGGAACCCGCACCCAATATAAACAATACCGCCGCTACGGGCAGGGCGAAGTGGTGTCCTATTTTGTGATAACCCCACGCGCCGATGACGCCGCCGAGCAAAAACGCCCACATCAAGCCGCTCAACAGCCACATTTTGGGTTTGTTTACATGCACATGCGGCAGATGCGGATGGTGCGTGCGTGAATAGTAGAGGGCGCGGGAAATTTCGATGCCCAAATCGGTTGCCGAGCCGGTCATGTGTGTCGAACGAATCGCCCCGCCCGACAAAAGCGTGATGACGGTATTGTGCATTCCCATGATGAAACACAGTAAAAACAACGCCAAAGACGGAATGATCAAATCGGCTTTGCCGAAATCCCACTGCAAGGCCGTTATTCCGAACAGGCCGAATACCAGCAGATAAAGCGCTTCCAGCCACATGGAAAACCCGAAGCTGCCGCGAAAGCGCTTCTGCTGCGTCCACAAAATCACCCATCCCGAATGCGCCGCGCCAGCCACAAAGCAAAAGACGCTTACCAAAGCCACGGCGGCCGTCGTCCATTGGTGCAGATACAGCGTATCGGCCAGCAGCGACATCGAGCCGGTAACGTGCGACGTATACCGTGCGAATGCGAAAAAGCCGCCCGCGTTAATCGCTCCGGCCAGCAGTGCCATGATATAGCCCAAGCGGCGGAACCTCGCATCGGAAATATGGTGTTCGTGCAGATAAGGCCGGTCGGCCTGCCAGAACGGCGGGTGGTGCAGGCGTTCGTGCCGTAATTTGCGGCGGCCGGTCGTGGCGTTCCGGTCGGATTGGCTTTTGTTGCTGTGCATTTCTACGTTTGTCCCTCTTGCATATTCCGCAGCCGGCCCTTGCCGGTTGGGGATATTTTTATTTCCGTATGTCGATTGAGGCCGTCTGAAAAGGAAGGGGATAATGTGCCGGAGCGCCGGTAGTATCGTTCATGACGGTTTATGCCTGATTTCCCAGCATTGATGGATTTTCTTGTTGCGGAAATCGTCGGGAACGGATTGTTTGGAAATGTCTTTGACGGCGTATTGTTCCGATACCGAATCGTTCAAGACGAAGCTGCGCAAGTTGTTGGAGAAGTACAAAATGCCGTCTGAAGCGAGCAAGGTCATCGCGCCGGATATGAGTTTTTGATGGTCACGCTGGATGTCGAGGATGTCGAGCATCTTTTTGCTGTTGGAGAAGCTGGGCGGATCCATGACGATGAGGTCGAACTGTTTGCCTTCGGCGGCGGCGTTTTGCAGGTATTGGAACACGTCGGCACGGACGATTTGGTGTTGTTCGGGGCTGATGCCGTTGAGTTCGAAATTGCGTTTCGCCCAATCGAGATAAGTGTTGGACAAATCGACGGTTTCGCTGGACGCTGCGCTGCCGGTGGCTGCATAGACGGTGAAGCTGCCGGTGTAGGAAAACAGGTTGAGGAAATGTTTGCCCGCTGCGGTTTCGCCGACTTTTTTACGCGTGTTGCGGTGGTCGAGAAAAAGGCCGGTGTCGAGGTATTTGTCGAGGTTGACCCAAAACTTGCGGCCGTTTTCGGTGATGACGAAATCGTCGCCGGTTTTGCCGGTTTTCTCGTATTGCTGCAAGCCTTTTTGGCGTTCGCGGCGCTTGAGGTGGATTTGTTCGGGCGCAAAGCCGGTAACGAAAGCGACAGCTTCCAATACTTCGGTAAGCCACGCTTCGTATTCTTCGGGCTGCATCAGCCAGCCGGTATCGTATTCCTGAAGGTGGATTTGGTCGCCGTAAACATCGACGGCAAAGGGGAATTGGGGGATGTCGCGGTCGTAAATGCGCCAGGCTTCGATGCCGTTGCGTTTCGCCCATTTCATGAGGTGTTTGATGTTTTTGCCCATGCGGTTGGCGAAGGGTGTGATGTCGGTCATGGTTTCAGACGGCCTGAATGAGGATTGGGAAGGGTTTGAATTTTAACGCACTTGATGCCTTTTTGCTTGACCGTTATCCATAAAATCGATATTATCCGCCGTTCGCCTTTTTATACGAAGCCATCGTCTTCCAACCTAAACCGCCGTTTCGGGCGCGTTTCTTTTATTGCTTGCATATTTGCCAAGCCTTTCTGTGCAGGTTGTCGTCGATGTTAACTACAAGCAAGATGCTTGCGACAACCCTGTAACTTCACATTTCCCGTATCGTTACTTTCCTTTGCTTCAGGTCGTCTGAAAACCGTTCAGACGTGCGCGTTGTTGTCTCTTTAGGATAGCCATGTCTATTAAATTTGCCGATTTGAACCTTGATAAAAACATCTTGTCCGCCGTGCGCAGCGAGGGTTACGAAAGCCCGACGCCGATTCAGGCGCAAGCCATTCCGTTTGCTTTGGAAGGCCGCGACATCATGGCTTCGGCGCAAACCGGCTCCGGCAAAACCGCCGCGTTCCTGCTGCCGACTTTGCAGCGGCTGACCAAACGCAGCGAAAAACCGGGCAAAGGCCCGCGTGCGTTGGTGTTGACGCCGACCCGCGAATTGGCGGCGCAAGTCGAGAAAAACGCGCTGGCGTACGCCAAAAATATGCGTTGGTTCCGCACCGTCAGCATCGTCGGCGGCGCATCTTTCGGCTACCAAACCCGCGCCCTGAGCAAACCGGTTGACTTGATTGTCGCCACGCCGGGTCGTCTGATGGACTTGATGCAAAGCGGCAAAGTCGATTTCGCCCGCTTGGAAGTGCTGATTTTGGACGAAGCAGACCGTATGCTGGACATGGGCTTTATCGACGACATCGAAACCATCGTCGAAGCCACTCCGGCCGACCGTCAGACTTTATTGTTTTCCGCCACTTGGGACGGCGCGGTCGGCAAACTGGCGCGCAAACTGACGAAAAACCCTGAAATCATCGAAGTCGAGCGCGTGGACGACCAGGGCAAAATCGAAGAGCAGCTGCTGTACTGCGACGATATGCGCCACAAAAACCGCCTGCTCGACCACATCCTGCGCGACGCCAACATCGACCAATGCGTGATTTTCACGTCCACCAAAGCCATGACCGAAGTCATCGCTGACGATTTGTACGAAAAAGGTTTCGCCGCCAACTGCCTGCACGGCGACATGCCGCAAGGCTGGCGCAACCGCACGCTGATGGATTTGCGCAAAGGCCGCTGCAAGATTTTGGTTGCCACCGACGTCGCCGCACGCGGTATCGACGTGCCGACCATTACCCACGTCATCAACTATGACCTGCCGAAACAGGCGGAAGACTACGTTCACCGCATCGGCCGTACCGGACGGGCAGGGCGCACGGGTATTGCGATTACCTTCGCCGAAGTGAACGAATACGTCAAAGTGCACAAAATCGAAAAATACATCGGCCGTAAATTGCCCGAGCTGACCGTCGAAGGCATGGAACCGACCCGCAAGCGCAAATCCGCAGGCGGCAAGCCGAAAGGCAAAGGCGGCTGGGGCGACGGTAAGAAAACCGGTTTTAAAGCGAAAGGCGGCGGATTTAAGAAAGGCGGCGAGGGGTTCAAAGCCAAACGCAAATCCGGTGGCGGAAGCGGCGGCAAGGGCGGATTCGGCAAAGCCTCCCGACCGGCGAAAAGATAATCGGCATTCGGTCAAACATTATTTCCGCGCAGGCAAACTGTGTTTAACCGCCCCGCTTGATAGGCGCTATTAAGGGCAGAGGCCGTCTGAAATAGGTTTTCAGACGGCCTTTCAGCGTTGTGTCATATGGTGGCGGTAGCGTTCGGCCAATCCGTAAAGAATCATCGCGGTCAGCCCCCAAATGTCGTGGTGCAGGTATGGCAGCGCAGGCGGGCGGATGGTTTGGCCGCGGTATTGCAGCGTGCGTGGACGGTAGTTTTGCGGGTTCAGTGCGGTTTCCAGCGGCAGATAAATGATTTCGGCCACTTCGTCCGGATTGGCGGTCAGATTCGGGCTGCCCGCATTCAACGCGGGAACGGGACGGACTTCGTAGCCCGAAGGCGAATAATGTGGCGGCAGGGCGGGAAAAGTCTGCCAGACGGCGGGATGGGTGCCGATTTCTTCCTCGGCTTCGCGCAGGGCGGTCTGTGCCGGCGTTACGTCGTGCGGTTCTTTTTTACCGCCGGCAAACGAAATCTGTCCCGTGTGCCGGCGCAGGTTGGCGGAACGCCTGGTCAGGATAATCTGCCACTGCCGCTCATGGAACACCACCGGCAGCAATACGGCTGCTGCCGTATAGCCGTCGACGGCAAAGATTTGATTTCTCAGTTTTTCTTCTTCACACGGATAAAGCGCGGCGCGGCTCAGGAATCCGGCAAGCTCGGTTTGGTTCATCATGGGTATAAAACGGCAGAAAACGGTTTGAATATAATATTACAACAGGTTTACTGTCGCATGAATCAACAAACCGCGCTTCATGTGATAAAGTAGCGGCTGGACTTCAGGCCGTCTGAAAACAGAAGGCGGCCTTCAAACAAAGGAAAGTTTTATGTTTTTCGCCAATGCCCGCATCCGTTCCGTTGCCGCCGCCGTGCTGATGCTGTTTACCGCCACGGCCTGCGCGTCCAACGATTCCGTCGCCAAAATCAAGACGCCGCAGGACATCAAGAAAATCGTACAGAAAAAAAGCCGCTATACCCCGGAAGAAAGGGAAGTGGAGCAACGCCGGCGCATGGGCGTAATCGAACGCGCCAATACGGTATTCACCTTGCTCGGCGGCGAAATGGCACTGCAAAAGGGCGATGCGGGTACGGCGCTGGCTACCTATATGGTAACGCTCGAGCGCACCAAAGACCCGGTCGTCGCGGAACGTGCGCTGGAAATGGCGGTGTCGCTGAACGCGTTTGAACCGGCGGAAATGATTTACCAGAAATGGCGGCAAATCGAGCCGGTGCCGGGCGAGGCGCAGAAGCGCATGGGCTGGGTGCGCAATTTGATGATGGGCAGAGCGGACAAATCACTCAAAGGTTTGGACGAGATTTTGTCCCGCGCCGAAGAAGAACACGCCAAGCAGATTTTCCTGCTGTTGTCCCAAGCGGCGGTGCAGCAGCCCGACTTGGCTGCCAAGGGCGCGTCCCAAGTGCACAAAGCGGCGCAGAAATACCCCGATATGCCCGAAGCGTCGATAGCCGACGCGATTTACAGCGCGCAAAGCGGCAGCGACCGCCATGCGGTGTCGGCACTGCAAAATCTGGCAAAACTCGATTCGGAAATCCTGCCGCCGACCGCTCTGACGCTGCGCCTGGTGGCTCAGCGCAACCCCGAAATATTGAGCCGTTTCTTCAGGGATACGGATTCTAAAAAACTCTCGTCCGTGTGGCAGGAACTGGAAATCGCCACCCTGATCGCCAACAAGCAGCAGGACAAGGCCTACAAACGGCTGCACGAACTTTTGGCCGACAATCCGAATGCCGACTTATACATTCAGGCGGCCTATCTTGCAGGCAGCCGCAGGGAAGATATATCGGTCGTCAACGGTTATTTGGAAAAAGCCTACCGCACCGGTACCGACGAGCAGAAAAGCCGCGCCGCCGTCATCGGCGCGATGGGTTACGGCGACAAACGCGAGTTTAAAAAAGCCGAACGCTGGGTAAACCGGATTACCTCGCCGGAATATGTGTTTGACAAAGCTGTATTGAAAGCCTCGCTCCAAGCGGAGCAGGGGAACGGCAAAGCGGCACTGGCCGAAGCCAGAAAAGCGCAAAAACTTCCCGAACAGCAGGGGCGCTTCTTCGGCAGCAGCGATTTGCAGCGCGCATATCTGTTCGCCCTGTCGAAACACGGCAACGCGCAGGAAGTATTGTCCGAACTGAACGCGCTAGCCGCCAAAGCCGCCAAAAAGCCCGATGCGGACAAACTGCTGCCCGACATCCTCTACCAACGCGCGCTGGTTTACGCCGATTTGCTGCATCAGCCCGATAAAGCCATTGCCGACCTGCGCCGCTATCTGAAGCTGAATCCCAACAGCGCGGCCGGCATGAACGCGCTCGGCTATACCATGCTGATTTCGCGCCAGTCCGGCATATCCGATACAGACGAAGCGTTCAAACTGATTCAGACGGCCTACAACCTCGATCCGGAGTCTCCGGCCATTAACGACAGCATGGGTTGGGCGTATTACCGCAAAGGCGATGCGCAGACCGCGCTGCCGTACCTGCAATACGCGTTCGGACGGTATCCCGATTCCGAAGTCGCCGCCCACCTGGGTGAGGTGTTGTGGCAGTTGGGGCAGAAGGAAGAAGCGAAAAAAGTATGGTTCGACAGTTTGGCCAAAGGCGGCGACGTCGCCGTACTGAAAAAAACCATGCGGCGTTTCGGTGTGGCGCTGCCTGCATCCAAACCCGCCAAGAAACCTGCCAAATAACCAACCCGAGGCCGTCTGAAAACAGGGTGTCCCGTTTCAGACGGCCTTTGCGTCAGGAGTGAACATGAAATTCAAATTATGGCTGTCCGCAGCCGCCGTTACCGCACTGGCGGCGTGTTCCCAACCCAAGCTGCCCGAACAGGCAGACTGGTCGGAATCCGTCCAAGTCCCCGATTTTACCGCCGACGGCAGGCTGTCCGTAAAGGTTGAAGAAAAAGGCTCGTATGCCAATTTCGACTGGACGTACCAAAACCAAGTCCAGACCATCAGCATCAACACCCCTTTGGGCAGTACGTTGGGCCAGCTCTGCCAAGACGGGGAAGGCGTATTGGCCGTAGACAGCAAAGGCAAAAAATATCAGGCGCCCACGGCGGAGGAATTAAGCGGACGGCTGCTGGGTTACAACCTGCCCGTGCAGTATCTGCACATCTGGGCGAACGGCAAGCGCGTGGCAGGCGCACCTTACCAAATCGATTCGGAGGGGCGGCTGCAACAATTCCAATGGACGATTTCGCGCACACTCAAGAGCGACGGCAAACCGCGCGTTCTGCTGCTGGAAAGCCCCAAACTGACCCTGCGGCTGGTGTTTGACGAAATGAATTTCGCCAAAGACGCATCGGCACCGAAACAATGCGTCGCACGTTTCCGATAAGGCCGTCTGAATGAAGATACCTTCCCGTGCACAAGCGTTTCCCGCACCGGCCAAGCTGAATCTCGACCTACGCATTACCGGCAGGCGCAAAGACGGCTACCATAATTTGGAAAGCATTTTTTGCTTGGTAGGGCTGTACGACACGGTTTATCTGGCCGCACGCGAAGACGCGCAAATCATGCTGCATACGCCGGTGGAAGGAATTTCCGCCGAACAAGATTTGACCTATCGTGCGGCCAAGGCCTTGCAAACATATACCCGCTGCGGCAAAGGCGCGGATATCTGGCTGGATAAACGGATACCGACCGGCGGGGGGCTGGGCGGCGGAAGTTCGGATGCCGCAACCGTACTCATCGCGTTAAACAGCCTGTGGCAATGCCGTCTGAACCGGCGGGAACTAATTGATTTGGGGTTGAAACTCGGTGCGGATGTGCCGTTTTTCATTTTCGGGCGCAATGCCTTTGCCAAGGGCATAGGCGAGCAGCTAACGGAGACAGATATACCGAAACAATGGTACGTTATTGTCAGGCCGCCGGTGCATGTGGCAACCGCCAAAATTTTTTCCCACAAGGACTTGACACGAAATTCCGAACCCAGCATAATCCCATCTTTCCAGATGCTGCGGCCTTTCAGAAACGATATGCAAGCCGTGGTTTTTCAGGAATATCCCGAAGTACGGGATGCTTATTTGGAATTATCCAAGTATGGAGAGGCATTGATGACCGGTTCCGGTTCGTGCGTGTTCCTTGCATGTGATGGTTTGGATAAGGCCGAAAATATTTACCGGCAAGTTTCAGAGATATATGAGGCATATTGTGTCGAAGGGCTGGATATCCACCCGTTGCTTCATATGTAGCTGGATCAGTTGGGGAGTCGTCAAGCGGTTAAGACACTGGATTTTGATTCCAGCATGCGAAGGT
>ERZ773075.824-NODE-824-length-20105-cov-54.7513_pt1 | contig 20105 bp, 11 predicted proteins | sample MGYA00580614_ERZ773075 | MGnify/ENA primary metagenome ERZ773075 (study PRJEB29015, sample SAMEA2738021) | human oral metagenome | biome: human oral; feature: human-associated habitat; material: dental | place: China | collected 2043 ... | reverse complement strand
GCGTCACCATCCTCGGCTACGTGCAGCGCGGCGGGACGCCATGCGCGGAGGATCGACTGTTGGGGTCGCGGATCGGCACCGCCGCCGCCGACCTCATCGCCGACGGGGTCAGTGGGGTGATGGTCGCGAGCAGGGGCGACGGTACCGAGCCCGTCGACCTGAAGAAGGTCGCGGGCAATCTGGCGCTGGTCCCACCGGACCATCCGTGGATCCGGACCGCCCGCGACGTGGGGACTGGCCTCGGAGACTGAGCACAAAGTTGCTCCGCTGCAGGTATGGAGCCTGGACTCTCCTCCCAGCTATGCTGAAAGGGTTCGTCTGAATTTATCTCAGGGGGGTAGTTGTGCAATCAACTATTCGCCGTAAGGTGGAAAGCGGAGTCACTGCACTGCTTATTCTCACCTTGGGTGGGTTTGCATTCGCACACCAGGGGGTTCCGGCCGAGGAAGTGGACCTCAACGACGGCGGAGTGTGGGTGACCAATACCGCTTTGGGAATGACCGGGCACCTCAATTACCAGTCGCGCATCATCGACGGTGGTCTCAATGCACCGACACGTGATTTCGACATCTCCCAGGAAGGCAATCAGGTCCTGCTGCAGGACAAAACGGACAAGGCAGCCAGGCCTATCGACACCGCGACCCTGACGATGGGAAACCGGGTCACCACCGGGAACCTGGAATACAGCCACGGCGCGAACACTGTGCTGATCGCGGACACAGGAGAGGGCAAGGTCTGGGCCACCAGCCTGGAACGGTTCACCGATTTCTCCTCCAACGCCGTCCCGCTGCTGGAGGACGTCGACTCCCCCCACGTCGTCGTGGGACGCGACGGCACCGGTTTCGTGGTCGACGCATCCGGGGCCATCACCAAGGTCACCGGCTCCGACGAACGCTTTCGGACCGACTCCGTCGGCGCACTCCCAGACGGCATCACGAGCAGCACCCAACTGACGATCGCGGGAGACCAGCTCGTGGCCGTCGACGAGGGACGGGTCCGGACAGCCGGTTCCAGCACCGAGGTTTCCGGGATCACCGCGACGTCCCTGGCCCAGCAGCCGAGTCTGGAACGCGGCCACGTCACCGTCGCCGCCGCTGACGCGCTGCTCACCATCCCATTGGGCGGCGGCGATCCGCAGCGCGTCGAGGTGCCATCCGGGAAACCGGCAGCGCCGGTCGACGTGGCGGGATGCGTCTACGGGGCCTGGTCCGGTTCCGGCGCCCACGTGCGCGACTGTCCCGGTGAATCCGACGACGTCAACGACACCAACGACACCCTCGCCGCCAGCACCAGCCCGCTTTTCCGTGTCAGCCGCGACATCATCGTCATCAATGACGCGGCGGGCAACATCTATCTTCCGAACGACAGCATGGCCATCGTCAACGACTGGGACAACGTGAAATCCCAGATCGAGGACCAGAACCAGACCGACGAGCAAGAAACCGACGAGAACCAGCGCGAGCGAACCAACGACAACAACGCCAAGCAGGAGCCCCCCGTCGCGACCGATGACCAGCTGGGCGCCCGGCCCGGGATCAGCACCACGCTGCCGGTGCTGCTCAACGACATCGATCCCGACGGCGACGTGCTGACGGTCAAACTCGGCAACGTCCCCGACAACGTGCAGGTCTCACTCGCCAGGAACGGTCGCTCGGCCCAGATCCTCCTGCCCCCCGACACCACGAACCCCGTGACGTTCACCTATCAGGCCTTCGACGGAGAGGACCTGTCCAACACCGCCACCGTGACGGTGACCCCCACATCCGACAACGGGGAACCCCAGCTGGCCCGCAAGAACACCGTCACCATGACCGAACAGGCGACGGTGGAGTACTCGACCCTGCCCGACTGGACCGACCCCGACGGCGACCCGCTCTACCTGGTCAACGCCACGGGCAGCGAGGGCATGGCCGTCACCTTCCGTCAGGACGGTTTCATCTCGGTGCGCGACCTGGGCACCGAGGGGCCCGGCACCCGGGAACTGACCGTCACCGTCTCGGATGGCACCGCAGAGACCCCCGCGACAATTCCCGTCCAGGTCTCCTCCGGATCCACGAACCTGCCACCAGTGGCCAACGCCGACCATTACGTGGTCAACGTGGGGGAGCGAGTGTTGCTGCGTCCCCTCAGCAACGACTCCGACCCCAATGGTGAAACCCTCGTCCTCTCGGAGATGGGCGAACCGGCAGCGGACGAAACCCTCGAGACGGACTACGAGAAAGCCAACGCACTGTTCTCCTCGACCCGGGTCGGTTCCCACGAACTCACCTACGTCGTCTCCGACGGCCCGAACGCGTCCGGTGGCAAGATCCGCGTCGACGTGCAGGATCCAGCAGCCATCGATCCGAAACCCAGCGCCCAGGACGACCTCGCCCTGCTGCCCCCCGACGCGCCGGTGCTGGTAAACGTCCTGGACAACGACACCGACCCGCTCGGCGGAGTGTTGGCGGTCCAGTCGATCTCCGTCGACGCAGGGCTCGGCATCACCGTCGAGGTGAAAGACCACTCGACGCTGCGCATCTCGGCATCCAACGAGTTGAGCGGTCCCCGCACCTTCTCCTACACCGTCTCCAACGGTCGCGAGTCGGCGACCGCCCGGGTGGTGGTGCTGCCGCAACAGCCCCGCCTGAACAACCAACCCCCCGTGGTCCTCGACGACACCGCCGTGGTGCGAACCGGCGACATCGTGGCGATTCCCGTGCTGTCGAACGACTACTCACCCACCGGCATGGAATTGAGTGTCTATCCCGAGGTGGAGGTGCGCGGCGACTCCACCCTGGGAGAAGCCTTCGTCTCTGGTGACCTGGTGCGTTTCCGTGCCGGGAGCGCCACGGGCAACACCACACTGGTCTACACCGCGCACGACAATGCGGGGAACCGGACCAGCGGCAAGATCGACATCGCGGTGCGCGGACAAGACAGCGCAAACCAGAAACCAACCCCCCACCCGGTGACGGGGCGCGTCTTCGCGGGCGCGGAGACCACAGTGGCGGTGTCCTTGAGCGGGGTGGACCCCGACGGCGACTCCGTGGAACTCGTGGAGGGTTCCTCGCAGAGCCCCAAACTGGGCAACGTCAAGATCGAGGGGGGCTACCTGACCTACAAAGCCGCGCACGACTCCAGCGGCACGGATTCGTTCACCTACCAGGTGCGGGACCGGTTCGGTGCCGTCGGCGAAGCGAGCATCCAGGTGGGCGTCGTGCCGCCGCCGACCACCAACCAGCTTCCCATCGCGGTGCCCGACCAGGTGACGGTGCGTCCCGGACGAACCGTGCAGATCCCCGTCACGAAGAACGACGTGGATCCCGACGGCGACGAGATCAGCATCGTCGCGAACAGCGCGAAGGCCCAGGCCCCCTGGGAGGCCGATCTCGAGATCGTCGGACAGGACGTGAAAGTGGTGGCCCCCAACAGGCCGGGCAACTACAAGTTCAGCTACGACATCACCGACCGCGGCGGAGCTTCCGTGACCGGCTACGGCACTCTGATCGTCGACGAACAGGCCCAGCTCATACCACCGGTGGCGGTGGACGACCGGCTTCCGGTCTCCGCGGTCCTGGGCAAGGCCGAGGTCGAGGTCCCGGTGCTCAAGAACGACAACGACCCCGACGGCAGCCAGGACGACCTGCGGATCGAGGTCGAGTCCCCGGGACTCGTCGAATCGGGACAGGTCCGGGTACCGGTTTCCGACGACCCCCAGGTGCTGCTCTACACCATCACCGACAAGGACGGCGGCACCGCCCGCGCCGCCATCTTCGTTCCCGGCGTCGCGAACGTGCCTCCCACCCTCAACCCCGAGAAGGCTCCTGCCAAGGTGAAGGCCGGCCAGCCCCTGCGCGTCGACCTGTCCGATTACGTGTTGGCCCGCCGCGGCCACTCGCCGAAACTCACGTCGAGGGAGTCGCTGAAGGCCGGGACGGGAGCATCCAGCGACCAGGCGATCACCATGGTCAGCGACACGGTGTTTGAGTTCACCCCCGATGCCTCCTTCTACGGCCCGACGACCCTCGCCTTCGGGGTGCACGACGGCGAGAGCCTCGATGACCCGAACGGTCTGCAATCCACCCTCTCCCTGCCCGTCGAGGTGGAGGCCTCTGGCATGGTTCCCCCGGAGCTGCGTCCCTCACCGGTTGAGGTGGCCAAAGGGGAGCAGGCCACCCCCGTCAAGCTGCGCGACATGGTCAAGGACCCCGACCCCGGAGACGAGGAGGCGATGGCCTATTCGCTGGTCTCCGCTCCAGGAACGCTGAACGTGGAGGTCTCCGGGCAGGAGATGCGGATCTCCGCCACCTCCGAGGCCCCACTCGGCGCTGCGGGAGAGGTCGTGGTCCGGGTACACGACGGGAAAACCGACCCCCTGGAGATGAAGATTCCCGTCACCGTGGTGGGCACCACGCGGCCCCTCATGACCACGACGGAACTCACCGAGTCCGATGGGCGTGTCGGCCAGGCGAAAGTCTTCGACCTCTCCACCGCCATCACGAACCCGTTCGCCGACCAGGGCGGGGCCATCACGATCAGCGGCGCTGCCACACGGCAGGGAAAGGCCGAGGTCTCGGTCAGCGGCACCGACCTGTCCGTGACACCCACCGAGATCGGAACCGTCGTGGTCAACTACACCGCATCCGACGCCACGGGGGACGCGGCCCGACAGGTCACGGGGCAGGTCACGTTGATGGTCAAGGGCACCCCGCTGGCACCGACGGGCCTGACCGCCCGATCGGACGTCTCCCGCACCGTGGAGCTGGCCTGGACCCAGGGCGATCTGCAGGGCGGGACCCTGGACCACTTCCAGGTCTCGTGGAACGGGGGCAGCCAGGACTGCGGAACCGTTACCAACTGCCGCATCACCGGGCTCACCAACAACACCGACTACACCTTCACGGTCGCCCAGGTCACCGATGTTGGAACCTCCGAGCCCTCGAACCCCGCCCAGGCTCATCCCGACGTGCGCCCGAACCAGCCGTCGACACCTACCGCCACCTCCGGCGACCGGGAGATCGCACTCACCTGGCCCGCCACCCAGGTGCCCGACGGGGGTTCACCGGTGGAGAAGTACAACATCCAGGTCTCGCCCGGGATCGGTGGGCAGACGACGTTCTTGACCAGCGACACCTCATACAACTTCACGGGACTGACCAACGGCACCGCCTACCGGTTCCGCATCCAGGCCGTCAACCGCTACGCAGAAAACAACGTGGCCCGCGAGGCCGACTACCTGTGGAGCGACTGGTCCGTCGCCGAGATCCCCGCCGGCGCACCGACAGGACAGGGCGCACCGACAGTGAGCATGAGCAGGGCTGCCGCCGGGGTGACGCCGCGGGCGTCGCTGTCCTGGGGTAAACCCGCCAACATCAACGGCGACGACAACCTCACCTACGAGGTGACCGAGAACAGCTCGGGACAGGTCGTCTACACCGGGCAGGACACCCAGACCACGGTCAGTATGGGCACCGACGCGTCCGACAGAACCTTCACCGTGCGTTCCACCAACAAGTCCAAGAAGTGGAGCGACCCTTCCCCCGCCTCGAACGCGGTGCGTTTCTACCAGCCGCCCTCCGCCCCCACCGGTTTCTCGGTGAAACCCACCGGGGTTCCCAACCAGGTGACCTTCTCCTTCAACGCCAGTTCCGGGAACGGCGTCCGGGCTGACGAGATCAGCTACCGGTGGAATGCCAACGGCGCCAGCGGCACCGTCTCCAACGGCCAGACGCTCACCAACGGGGCCTTCGCCAACGGTCGTGACGTCCAGGTCACCCTCACCCCCGTGGCCAACGTCAAGGGGGAAACCGCCGAAGGAGAGTCGGCCTCGGCCTCCGTGAACGCCTACGGTCCTCCGTCGGCACCCAGCATCTCCGCTTCCGGTGGCTACCAGTCGGTGACCTACACCTGGAGCGCCGACGTCAACAGCGGGGGCCGCAGCTCCACGGTCACCATCGACAACCAGCAGGTGGCCGCCAGCGGCAGCACCACCCGCGACGGTCTGGGCGCCAACAGCCAGTCGTGCGCGACGATCACCGTCACGAACTCAGAGGGCCAACAGGCCAGCAACCAGGCGTGTGGCACCAGCTGGCAGGCCCCCGAGACCAACGACCGCAGGGGTGCTGAGGCCACCGGATGCCCCGCAGGCTGGGGCAGGTGCGACGCCTACGAGGTCCGGCTCCAGCGTTGGAAGCCCAACAGCACGGTGCACTGCAACATCCCCAGCACCACGGGTGAGGACGGCAACGTCGACATCCGGGTGGATGCCAACGGCTCCTGGGGCTGGGCCCGATACAAGGACACCTGGCGGATCGGCACCCAGGAAATCGCCGGTAACGTCACCGAATACTGCACACAACAGTGAGCGGCGAGAAGGAGCAGTCATGACAGTAACCCCCGAGCACGCCGCCTGGTTCGCGGACACCTTCACCAAACTCACCGACAACGTGGGGCAGGCGCTACTGGGCAAGGCATCCGTGATCAGACTGGCCCTGACCTGCATGTTGGCCGAAGGGCACCTCCTGCTGGAGGACTCCCCCGGAACGGGCAAGACCGCCCTCGCGCGGGCCATCGCCGCCACGGTCCAGGGCAGCCACAATCGCATCCAGTTCACGCCCGACCTGCTGCCCTCCGACATCACCGGCGTCACCATGTACGACCAGTCGACGCGTCAGTGGGAGTTCCACAAGGGCCCCGTCTTCGCCAGCATCGTCCTGGCCGACGAGATCAACCGCGCCTCGCCAAAAACCCAGTCCGCACTGCTCGAGGTGATGGAAGAGGCCATGGTCACCGTCGACGGGGTGCGTCACCCTGCCGGTCGTCCCTTCATGGTGATCGCCACCCAGAACCCCATCGAGCAGGCCGGCACCTACAAATTGCCGGAGGCCCAGCTGGATCGCTTCCTGATGAAGACCAGCGTCGGCTACCCCGACCGTGCCGCCGCGTCGCAGATCCTGCTGGGCGCAGCACAACCGGATCGGTCGAAGTCATTGACGGCGGTGATCTCCCAGCAAGCCGTCAGCGAGATGAGCGACCTGGTCAAGGAGAACTACATCGACCCCACCATCGTTGACTACATCCAGGACCTGGCTGAGGCCACCCGTCAGGACAAGGACACCGCGATCGGCGTGTCCACGCGGGGCGCGATCGCCATGGTGCGTGCCGTCCGCGTCTGGGCGGCGGCCCACGGTCGCAATTTCGTCATGCCCGACGACGTGAAGGATCTCGCCGCCCCGGTGTGGACGCATCGCATCATCATGGCACCCACCGCCGAGTTCGCCGGTTCCACCGCGTCCCGGGTGATCACCCGGGCACTGAACTCCGTGACCGCCCCCGCAAGCCGGGCACAGAGCGGATCGTGAGTTCCCTCAAAGCGTTACTCAAGCAGATCCTGACGCTGTGGCAGCGTGTCCGCAGCATCGGGTTCGTCGCCATTGTCACGCCACTGGGATGGGCGACGCTGGTCATCGGTGGGGTTTCCGCGATCATCGGGTGGTCGCGCGGCTGGTTGGAATTCCGCGGACTCACCTTCCTGGCGCTGGTGCTGTTCGTCGTCGCGGTACTGCTGACGCTGCGGCGCCCCGCCCACGACGTGCTGCTGGAGCTGCACCAGCCGCGGGTCCCTGCCGGGGAACCCGGCCTGGGCCGGGTGCTGCTGCGCGGGCGTCCCGGCGGCACGCCCGCCGCCACCATCGAACTGCCGGTGGGCAAGGCGGTGGCGCGATTCCGGGTGGCGTCGTTGGGTGAGAACGACGAACACGAGGAGCTCTTCAGCATCCCGACCCGACGCCGGGGCGTCATTCCCGTCGGCCCGGTACGTGCAGTGCAGGCCGATCCGGTGGGTCTGATCCGCCGCACGAAAGTGTTCAGCGAACCGATGGAACTGTTCGTCCATCCCCGGATGGCGCCGCTGGAACTGGCGACCGTCGGTTTTCTCAAGGACGTGGAGGGCATCACGACCGCGAACCTGTCAAGCTCTGACGTCAGCTTCCACGCCCTGCGCGACTACGTCCCCGGCGACGACCGGAGGGCCGTGCACTGGCGCACCACGGCCCGTACGGGACGCCTCATGGTGCGTCAGTTCGAGGAGACGATGCGTGCCCATCTCCTGCTGATGCTGTCCACCCTGCGTGACGATTACGCGAGCGAGGACGACTTCGAAACCGCGGTCAGCGTGACCGCGTCACTGGCCGTCGCGGCGTTGCGGGAGGAACGACAGGTCAGCCTGTACACCTTCGAGGGGCCGGTGGCCTTCCCGAACGCGATGGGCGCGCTCGACGAGCTGTGTCGGGTGACGCAGATCGACAAGGGTCCCGACCTCAGCCAGGTGGCGCTCCGGGCGGGACACGACACCCCGGGGGCATCGGTGGCGGCTTTCGTCACCGGCGGCACCGACCCTGCACAGCTGCGTGCCGCACAGCTGGTGCTGCCACCCCAGGTCATGACGTTCGCGCTGCGCGTCAGCTCGGACCTGGAGATGGCACACCGTCAGCTCGGCGATCTGACGGTTCTGGACCTGCCGGTGCTCGATCAGCTGCCCCTGGTGATGCGGGGGCTGTCGTGAAGGGCGTCGGACTGCGGTGCATCGGGGTCTGGCTGCTGCTGATCCCGTCGGTGGTGGCACTCCAACCGGCTTTCGGAGGCTGGCCCGGTTTCCTACCCGGAATGGCCGGGATCACCCTTGGTGTGCTGGTCGGCTACCTGACGGCCCGGTTCAGGCTGTCGCTGCTGTTGACCGTCCTGGCAACACTGGTCACCTATCTGCTGTTCGGCGGCGCGTTCGCCCTGCCACGCACCACCATCGCCGGGTTCGTTCCGACCCTGGACACCGTTCGTCGTCTGGTGTTGCTCAGCGTCCAGAGCTGGCGTGACCTGCTGACGGTGGCTACCCCGGCCGACGATTTCACCGGCCCCGCCGTGGTGCCGTGGCTGCTGGGGCTGCTGGGAGGCGTGGTCGCCGCGACGCTGGCGGCCCGCACCCGCGCCGTGTTCTGGCCGCTGCTACCGTCCCTGGTGCTGTTGATCGTGAGCATCACCATGGGGGTGCGCACCGCACCGACCGCGACGTGGCTCGGGGCAGCTCTCGGCGCGGGCATGCTGGTGTGGGTGTGGGTTCACCAGACAATGACCCAGCGCGCCGACAACGCTGACATCCTGGTGAACAACCAGGCCGAGTCGTCCCAGACTCTCCGCCGGGCGATGGCGGCGGCGGCACTGCTCGGTGTCGGGGTCTCGGCAACGGTCATGGCCACGGGAATCACCGGAAGCAACACTCACCGCGACGTGTTGCGCGACCACATCGCTCCCCCGCTGAACCTGCGCAACTACCCCTCTCCCCTGATGAGCTACCGCCGCTACGAGGTGGAGCAGAAGGACACGACCCTGTTCACGGTCACCGGCATGCCCGCTGGGAGCCGGTTGCGACTGGCGGTCATGGACACCTACGACGGCAACGTGTTCAACGTGTCCCAAGACGCCAACCACTACCTACGCACGGGTCGCAGCATCACCCAGGACATCGAGGCCAGCACGACCCTGCAGGTCTCAGTCGGCGAGTACAACGGGATCTGGGTGCCACTGGCCGGATCGCCGCGCTGGCTGGAGTTCTCCGGGAACCGGGCCGATCTGATGGCCGACGGCACCTACTTCAACCAGAGCGCTCAACAGGTTCTCGCGACAGCCGGAACGGAATCGGGGGACATCTACCGGCTGGAGTCCTCCACGACCACGGAACCCACCGAGGAGCAGCGAGCGGAACTGGGTGCCACAATCCCGGGGAATGCCCCGCTGGCCAAATTGGAACGGGTCCCCGAGATCATGTCGTCACTGGCCGTCGAGTACGCCGAGGGCAAGTCCACCGCCTTCGAGCAGATGGTGGCCATCGAGACCAAGCTCAGGACCGACGGCTACTACTCGGATGGCTCCAAGGACAGCAACCGCTCCCGTCCCGGGCACACGACGGAGCGCCTGTCCACGATGTTCCAAAGTCCGATCCTGGTGGGTGATGACGAGCAGTACGCCACTGCGATGGCCATCATGGCGAACCAGCTGGGAATTCCCGCTCGGGTGGTGCTCGGTTTCTACCCCGAGGAGAACCCGGGTGAGGTGTGGGACGTGAAGGGCACCCAGGCCCACGTCTGGGTGGAGGCCAACTTCGCCGATGTCGGGTGGGTGAGTTTCAACCCCACCCCCGACCGGGACAAGCAGCCCAACACCGAGGTGCCCAAACCCAAACCCAAACCCAAACCGCAGGTCGATCCACCGCCGAACCCGCCGGAGAAGGTCCCGGAGGAACCGGTGATCCCGGACCGGGAGGCCGACGACCGGGACGGCGACGACGACTGGAAAATCGACTGGGGGCTGATTTTTGCGGCACTTGGTGCGGTGGGAGGAATCGGGGTGATTTCGTCCCCGTTCCTGGTGGTGCTGGGATTGAAGATTCGCAGGACCGGACGTCGTCGCAACGCCGCCACTGCCCAAGAGCGCCTGGTGGGAGCCTGGGACGAGATCGTGGACCGGGCGCGGGATCTTGGATTCCAGCCCGCGCAGAGCAGGACCCGTCGTGAGACCGCCTCCGAGTTGCAGCGCCTCCACCCCGGGATTGCCTTCGCCGAGACAGCGGAAAGGATCAACACGGCCGTGTACGGACCCGTCCCACCCGAGGCCCCGGTGGCCGAGACGGCCTGGCGGGTGACCGACGGCATCACACACGAGTTGGTCAAGGACCTTCCGTGGTATCGCCGGGCCCTGGTGGCGCTGTCGCTGCGTTCACTGCGCCGGACAAAGGTGGAACCCAGCACCACACTCCAGGAGGAACCTGATGGCACGTAAGCAGCAGATCCCCGAAAATTCACAGGGGCCACGGTGACCGCCATCCGACGCGCTTCGGCTCGTTTACTGCTGGCCTTGCTGGAAGTCCTCCTGGCGGGGGTCGTGATCGGACTCCAGCTGTGGGCCGGCAAGCTTCACATAAAGATCGACGCCGTGTGGGTGGTGCTCTGTTCCGTGGCCTTCGGAGTGTGGCTGCTGATCAACACTGTGATCCTGCTGTTCCAGTCGCGAACCATCCCTGCACTGATGCTGGGATTCGAGTACAGATCGGTGGAAACCGGCCAGCGTGCCGGCGGCAAGGCCTTTCTGGGGCGGCTGCTCACGGCCCTGCTGTTCTACGCGACCCTCGGGGTCATGGGGATCCTGATGGCTGCCACCTATCGGAACGGGCAGTCAGTGGTGGATCGCTGGCTCGGGCTGGTGGCGATACATCCGAAACGAATCCGCGACGTCTTCGACCCGGCTGCGCTGGTCCCCCCGACTCCTCCGGCACGTGTACAGCAGGTAACCATGCCCGGAATGACCTCCTCCCCCCCTCTGTACTCCCCACCCGTTGCTCCTCCGGGCCCCCAGCACCCCGCCCCGGCCCCTGCAGCGTTCACCGCTGCGCCCTTCGCCCCACCCCAGGAAGCTGCCGGGCAGCCCAGCGCCCTCAGGAACCTGCCGGGTTTCCCCACATCCCAGGCGGCCCCTGCGACGCCATCGCCCATCCCTTCATCACAGGCACCGGGCACGGCGCCACCCGTGGACGAGACCGAACTGGATGCGAACCTCGCCGTCCCGACCGGAATCACGATCCGTTTCGACGACGGAACATCCCTGCTGCTGGAGACCACCATGGTTCTCGGACGCAACCCCATCACACCCGATGGTTTCTCGGACGCCCGCTTGGTCGACCTGCCGGACCCATCGATGCAGATGTCGAAAACACACGTCGTGATCATTCCCGAGGCGAAAAGGGTGAAGATCATGGACGTCGGTGCCCGCAACGGGGTCGTCCTCGAACTGGACGGAACGAAAGTGCGGATCCCCCCGCAGCAGGTGATCGATCTTCCCGACCAGGCGACGGTGCATTTCGGCGGCCGATCCTTCCAGGTGGTGTCATGATGACCGACAGGACACGAGTCGGCACGGACCAGCCGAGGTTCACGGTACGTCACGGGGGCTGCTCCGACCGGGGGCAGGTGCGAAAGCGCAACGAGGATTCGTTCCTGACAGCCGCCCCGTATTTCATCGTCGCGGACGGCATGGGTGGGCATTCCAATGGTCAGGATGCTTCCCAGACAGCCGTGGAGACGTTCCGACCCCGGAATGATCTGATGTGGGCCACATCCGAGGGGGTCATTGGCGGAATCAGCAAGGCAGCTGCGGCGATCCGGAGACTCCCCGGCACAGGCCGCCCCCCGGGCAGCACCATCGCAGGGGTCGGGCTCAGTATCCAATCCGGTCATCCCTGCTGGCTGGTGTTCAACATCGGTGATTCCCGGGTGTATCTGCTGCGCCGCGGACTGCTGACCCAGATCACCGCCGACCATTCCATCCGTCACGAAGGACCCGACAGCATCAGCCGCAACGTCATCACCCGTGCGCTGGGGGGCGGACTGACACAGCCGCTGCAACCCGACCAGTGGCTGATTCCCGCCCTGCCGCACGACCAGCTACTGATCTGCTCCGACGGGCTCTACATCGACCTGACACAGCAGTTGATGACGGCGATCCTGCTGGGGGACGGCAATCCCCAGCGAAAGGCCGAGGCCCTGGTCGATGCTGCCAACGCAGCCGGGGGACGGGACAATGCAACAGCCGTGGTCGTGGTCGCCGATGACGTCGCCCCGGTGTCCGGGGCGGCCATGAGAATCAACGAGGCCACGGTGCGCGATGACGAGACCGAGACAGCTCAGGAGGAGGAACTGGTCCCATGACCAAACGATGGGCCCCCGGAGCCTGCAAACTACTGGCCTGGGAACAGGGCGTAGCACTGCTGGACAGCGAGATCAGTGACGAACAGGCCGAGAAACTCTGGACAACCGTGCAACACGAGGCGAAGCTCGCAACCTTCCTGCAGGCCCTGATGGAAGCCACGGGCGCAGGGTTGTTGAGCATTCCGCCCTTCGCCGTGGCAATCCTGGACGAACGCGGAGCCCACGTGGCTGTTCGTGGAGGATGGCTCGTTTCGGTGCGCACCGTCGATCAGGACATCAGGCTCAACGGCGAGAACATCACCACGTGGGAGGAGAAGCTGGTGGCGGGCGCCGTCGCAGTGGAACTCCAGACATCCGGCAGCCACGACCGGAACCTGCCGCTCACGGGTGGAATCGTCGACGCCGGTCGCGTGCTGTGGTCCTGGGGGGATGAATCACCGTTCCCGTCAACCCTGACGGCCCCGGTGGAGGTGGCGGCCGAGGTGAGATCCCCGGGTGAGCAGCGAGCAGAGACCTTGGTCGATCATGTCCCAACCATGATCCCGAAGGACGACCGCAGCCACCAGGACGACCAACCCAAAACACCAGAACACACACAAGAACCCCGCCACGACACCGGGGAAGACGACCGCAGCCACCAGGACGACCAACCCAAAACACCAGAACACACACAAGAACCCCGCCACGACACCGGGGAAGACGACCGCAGCCACCAGGACGACCAACCCAAAACACCAGAACACACACAAGAACCCGGCCAGGACACCGGGGATGCGGGCGTAATGCTCACGGTTCCGAAGAGGAAACTTCCAGATCCGGGAAACCCTCAGGATTCCAGAGGACAGACCACCCTGGTTGTGCCCGTCGATCCGGACTCGGTCGTCCCCGACAGCCCCTATGCTCACCTGTGGGACGACTCGGCAGAGGTGGCGGATCCTGGGATGAGCGGCGGGGAGAACATCGAGGCGAAACCGGGTGAACCGAATGCACAGCCCAGCACCAGAACCACGGCCGGCGAATTGCGCGACGGATTGACCGTTGCGGCGAACGACGAGATCCCGATCGCCTCGTTCCCCAGTACTCGCGGCCCGCAGGTACTGGCATCCTTCTGCGCCGCCGGACACCCCAATCCCCCGCAGCGGGTCCAGTGCTACGAGTGCGATGCTCCTGTCAGCGGCCAACCCCAGTTAGTGGAACGGCCACAATTGGGCTGGCTTCGCATCACCGGAGGCGAGACGGTGCCGTTGCACGGCCCCGTGGTCGCGGGACGCAACCCCAGGAGCACGGCTTTCTCATCACCGGAGCCACCACGTTTGATAGCTCTGCCCCACCGTCACATTTCCAGCAACCACATCGCCTTCATCCTGGAAGGCTGGTCAGTGCTGGCTCGTGATCTGGGATCCAGCAACGGCTCCTACCTGCGACGCCACGGCAACCCGCCCGTCCGCCTACCGGAGAACGACACCCTCCTGGTACCCGGAGACGTAATAGACCTGGGACACGGGGTGTTCATCAACCTGGATCGGATTCCCTGACATGCCACCACGCAAACCCGCCCCGGAAATTCCCGGATTCACGTTGATCGACTGGCTGGGCGGCGGCGGTTTCGCCGACGTTTTCCGGTACCACGACCACAGCCTCGATCGCGAGGTGGCCATCAAGGTTCTGCATCGCGGCGGAAGCACCGACAAGGCGCGTCAGGCTTTCCGCACCGAGGCCAGCCTCATGGCCAAGCTCAGCAGCCACCCCAACATCGTCAGCGTCTTCCAAATGGGGGTGGCCGGCGACGGTCGTCCTTTCCTGGTGATGGAAATGTGCGCGACTCAACACCTGGGAGACACCAGTTCCCGCAGACCCTACAGCCCCGCGAAGGCGATGGAACTGGGAATCCAGATCGCAGGTGCGGTCGAGACCGCCCACCGGCTGGGAATTCTTCACCGCGACATCAAACCCTCCAACATCATGTTCACGGCCTTCGGCCGGCCCGCCCTGACCGACTTCGGCATCTCGATTTCCTTGGATCAGGGGGCGTCGGCCCAACTGGCCATGAGCCCCCTGTGGGCGCCGCCGGAGCAATTCGGAAGCTCGGCGGGAAGCATTGGCCCGTGGAGCGACGTCTACTCCTTGTCAGCGACGGTCTGGGCACTGATGGTGGGTCACAGCCCCATGTACCTCCCGGGCGAGTCGAACGACCGGCTGAACCTAGAAGCGCGGATCAGGACCATGCAGGTGCCCCGGACCTTGCGTCCCGATGTGCCCGAGGAACTGGAACGGGTGCTTGCTGTGGGCATGGCCAAGGATGCGCACGCACGCTTCCAGACCGCCATCGAATTCGCGCGAGCGTTGCAGAGTGTCCAAGGTGTGATCAACCAGCCCGTCACGTCCATTGACGTGTTCACCGAACCCGGACAGGAACACTACGACGAGGAGGAGCTGCTCGACGAGGGAACCCGGATCTCAGGGTTCCAGTTGATCGACCCCGACCAGGTTGACCAGACCAGCAGTGCCACCGGCCCCACCTCCGGTTCGACGACGCTGGAGGGACGGGACTCCACCGGTGGCGGGTACGGTTCAACACCTGTAATTCCAGCGGCCGTGCTGCAACACGGCCGCGGCGTCGCCGCTCCCGGTCTGCGAGATTTCACCTTCACGGGCGAACCTCCGGAGCAGCTGCCGACAGAGCCCGTCGATGTGCTGCGTTCCGCACCCCCGGCCCCCGAAACCCCCGTCAGTCGACGTCCCCCCTGGAAATTGATCGCATCCGTGGCTGTCGCCTTGGCCGTGGTCATCGGAGCGGTTTTGGTGTTCACGCTCAACCGGGGGCAGGGAGCCACCACCCCAGATGTCACCGCCAGCACGAGCCGCAGCGGCCGTCCGGCGGATCCCCTCGTCATAGTTCCCAAGGTCACGGACCTGACGGGACACATCGACGGCGACAAGGCGACGTTCACGTGGACCAACCCAGCTCCCGAACCGGGGGATCAGTTCCGCTACACGCTGTTAGATCCCCGCAATGGAACCGCCTACGAGGCAACCAGCGAAACCACCGTCACCGTATCGAAACTTCCGGGTGACACGTGCCTGGAGGTGGCGTTGACCCGCAAGAACGGTCGGAGTTCCGAACCGGCCAAAGTGTGCGCGGCATGAGTACTCTGCAGATCGACTTCGCCGGCGAGGTGTACCAGGTGGAGCCGGGGCAGGAGTTCGTCATCGGACGCACCGGCGATCTCGCCATCGAGGACAACCCATACCTGCACCGTCAGTTCCTGTCCATCCGCCACGACAGACAGATGTGGTGGGTGCACAACGTGGACAGCCGTATCCCGGCCCGCCTATCAGACATCAACTGCTTCACCACCAGCACCCTTCCACCCGGTGCAGGTCTGTCGCTGGTGTTCGAGTCGATGCTGCTGACCTTCAACGCCGGGCAGGTCGGTTACGAAATCGAGCTGTCACTGGCCTCCTCGGTGTTCCAGATGGTGGTGCTACCGGAGGAGGACCTGGGGGACACCACCATGGGGAAACCCGCTTCACCCATTCACAGCTGCTGGCGATCCTGGCCCTCGCGGAGCCCGTGCTGAGCCGAGCCGGAGTGGGAAGCTGGCAGATTCCGTCGGCCGGTGAGGCTGCGGCACGCCTGGGATGGGCCCAGACCCGCTTCAACCGGAAACTCGACAACGTGTGCGACAAGCTCGACAAGGCCGGGGTGAAGGGGCTGCACGGCGGGGTGGGGTCCTTGGTCAGCAGTCGTCGCGCCAACCTCGTGGACTGGGCGGTGTCATCCCGCCTCGTGACCACCGAGCACCTGCCCGTACTGGACATCGAGGCAGCACAAAACCGCACGATGATGGAGGACTGATGCAGCTCCGGGTCACTCTCAGCAGAGGAGATTCCTTCCACAACGTGCTCATCACCGCCGACGCCACCGCCACCGATGTGGCCACCGCCATTCTCAGTGAAGGATTGTCCGAGCCGCTCGAAACCTCGGGGCCACGCCCGACCCTGCAGGTCCAGGACCCCCTTGGGCACGTCGCGGTGCTGTCTCCCGATGCCGCGGTGGCAGAGTCCGGGGTGCATTCCGGAAGCATGATCCGGGTGGTTCCTGAGCCCGAGAACCATGCGGGCAGTGAAACGGTCGGCGCCGTGCTGCGGGTGTTGGACGGCCCGGACACGGGGCTCGAGGTGCCGCTGCGAATAGGGGCCTCGAGGATTGGGCGTTCCCACAGCGCCGACGTCCGGCTGAGCGACCCGAAGGTGTCGAAACTCCACGCCCGGGTTCTTGTGGGCACCACCATCGACATCATCGACGACAACTCCGCCAACGGAGTGCTGGTCGGAAACCAGCGGATCAACCGGGCCACGCTGGGAGCCGGTGACATCGCGGTGCTCGGCAAAACCCAGCTGCGCATCGACGCCATGGCAGGTGCGCGCGGCGGTGCCAGCGTCGAGGTGGCCTACATGCGTCCCCCTCGGGTGCTGTCCCGGCCCGTGTCCATGGAACTGGAACTACCGGACGTTCCCGAACCCCCGACCCGCGCACGATTCCCGTTGCTGGCGCTCATCGGCATGGTGCGTTCCGAACGGGTGTTCGCGTCCGTCTCGACCGAGGCCGTCGACCTGGAGACGGCCCATGCCCTAGCCAGGACCATGTCGCCGCTAGTGGACGCCTCCTCGCCGGTCGAGGACGAATCCGACCTGCCACGCATGGTGTCCGTGGTCGGTCTGTTGGGGTCGTCGGTGGACGACCCCGAGCAGGTGCTGTCGCGGTGGCAGGACAACGGGTCCTACGTGAACCGGTCGGCCCCTGCCGTGCCCCGGGAACGCGCCGGGGATCTGCGTGCCATCGTCGGGCACGCCGGTCTGGAACCGTTCACCATCGACCTACGCTCCCAGGGGCCGCACGCCCTGGTGGGTGGCACCACGGGAGCCGGCAAGTCCGAGTTTCTCCAGGCCTGGGTGCTCGGTATGGCCCACGCCCACAGCCCGGATCGGGTGACCTTCCTGTTCGTCGACTACAAGGGCGGTGCGGCCTTCGCCAAGTGCGTGGAGCTTCCGCACTGCGTCGGGATCGTGACCGACCTGTCGTCCTACCTGGTACGGCGCGCACTGCGGAGCCTGCGGGCGGAGATCCGCTACCGCGAGCACCTGTTCAACGCCAAGGGCGTCAAGGATCTCATCGAGTTCGAGAAACGCGGCGACCCGGAGTGCCCGCCGAGCCTGATCATCATCGTCGACGAGTTCGCGGCCCTAGTCGGTGAGGTACCGGAGTTCATCGACGGCGTGGTGGATGTGGCACAGCGTGGTCGTTCGCTCGGACTGCACCTGGTACTGGCGACGCAGCGCCCAGCCGGTGTGATCAAGGACAATCTGCGGGCGAACACGAACCTCCGCGTGGCGCTGCGCATGAACGACGAGCACGACTCCACCGACGTGTTGGGCAGCCCCGTCGCAGCCTCCATCGACCCGGCGAACCCGGGCAGGGGGGTCGCGAAGATGGGGCCGGGACGACTGATCCCGTTCCAGTCGGCGTTCCCGGGTGCCCGCACCCCCGCGGAGCCCCCCGCTCCTCCCATCGACGTCGACGAGCTGGACTTCGGAATGGTGACGCGGTGGAAGATTCCCCGCGCCTCCGCCTCCGGCGACCAGGTGGAGAAGGACATCGAGCGGGTGGTGCGCACGGTGTCACAGGCCTCGATGCTGGGACGAATCCCGACTCCCCGTCGACCCTGGCTGGACACTCTCAGCGAGTCCTACGACCTTCTGACATTGAAACAGCAGCGCGATTCCACCCTCATGCTGGGTGTCGTGGACGACCCGGACAACCAGAGCCAGTACCCGGACGCTTTCCATCCGGACGAGACCGGGAACATCGTCTATTACGGGGCCGGCGGGTCGGGCAAGACCACGGCGCTGCGGTCGCTGGCGATCGCGGCCTCCATCACGCCGCGGTCCGGCCCTGTTCACATCTACGGCCTGGATTTCGCGGGTGGCGGTCTCAACATGCTCGAGCCGCTGCCGAACGTGGGTGCCATCATCTCGGGCGACGACGACGAACGGGTGTCGCGGCTGATGGAGATGTTGACCAAGAAACTGGACGAACGAGCAGCGGCTTTCAACGCAGTGGCAGCCGACGTCCTCAGCAAGTACCGGCAGCAGCCGGGCAAACAGGATGAACCTCGTATCCTGATCCTGCTCGACGGTTTCCAGAGTTTCCGCACCGAGTACGACTCGGGGTTGCAGCGGGCGAAGACCTACTCCCAGTTCCACAGGTTGCTGGCGGAGGGCCGTGCCGTCGGGATCCACGTGGCGGTCACCGCAGATCGTGGGGCCGCGATTCCTTCGGCCATGCAGGGTTCCTTCCAAGAACGGATCGTGTTGCGGATGAGTGACACGGATCAGTACCTGACCCTCAACGTCCCGAAGGACGTGCTGAACAACGCCAGTCCTCCGGGACGTTGCATGAACAGCCGCAACGGCAACGAGATGCAGCTGGCGGTGCTTGGCAGCGACCCGTCGCCGCCGGCCCAGGCCCGGGAGATCGAGCTGCTGGCCCAGAGCATCGCACAGTTCCAGCGCACCCGTCCCGAGCCGGTGAGGCGGTTGCCCGCACAGGTATCGGCCGACGAGCTCCCAGTCACGGTGGGTGGCCTCCCGACGCTGGGTCTGGAGGATCAGAGTCTCGGACCGATCGGTTTCGAACCGCAGGGGGTGTACCTGCTGGCCGGGCCGCCGAAGTCCGGGGTGTCGTCGCTAGTACGGTGGCTTGCACAGTCGATGGCGAACGCCCACCCGCAGGTGCCGAGGATTCTGCTCACGGCCCGGCCCTCGCCGCTCGCCAAACTGCCCCTGTGGACGGCGGCGATCACGGGACCCGACCGGGTGCAGGACTACATCAACAACCAGTTGAAGCCCTACCTCACCACCGAGGCCGAGCCGGGACAGCCGCGGGTCGCAGTGTTCGTGGAGCAGTTCTCGGAGCTGGCCGGTTCGCTCGCGGACGCGACGTTGGCGGAGGCGTTGAAACTGGCACGCCGCAACGGGCACCTGATGGCGGGGGCCGGGGAGACGGCCTCGTTCTCGGGTTTCAACTCCAGCATCCCGGAGCTCAAGGGAGCCCGCCAAGGTATGTTGCTGCAACCCGAAACCACGGACGGCGACATCTTGAAGGCCACCCTGCCCCGATCCCGAGCCGCTGATTTCCCGCCGGGCCGCGGTTTCTGGGTGAGCGCCGGCAACGTCGTCAAAGTCCAGGAGGCTTATTCACAGAACGGCCAGCCACCACCAGAGACGCATCCTGAATAAATAGATTGGACGGTTCGTTTCAGATAGAATAGGTGTTGAATAAAACATTAACGAAACGAGCCGCTGAAT
>ERZ773075.821-NODE-821-length-20264-cov-51.4519_pt1 | contig 20264 bp, 16 predicted proteins | sample MGYA00580614_ERZ773075 | MGnify/ENA primary metagenome ERZ773075 (study PRJEB29015, sample SAMEA2738021) | human oral metagenome | biome: human oral; feature: human-associated habitat; material: dental | place: China | collected 2043 ... | reverse complement strand
TCCTGGGCGAGGGGGCGCCGGCCGGCTGCCACCCCGACGTCGCCTCCTTCCACGGTCAGGGCGGTGCCGGCGGCGTCAACAACGGCCCAGTGAGCCTGCCGCTGCCGACCGTGCGCCGCGAGCCGGTGCCGGCTGCCGGCCCGGGCATGCCGGAGGTCGGCGTGCCCCAGCCGGTGGGGCAACCCCGGGCGGCCGACTCCCCGACACGGGCCACGTCGACCGGTCCCGCGGTCGCGGCCCCCAGGGACCTCTGAGATGGTCTCCTTCGTCCGCGCCCCCCAGGTCCTGGAGGCGCCCCCCGAGGTGCTCCTGACCCCCTCTCAGCGAGCCACCGTGCACATGGCGGCCTCGCTACTGCTGGGCTACCCGGCCGAGGGCGCCCTGGAGACGCGTCTGAACGCCGTCGAGGCCGAGCTGGCCACGCTGCCGGCGGAGGTGGCCGTCCTCCTGGAGGAGTTCATCGCTCAGGCCCGGCGCCGCGGCGAGCGCGCCATGGCCGAGCACTACGTGGAGGTCTTCGACCGGCGTCGGCGCTGCTGCCTGTACCTGACGTACTACACGGTGGGCGACACCCGGCACCGGGGCGCCGCGCTGCTGGCCTTCAAGCAGGCGCTGGCGGCGGCCGGCTACGAGATGGCCGCCGACGAGCTGCCCGACTACCTGCCGGTGGTCCTCGAGCTGTCCGCGCGCAGCGGCGACGAGGTGGCAGGCGCGCTCCTGTCCTCCCACCGCGAGGGCATCGAGGTGCTCCGTAGTGCCCTGGCCGACGCCGCCTCCCCCTATGCCGGGCTGGTGGAGGCCGTCTCGATGACCCTGCCGCGCATCGACGAGGCCACCGCCGAGCGCGTGCGCGCCCTCGTGGCGGCCGGTCCGCCCACCGAGACCGTCGGTGTCACCGACACCCTGCCCTTCCCCACCGTTCCCGTGCGCAACCCGAGCCTGTCCGGTTCGCCCACTCTGCCGGATCCCGTACCGGTCGCCGGCCCTTCCCCCTCACAAGCAGCCAGGAGAGCATGACATGAGCCCGATTCAGCAGAACCTCCTGTGGGTGGCCCTGCCCTACGCCAGCCTGGTGCTGCTGGTGGCAGGCATGATCTGGCGGTGGCGCACCGACCAGTTCGGGTGGACCTCCCGCTCCTCGCAGTGGAACGAGTCCCGCATCCTGCGCCTGGCCTCCCCCCTGTTCCACCTGGGCTTCCTCATGGTGATGGGCGGTCACGTCGTCGGGCTCCTGGTGCCCAAGGACGTCACCGAGATGCTGGGCGTCTCCCAGCACATGTACCACCTGGGCGCCACCTACATGGGCACCTTCGCGGCCATCATGACGATTCTGGGCCTGGCCGGGCTCATCTACCGGCGCGTCGTCATCAAGAGCGTGCGCCTGGCCACCACCCGCAACGACCTGGTCATGTACTGCTTCCTCATCGTCCCGGTCCTGCTGGGGTCGGCCGCCACGGTCCTCAACCAGCTCGCCGACGCCCACGGCTACGACTACCGCGAGACCATCAGCCCCTGGCTGCGCTCGGTTCTGGTCCTCCAGCCGCGCCCCGAGCTCATGGCCGACGTGCCGGTCTCCTTCAAGCTCCACGTCATCGCGGGCTTCCTGCTCCTGGCGATCTGGCCCTTCACCCGCCTGGTCCACGCGGTCTCCGCGCCCGTGGGCTACGTGAACCGCCCCTACGTGGTCTACCGTTCACGTGAAGGGGCCACCTCCACCGCCCGGACCTCGCGTGGCTGGACCCCGGTACGGACCCAGGGCACCGGCAACCAGGGGGTCAACGACGTCACTCCGTCCCAGGGGGCGTGAACTCTGGCCTATGGGCTCGTGCGATATGAGACCACAGGCCACTATTGCTCACAGTCTCTGGACGTGGCCGCCCGGAGGACATACGTATGGAGTCCTGCTGGTGCGGCGGCGTGCCGGCTGTCGATATCATCCCAGCAGTATGGTCCGCTGAGTGCGGACCATACTGCGTCATAGCCCGTCACCCCGATGGGCCGGGCGGGACGACGATGCGTGGTGGAACACGAGAACCGCCTACCAGTACAATAATTGGGACAGGGTATCAACATGACGACGATGCGTGGTGGAACACGAGAACCGCCTACCAGTACAATAATTGGGATAGGGTATCAACATGACGGTTCGACCTGCAGATACGTCACCTACTACAAGCACGTCTGAACACCGAATTCGCGTCATCGTGGTCGATGACGACACCCTAGTCCTCAAGGTCCTACGCTCTTACCTTGACGTCTCCCCCAAAGTGGAACTGCTCAACACCTTCACCTCTGCGGCAGACGCACTGGCATTCCTTGGTCGCGTGCCGGCAGACGTGGTTCTCACAGACGCGCGCATGCCCGGCATGGACGGCATCGAGTTGTTATCGAGGTTGAAGGAGACGATGCCAGACATTGCGGTTGTCATCCTCACTTCACTCGATGACGACTCAATAATGATGGACGCCCTGAATCTAAAAGCTAGTGGTTTTTTGTTGAAGATTTCAACACCGAGTACCATGGTTGACGCTATCACCGCTGCTTACAATGGTGGAATATTCCTTACCCCCGAGACCACGTCGAGGTTGGTCCGCCATCACCTGAAACCGATCCCACCCAAGACCCCTTCGAACGTGACGGAGACCGAGCAGGCAGTCCTCGACTGCATATGCGGTGGCATGTCGAACCGCGAGATCGCCGAGCACCTGATCGTATCCGAGTCAACGGTCAAGGTGCATGTGTCGCACCTGATGAAGAAGTTCAGTGTGACCTCACGGCTCAAGTTGGCCGTCGCCGCCATCCGGACCGGCTCATCGTCCTGATCACGTTCCGTTAGCTCTTCCTGTCATGGTGAGCGAGTCGAAGTCTCCCAGACCCGTACCATGTGTTTCCCGCCTGACTCCTCCCGCATGACGGGGCTTGACTGTCCGGCTCGGGACAACTGATTGGTACAGCCTCGCTCATGAGGCGGCTGCGAATTTCGTCTGTGGGCGTACCCTGGGACAGGAGTATCGCCGCGGCGGCGGCTACTTGGGGAGCGGCATAGGAGGTGCCTGCACCGTACCGGTAGTAGCGGCAGGCCTCCGAACCCTTGCTGCAGTCGGCCACGATCTCCGGCATGTCCGTGCCCCCTCTGTCGTTGAGCAGGCCGGCATTGCGCAGGAGTGCTTCGGGCACAGGGGCCAGGATCGCTCCTTCCCGGCCATGTACGCTACCAGCGCTGTCGTACCAGATCGGATCGCCGCCTGGGGCAGCGATGTCAACGTCGGCACCAGTGTTGGAGTACACGGCTCGTTCCCCAGTGGCGTTAATGGCACCGACAGTGATAACTGCGTCGGACTGGGCGGGGAGGGTGACGCACTGGTCATTCACTGTGCGTGCGCCTCGCCCGGCCCATGCTGCGCTGAACCGGTCTGTCGTTCCGAGGTCCAGATCGAACGACTCGTTACCTGCTGCGGCGATAAGGATGACGCCCTTGTCTGCGGCATAGTCCAGCGCGTCCTCGACCTGGGCACGTTCAACGGCCTGCTGGGCACGTTCCCGGGGCGTGTCGCCGGGGGCGTTGTCGCAGTACCGGAACCAAGGGTCGACTGTGAACGCCATGACCACCACGTCCAGGTCGGCGTCTGCGCCGTACCGGATGGCTTGGGCGACGGCGCTGGCGGAGAAAGTGCCGGTCGGACCGCCGGCCCTGAGGCTGACGAGGTCGACACCGGGCGCAGCGCCGCCGATGCCGTATCCGTCCTGTGCTGAGGCGATGACCCCCGCGACACCGGTTCCATGCCCCAGCGGGTCAATGCCTGGGTCCTGGCAGTCGGATCCTGCATCACACACATCAGGTGATAGGAAGGAATGGCTGTTCTCAGCGTTGTATGCGCCGGTAAGCTCTGGGTGACTGGAGTCGATTCCTGTATCGATGACTCCTACGGACACACCTTCACCGTCTGTGGAGCGGATCTCGCGCTCGTTCCAGCCCAGATACCACTGGTGGGACGATAGTGGCTCGTCAGCGTAGCGGCTCGCTAATTGTGACTGGGCGGGTGCGGCGGGCGCAATCGCGAGCAAGACCGCCGCAGTGAGCACAACGGCAAGAAGGATGCGGACGGGAGCACACCTGTTGGCTCTCCTCGGAGCCGTTCGCCGGAGGCTGTGTCTGATTACCATCGGGCGACCTCCTCGTAGAGCTGACGCACGGGCGCTGTCGTCAGAGCGACCTGACCGTTGTGCTCGATCCATGACAGGAACCGGGCCTCATTGCTGTGGGGAGCACGCTCGCGACCAATGACCAGATCAATGACGTGCCCCTGCCTCCGGGCGGCGAGGACCACAACTGCGTCGCGCTGCACGTCCCCTTTGAGAACATTCGTTTCTTTGTCCAGGCGGGCACGAAGGTCCAACAGGACTGCCTCGACCTCCTCCAAAGACTGACTGGAGGGGGCATCTGTACGCGGGGTCCAGTCCTGCATTCCTGTGTCCTCACTGGAGGAGGTCACGGTCCGGATAGCGGCCCGAAGCTCAGAGCGCATGGCGTGGTTCATGGAGATTCTCACCTTATCGTTGATTCCTGGATCTTGGGAGCGGTTCGTTCACGGGCATCTCCCGTGCCGCATCGCTGCGACATCCACTCTTGCTCGAGCAGGCGGAGCTGGAGAACTGCCTGCCGGCTCGAGAACTCGTGGCCTTCTCCGGGGACAACGGCGAGGGTGACGTCGGCGCCCCATGCGGCAAGATTGTCATAGAGGACCTGGGACTGGCGCGGGGTCGTCGCAGAGTTCTCGTCGCGGTCACCACAGGTGAGCAGGAAAGGAATACCCTGGTGGGCGCGAGCGTGCAGGACCACTGTCATAAGACAGTACAGGTCTGGGTCCGTGGCGACGGTGCGCCTATCGTGCTCGAACCCGACAGGAGTGGCATAGCGGTCGTAGGCACCGCTTCGCAGGATCACTCCGGCAGGATCTGCAACCTGGTGGAGCACGGCTACTGCCGCAAGCGCAGCGCCGAAGCTATGGCCACCGAGGAACGGCACGCCGGGGGCCGCTGTTATCGTGGCGATAGCTTCTCGGGCACTCCGCCAAGAGTCCCGCAGCACCGCGAGGATACTGTCGGTGTCGCAATGGGCGAGCGCCTCGTAGTCGATGCCGACCCGGACGACGGGGCGAGAGGAGGCATGAGTCCACTGGACGCTACCCACCGGCATGGCCCCGAGGTCGACGCGTGTGCGGTGCGAGGGCATGCTCGGCACGGTCCACGAGGAGTCGAACCAGATCAGGGGCGCGGCGTCTCGCGTCGAGTCCCCCACGATGATCTCGATATGATGGGCCTCCTTGGAACGGTTGATGACAGAGACAGCGATACCGGCAACAGGGTCGGCCGCCAAGGGGGCCCACAGTGCCTTGCCGGGCGATCGGGCACCCCCGTTGTCGTGCGCTGCTGGAGGCTCTGCGGGAACGCTATCGGATGACTCGATGCAGGCTTCACTGGCAGTGGCCCCTGTGGTGAGGTACTTATAGCCGCGGCTGAGACCGGTCATGACCCGAACACGCTCCGGGGTCTCGCCAGGACGCAGTCCCTCGACGGCGCTAGAGTCAGACCATGAGCCTCCTGGCCAGCGGACAGTATCCGGGTGCCGGATCTCGACCCAGGCTCCGTTGAGCCCGGGCACGCACGTGTAGTGGCTGACCGGCTCATCGAGGGTCGCGATGATGGCCCCGTCCTCCACGGCATAGGAGGTGGTGCGGTCCTCCAGACGCTCGGTGTAGATCACTGCCCGGCCGCGGCCGGTGTCCTTGTGAGCAACCGATCCGCGTGGCAGGTCACCGACCAGCGAGGCTTCAGGGGCCTGCCCTTCTGGCGCGGCGAGTATAACGTAGTGGTTGATGTGGTCCTCACGTAGGTACGCAGCCAGGTCCTGAATCGTGGACGCGATGCTGAGAATCAGTGCGTCCTGTACCTCCAGCCCTGCCACTGCGCCCACCGGCAGGCCGGGAAGCGGGACGTCGTCCATCATGACGGTGCATACCGCGGCGCGGTACAGGTCCTGGGCCACAGCGTCGGGCCAGGGACCATCCTGGGTGCTGCGCCGCACCAGCGCATCGGGGGCGCGGTGCTCCCGACGGAGCCAAATCGTGTGCCGCCCAAGTGACCACAGGCGGGTTCGCCCGGAGGCGCGGGAGCGCAGGCCGAGCAGCGAGCGGGTGGAGACTCCCCAGTCCACAGGACGCGCCTCTGTATGCTCGCGCGCACTGACGCATACCAAGCCGTTGGCGGTACGGTGGCAGTAGACCCAGCCGCATTCTCCGTATGGCTGGGGCAGACCGACCGCAGTCTCGGTGAGCAGCAGGTCCTGTCCGTCTGTGTCAACGATGCCCAGGTAGCCCTCGGGCACAAGGCTCGGGATGAGGTCCCCGCTCAGGCGGTCATAGGCGACGCCGCGGTGGCGCAACGGGTCCGTATGAGGACACCAAGTTGCGGGGTGGACAGGCTGCTCAAGGCGTACCCGCGTACCTGTTCTGGGGTCGGTGAACGCATGGACCTCCACCCGGTTCAGCCCCGTGCCGATGGGCTCAGGAAGCTCCTCTCCCAGAGCGGTCACGGCCGTGCTCCGGCCATGACCGCCGCTGGAGCGGTGGTCATGGGGGCGAGTCTGCCAGCATCCATGTAGTACCTGCGATCCGTCATCGGGGCCAGGCGGGCGTCGTGGGTGGTCACCACGATGCAGTGGTCTTGTCGCAGGTCAAGCAGAGTGGTGATGAAATGGCCAGCAGCCTCGTCGTCGAGAGCCGCGGTGGGCTCGTCGAGCAGGAGCACGTACGGGTCCAGGGCGAGCATCCGGGCGATGGCCAGGCGGGCGCGCTCTCCGCCGCTGATCCGCATGCCGTGCTCTCCGAGCATGATGCCCATGCCAGACCTCTCCCCCAGGCGGTCCAGGTCCAGACCCACCTGCTTGCACAGGTGGCGGATACGCTCCTCGGTGATGCCGGGTTGCACCGCCTGGAAGTTCTCCAGAAGGGAGCCGCTGCGGAAGAAAGGCTCCTGCGGGCACAACTGCACCATGCGGCTCCAGCCCTGCGAACCCGTGTCAGCAGCAGCCAACGAGCCGATGGTGACGGTGCCGCGTGTGGGCCGATTGGCCCCGGCGATCAGACTCAGCAGCGTGGTCTTCCCGCTTCCCGACGGACCGACGACGGCGATGATCTCCCCGGGGCGTGCTGTTAGGTCCACGGCATCGAGGAGCACCGCAGAGCCTGCCTCGGTAGAAACCGAGTAGTCGACCTCCCTGACGACCAGCGCCTCCGTTCCGACAAGTGCGGTCGAGGCACCGATTCGCGGCAGGTCGTACCAATATTCCTCGGTCTCGAGGAAATCGTTGACGCGCGTCAGCGCAGCCCAGGAGGTGGCCAGGCCCATGCGGATCCCGGAGGCGCTCTGGAGCGGGGCGTACAGTTGGGGGACGAGGACGGCAAGGGCTGCGAGCTCGCCGGCAGTCATCTCGCCACGGATGACGGAGCGTCCACCGATGACCAGGACGACGACAGTCGCGATCGCACCCATGAGATCCAGGGCCGTAGAAAACAAGCCGTCCACCGTGACCATGCGGGTATAGGCCATGCGGACGCCCGCTGCTGTCCGCTCAGCGGCACGGTGGTCCTCTTCAACGCTCGCCGTGGTGCGGGCGAAGAGGTGGCCGGAGACCCCCATGCGGTCAGCTATCGTCTGGCTGAAAGCGGACATCGCTTCCAGCATCTGGTCGGTCGCGGCTCCCAGGGTACGCGAGACCTTCTCAGTAGGCGCTATGAGCAGCACCGACAGCACCAGGACAGTCAGGGTGATGCTCCAGGAGCGTGTCCACATGACGCCCAGGAGCACGCCCACACGAGTCACCAGACTGGTCAACTGCGGGAGCATGGTGGTCACGAAGGACTGTGCCTGAGCGGTGTCATTGGTGACCCGCGAGAGTGTGTCCCCATTGGGCGCCGCCGCGACCGTCACTGACTCCAGACGGGTGAGTTTGTCGAGCATGAGTACCCGCAGGCACTCCTGGAAACGCTGTCCTGTCACAACAGACATGCGCTGCGCCCCGAAGTCAACGCCAGCACTCACCAATGCGGCGACAGCGGCGATCAGGCCCGGAATAACCACCATCGTGACGGACGCCCCCGGTCCGGCTGCGTCGATAATGTGCTGCAGCATGAGCGGGGAGATCACGGCAAGTCCCGCCCGAGCAGCCAGCAGTAGGGAGATGACGACGACAGCGGGTAGCACAGCGCGCGTTGCTCGGCCGCAGGCCGAGGACCAGAACCGCCGCACAACACTCACGCCTGCGTGACGAGGTGGCGCTGCCGCCATGACTGAAGCACCTCCCTACACTTCTGCAGCCCAGTGCCGACATGAACCTCGGCAGGGACCGCGCCGGAGACCGACACGACCGAGGGATACGAGGAGATGTCAACACCCGCGTCACGCAGCGAGGCGGCCGCTTCGGAGTCACGGTCAACCCAGCGGATCCTGCCGTCAACCTCGACGTCGTTGACCTCATGCTTCTCCATGATCTTCAGCGCAGAGCATGCGGTGCATGTGGACGACAGGACCACCAGCAGATAGTCGTCCTCGACGCTCCTTGTCTCGCTCCCGCGCCTGTTCCACAGGGTTACAGCCAGGACCATGACAAGTGCTGTACCCAGTGCTGCAGCGCATCGCAGGAGTACAGGAACGACGGAGTCCTGGCCAACGAGGGATGCGGCCGCCAGGACCACGGCGGTCAATGCACATCCCCAGATGTGGAAGGGCCCCACCTTCATCCCGGACACGCCGAAGCACCCGCACTCCTGACCGTGCAGGGTGATCGCCCCGATGACGAAGGCCGCGTAGACAAGTGCGAGGATCAGGCAGGCCAGTCGGGCACTGGGCACCACAAGCGCCGTCACGCCAGTGAGAATCTCGACCGCGATGACCAGCCCGCTAGACAAGTGGAAGCGTAGAAAGTTGGCCCCCTGAGGCCAGGCCAGCCGCACACGCGAAACAGCCCACAGTTTGACACCGGCGGTCCCCAGCAGGATCCCCGCCGCACACCCGATGAGCACTGCGACCAACAGACTATTCACGATATGCCTCCTGCTCTCCCTGCTGCCCCGCCGTCGGGGCACCTACGCGATTTGCTGTTCTGTCGTCCTGCACTAGTACTCCAGAACTGACAGCCGCCTCGAAGAACTCCGCGCCCTCTGATGTGGCCTCGCCGTCAAGTATCCGCTCGAGAAGCGTGCCGGCCTCCTCTTCAAGCTCGTAAATGGACAAGTGGTGCAGGTCTGCAATGACCCAGCCGCCGTGCTCCAGATGCGTCAGGCTCATTCCTTCAATAAACCGCCAGCGTCCAGCCATGACGCCACCCACCTCTCTGTTGTCACGGTGTTCTTGACATCCAGTGCGTACTGCTGGCGTAGGAAAGGGTCCCGGCCAATCCGCGTCAGGCCGTCAACATCGATGAGCCCACGTGTTGCCAGTGCACCGTCGGCGAGCTCCTCGCGCCACGCGCCCCATGCGTCCTCAGCCTCGCGCACCGCCCGCAAGCGTGCAGCGGCATGGTCATCAACCGGGTCCCGACCGTAGCGGCGGCATACCGCAACATGATCGGTGCGCACACCTGGGCGGATCTCAGTGGCTCGCTCCTCATAGGGCACGGCGGCAAAGGCCGCAAGCACCTGGGGGTCATGAGCAGGGCGGTAGACAGCGTCCAGGGGTACTGCCGGATCATCCGCCGCTGTCCACAACAACTGGCACACACGCGGCGGAAGCCCAACCAGAGCTTCCTGCCAGGAGGTCAGAGAGACGATCCGGGCAACGTCGATCATCTTGATCGCTTCAACGCTGAGCCACTGAGGAGCCACCTCGATGCTAGGAGTAGTATCCCCAGACTCAGGTTTCTGATCCGTTTGTAACTGCCGACGATCACGCCCCATCAAACGATCGAGGAAGCCGCGCTTCTTTTGCTGCATCTCCCGCTCCCCCTGGACTGCACCGACGACCTCACGCATTCCGCGCATGTCAACTTCAGCGGGTCCCTTCACCATCGAAGGGGCCACAGAGGCATCATCGTCCGACGCCAACTCACTGAGATAACGGACGACCAGTTCATCCACTGCATCGGCCGATACAAGAGCATCCGACGCACCATGACCGCGGAGAGCTTCCGCCAGAACCGTCTCCGCACTATCCAAAGAGTAGGGCTCGAGATCGTACTGAGAATGCTCATATACAGTGATTGCGTTGCCATCCCGGCGAGTTCCTGGGGTACGGGACAGCACACCCTCAAAGAGGGACCGACCGAAGGGTGGTCGAACAGTTGCGATACGAGCGAGAACAAACATGATGCTGGCCGAAACGTGGGCGCTCGCCAGGTCCGCTCTGCTTACGGACACCCACGAGTCCTCGCCAAAATATAAAAGATCTGCGCAACCCATCCAGGGTGATGAGGCAGCAGAAAAAGGAATGTTCATCAGTGCATACCTTGGATCGTCAGAGCCCAGCCGTCACCTACGCGCTGAACCACAATAATGAAACGAGACAGGAGCGAGACACCATCAATTGGGGGAAACCATTGCACCGGGGCTGCTCCCGCTGCTGTCGCAGCAGGAGCAGCCCTACGAGCGAGACAAGTTCAGCCCCCGTAGCAGGTGCAGACAACGCCCCAGCTACAGTAGCCACCCCGGTAGCCCTTGAGTGAGCACCATGCGTCACACTCGAAGTCGGAACCGAATGGACGGCATCCATGACCCTCGGCTCCCTCAAGAGGAGCGTGGGTCTCAGAGTGCAGAACTGACGCAAAAGTCACGTCGGCGAGACTCCTAGATCGACGAACAAACCGGTTCATGGTGTATTCCTTCCTCGATGTCCCGCACAGAATGTGCAGGATGATCAGCGGACGGGTAAACCCATCCGCCCTTCCCCGAATGTCTCGGAGAAAGTCTGCGCGCATTTTACAGGGTCACTCAAAAGCAAGTGCGGTGACCGGAGAGATAGATGCAGCATTACACGCCGGACGTAATGCAGTGAGAACTCCAATCGCGGCGGTAGCGAACAAAATTCCGAGAATTGATATCCAGGGTACAGTGGGCGCGAGACTGGATAGGCCGTCAGGTCCCAAGAGAGCAGCCAGTCCCGCAATTCCCAGTGGAATACCGACCAGACCCCCAATCACTCCACCTACAAGGGCGGTCAGCAGTGACTCAACGGCAATCAGGCGCCTCACTTCATGTCGTTGAATGCCGGTGGCTCGCAGAATCCCGATTTCACGGGTTCGCTCAAGAACGCTGATGTCAACGACGTTAACCAGACCGGACAGAGTAATTAGAACCGCCAATCCAAGTATGGCGACAGTAACCGCGGTTGCGCGCGCCACCAGGGTAGTGAAAGCGGTACGCGTGTCGGACGACGCACTCACCACGAGCCCGGTAGAGCGGACCGCAGCACGAACGGCATTGGCTGCTTGCGTACTGGAGCCATCTCCGGAAGTACGGATCCACATAATCGCATTATTATTGGAGGCCTGACCGCCGACCTTATCAGCGACATCAGGGGTGACAGCGCGCCCGACACCTTGCACGACGCGGGTGGTTAGCGCGACTGATCCTGAAGGCCCCGTAAGCGTGACCAAAGTTCCCTCGGGAAGGTTATCTGACCGGCCAACCAGGAGCGTGCTGTTATCAAGAGCCTCCAAGTCCTTCTGAGCACGAGTCACAGGAGCGACGGCGGCACGATCAAGCACCAAAACACTCATTTGCTCCTTCTTGGCGCCGGAGGCCACTTGAACGAACATCTCAGGAACAATGCTTGTCGCTTGCACGCCGTCGACGGCCTGAATCTTATGGGTCAGGGCGGCCGAGTCGACCTCGGAGGTGATCGGCTGAATGATGATGTCGACGGGACTGCGAGCAGCCAAAAGTGAACTGATGGAGTCATTTTGGCTAGCCAGGCCGGTTGCGGTCGTAGTAGCAATGCTCACTGTGATGAGAAGTCCGGCTGTCGTCGCGGCGGTGCGAGTCGGATTACGGGCAAGATTGCGCGCTGCGAGGTGTAGGACTGGAGTCCTCTGCTGAGCCGCAAGGAGGGTGACGAAACGTGCAGAGCCAACCACCAGCAGGGGAAGGGCGGTAAGAATCCCCAAAACAACAAGGACAGCTCCTATCGCGGTTGCGGCAATCTCTCCTATTGTTATGGAATACCAGACGAGTCCACACCCTGCGACTGCTAGAATAATACCGAGTATCGCCATGATGAAACGGCTTCTACCGAGGGTCTTGTCGTCTGCAGTACTGCCTGTAATGGCGATTAGCGGAGACGTGCGTGCCGCTTGATACGCAGGGCGCAGGGCCGACACAAGAGCCACTACCGTCGCCAGACCAACGGCTACCCCCAAAGAGGCTGGCGTGATCGTCAACTGCCGTACGCCCACACCGTCGATAACCCCGGAACTGATGAGCGCAACTGCGGCACCTACACCGAGCGCACCCCCCAGGATAGAGCCGGTCACGCCGATTATCAGCGCAACGCGTAGGACGGCAAGCCTGACCTGGCCTCGGCGCGCGCCCACACAGCGCAACAATCCTATCTGCCGGGTCTGGCGAGCCACGAGGGCGGTAAAAGTCGTGGCAATGACGATCCCGGCGACCACCGCACACACCGGCCCCATTATATTGAGGAGCGTCAGAGTCATGGAGAGCCCGGACCTACCGTTCACGGCACGCATGGCGACAATGTCTTCCGCAGTGTAAGTCTCAGCCTTGCCGTCAGTCCGGCTGACTGACTCTTTCAGCTCGCTGATGGAGATCCCGTCCTTGGCAGAGACGTACAGGACCGACGGAGCACTGCCAACACCCAGGGCCGAGCGCTCTTCGTCAGTCGTGAAGATGAAGACTCCCTGAAGGTTTTCACGAGTCATCGATGCTGTCGGCCTGACGATGCCGACTATCGCGGCAGTACCAGTGGCGTCAGCCCCAGTCCTCCGTTCACCTTTCAGGGACACCGCATCCCCGAGGCCGAGCCCCTCACTCTGAACGAAGGCCTCGGAGACAGCGATCTCGCCGACGCCCTCCGGCAGTCGACCGGCCACCAGTCCCTTGTCCGCGCCTGCAGTGTCCAAGACGAAGGCATGGGTGTCATGCGTCACTCCGGGTCGGTCAATCCAGGCGCTTCCCTCGATGTAGGGCCGCACTCTGGCTACCCCGGGGGCTACAGCGATCTTCTGGGCGGAGTCGGGGTCCAGCTCCTGACCCCGTTGAGGCAGGACAACGACATCAGCATCCCCGACAGAGGCACGAGCCGAGGCAGTCAGCTGGGTAGCAAAGGAGTCGGAGACGATGAAGGCGAAGGCAATGAGGGCCGCAGCCAGAGCGACAGCAACAAGAGCCGCCGCAGTACGACGAACATCAAGCAATGACGGCATGATCGAGCCTCCTGTCCTGCGACGGCGAGCGCGTTCAGCGCATCTGCCACCATTCCTCGTCTCTACCGGTTTTCATTCTTCCGATTCCGTTGAGAGCAGCGACTTGAGAAGGTCCGAAGTCACCAACATCCACCAACAACCGCATTCATGCCGACCGACAACATGGGCGGGTCAGTTGCAGAAATGAAATGCGAAATACACATTTCACGACAGCCTTCCTGTCGATTAAACTCCTCTTTACGGGTGTCAATCATAAAAGAGCATGCCAGATGAAGAAATACGACCAAAGGCGACTCATTGTCACCACATTCCACGAAAGTCTTAGGATCCACCCAGCCCTGACACCGCATCCTGCCATAGATCGCATCAACCGCCCCAAGGTCAATGGCGAGACTCCAGCACCGCAGTCTGAAGCGTCCCGGTTCCGAATCTCAGCAAGGAGAATCGGAGTATGCTCAAGAAGTTCAATTCCGAACTACATGACTGTGCGGTCCGGATGGTCTACGACGTCAGGCCATCGAGAGCGGTTTTCGCTCGCACTCGATCCGAATCCTGGGCGCTATAGGGTGTGGTTTCGGTTCATCACCGATGTCTTCACCCATTGGATCGTCGGCAGGGCCGTCTCGACCAGCCTGCACACCGACGCACTACCGCCGCTGGCTCTCGAAGCAGGCTCTCACGGCCACCGGAAGCTCTCGGGACCGGGGTCTGATCCATCACTTGGATCGCGGTTCCAGTACGTGCCTTTGCCCTACACAGACGCGATCGTGGTCGCGGAGGTGACGGCGTCGGTCGGCACCGTCGGGGAGTCCTACGACAACGCTCTCGCAGAAGCCGTCAACGGGCTCTACAAGACCGAACCGATCTTCTCCCGGCCCGCCTGGGAGACCGCCACCACGGTCGAGTTCGCCACGACGGGCTGGGTCCGCCGGAGGAACCCAGCCCGCCTGCATGAGGCCCTCTTGCTGCCGTACTCTCGCGGACGCCGAGGCCGCCCACATTCACCGCGACGTAGCGCCCGTTGCGTCCTATCCCACAGAACCAAACCCAGGACGCTTCAAATTGTCTGTACACCCTCTTTGGAACAGGGAAGGCTCATTCATTGATTGATCGGTGCGGCTACGGTCTGGTGCAGGTCGAGCGGTACAGGAATCGTCACTCTTCCCGCCTGCTGACAGCGCACTGACCGGCCTGCCGGGCTAGAGCGACGTCGTCCACAACACGCCCGTCGCGCAGGCGGATCACACGGTTGGTCACGCTGGCCGCGTTCTCGTCGTGCGTGACCATCACGACCGTCTGACCCATCACCTCGCACAACTGCGCCAGCGTCTCCAGCAGGGCGCCCGCGGATGCACTGTCCAGGGCCCCAGTGGGCTCGTCGGCGAAGATGACCTCAGGGCGACCGATAAGGGCGCGGGCCACCGCCACCCGCTGCTGCTGGCCACCAGAGAGCTCTGTAGGCCGGTGGCTCAGACGGTCCTCGATTCCCAGGGAGTCGACAACGGCGTCGTACCAGTTCTTTTCAATCTTGCGGTGCGCCAGGCGCATCGGCAGCAAGATGTTCTCCTCGGCGGTCAACTGGGGCAGCAGGTTGAAGGCCTGGAAGATGAAGCCGATCATATCTCGGCGCACGACCGTGAGCCGACGGTCGTTCATACCAGCCAGGTCCTGGCCGCCGATGAGCACGTTACCGGACGAAGGGGCATCCAGTCCCGCCAGACAGTGCAGAAGCGTGGATTTGCCAGAGCCCGAGGGTCCCATGACAGCTACGAACTGTCCCCTGGGCACGCTCAGGAAGACGTTGTGCAGAGCCATGACCGTCGCACCACCAGTTCCGTAGGTCTTGGTTAGCGCACGCGCCTCCACAACCGCCGGGGTACGTGGGAAGGCCCCGGACCAACCTGGGGAGGCGGCGAGAGCAGGAGTAGACATAGCAGAAGTCTCCGTATCGACGTCATTGGCTAGCGGACACAACCTTAAAACCCCAGAAAGGCACTGCGTATACGACAAAATTCCAGACTTATTGGGCGATCGAGCTATAAGTGTTACACTCGGTCGTGAGTTTCGCAACACTGTGAGGGTTATTCGCAGGCGCGCCGATCGCCCATATTCGCCCAGGTCGAAGGCAAATCGGCTGTGCTGTGAATAAGTTTCCGTGCCTAGTCATGCCACGAGCTCAACCTTCGGGAACTCAGGCCTGGAAAGGAGTGCCTGTAGCACCTATAGAATGGGTGGTGGAGTCAACGACGTCACTCCGTCCCAGGGGGCGTGAACCGGCCGCTCCCACCTTCGCAAAAGGACACGCATGAGTATCACCCGCCGTGCGGCCATCGCTGCCGTCAGCCTGCTCTCCGTCCTCTCCCTGGCCGCCTGCGGCGGCTCCGCCTCCAACAGCTCCACCGGCACCGCTTCGGGCACCGCCTCCTCAAGCGCCTCCGCCGGCGCCGAGAAGGTCACCGGCAAGGTCACCGTCCTGGCCGCCGCCTCCCTCCAGGGGGCCTTCGAGGAGATCGAGAAGACCGTGGAGAAGGACAACCCCGGCCTGAACGTCACCTTCGACTTCCAGGGCTCCCAGGACCTGGTGTCCTCCCTGGCGGGCGGCAACAGCGCCGACGTCCTGGCCACCGCCAACAACTCCACGATGAAGGACGCGGCGGACCAGAAGCTGGTCGGCGACCAGACCGAGTTCGCCACCAACGTCCTGACCCTCATCGTCCCCAAGGGCAACCCCAAGAAGATCACCGGGCTGGACTCATCGCTGGATGGCGCCAACCTGGTCATCTGCGCCCCCGAGGTGCCCTGCGGCGAGGCCACCCAGAAGCTCTCCAGCGCCCTGGGCGTCACCCTCAACCCTGCCTCCGAGGAGCAGAAGGTGACCGACGTGCGCGGCAAGGTCGAGTCCGGTGAGGCCGACGCCGGCATCGTCTACACCACCGACGCGGCGGCCGCCAAGGACAAGGCGGACAAGATCGACATCCCCGACGGCGGCGTCGTCAACCACTACCCGATCGCCCAGACCGCCAGCCCCGAGAACGCCGCGGGTGCCAAGGTCTTCATCGACGCCGTCACCGGCAAGGCGGGCCAGGAGGTCCTGGCCAAGTACGGTTTCGGGGCGCCCGGTAGCGCCACAGCCGGAGCCAGTGCGACTGCGAGGGGCGCCCCGTCCCGGGCCGCGACCGCCGGCGGGTCGGCCTCCCCGGAGGGGAACAAGCCCACAGCGGAGACGACCGCTCCATGACGGTGCAGATGCCTGAATCGGTCGATCCGGTCAACATGGTCCTGTGAGCCGGATGTCCTCCACTGCACAGTCCGCACAGCAGCCGACGCAACGGCCCGCCCGCGCCCTCCTGAGGTGCGGGCGGGCCGCTCGTTCGCCCCTGCCCGTCCTCATGACCGCGCTGGCCGTCTTGGGAGGTTGCGCGATCGTCCTGCCCCTGGTGGGTATGGGGACGCGCGTGTCCTGGGGGCAGCTCCCCCGGCTGCTGGCGACGCCGTCGGCGCAGGCTGCCCTGTGGTTGTCTATCCGCACCTGTCTGGTCTCCACAGCGATCTGCGTGGTTCTGGGGGTACCGCTGGCGCTGCTGCTGTCCCGAAGCTGGCCAGGTGTGCGGTTCGCGCGCGTTCTCGCGGTGCTGCCGATGACGATGCCGCCGGTGGTGGCCGGTATCGCGCTGCTGTCCACGCTGGGAAACCGCGGGATCCTGGGGGCGCAGCTGCGGCAGTGGGGGCTGCCCATCGCGTTCTCGACGACCGCGGTGGTCATCGCCCAGGTCTTCGTCTCCATGCCGTTCCTGGTGGTCACCCTGGAGGCGGCGCTGCGCAGCCGCGACGAGCAGGCCGAGACGACCGCCCGGACTCTCGGGGCCGGGCCCTGGCGCGTCCTGGCACAGATCACGCTGCCGCTGGCGGCGCCGGCCCTGGTCCGGGGCACCGCCCTGGCACTGGGCAGGAGCCTGGGAGAGTTCGGGGCAACTATCGCCTTCGCCGGCTCCAAGGAGGGGGTCACCCGCACCATGCCGTTGGCCATCTACCTGGAGCGGGAGAAGGACACGGCGACGTCGTTGGCCCTGGCGGCCGTGCTCATCGGACTGTCCTTCATCATCGTCGGGGCGACCACCGTGGACTGGTCCCGTCTTACCGGTGTGCTGCCGGGCGGCCCCCTGGGCCGAGTCGGTCAGAAGGTCTCCCCATCGTCCGAGTTCCCCTCGAATGACGAGTCCAACGGAGATGACTCCTCCTCCACGACTGCCGCTTCCGCCGCGCCGCTTCAGGGCACTGGGCGCGGCTGGGGGCTCCAGGTCTCCTTCGAGCTGGCGGCTCGCGGCGTGGCGATCGATCTGGAGGTGGAGGCCGGGCGCACGGTGGCGCTCGTGGGGCCCAACGGCTCAGGAAAGTCGACGGTCTGCTCCGTGGTGGCGGGCCTGCTGGACGCCGAGAACGGCCGCGTGGTGCTCGGCGAACGAGTCCTGGACGGCCCCGGGCGCTTCGTGCGGGCAGGGCGTCGCCAGGTGGCACTGCTCAGCCAGGACCCGGGGGTCTTCACCCACATGTCGGTGCTGGGCAATGTGGTCTTCGCGCTGCGCTGCCAGGGGGTGAGCCGCGGCGAGGCGACCCGTCGGGCTCGGGCCGAGCTGGCCGCCGTCGGCGCCGGGCACCTGGCCTCACGCTCAGGAAGCGCGCTATCGGGCGGTCAGGCGGCCCGTGTGGCCCTGGCTCGGGCACTGGCGACGGGCCCGCGCCTGCTGGTCCTGGACGAGCCGATGTCCGCCCTGGACGTGACCGCTCGTCAAGAGATGCGCCGCCTGGTGGCGCGCCGCTGCGCCGAGGAGGGGCTGACGCTGCTGCTGGTGACCCATGACGTCCTGGATCTGACGGCGCTGGCCGAGGAGGTCGTCGTCCTGGACCGGGGCCGGGTGGTGGAGCAGGGGCCGACGGCGAGGGTCCTGTCCGCACCGCGCTCGGACTTCATCGCCCATCTGACTGGGACGTCCGTTCTCACGGGCGTCATCGACGGTGAGACCGGGGCTCCGGGGCTGCGGCTGCCGTCGGGACGGGTCGTTCACGGCCGCCCGCAGGAGGATGCTGAAGGTGGCCGCGCCGGCGGACGGGAAGAGTGGGATGATCACGACGAGGACCTCCGCCCCGGCGCCCCTGGTGTCGCACTGGTTCCGCCCGACGCCGTCGCCCTCTACCGTGAGGCCCCGCACGGCAGCCCCCGCAACGTCCTGACCGGCCGAGTGATGGGGCTGGATCGCTCGGGCGCACTGGTGAGCGTGCGCTTGGAGTTGGAGGAGGGGCAGCACCTGTCGGCGGCGGTCACCGCAGGGGCGGTGGCCGAGCTCGGCATCACCGAGGGCCAGGAGATCCTCTGTGCCATCAAGGCGGTGCAGGTGCGTGTTGTCGCCCGTCGGAGCTGAGCGCCCGCCACGCGTTCGAGGAGGGAAGAGGAGGACGTCATGAATGCAGCGAACGGGAGCGACGGAGGCTCGATCATCACCGAGGAGCGTCTTCGGCCGCTGAGCCGCGATGAGCTGGAGCGTTACCACCGCAACGCCCTGGTGCCGCAGGTGGGGGTCGTGGGGCAGCAGCGCATCCGCGCGTCCCGGGTCCTGCTCATCGGCGCCGGTGGGCTCGGGGCGCCGGCGGCGCTGTACCTGGCGGCCGCCGGGGTGGGCACGATCGGCGTCATCGATGACGACGACGTCGATGTCTCCAACCTGCAGCGTCAGGTCATCCACACCGCTGCTGCCGTGGGACGTCCCAAGGTGGACTCGGCGGCCGAGGCGATTCGGGCGCTCAACCCCGACGTCGAGGTCGTCACCCACCGGACTCGGTTGACCGCTGAGAACGCCCTGGGGCTGCTGCGCGGTTGGGACGTCGTCGTCGACGGAACGGACAACTTCCCCACCCGGTATCTGGTCAATGACGCCGCCGTCCTGCTGGGGCTGCCGCTGGTGCACGGGGCGGTGCTGGGCTTTAACGGGCAGGTGGGGGTCTTCGACGCGCGCCGAGGCCCGTGCTACCGGTGCCTGCACCCCGCTCCGCCGCCCGCGGGCTTGGTGCCCTCCTGCGCGGAGGCCGGGGTGCTGGGGGTGCTGCCGGGGATCATCGGGACGATGCAGGCCGCCGAGGCGCTCAAGCTGGTGATCGGCGGCGCCGAGCCGCTGCTGGGGAGGCTGGCGATGCTCGACGCCTGGGGTGGAAGGCTGCGGGAGATCGCCGTGGCGAAGAGCCCGGGTTGCCCGGTGTGCGGGGAGAACCCGACTATCACCGCGCTGGTCACGGAGGCTGATGCCTGCGCACTCCCCCGGACTCCTGACGCCGATGCGCAGTCGCAGGCCCATGGCTCGGGGGGCGACTCCCGCCGGCAGAGCGGGTGTTCCGAAACCGGATCCGCTGCGTCCTGCCGGATTCAGGGAAGTGGTGAGGTCCTGGGGTCAGGGGCAGAAACGGACATCATCTCCGCCGCCGAGTTGAGAAGGCTCCTGGAGGGCGTCGAGCCGCCGGCGCTGCTGGACGTGCGCGAGGACGTCGAGGTGGCGCTTGAACCGATGGCTGGCGCCCGGCATATTCCGCTGCGCGAGGTAGTGGCACGGAGGGGTGAGCTCGACCCGAGCCTGCCGACGGTGGTCGTGTGCGCCGCTGGGGTGCGCTCAGTCCGGGCCATTGAGGCACTGAGGGCAACCGGTTACGCCGGTCGACTCCTCAGCCTCGACGGCGGCATGAGGGCCTGGGCGGCTGGAGCCTTGGCCTGATGGGAGCTGGTTGTGACAGCTTGGTTCGGCCCCGTTGTGACGGCCTGATCTGGCCCCGCGTGCGACTTGCCGGG
>ERZ773075.818-NODE-818-length-20373-cov-103.493_pt1 | contig 20373 bp, 17 predicted proteins | sample MGYA00580614_ERZ773075 | MGnify/ENA primary metagenome ERZ773075 (study PRJEB29015, sample SAMEA2738021) | human oral metagenome | biome: human oral; feature: human-associated habitat; material: dental | place: China | collected 2043 ... | reverse complement strand
TGGACGTCCTGGAGTCCAAGCTCTTCCGCCGCGGCGTCTCCCTCAAGGCCCTGGATCTGGGAGACAAGGAGCCGCGCCCCTCAGGCAAGATCTACCGCCTGGCCTGCCCCCTGCGCGAGGGGCTCACTCAGGAGGTGGCCAAGAGGATCACCAAGGCGATTCGGGACGAGGGTCCCAAGAGCGTCAAGGCCACGATCCAGGGCGACGAGGTGCGCGTGGCCTCCAAGTCCCGCGACGACCTCCAGTCGGTCATCGCCCTGCTGAAGAACCTAGACGTCGACGCCGCTCTCCAGTTCATCAACTATCGCTGAGTCGGGCCGATGCGTGTGCCATCTGCCCCGCCTGCGGCCAGCGGCCACCTTCTCAAGCACCTGACGCTCATCGTCGTCAGTCTCGTCCTTCTCGTCGCCGTCGCGGTGGGAGCCATGGCGGTGGGCCGGGCGATGCTCTCACCCGGCACCGTCATCGACGTCCTGTGGCAGTCGGCCACCGGCGACGGCCGCACGCCCCTCATATCGCGCAATATCGTCCTCAACATCCGCCTGCCCCGCGTCATCGCGGCGGCCGTGATCGGAGCCGCCCTGGCGGTCTCGGGAACCACCTATCAGGGTCTGTTTCGCAACCCCATGGTCTCCCCCGACATCCTGGGTGCGAGCACAGGCGCCTCTTTCGGTGCGGCCCTGGCGCTGCTGTTCTCCCTGGGGCACCTGCCGGTTCAGGCAGCGGCCTTCGGTGGAGGACTGGCTGCCGTCTTCATCACCTGCGCGGCGGCCCGGAGCATCGGACGCGGAACCAACCAGGTCTTGCTGCTGGTCCTGTGCGGCATGATCGTCTCGGCCCCCTCCACCCGGATCTCTTCCCCGACCTCAAGATCGAGGAGAAGGTGAAGACCTTCTACAAGACCTATCTCAGCTACGACCTGACCGACGACGAGGTGAAGCTCATCATGGCGGCCAAGGATCCCCAGTAGCGACTCCGGCGTCGTCACCGACGGCACTGACGCTCTCGGATGCTGCTCGCGGCCCCGATCCCACCGGGTTCGGGGCCGCGTATTGCACGCTGTTCAGGCCGACAGCAGCGCCAGGACGGCCTTGACGCGGCGGTGGACGGCGGCGTCGGGCAGGAGCCCGAGCTTGGCGAAGATCCGCTGGGTGTGCTTCTCCACCGCCCCCTCGGTGACCACCATGATCTCGGCGATGCCGGCGTTGGTGCGCCCCTCGGCCATGAGGGCCAGGACCTCCCGCTCGCGGGGCGTGAGCTCGGTGAGCGGGTCGTCGCGCCGGCCTCGCTGGAGGACCTGGGAGACGACGTCGGGGTCCAGGACGAGCTCGCCGCGCGCCACCCGCTCGACCGCGCCGAGGAAGGCGTCGATGTCGCCGACCCGGTCCTTGAGGAGGTAGCCCAGGGCGCCGCCGCCGTCGGCCAGGAGCTCGGGCAGGTAGCCGGCGACGACGTACTGGCTCAGCAGCAGGATGGGCGCACCCGGCCACTGGGCGCGGATACGGGTGGTGGCGCGCAGGCCCTCGTCGGTGTGGGAGGGCGGCATGCGGATGTCGGCGACGACGACGTCGGGCCGCAACCGCAGGGCCTCGCTCACGAGGGCCTCGCCGTCCCCCACTCCTCCGACGACCTCGTGGCCGCCGTCGGTCAGGATGAGTGCCAGTCCCTCGCGCAGGAGGACGGAGTCATCAGCGATCAGAACGCGCACGGGATCATCGCCTCCACCATGGTCGGCCCGCCGGTCGGGGACGTGACCGTGAGCCTACCGTCGACACCGCTGATCCGCTCGACCAGACCGGCCAGGCCGTGGCCCTTGGCGGTCGAGGCCCCGCCTATGCCGTTGTCGCTGATCCCCACGTACAGGGCGCCGTCGACGACGCGGGCATCGACGCCGGCGGCCGTGGCCCCGGAGTGCTTGTTGAGGTTGGCCAGGGACTCGCTGACGACGAAGTAGGCGGCCTGGGAGACGTGGTCGGGCAGGTCCACCCCGGACAGCTCGGTGCTCACCGTGACGGGCACGGAGGAGCGGGTGGCGGCCTCGGTGATGGCGGCTGCCAGGCCACGGTCGACGAGGACGGGTGGGGCGATGCCTCGGGAGAGCTGGCGCAGCTCGTCGAGGGTCTGCTGGGTCTGGTCCATGGCACCCTGGATGATCGCCGAGGCCGCCGCCGGGTCCTTCTCGGCCTGGCGCTGGGCCCGTGCCAGGTCCATGCGCAGGCGCACGAGGCGCTGCTGGGGACCGTCGTGGATGTCGCGCTCCAGGCGGCGGCGGGTGTCGGCCTCGGCGCGCTGGACGGCGGCCCGGGAGGTCTGGAGGCGGCTGACCTCACTGCGCCAGGAGAGCATGCCTCGGATGAGTCCCGTCTGCATGGCGGCCAGGCCTCGCAGGACGAAGGGGGCGGTCAGGGAGAAGATGACGCCGCCTACGAGATCGATGACGACGTCCCAGAGCAGGGGCGGATACAGGCCCAGAAGATCGGACAGACCCTGGCGCTGGTCTCCAAGGATGGATTCGGTAATGACATCGGCGATAGGGGCGAGGAGGCCGCCCACGGCCAGAGCCAGCCACACGACGGTGAGGATCCAGGTGACCAGGGAGACCGGGAAGTAGACGATGGTCCACAGCAGGTCCATCCAGCGCTGAGGATCACGCAGGCGCCGGAAGAGCCGACGGCGCGCGGAGGTTCCTGGCTCTGAGATGAGGTAGCCGCCCGGCACCGGCTCGCGTCCGTCCACACGCGCCACGGCGAGGCGGGCCATATTGGCGAAGCCCCCGGCGATGCTCAGGTCGATGACGAGCACCAGTAGTCCCACCCAGATGATGACGGTGCCCGCGCCGAGGGCGGTCAGCGGCACGGCGAGGCAGAAGGCGAGCAGGCTCAGTGGCCAGCTGAGGAGGAGGAAGACGGCATCCCTGCCGAGGCGGCGATAGCGCACGGCCCATACTGATCGGTTCATGCCTCATATCCTCCTCAGGCCTGGAATCACGCCCAATCCTGCCACCTGGCGAGGCCTTGGTGGGGCTAGCCCGACATGTCAGTCTGCGAGCCGATCGGTCAGATTGCAGACGAGATCGTCGGCCCATCTCCCGTAGCGGGCCTCGCCGGGGCGGCTGAGGCAGTACAGGAGATTGCCCATGCGGTCGAGAAGCTCATAGGCGTCGCGGCGGGCGAGCAGCTGCTGCGGGTCGATGGCACCGGCGTGACGAGAGTACCGCGAGTACTCCGTGACGAGGGCGGCGACGTCGTCGGGCGTCATGGGCAGGTACCAGGGCCCGCCGGTCACCCGGCCGCCGATGAGGGCCAGGTCCTTCGCGGTATCGCCGGGGCCCGACCACTCGAAGTCGATGAATCGTGGAACGCCGTCGGGGCCGAGGATCACGTTGGTGGCGACGACGTCGCCGTGGATGAGCGGGTGGGTGGGGACGGCCTCGAATGCCGGGGCGAGTCGGGTGAGCTCACGGAGCCAGGCGGGCAGAAGCGCACTGACGCGAGAGTCGGAGAGAGTGGCCGGGTGGTGCGTGCCCCACCAGGCCAGCAGCTCCTCCCCCTGCTCACTGGCGCTCGGCACGCTCGCGACCGACGGCGCGGGACCGGCCGCGAAGGCCACATGTAGGCGGGCGATCTGATGGGCGAGGGAGGTCGCGAGCCGCGGGTTCCAGTCTGCGGCTCGCAGGGCCCGGCCGGGAACGTGGGTGGTCACCATGTAGGGGGCGCCGAGCGGGTTGTCGGCTCCGGTCTCCAAGGCGACGGCGCTGGTGCCGAGCTCGGGTGGGACGCGCCTGAGGACCTCGAACTCGGCCTCCATGGAACGGGGCATCTCATGGGGAGGACGGCGAGGAATGCGCAGGACCCGGGCCTGGTCGCCGGAGCCGATCCGCCAGGCGGTGTAGCTCTCGCCGGATCCGAGCGGCGCGATCTCAGGATCCCCCGGCTCGGCCGTCACTCCGTGCAACTCACCGGCATCGACGGCGGCCCGGATGCGTCGGGCGAGATCGTCGTCGGGCAATGGAGGACTGTGCACTCCCCTATCCCACCATGCCCACCGTCACCTGGCCCCGCCTGTGAGACCGTGGCAGATGATGGTCCGAGCGGCCTCGGTGGTGGTGAGCCGGGCGGTGTCCAGGCGGAGGTCGGCCTCGGGCCAGGGGGCGTAGTCGCGGCGGGTGATCTCCTTCCAGTCCGGCAGCTTGAGGCCCTCGATATCGCCGACCCGCTGCCGGGCACGGCGGCGGTGCTCGGCCGCATCGGAGCAGGTGAGCTCGACGGCGAGAAACCGGCAGTCCAGGGCTGAGGCGGTCTTCTCCCACAGGCGGCGGGTGAGTGGCAGCGGGTTGACGCATTCGACCAGGACCTCACCGCCCGCGGCCAGGACGTCCCGGGCGACGGCGGCAGCCACGTAGTAGCCAGCCCCTCCGGGCATGCCGGGAAGCATCTCGCCACTGTCCCGCAGAGCCTGCTCAATAGTGTCAATGCGCAGCCAGGTCGGCGGCCGGCTCTGCGGCTGCGCCTCGGCCCGCAGGCGCAGGATCTCCCGGCAGACGGCGGTCTTGCCGACTGCCGGTAGTCCGCCGACGACGGTCAGGGTCGCCATCAGTACCTGGCCATCTGCTCGAGACGGCTGACCTCACTGCGCCAGGAGAGCATGCCGTGGATGAGCCCCGACTGCATGGCGGTCAGCCCCCGCAGGACGAAGGGAGCGGTCAGGGAGAAGATGACGCCAGCGCTCAGGTGGATACCGATCTCCCAGAGCAGGGGCGGATACAGACCCAGAAGCTCGGCCAGACTCTGGCTCTGGTCTCCCACGGTCGCGTTAAGAATCAATTCAAGAATGACGTCGATAATGGGCGAGAGCAGGCCGCCCACGGCCAGGGCCAGCCACCCGACGCTGATGATCCAGGTGACCAGGGACACCGGGAAGTAGACGATGACCCACAGCAGGTCCATCCAGCGCTGAGGGTCACGCAGACGCCGGAAGAGCCGACGGCGCGCGGAGGCCCCCGGAACAGGAGACAGGTAAGCGCCAGGTCTGGGTTCACGCCCATCCAGACGCGCCACACGCAGACGGGCCAGGTTGGCGAAGCCCCCGGAGATGCTCAACGCCAGGGTCAGGAGGAGGAAGCCGATCCCGACAATGACGGTGCCAGCACCGGCTGCGGTCAGCGGCAGGACGAGGCAGAAGGCGAGCAGGCTCAGTGGCCCGCTGAGGAAGAGGAAGGCGGCATCCCGGCCGAGTCGGCGGTAGCGCGCGGCCCATACTGATCGGTTCATGCCCCCCATCTTTCTCAGGGCCAGAATCGCACCCAATCCTGCCACCTGGCGAGGCCGGGGTGGGGCTAGCCCGACATGGCAGCGGGAAAGACGCGGCAGCCCGACGACGACGGTCAGGGTCACCGTCAGTACCCGGCCATCTGCTCGAGGCGGGCGATGCGCTTGTCCATGGGTGGGTGGGTGGAGAAGAGGTTGCGCAGGCTCCCGAAGGGGTTGGCGATCATCATGGAGGAGACCGGTTCGAGGCGCGGGTCCCGCCCCATGGGCACGTGCGAGATGCCCGACTCGAGCTTGCTGAGCGCGCTGGCCAGGGCGAGCGGGTCCTGGGTGAGCTCGGCGCCGTCGTGGTCGGCGTCGTACTCGCGGGTCCGGGAGATGGCGAACTGGGTGATGGCGGCGGCCAGGGGCGCCAGGAGGGAGAGCAGCAGGACGGCGATGATGTTGCCGCCGTCCCGGTCGCGCCGGTTGCCGCCGCCGAACCACAGGGCCATGGTGGCCACCGAGGAGATGATGCCGGCGATGCCCGCAGCCACTGAGGAGGTGAGGATGTCGCGGTTGTAGACGTGGGAGAGCTCATGGCCCAGGACGCCGCGCAGCTCGCGCTCATTGAGGAGCTGGAGGATGCCCTGGGTGCAGCACACGGCGGCGTGCGAGGGATTGCGGCCGGTGGCGAAGGCGTTGGGGCTCATCGTGGGGGCCACGTAGAGGCGCGGCATGGGCTGGCCGGCAGCGGCGGAGAGCTCGCGCACAATGGCGTACATCTGGGGCTGCTGGTCCTCGGTGACCTCGATGGCGCCCATGGAGCGCACCGCGATCTTGTCGGAGTTCCAGAAGCCGAAGGCGGTCTGTACCAGGCCGATGACCGGCGCAATGATCAGCCAGATGTAGGAGCCCGTCCCTCGGGCCAGTACGTAGCCGATCAGGAGGAGCAGGCTCCACATGCCGCCCAGGAGGACGGCGGTCTTGAGACCGTTGTAGTGGTGAGTCCTTGTCATGGGGGGAGACTATGGGATGAACCTGTGTCCCACCTATGTCCACCGGCGCGTGCGGCCATTGGCGGATCAAGGAATAACGGCAAGGCTCCGCGCGGCTCAGACGGGGCGCGGGCTCAGCCGCGCGGGACCACTCGAGCGGCGCTGAGGCCGTAGTCCAGGTAGCGCAGGGCGTCCCTGAAGTCGTCGGGCCGGAAGGTGGATCCCGGCGCCTCGCGCACGAGGGTCCAGTACTCCCCCATCGAGTCGAGGACCGCGTACCCGGTGTCGCGGAAGCCTGCCCGCTCATAGAAGGAGAGCCGGCGGCGACGCTGCTCGGCATTGTCGGCCTCGGCGATGACGGGCTCGATGTCCAGGACGATGGTGCAGCCGGGGTGGCGGCGCTCGACCTCGGCCAGGAGGCGGGTCCCGAGGCCTCGCCCTCGGGCGGCATCGTCGACGGCGAGGTAGAAGAGGTAGAGCAGCCGGGAGCCGGGGCGGCGCACGGTCCAGGTCAGGGCGCTGGGGGCCGGCGAGGCGTCCGAGGACGGGCCGGAGGGCTCGTCCCACCAGGCGACGAGGTCGATGCCGCGACGCAGGCTGAGCAGGTGGATGAGGGCCCAGGACAGGCGCTCCTCCTCAGGGAAGGCACGCCGATACAGGTCGTGCGCCCAGCGATCCGTCCCGCTGGCGAAGCGGATGCGTCGGGTCCTCACAGGGCTTCTTCCTCTCCATCTCGGTGACGACGCCGTCCGGCACCGGCAGTGGGGACCGGTGCCGGACGGGTGACGCGACGTCGACTGGGCTGAGCCTTAGACCGTGCTCGGCTCAGTCGGCCAGGCGGTGGGCGACGCGCTCGGGGACGCGGTCCACCTCGGGTCGGCCGATGAGGTCCTCGGGAACCTCGGTGGAGCGGGAGATCGCGGTCATGGCGTCACGGGAGACGACCTTGACGCGCTCGCGCGGCTTGGAGTCCCCGCCGGTGACGACGACCTCGCCGTAGTCCTCGCCGAGCTCGCGCTCGTAGGCGTCCAGCAGCTCCCAGCCCTCCCAGTTGGTGAAGGGGATGCCGCGGGACTCCAGCAGGGCGATGAGGGCGTCGTGGCCGACCTGGCTCTCGTCGTCGGTCTCGGCGTGCAGGAGGCCGGCGTTCGCGTCGGCCACGAGGTTCGTGATCGTCTCCTGCGCGTCGGACTTGGTGGAGCCGATGAGGCCCACGGGGCCGCGGCGGATCCAGCCGGTGGCGTACAGGCCGGTCAGCGGCTTGCCGTCCTCGCCGAGCACGCGGCCGCCCTCGTTGGGCACGACGTGCCGCTCGGCGTCGAAGGGCAGGCCCTCGATGGCGCTGGAGGCGTATCCGACGGCGCGGTAGACCGCCTGGACGGGCCAGTCCCGGTACTCGCCGGTACCGGTGACGCTGCCGTCGCCGGTCAGGCGCGTGCGCTCGGTGCGCAGGCCCACGACATGGCCGTCGTCGTCGGTGAGGACCTCGTGAGGCGCGGAGAAGAGGTGGATGTGGATGCGGTGGGAGGCGGTGAGGTCCTCCGGCTCCTGCATCGCGTAGCCCTCGAGGGCCTTGACGACCTGGCGCTGCTGGTTGGAGGCCGCCAGGGCCGCCTGGGAGCCCTCGTCGTACTCGAAGTCCTCCTCGTCGACGATGACGTCGACATCGGCCTGCTTGCCGAGCTCGCGCAGCTCCAGCGGGGTGAACTTCACCTGGGCGGGGCCGCGGCGGCCGAAGACGTGCACGTCGGTGACCGGGGACTGCCGGAGGGTGGCGGCGACGTTCGCGGGGATCTCGGTGGTCATGAGGTCGTCAGCGTGCTTGGCCAGGACACGGGCGATGTCCAGGGCCACGTTGCCGACGCCGATGACGGCGACCTCCTTGGCGCTCAGGTCCCAGGTGCGCGGGTGGTCGGGGTGGCCGTCGTACCAGGAGACGAAGTCGGCGCCGCCGTGGCACTCGGGGGCGTCGACGCCGGGGATGTCCAGGGGGGCGTCAGTGTCGGCGCCGGTGGAGAAGACGATGGCGTCGTAGTGCTCGTGGAGTTCGGCCACCGAGATGTCGCGGCCGACCTCGACGTTGCCGATGAGCCGGATGTCCCCGCGCTGGAGGATCTTGTAGAGGGCCACGATGATCTGCTTGATGCGCGGGTGGTCGGGGGCGACGCCGTAGCGCACCAGCCCGTAGGGCGCAGGAAGCCGCTCGAACAGGTCGATACAGACCTCCATGCCCGACTTCGAGAGGATGTCCGAGGCGTAGATGCCTGCGGGGCCTGCTCCGATGACGGCGACATTGAGAGGACGTGCGTTCACTGTTCTTCGTTCCTGATTCAGGGGACGTGGACGTGGTACCCACGCGCCCGCAGCTGGGGAGGCCGGTGATCCGGGCCCGGGACAACGGCGATGACGGCGGGGCACCGCGGAACAGTCTATGGAGGAAGGCGGGGACTCCCCCAGGGCGCGGGCAACATCGCCACTTTGAGGCGCGTCACGTCGACGAGGTGCCGACGGGACCGGTCGGTGATTCCTCCACCGGGGAGCCGATCAGTACGGCGCGGTACGGAGCGCCGACTGGCCACGATGGCACGTTCGGTCGTCCACACAGTGGACACCAATGCCGCATAGGCATCGTAGGCTGAGCATAAACGCGGAATTCCAGGATTTCCCGTCAGCCAGGCAGGTTGCGACGACGACCACGTCACTCCATAGACACTGAAGCTGCTCGCTCCCCAGCCGTGTCACCTCTCATCGGCAAGGCCATACCCGTCAGAGCAGACGAGACGCTAGGCGTTGGTGACCGGGATGTCGGTGAGGCGGGCAACAATACGGCCGCTGAGTCGCGCTTCGCCTTCCGGCAGGTCAATGGTGACCGAGTCCCCACCGGGATCCGGCCAGACGACCGGAAGGCGCACCGGCACGCCAGGCTTCACTGAGGAACCGAAACTGGTCATGGCTATAGGTAGCCGGTCCCCGGCCGGAGGTTCACAGTCAGTCTCCATGTAGCGAGTACTCCCACTTAGGAGGGTCAAGCTGTACACACCACCGATCACCCAGCCCCCATGCACCTTCTGCATCGTCTCCGGCAGCGCGAAGGACGCCCCTGAAATCGATACATCCTGGTCGGAGCTCAGCTCCACGGAGCCGGTCAGGTACTTCCCGATCCGAACCACGCGGTCAATCGACATGTGCAGGGTCTTACCGTCCACGTTCACGTCCACGCCCTCAGGACCCTTGCCCACCGGGCCGGTAGCCTCCGGCACCGCGGTCGACGACGAAGCCGCGCTCGCGCCCTGAGCAGAATCACCCTCCTGAGGCTTCGACGGCTTCAAAGTGACCTCCACGCGGCGGTTGGCCTGCTTGTTCTCCTCAGAGTCATTGGGCACCCGAGGAGACGACTCCCCCTTACCCGACACCGCCTCCTTCCACGCCGACAGATCCGTCAACGTCTTCAACCGGCCCGACACCGCCTTGGCCCGCCGCTCCGACAGATCCTGGTTATGAGCATCATCAGCCACATCATCAGTGTGACCCGTGACCGTCAACTCCCCTCCGGAAGGGTACTTCTTGATCTGCTCCACCACACCAGCCAGCACACTGTCAGCCTGAGCCGACAGCTGATCAGAGTCCACCGCAAAAGTCACATCCCCAGCCACCGTCACCGTCGTCGACGCCTCATCGCGCTTCACATCCGACGAACCATCAGCAGCCACCGTATGACTCTGCAGCCTATAGGGACCCGGATCACTCGTCGTGAACTCCGCCTTGGCCAGCACATCGGCAGCGGAGTACCCAGCCTTAGATTCCTCCGCGACCGGCACCCCAACAACCACTCCCATATGCGGCAGAAGAACCTCCACAGTTTTAACGCCGCCACCCACAGCAGCGAACACCGGGAACAGCTCCACCGGATCATCCTTTGTCACATCCTGATAGAGCCCCTCATGGCTAAGACTGAGCTCAGGGAACACCAGCCCCTTATCCAACGAAAGCATCTGCACATCAAGCAGCGTGATCGGCGCACGCGTCGTCCCGAACATACTAGAGACCATGATGTGTCCTTCAGCCTGGCTGGTGGACACCACCAGCCTGACCACCGTGCGCTCACCAACTACCACAGCCGGCCCCACCTCCACCGAAACCGGCTTACCCTCGATTCCCGCCTCCAGCACCACACCACCATGAGGCCCAGCCGACGCCGCCACCGCCGCATGAGCAGAGGCGGCGGAGCCCGAGCCCTTCCCCGAGGCGGAGCCGCCCTTCTTGAAGACCCCGCAGCCACCCAGAACCACGCCAGCACTGGCAACCGCAGCCACCGACAGGACTGCACGACGAGACATCACCACAGGACTCACCACACTCACACCCACAGACTCCTCAGACATTGACAACAGGAATATCGGTCAGGCGAGCAGCGACACGTTCCCAAATGCCTCCACCTCCAGGCAAATCCAATGTAACGGAGTCCTCCCCCGTATCTGGCCACACAACTGGAAAACGTGTTGCTTCACCGGGCTGGATCTCAAACACGAAATCATTGGAAAGCATCACCCAGGCCCCATTACTATAGGAATAGTCAACCCCCAGGTATCGCTGACCAGCACTCAGAAGCGTGAGGTTATAGACACCCATCATCCAACCAGCCCAGGAATGAGGTCCCTCAATCTCCGGCGGCATCAAGAACTCCCAGACGTCAACGTAGACTTTCTCCGATGCTGTCAGCATGAGAGTTCCCGCGAGATACCCTCCTACACGGAAGACGCCATCAATCGACATGTGCACGGCCTTACCACCGACTTTCACATCGACCCCCTCGGGCCCCTTGCCCACAGGGCCTGCCGGGTCAGGCACGGTCGCTGATGACGGCACTGCACTCGCGCTCGGCGACGCACTGGCCTCGGCGGGCTTCGAGGGCGTCAGCGTGATCTCCACGCGGCGGTTGGCCTGCCTGTGTTCATCGGAGTCATTCGGTACCCGCGGCGAGGACTCCCCCTTGCCTGAGACCGACTCATTCCACGTGGACAGGTCCGTCAGCTTCTTGAGCCGACTCGACACCGCCTTGGCACGCCGCTCTGACAGATCCTGATTGTGTGCATCATCAGCCACGTCGTCGGTGTGACCCGTGATCGTCAGATCCCCTCCAGAGGGGTACTTCTTGATCTGCTCCACCACATTGGCCAGTACGGCATCAGCCTGGGCAGAGAGCTGATCGGAGTCAACCTCGAAGGTCACATCCCCATCCACCGTCACCGTTGTCGACTTCTCATTCTTTTTCGTATCCGACGAACCGTCGGCAGAAAGAATAATGCTATTCATTGCAAAGGGGCCGGGATCCGCCTCATCGAGCTCCGCCTTGGCGAGGACATCATCAACCGAGTAATCGACAGCACTTGCTTCCACCACCGGAAGCCCGATCGCCACTGTCATCTGCGGCATGAACAGTTCAACCGTCTTCACTCCGTCACTGGGGGCTTTGAAGACCGGAAACAACTCCACAGGCTTGTCCTTCGTCAGGGAGTCCGTAAGCCCATCCGTCCTGGTGCTCAGCTCCGGGAACACCGACCCTTTCTCCATCGACAGCATCTTCAGACCTCGCATCGAAGACCAGGCATCTTTGGTTTCGAACGTCTGATTGACAGTCAAATCTGTCGGCACCTTCTTGGCCTTTGAACTCACCACAATGCCCAGGCGTATGATCGTGTACTTGTCTTTGATGACGGCAGGCCCCACCTCCACCGAGAGGGGCACTCCTTTCCATCCCGCCTCCAGCATCACTCCGCCATGGGGACCAGTCGCGGTTGCGACGGCAGCTCGCGGGGACGCAGTCCCCAAGCCCTTCCCCGAGGCGGAGCCGCCCTTTTTGAGCACCCCGCAGCCTGCCAGAACAACTCCTGCACCGGCCAGGGCGGGCAGGGTCAGGACACCGCGTCGGGTCATTCGGGCACAGGCATCAGGCGACAGCGGTGTAGAGGACGGCATGTCGGGGACCTTTCGGCACATCGGGAACATGTGCCTGACACGCTATGCACTCCACGCCGTCGCGCACGATGGGGAGGTACCCGTCTCCCCCAATCGGCTCCCCACCATCCCATGGGGAGTCATGGGTAGTTGCGAACCCTCTTCAGTCCCCAGGACGGCCTTCAGGCGGCCCGGTCCACGAGGATGCGGGCGAAGTCCTCCATGGCGGCGCGCACCTGCGCCACCCGTTCACCGGCGTCGGCCAGTGCCGCCGCAGCGGCCTCATCCTCGATCCCGGCCTCGGTCAGGCGCTGCCGGGTCCCATCAAGAACAGCCTCCTCCAGGCCCCCCAGGCCCTGGACGGCCTCGGCGGCCCAGGCCATGGCCATCTCGCGAGTGCGGGCCAGGACGGGGTGCTCGCGCAGACGGGCGACGACGTCGGCCAGGAAGGCGTCATCGGACAGGTCGCCCGTGGACAGGCGCGAGAGGATCGCCTGGCCGGCGGCGTCGAGCTCGCCGGCCGCCAGGGCCTTGCGCAGGAGCAGCACCGGCATGGTGTCCACGCCCTCGCGCAGGTCGGTGCCGGGGGTCTTACCGGTGGTGGCCGAGTCGCTCATGAGGTCGATGACGTCGTCGGCCAGCTGGAAGGCCACACCGATCCGCTCGCCGAACTCCTCCACGATCTGCTCGGTGCGCGCCCCGGCACCGGTGAGCATCGCCCCGTAGCGGGCGGACACCGCGATGAGGGAGCCGGTCTTGTCGGCCAGGACCTGGATGTAGTGGTCGACCGGGTCGGTGCCCGCCGGGCGTGGCAGGGTCTCGTGGAGCTGGCCCATGCACAGGCGCTCGAAGGTCTTGGCGTGGGCCATGACGGCCTCCGGGCCGAGCGCCGCCACGAGCTGGGAGGCGCGGGCAACGAGGACGTCACCGGTGAGGATGGCGGCGGAGTTGCCCCACACGGTCTGGGCGCTGGGGGCACCGCGGCGCAGCGGGGCCTCGTCCATGACATCGTCGTGGTAGAGCGTGGCGATGTGTGTCAGCTCCACGGCCACGCCCGCATCGCGGATCTGCTCGCCGGCGGCCAGGGCCGGGTCACCGAGCTGGGCGGTCAGCAGGGCCAGGACCGGCCGCAGGCGCTTGCCCCCGGCCTCGGCCAGGTGCGAGGTCGGCGGGTTGATGGTCTCGTCGGCGCTGGTGACCACCTCCATGAGGCGGTCCTCGATGGCCTGGAGGGCGGGGACGATGCGCGTCTCCAGCTGGGGGGCGCTCAGCGGCAGTGATCCGATCACGGAAGGAGCATAGCCGTCCGGTCGAACAGGTCGAAGGCGGCCTGCGGCAGAATCCCCAGGCCGATTGTGGCTATGACCGCAACGCCGACCGCCAGGGCGATCGGGCCGTTGCTGGCCACGACCACGGAGCGCTCGCCGTCGGGCTCATGGAAGAACATGAGGACGATGAGCCGCATGTAGAAGAAGGCGGTCACGGCCGAGCAGACGACGGCAAGGATGACGAAGGGCATCCCGTTGCCGCTCAACCCGGTGGCGAAGAGCCGGAACTTGGCCATGAAACCGGCCGTGAGAGGCACGCCCGCGAAGGACAGCAGGAAAACGGTCATGGCGCCGGCCGCCCAGGGACTGCGGCGTCCCAGGCCCTTGAAGGCCTCCAGGTCGCCGTCCTCACCGCCCACGGAGCCGCCGCGGTTGGAGCGCACCAAAGTGATGATGCCGAAGGCGCCCACGGTGGCGATCCCGTAGGTCAGGGCGTAGAAGCTGAGCGCTGAGATCGCCGCCGTGGAGTAGGCGAGGATCCCGATGAGCATGAAGCCGGCGTGGGCGATGGCCGAGTAGGCGAGCATGCGCTTGACGTCGCGCTGGACCACGCCGACGACGGTGCCCACGAGCATGGTCAGCGCCGCCACGGCCCATAGGGCGGGGGCCAGGTCCCAGCCCATGGCACCGGCGATGACGTAGTAGAAGCGCACGAGGGCCAGGAAGGCGGCGGCCTTGACCCCAGCGGCCATGAAGCCGGTGACCGGGGTGGGGGCGCCCTGGTAGACGTCCGGGCTCCATGCGTGGAAGGGCACGGCCGCCACCTTGAACAGCAGGCCGACGATGACGAGCATGACACCGGTCAGGATGAGCCGGTCCTGCCCCTGCACGGTGCGCACGGCCTCGCCGAGGGCCTTGTAGTCCACGGCGCCGGCCACCCCGTAGAGCAGGGCCGACCCCATGAGCAGGAAGGCTGAGGCGAAGGCCCCCAGTACGAAGTACTTCAGCGCCGCCTCCTGGCTGAGCAGCCGGCGGTGACGAGCGGTGGCCGCCAGGACGTACAGCGGCAGGGAAATCATCTCCAGGATGACGAACAGCGTGATGAGGTCGCTGCTGGCCCCGAACAGCATCATGCCGCCCAGGGAGAACAGGGTCAGAGGGAAGATCTCGGTGGTGGTCCACCCGGCCAGGAGGGACTCGCTCTCCTCCGCGCTACCGGGACGGTCGGCGGCCTGGGCCGCGAAGGCGCCGTCGCCGACGGCGGTGCGGTCGGCCATGACCAGGACGGCCAGCAGGCCGATGAGCAGGAGGACGCCCTGGGCGGCGATGGAGAAGGGGTCCTCAGTCAGGCCCGCGGACATGCGGGCGCCCGGCAGGAAGTCCTGGGCTCCCTGGTAGGTCGCCTCGACGGCGGCCCCGGCGGCCTTGACCTCGCCCCAGCGCAGGAAGAGGGAGACCCCGGAGGCCAGGATGGCCAGGAGGCTCAGCGTGGCCTGCACGGCCAGGCGTGCGGGGCGGGCGATGAAGGCCTCCACGAGGACACCCAGGACACCGGCGCCCAGGATGATGAGTACCGGCGTCAGGGCGTCCCAGTTGACGATCGGGTCAGTGGCTGAGGGGCTCACTTGGCGTTCCCTTCCGTAGCGGTGGAGGCGGCGGGCGCATCGGTCGCACCGTCGGCATCGGAGCTGTCACCGGGGACGACGGCGGAGGCGACGGCCCCCGGAGTCCGGCTCGCCGTGAGCGTGACCTGCCGGGCGACGTCGTCGAGCGCGTGGGTGAGCGTGGCCGGGGCCAGGCCGAGCGCGAGCATCGCGGCGATGATGGGGACGACGACGAGCCGCTCGCGCCCGTCGAGGTCGGGACTGCCCACGCGCTCGGGCGCAGGTGCACCGGTGAAGACCCGCTGGTAGGGCAGCAGCATGTAGACGGCGGCGATGATCACCCCGACGACGGCCGCGCCGCCCAGGGCCAGCGAGACCGAGAAGGTGCCGGTGAGCACCATCCACTCGGGCACGAATCCGCTCAGACCCGGCAGGGCGATGGAGGCCAGGCCGCAGACCAGGAACGTGCCGGCCACCAGCGGCATGACCCGGGCGATGCCGCCGAGCTCGCTGATGGCAACCGTTCCGGTGCGCCGGGCCATGAAGCCGGTGACCAGGTAGAGGCCGGCGATGGACAGGCCGTGGGCCACCATGTAGACCATGGCACCGTTGGCGGCCACCTGGTTGCCGATGAAGATCCCCAGGACCATGAAGCCGAAGTGGCTCACGGAGGTGTAGGAGATGAGCCGGTAGAGGTTGTCCTGGGCGATGGCGGCCAGGCCGCCGTAGATGATGGAGACGACCGCCAGAACCAGGATCACCGGGGCGGCCCAGCGGGAGGCCTCCGGGAAGATCGGCAGGACCAGGGTGATCATGCCGAAGGTGCCGATCTTGTCCAGGATGCCGATGAGCAGCACCGAGGTGCCCGGCGTGGCCTGCTCCGCGGTGTCGGGCAGCCAGGTGTGGACCGGCACCAGGGGCGCCTTGATGGCGAAGGCGATGAAGAAGGTCAGGAAGATCCAGTGCCCGGCGGACGTGGAGACGTGCAGGTTGGCGGCCACCGAGTCGATGAGGAAGCTGGGGGCGCCGTCCTTCATGGAGTGCAGGTAGACCGCGATGACGCCGATGAGCATGATGAGCCCGCCGGCCAGTGAGTACAGAAGGAACTTCAGAGCGGCGCGCTGGCGATTCTCCCCACCGAAGCAGCCGATGAGGAAGTACACCGGGATGAGCATCGCCTCGAAGCAGAGGTAGAACAGCAGCAGGTCGCGGGCCGAGAAGATGACGACGACGAAGAACTCCAGAGCCAGGACGAGCCCGGTGAACAGGCCCTGGCGGTCGGCGGGGACCTCGCCCCAGGAGGCGAGCAGCACCAGAGGCGTGACGAAGGCGGCCAGCAGCACCATGGCCAGCCCCAGCCCGTTGACGCCCAGGGCCCAGGAGGCGCCGATGGCGGGGATCCAGGGCTGGGTGTGGGCGAGCTGGATGGTGCCGGCGTGGCCGAGGTCGAAGGCGCTCAGCGCCCACAGGCCCAGGGCGAGAACGGCCAGGGAGAACACGAGGCCCACGGCGCGGGCGTGGAGCCGGCGCAGCGGCGGGACCAGCCACAGCAGGAGCGCCCCGGCCAGTGGCACGATCGCCATGACGGTCAGGACGGGCAGCGATGCGGGAAGAGTCGGCATGTGTCTCGTGTCCTCTCAGAACCTGGCGGCCAGGACGGCGATGAGTACGAGGACCGTTCCGGCCAGCATGTAGCCGGCGTAGGAGCGCACGTACCCGGACTCGGTGCGGCGGGTCAGGCGCCCCACGGCGCCGGTGCCCGCGGCGGCGCCCTCGACGGCGCCGTCGACGACGTAGCGCTCGACGGCGTCGGTGGCCAGGACCAGTCCCTGGCCGGTACGCATGGCCAGGGCCTCGTTGACGGCGTCTTGGTACATGTCCTTGCGGGCAGCCTCCACCAGCGGGTTGGTCGGCTGGAGGACGACGGGCACCGGGCGGCGCACGTACATCCACCAGGCCACGACGGCCCCGACGACGACCAGGGCGAGGGTGGCGCCCATGATGACGGTGGCCGGCAGGACCGGCTCGCCGTGCTCGGCGTGGCCGGTGACCGGCTCCAGCCAGGTGACGAACATGTCGTCGTAGGTCAGCAGCCCGCCCAGGCCGGCGGAGAACACGGACAGGACGATGAGGGGCAGGGTCATGAGCCAGCCGGACTCGTGGGGGTGGACCTCACCCTCCAGGTCCTCGTCCGTGGTCCAGCGCTGCCTGCCGTGGAAGATCATGAAGAACAGGCGGGACATGTAGAAGGCGGTCAGGCCCGCGCCCAGCAGGGCGATGGTTCCCAGGATCCAGGGCTTGGCGCCCTCGCCGACGAAGGCGGCCTCGATGAGGCGGTCCTTGGACCAGAAGCCGGAGAAGGGCGGGACTCCCAAGATGGCGAGCCAGCCGATGCCCATGGTGACCCAGGTGATCGTCATGGCGCCGCGCAGGCCGCCGAAGCGGCGCATGTTGACCTGGTCGCTCATGGCATGCATGACCGAGCCGGCCCCCAGGAAGAGCTGGGCCTTGAAGAATCCGTGGGTGAGCAGGTGGAAGATGGCGAAGGCGTAACCGATCGGGCCGAGCCCGGCGCCCAGCATCATGTAGCCGATCTGGCTCATGGTGGAGGCGGCCAGGACCTTCTTCATGTCGTCCTTGGCGCTTCCGATGACGGCCCCCAGCAGCAGGGTGATGGCGCCGACGACAGCGACGGCCATCTGCGCGTCCGGGGCGCCCTCGAAGACGGCGGCGGAGCGGACCATGAGGTAGACGCCGGCGGTGACCATGGTGGCGGCGTGGATGAGGGCCGAGACCGGTGTGGGGCCGGCCATGGCGTCACCCAGCCAGGCCTGGAGCGGGAACTGGGCGGACTTGCCGCAGGCCGCCAGGAGCAGGAAGAAGCCGATGGCGGTGAGCCAGCCGGTGGTCACCGAGCCGTCGCCGGCAGCGGCGGAGACGGAGTCGAAGGAGACCGCTCCGACCTGGCCGACCATCGTCATCATGGCCAGCAGGAGGCCGACGTCGCCCACGCGGTTCATGACGAAGGCCTTCTTGGCCGCAGCGGCGTTCTCGCGGCTGGTGACCTGCTCACCCTGGGGGGCATCGGCGTCGGCCGTGTTCCAGAAGCCGATGAGCAGGTAGGAGGCCAGGCCCACGCCCTCCCAGCCGACGAAGAGCACGATGTAGGAGTCACCCAGGACCAGGGTGAGCATCGCGGCGATGAAGAGGTTGAGGTAGGCGAAGAAGCGGCGCCGGTCGCGGTCGTGGGCCATGTAGGCCACCGAGTACAGGTGGATGAGGAAGCCGACGCAGGTGACCAGGGTGACGAAGGTCAGCGAGAGCGGGTCCAGACGCAGGCCGACGTCGATGCTCAGGTTCCCGGCGGAGAACCAGTGGTAGAGGGGCAGCCCGATGACGCGTTCCTCGGCGGGCAGACCCAGGACCTGCACGAGGATGCCCACGCCCAGACAGGCGGTGGCCAGGGAGGCGGCCAGGCCCAGCCAGTGGCCCCAGGTGTTGGAGCGGCGTCCGACCAGCAGCAGGAAGGCGGCCGAGACCGCGGGCACGGCGATGAGCAGCCAGGCCCAGGAGGCCGGACCGGTGGCCTCGGCCACAGGCGTCACGACGGCGGGGGCGGTGACAGGAGCGGGAAGCATGTCGGTGGCCTCTCCCCTCAGTTCTTGAGCAGGTTCTCGTCGTCGACCGACGTGGACCTGCGGGTGCGGAAGATGGATACGACGATGCTCAGCCCCACCACGACCTCGGCGGCGGCCACCACCATGACGAAGAAGGCGAAGACCTGGCCGGTGAGGTTGCCGTGGATCCGGGAGAAGGTCACCAGCACGAGGTTGACGGCGTTGAGCATGAGCTCAACGCCCATGAGCTCGATGATGGCGTTGCGGCGCAGCAGCACCGTGAGCGCCCCCAGGGTGAACAGCACCCCGGCCAGGATGATGTAGACGGTGATGGGGAGACTCACTTCTCCTCCTTCTGCTCAGGGGCTGCGTCGTCGGTGCTGCGGACGGGCTGCTTGACGACGGGGGCGGCGGCGCCGGGCATGGCCGGCATGCCGGAGCGACCGGTGTCCCGGGAGCCGATCGCGCCGACTCCACCCACGCTGTCCTGGCGGGAGACGATCGTCCCGGAGCGCTGGGCCAGTCCCATCTCCGGGGAGACGTCGGACAGATCCAGGCCCTGGCCGCGGGCCCGCAGGACCCGGGGAACGGACTCCTCGACGGCCTCGCCGTCGGCGCCGAGGGCCGGGGCGGCGGCGGAGTTGGTGGAGGCGTAGACGCCGGGCATCGGCTTCTGGCCGGGGTGGGCGCCCTTGGAGGCGTAGTCCTGCATCTTGTTCGCGGCCACGCGGCGCTGGCTGAGCCGGGCCCGGATGCGCTGGCGGTGGGTGAGGGTCAGGGCGCCGACGGCGGCGACGATGAGCAGGATGGCGGTCAGCTCCATGGTGACGACGTGGTCGTTGTAGAGCGTGACGGCCAGCAGGTCGGGGGCGGCCTTGGCACCGTCCTTGAGCCCGGCCGGCGTCGGCAGGGCGGCGCGCCACACGACGGCGGCCAGGACCCCGGCCAGTCCCAGGCCCAGGAGGATGAGGACCGGGCGTCTCATGACCGAGCCGGCTGCGCCCACCGGCTCGTCGCCTCCGACGCCCACGAGCATGATGACGAACAGCACGAGGGTCATCACGGCACCGGTGTACACGACGACCTGGGTGATCCCCATGAAGGGCGACTCGTTGACGATGTAGAGGACGGCCAGCGAGATCATGATGCCGATCATGTTGATGGCGGCGTTCACGGCTCGCTTGGCGGTCAGGACGCCGATGCCGCAGGCCACGGTGACCAGGGCGACGACGCCGAACACGATGACCTCGCCCAGCCCCAGACGGCCGTCCGAGGTCAGGGCGGTGGGAACCGCGGGAGCGGCGGAGACCGCGCCGGGCAGCAGGAGGATGCTCATCGCACGGCTCCCTTCACGGTCTGCCGGCTGCTCCAGCCGGAGGCGGTCGGGGCCGCCTTGGCACGGGCGCCGGACAGGCTGGGGTCGTCGGGCCGGTGGGCGCGCACCCAGTCGATCTGGGCCTGGGTGGAGCCGGTGACCCGCCCGCGGTAGTAGTCGCCGTCCTCGGTGTCCTCGACCATGGGGTGGGGGGCGCCGACGGCGCCGTCGGGCACAGGGGCCAGGAGGTCCTCCTTCTCGTAGATGAGGCCCTCGCGGCCGGGGCCGACGAGCTCGTCGAAGTCGGTGGACATGGTCAGGGCCCGGGTGGGGCAGGCCTCGATGCACATGCCGCAGAAGATGCAGCGCA
>ERZ773075.817-NODE-817-length-20375-cov-79.3178_pt1 | contig 20375 bp, 15 predicted proteins | sample MGYA00580614_ERZ773075 | MGnify/ENA primary metagenome ERZ773075 (study PRJEB29015, sample SAMEA2738021) | human oral metagenome | biome: human oral; feature: human-associated habitat; material: dental | place: China | collected 2043 ... | reverse complement strand
ACGCCGCCAACGAGCAGGCCGTCGCCGCCTTCCTGGGCGGCGGGATCGAGTGGCTGGACATCGTTGAGATCGACGAGGCCGTCGTTGGAGAGCACGAGGGCCTCGCCTCTCCGAGCCTCGACGATGTCCTGGCCGTGGAAACCTGGGCCCGCACCCGCGCCGACGAGCTTATCGCAGCACGAAACGGAGGAACGCACCTGTGAGCACCACCCTGGCCTATATCCTGGGCATCGTCATCCTCATCATCGGGATCGGTGTCTCTGTGGCCCTCCACGAGCTCGGGCACATGATCCCGGCCAAGAGGTTCGGTGTGAAGGTACCCGAGTACTTCATCGGCTTCGGCCCGAGGATCTGGTCGGTCAAGCGCGGCGAGACCGAGTACGGAGTCAAGGCCATCTGGCTGGGCGGCTACGTCAAGCTCGTCGGCATGCTGCCGCCGGCCAAACCCGGAAAGCCGGACCGGCGCCGCAAGGACGGAAGTCTCGGCATGGTCGGCGATGCGCGCGCCGAGGCCCTCGAGGAGATCCGGCCCGGCGAGGAGCACCGCGCCTTCTACACCCTGAGCGTCCCCAAGAAGCTCATCGTCATGGCCGGCGGGATCCTCACCAACCTGGTCCTGGGAATCCTACTTCTGGCGATCGCCATCGGCGCGGTCGGCATCCCGGGGCGCACGACCACGCTGTCGAAGGTGGAGCCCTGCGTCTCATCCAACGTCGATGCGAACGTCCCCTGTCAGGACTCCGACCCGGCCGGTCCGGCCGCTGCCGCCGGAATCAAGACAGGCGACCGGGTCGTCTCCTGGGGCGGGGTGGAGGTCTCCACCTGGGGAGAACTTCAGGCCCGGATCGCCGCCGGAGGAACCAACCCCACCCAGGTCGTCATCGAGCGCGACGGTGCCACGCGTACCGTCAGCGTCACAGCGGTCGAGGCCCAGCGGACCGTCCGCGACTCCCAGGGCGCCCCGGTCAAGGACGCCACCGGCGCCGTGCGGACCGAGGCCCGTCCCTACGTTGGGATCGCTCCCTCCCTGGGAACCATTCCGCAGAGCCCGGCCAAGATACCGGGCTTCATCGGACAGGCCGTCGGCGGCACGGTCAAGGCCATCGCCACCCTCCCGGTGGGGCTCTACCACGCCGTCCAGGCCGGATTGGGCATGGAGCAGCGCAGCGCCGACAGCGGCGTTGTGGGCCTGGTGGGCATGGGGCGCATGGCCGGACAGGCCACCAGTGGCGGTGCGACCGGAGGCGGGGAGGTTCCGCTGTCCATGAGGTTCAGCACGATGCTCATGCTGCTGGGCAGCCTCAACCTGGCACTGTTCGCCTTCAACCTGGTACCCTTACTGCCCCTCGACGGCGGACACGTGGCCGGAGCCTGTTGGGAGGGCATCCGGCGCATGATCGCCAAGGCGCAGGGGAAGCCCGATCCGGGACCGGTGGACACGGCCAAGATGATCCCGGCGGGCCAGGTCGTCTTCGGCCTGCTCATCGTCATGGCCCTGGTCCTGGTATGGGTGGATATCGCCGCCCCGCTGTGAGCCCCATGATGACGGGGTGCTCCCACATCGGCGGGAGCGATGCCACACGCCTGCGGTACAGGGCCGGGCTGGGCGGGTGACATACTGGTCGGGTGACTGAAGCGATCGCTCTTGGCATCCCCACGATGCGCGCCCAGGCCCCGGTCCTGGCGCCGCGCCGACCGACCCGCAAGATCAAGGTCGGCAGCCTCAACGTCGGTGGAGACGCCCCCATCACCGTGCAGTCGATGACCACCACGAAGACTCACGACATCGGCGCCACTCTGCAGCAGATCGCCGAGCTGACGGCCGCGGGCTGCGACATCGTCCGCGTGGCCTGCCCCACCGACAAGGACGCCGAGGCGCTGCCGATCATCGCCAAGCAGTCGCGCATCCCCGTCATCGCGGACATCCACTTCAACCCCAAGTACGTCTTCGCCGCCATCGAGGCCGGCTGCGGCGCGGTGCGCGTCAACCCCGGCAACATCCGCAAGTTCGACGACCAGGTCGCCGACATCTGCAAGGCAGCCTCCGACGCCGGCGTCTCTCTGCGCATCGGCGTCAACGCCGGAAGCCTCGACAAGCGCCTGCTCAGGAAGTTCGGCAAGGCGACGCCTGAGGCCCTCGTGGAGTCCGCCACCTGGGAGGCCGGCTTGTTCGAGGAGAATGACTTCCACGACTTCAAGATCTCCGTCAAGCACCATGACGTCGTCACCATGGTGCAGGCCTATCGGCTCCTGTCGGAGGCCGGTCGCTGGCCCCTCCACCTGGGCGTGACCGAGGCCGGCCCCGCGTTCCAGGGCACCATCAAGTCCTGCGCCGCCTTCGGCACCCTGCTCGCCGAGGGGATCGGTGACACCATCCGCGTCTCCCTGTCCGCGCCCCCGGTCGAGGAAGTCAAGGTCGGTACCAAGCTCCTGGAGTTCATGGGCCTGCGAGAGCGTCAGCTGGAGATCGTCTCCTGCCCCTCCTGCGGTCGCGCCCAGGTGGACGTGTGGACCCTGGCCGAGGAGGTTGAGGCCGGGCTCAAGAAGATCACCGCACCGCTGCGGGTGGCCGTTATGGGCTGCGTCGTCAACGGACCCGGTGAGGCCCGTGAGGCAGATCTGGGCTGCGCCTCGGGCAATGGCAAAGGACAGATCTTCGTACGCGGACAGGTCGTCGAGACCGTCCCTGAGGACCAAGTCGTCGAGACCCTTCTCAAGCACGCCGAGGTCATGGCCGCCGAAATGGCCGAGGAGCTCGGCGAAGAGGCTCTGGTCGGAACCAGCCCCATGGTCTCCGCCGCAGGTTGAGGAGTCGGCGAGGGCGGGGCGCATCGACATCCCGCCCCGGCCTTATGAGTATGAGCTTCCTGCGGCACCGCGATCACGGGCGCACGCGTCGCGGCCCTGGTGGCCTGACACCAGTACCTTCCAACCGGGTATCGGGCGTCATGGCGCTGTGCGCGCTGGATCCGGTCGGCGCGGTGGGCTTGGTTCAGCAGATGCAGCGCTGGTCGCGGTGGGGACGCGGTGACGTTGTCGCCCTAGGAGGCCTGACCCATCCTGTCGCAGCGGCATGGTCGGTAGGCTCCCTCATACCCTTCGGCCTGGCCGGACGCCCCGAGCACGGTTTGCGAGCCGCGGACGGCGGTGAGATCCGGGCTCTGGCCGAGCACGCCGGACCGCGCCTGTCCCATCGCGGCTCGGTTTCGGGACCGGCCCAGGATGTCGCCGCGGTCTGGAAGGGCCTCAGCGAGCAGGGACGGTCGGCGCGTCATGAGAGCTGGAGGCAACCGGTTCTTGCCGCTCCCCGCATAGGCGGGGGGCTGGTGAGCGCGCACCGGCACCGCAGTCCGTCCCTGACCTGGATGGGGCAGTCGGTTCGCCCGGCCCGGCGCGACGAGATCGAGATGGTGCTGCCGGCCTCGGTGGATATGTTCGTCGGTGAGCTCGGCTACGACCCCACTGCCGACGGTCCCGGCTACAGCCGCCATGTCAGGTGGCTTATAGGGCAGAGACGAAGTTATGTCGTCCTCGACGACGGGGCGGGCGGTCCGATTCAGGCGGGATCCCCTCAAGCGGTGGCCTTCAAGGCCGATGTCGGAGCGCTGTGGCAGTCGCCGGCCGGGAGTGTCGCCCAGCTGACCGGAGTATGGACGCGCCCCGATCTGCGTGGACGGGGAGTGGGGGCGGCGGCTCTGGCCGGTGTGGTCGACGCCGTGCGCCGAGACCATGTCGGAGCCGACGGCCTCGTGAGTCTCTACGTCAACGACTACAACACCGCTGCCCTGGCTCTCTACCGGTCCCTGGGGTTTGAACAGGTGGGCTTGTTCTCGACCGTGCTCCTGTAATACCGGTAAGCCAGGATGACCGTTCTGCTGCACGGCGTCTTCAAAGCCATGGTGAACAACATATGGAGCGTCTCGGTCAGCTCGCCTACGATCACCAACCGTGCGCAGTACGGACGAGGTCGACTCCGATAGCACGGAGCGTCAGAATAATATCGAGGTCTGGAACGATCTCGTCTCGCCCAGAGATTTGCTCATCTGTCTTCTGATATCGGTGATGTGTGTCGTCGCAGCGGTACTTTTGTCCTCCTCTTTCGGTGGGAAGCCGCTGTTCTGGGGACTGGGGGCCTCAACGATCGGTTTTATCGCCTGCTGCGTCCTGGTGAGTCCCAAGCGCGAGGTCACCATTGTCGACGAGCTGAGCGTCGGTACGAGTGAAGGGGCGGACCAGTGACCGTGAGCCTTCTTCTCATGATGGTGGCCGCCATCCTGGCCGCCGTGGTGCTGTACACGTTCATCGGGTTCATTCCCGGCACCGATGAGACCGGGGTGCTCGCGCCCGTCACCCTGGCGATCATCCTGGCCGGAGCCCCGCCGCACGTGGTCCTCGCCTTCTTCATCTCCGCCGTGGTCACGCTCAACCTCATGAACGGCATCCCGACGGCGCTGGTGGGTCTTCCCGGTGGGGTGATGTCCGCTCCGCTCATGGATCATGCCATGGTGCTGCGCAACAAGGGCCTGGCCTCCGACACGATCCGGAAGATGGCGGTGGGCTCGGCCATCGGAACCCTCATCTCCATTCCCCTGAGCTTCCTCCTGGCCGGTCTGCTGCTTCCCATGGCCGACGGGATCAAGACCCATTCCGACATCGTCCTTGCGGCCGGAGCCGTGGTCCTGGCCCTGCTCGGAAAGAACCGCATCCTCTCACTGGTGTCAATTCTTCCCATGGCGCTCCTGTTTCAGGCGCTTCCGGCCCTCTACCGGGGCGCGGGCATCATTCCGGAGAAGGCCAGCGTCAACACCTCCTTCTTCCTCGGGATCACTGTGGGACCCATGCTCCTGACCCTCCTCGAGCTGCTCAATGCCAAGCGCCGGGAGGAGTTGCCGCACGGCACCCGCACCAAGGCCGAGCTGCTGCGCTCCGGTTTCGACCGCCAGGCGCTGTGGCCGGGCCGCCTCATCACCAGGTCCGAGGGATGGTGGAGTGCCGCCATGGCCGCCGCCTCCACCCCGCTGTTCATTCTCAGCCCGGTGGGCCTGACCTTCCTGCTGGGTGAGGCCTCCGTGGCCCGCCAGAAGGAGGACCGGGCGCCCCGCGCGCAGCGTGCGGTGACCGTCATGAGCGCGCTGACCCACTCGACCTACCTGGCCGGCATCATCATCCCGCTGGTGGCGCTCGGGGTCCCGATCTCCGGGGTCTCCGTCGGTCCCGCCGGCCCGCTGTTCAGCGCGGGCTCGGTCTACACCAAGCAGCACAACCTGCACCACCTGCTGGACCTGCCCGGGTTCATCGTCACCGTGTCCCTCGGGGCCCTTATCGCGGTTGCGATCACCTACGTCATCGCGGTGCGCTGGTCCTCGCAGATCACCTACTTCGTCATGCGCCGAATCCCCCACGAGGCGGTGCTGGCGCTGTTCGTCGCCTTCGTCATCCTGCTGGCCTATATCGACGCCGACCAGAAGGCGGGCCTGGCCAACGTCTTCGGGGTCCTGCTCGTAGGAGTCGTGTGCGGATCACTCAACCGTCTGGGCGTCGCCTACGGAGTCCAGTTCATGTCGCTCTACGCCGCCCCCGGCATCGTCAAGGCGCTGGCGGCGTTGGCCTGAGCGGCCCTCCAGAGGGAGGCGGTGGAGGTTGGGGACGGACCTCCGCCGCACGCCTGTGTGATGTACCGTGCGAGTCTCGTTGAGTATAAGTCCTGGTCCGCTGCCTGAGGTCAGTGGCGTCCTGCGGAGGCCGGCCTCGGCAGCACTCGGGACGTCGGTGGTGGCGACGTCATCGGTGTTCCGATATCTGCACCATAAGAGCAGTTCGGAATAATGAGGTAAGGGGGCGATCCCCCTTGACGAGACCGTCTGTCGACGGCTATGCCTCGCTGCGGTGCGCCAGCCGCGTCAGGTCGACGCCGAGCAGACGCGCCTGCTCGGCGGTGCGTCCGATCACGAGCACATCGGTGCGGCGCAGCTGCGCCACATCGGCCGCTCCCAGCAGGGTCATGAGCGTGCGCACGTGGTCGCTCCAGGTGCGCAGCTCGCGGCGCAGGGCCTCGGGGCCCTCCTTGACCAGGGTGCGCAGCACGTGCCCGGAGGCCCCGACGGCGCAGGCGCCCAGGGCCAGTGCCCGGACGACGTCGAGCGGGTTGCGTACGCCCCCGGAGGCTAGCACCGGCAGACCGATCGGCTCATCGACTGCCAGAGACTCCAGCAGGCACAGCGCCGTCGGCTGGCCCCAGCCGATGAGGTAGGACAGGTCGCGTCGCGGTCGACGCTCGTTCTCAATGGCGATGAAGTCCGTGCCCCCCGCTCCGGCCACGTCGACGGCCGCGACGCCGGTGTGCGCCAGGGCCTCGATCGTCCGGCGTGAGAGCCCGAAGCCCACCTCCTTGACCACCACCGGGACGGGCACGGCCGCAACGATGCCGGCGATCGCCTCGCTCCAGCCGGTGAAGTCGCGGTCGCCCTCGGGCATGACCAGCTCCTGGGCCGCGTTGAGGTGGATCTGCAGGGCATCGGCCTCCAGCATCTCCACGGCCTGCACCGCCTCCTGCGGGCTGACGGTCGGCCCGACATTGGCCAGGACGAAGGCGTCCGGGGCCCGGCGTCGGATGACATGGAAGCCATCTGACCGCTCGGGGTCGCGCAGGGCCACGTGCTGGGAACCGCAGGCGATCGCGACTCCGGCCTCAGCGGCCGCCTCGGCCAGGCTGGCGTTGATGGCCGCCGTTGCCTGTGTTCCGCCGGTCATGGCGTTGATGTAGAACGGGACCTTCCAGCGGGAGCCCAGGATGGTGGTGCCGATATCGACCTGCTCGGCGCTGACACCCGGCAGGCTGTGATGGACGAAGGATACGTCGTCGAAGGCGCCGGCGCGGTCCTGACCGTGCAGACGCATCGCCAGCTCCAGGTGCTCGTCCTTGCGGGAGGCCCGTTGCGAGGTGGTGGGCTCGTGGCTCATGTGGCGACCTTAACGGGGGAGACGGTCGAGGAATCAGTGCGTGCTTCAGCGGGGTCGGCTGCGCAGACGGCGGATGAGTCCTGACTGTAGACCGACAGGTCCAGGGGCCGGATCCCGGTCGTCTCCCACGCGGCTCGCAATGCAGTCAGGTCCGTGGCCGGCGTGCACAGGGCGATTCCACAGTCTCCACCACCGGCGCCCGAGCTCTTGGCCGCGGCCCCGTGCTCGAGCGCGATCTCGACCAGTCTCGCCAGCTCAGCGGTCTCGATGGTCCGGCCGCTGATTCGGCTGAGTCCGGCCAGAAGAACCCTGTTGCGCGCGATCTGGCGCATGATCTGGGCAGTGTCGTCATCCTCGATCGCGGTGATGAGGCGAGCCAGGCAGTCCTGGCTGTCACGTAGGAAGACGGCGTAGTCGTTGGCCCCGTGGGATCCCGCCTGGACGTCGGCGACCAGGGCCGGGGTGGAGGCAGGGGCTCCGGTCCAACCCGCCTGAAGCCGCAAGGAGGGAGGCGGCAGGCGGCGGACGCTCAGACCTGGCCAGTCCGCCTCCACGAGATCGCTCACGGAGCCGCCGACCCGGGCTCGCTGCCGGGCCCGGCGCAGCCATGAGCGGTCGGGGGAGGTGTAGGCCACCCATCCGGTCATGGCGCTGGCGGCAATGTCGCCTCCCGAGCCGATCGGCTGGACCGTGTCACTGGCCAGCATCGCCAGCTTGTAGACGGTCAGGTCGTCGGCGGCCACGCCGTAGAACGTCGCGACGGCGCGCACCGTCGCCACCGTCACCGCTGATGATGAGCCCAGTCCCAGCTTGCGCCCGTCCGCCTCGTCCAGCTCGCTGGAGATATCCAGGTCGAAGGACCGCAGCTGGCCACCGACCTCGGCCACCAGCGCCTCGACGAAACGGATCGCCGAGATGATGTAGTCGACCTCCCCTCCGACCGCCTCGGCCAGGCCGTCCTGCGGTCGGCGGCGCCAGAGCCTGGAACCGGTGGCGTAGAGCTGCGAGCTGATCGTGCCCGCATGTCCGCCGGTGCGGGAGTGGGGCGTGATGCGCACGGTGATGAATCGGTCGACGGCGACCAGGACCGCTCGGTGACCGGCCTCGACGACGGCGTACTCTCCGGCGATGTAGAGCTTGCCCGGTGCCCTGGAGACGACGCCGCCGGCGTGAGAGGTCAGTTGAAAGGTCATGGGCCTTCCTCGATACGCACCCCGCCGCCGGGATGCCTCACCGAGACGGTGGTGCCGGTCAGACGGTCCCGCAGCGCGGCGGCGACCTCCTCGGCGCGGGCGCCCTCGGTGAGGACCTTGACGTTGGGGCCGGCGTCGATCGTCGCCCAGACGGGCAGGCCCTCCTGGCGCATGGCGCGGATCCCGTGCAGCGCCGCAACGGTCTGCGGCAGCCAGTAGATGATGCCCGGGCGGGCCGCCATCATCGTGGCGTGCATGCCCAGGGCGTTGCCCTCAACAACCTCCCCGAGCCGCTCCAGGTCGCCCGCCCGGACCGCCTCCAGAGCCACCTGAAGGTCCTTCCCACTGGCCTCGACCCAGGCGGGGAAAAGGGGGGAGGTACTCATCGTGGCCCGCATGCCCCGGGTCGAGCTGATGGGCTTGTCACTCTTCGAGAGCACGACGACGACCATCGCCAGGTCCATCTCGCAGGCGACCGGCTCGGCGTAGGAGGAGGCGTCGTCGTGGCCCGCGTTCCACAGGACCAGCCCGCCGAAGACGGAGCGGGTCGCCGAGCCCGAGCCGCGTCGGGCCAGTCTGGAGAGCTCCCGGCCGTCGAGATCCATGCCGGCGGCCCGGGAGGCCGCCGCCGCAAGCGCCGCGAAGCCCGCCGCCGAGCTCGCCAGGCCGGCCGCCAGCGGGACCGAGGCCCGGGAGGTGACGGTTGCCGCAGTGGTGACGCCTGAACGGGCGCGCACCAGGTCGAGGAACCGGCTCACTCGCCCCAGCTCCGCAGCGCTGGGGGAGGCCCCGTTGATCGTCACCGAGTCCGCGGCGCCGGCACCGCCGTCGAAGGAGACCGTCGTCGTCGTCCGGGTGCCGTCGAGGGTGAGGGACAGGCTCGAGGTGGCGGGGATCGCCAACGCCTCATCCGCTTTGCCCCAGTACTTGATGAGCGCGATGTTGGTGTTGGCGCTGGCCGTCGCAGTCGAGGTGGCGGTCGGGGAGAAGCCGGCGCTGGCAGGGGAAGCGACAGTCACTCGTCCACCTCGCTGACGCGCATCCGGTAGCTCCACGTCTGCGGCGCACCGGCCCTCTCCAGCGCGGCGCGCACCCGGCGTGTGGTCGGCTCCCCGGTCACCAGGGCGATGACGCAGCCGCCAAGCCCCCCGCCGGTGAGCTTGGCACCCAGAGCCCCGGCGTTGCGCGCGGCGTCGGTGAGGTCGTCGAGGACCGGCAGGCTCAGGCGGAGCTCGGACAGCACCGTGTGCGCCTCATCCATGGCGGCCCCGAGGGCCGGGGCGCTGGCCTGGTCCAGGGCCGTGATCGCGCTCTGGGTGAGTGCTCCCAAGCGGTTGATGCGCGGGCCGATGTTGTCAGGATCGTTCTCGTAGCGCCGGCGCAGGCCGCCGACGGCCTCCCGGGTGGAGCCGTGGACACCCGAGTCGGCGATGACCAGGGAGGCGTTGTCGATGCGCTGGCTCAGAGGCCGCATCTGCCCGCCCTGGAACCGGATGGGGCACGGGGAGCAGGTGGCGGCGGCGTCCAGTCCCGAGGGCTTGCCGTGCGCGATCTGCTCAGCCAACTGCGTCAGCGCGAACAGCTCGTCGGAGCCGGCCTCGCGCCCGCAGGCGTCTAGGACGGCGCGAATGATCGCGCCGGCCGCCGCCGCCGACGAGCCGAGCCCGCGCTCATGGGGGAAGTCGCTCACGGTGGTGATATCGAAGGCCTGGTCCAGGCGGCCGGAGAACTCACGGGCCACCTCGAAGGCCCTTGCGACGCTGGCGAACCGGGACCCGGCCTGGTCCAGGGGTCCCGAGTAGTCCAGGCTGCTCAACGTGGAGGGACCGGAGGTCGGGCTCGCCGTGGCTCGCATCCGCAGGTCCTGCAACGGTACGGCGACGGCGGGGTGCCCGTAGACGACCGCGTGCTCACCCAGGAGAATGGCCTTCGCCCACGTCTGGCCGTGTCCCTCACGGATGGAGGAGTGCCTGTCCATATGCTTCCTTGCCTGTGGCCCGCACACGGGGGAGCGCGTGGAGCGGGTCGAGTTCAGGGATGAGAGGGCCGATGAACCCTCGATGGGATCGAGCGTATCGGGCGCTTCTCCGGGGTCGCAAGTCCCACCTGACCAGCCAGGGGAAGGTTCTGGAGCCCCGTGGGCGCCAGCGGGGGGTGCCGTCCCGTTTCCGTGATTTCGCGCAGCCCGGCGGGCTCCATTGGGGCGGCGGCGCCGGAGCCCGTAGGATCGCCCCGTGCTGCACAGACTCTCCACCTCCTTCATCCGAACCCTGCGCGAGGACCCGGCCGACGCCGAGGTCGCCAGCCACCGGCTGCTCGTGCGCGCCTGCTACATCCGCCGGGCCGCCCCCGGGGTGTACACCTGGTTGCCGCTGGGCCTGAGGACGCTGCGCAAGATCGAGGACATCGTGCGCCAGGGGATGGACGCCATGGGCGGCCAGGAGGTCCACTTCCCGGCTCTCCTGCCGGCCGAGCCCTACCAGGCCACCGGACGCTGGAACGACTACGGCCCCACCCTGTTCAAGCTCCACGACCGCAAGGACGGGGACTACCTGCTGGCCCCCACCCACGAGGAGATGTTCACCCTCGCGGTCAAGGACCTCTACTCCTCCTACAAGGATCTGCCGGCCATCGTCTACCAGATCCAGACCAAGTACCGCGACGAGGCCCGCCCCCGCGCCGGCATCATCCGCGGCCGCGAGTTCGTCATGAAGGACTCCTACTCCTTCGATATCGACGACGCCGGCCTGGCTGCCGCCTACCAGGCCCACCGCGACGCCTACGAGCGGATCTTCGCCCGCCTGGGTCTGGACTACGTCATCGTCAACGCCATGGCCGGCGCCATGGGCGGGTCCCACTCCGAGGAGTTCCTCTACCCCTGCGAGATCGGTGAGGACACCTTCGTGCGCTCCTCAGGCGGCTACGCGGCCAACGCCGAGGCCGTCACCACGGTGGCCCCCGATCCCGTGGACGCCTCCGGCACCGGCCCGGCGCGCGTCGTCGACACCCCTGACACACCCACCATCGACTCCCTGGTCGCCTTGTGCAACGAGGCCTACCCGCGCTCGGACGGGCGGGCCTGGACGGCCGCCGACACCCTCAAGAACGTCGTCGTCACCCTCATCCACCCCGGCGGCGAGCGCGAGCTGCTGGTCGTCGGCGTGCCCGGGGACCGCGACGTCGACATGAAGCGCCTGGAGGCCGCCGTCGCCCCCGCCGAGGTCGAGATGGCCGGCGACACCGACTTCGAGACCCACCCCGAGCTCGTGCGCGGCTACATCGGCCCCACCGCCATCGGCCCGAACTCCCCGCTGCGGCGCGTGGAGAAGCGCGAGGACGGCACCGAGGTCCTCACCGGCTCCGTGCGCTACCTCGTCGACCCCCGGATCGTGGAGGGAACCAGCTGGGTCACCGGTGCCAACACCGACAAGAAGCACGTCCTCGACCTGGTCATGGGGCGCGACTTCACCGCCGACGGCACCATCGAGGCCGCCGAGGTCCGCGAGGGCGACCCCGCCCCCGACGGCTCCGGCCCCCTCCATCTGGCCCGCGGCATCGAGATCGGCCACATCTTCGAGCTGGGACGTAAGTACTCCCAGGCCCTGGGACTGACCGTTCTGGACGAGAACGGTAAGGCGCGTGTGGTCACCATGGGTTCCTACGGCATCGGCGTCAGCCGAGTCATGGCCGCCCTGGCCGAGGCCAGCCACGACGACAAGGGGCTGTCCTGGCCCGTCCAGATCGCCCCCTACCACGTACAGGTTCTGGCCACCGGCAAGGACCAGGCCGTCTTCGACGTCGCCGAGCGGATCGCCTCGGCCTTGGACTCCGACGGCGTCGAGGTCCTCTACGACGACCGCCGCAAGGTCTCCGCCGGGGTGAAGTTCGCCGATGCTGAGCTCCTCGGTCTGCCCTACACGCTCGTTGTCGGCCGTGACCTGGCCAGGGAGGGGACTGTGGAGATCCGTGACCGCCGCACCGGCGAGCGCCGTTCAGTGCCCGTCGACGCCGCCGCGACTGAGCTCAGCGCCACCGTCCGCGCCGCCCTGGAGGCCGTTCAGGCCCTCTGAACCGGCACCTCTGACACGGCGTCTGAGGATCAGCTGTGCGGCTGCGCCTCGGTGCCGTGGTTGCCTGTGTGTCTGCGATGTCGGCCGGGGCCGCCACGAGAAGACGCACGTCAGGCGGTGTAGCCGGGTAGGGAGGAGAAGTCCGCGCCCCATTTCGTTGCACGGCGGGCGGCGTCAACGGCACCGGTAACAGCGGCTTCACGGGCCGGCGTGGAGGCCTGGGCGGAGCCGGCCTCCTGCACCTCGGCCGATACGATGGTCGACCACACCTGTCGGGCCCAGGACACCCAGATACTCGCCTCAGGGTCGGAGGACTCGGTCGGGGCGGCGTATGCGCTCAACCGAGTGTCCTCACTGCCTGCGGCGACGGCGGCGTTGACGACGGAGGTCGCGGCAGCGGCGTCGTCCACCGCCTGGGTGTACCAAGGATCGTCACTGCGCGCCGCGATCTCCTCCATGGCGTAGCGGGCCGCGTCGTAAGAGGTCAGCAGTCCTGCACTGATCCTGCTGCCCTGGGCTACGTCCGCGCGAGGCGTGTCCGCCGAGTTCACCGGGGCGATAAGGTCGTGCTGGAGGCTCCACGCCACTGCCAGCGCGGTGAAGAGCCGGGCGTCCTGCTCGGAGGCGGCGCTGATCGCCGCTCTACGCGCCATTGTCGAGCCGTCGACCAGGGCCGTGGCCAGTTCCTGCACGGTGGCGTCGGCGGATGCTGAGGGTACCGGGTCCACCGTCGGGTAGGAGGACGGCACTTGCGAGGCCCACGGCTCCCATACTCCGCCCAGGGTTTTCAGCTGGGCGTCAGCGGTCTGCTTGACGCCTTCGGCCAGGGCTGCCACGACGGCGTCCGTGCCGGCGGCATGCTGTGCCACCACCCCGGCGGTGGAGGAGATGAGGGTGGCCTGGCGGGCCAGGCCGTCACGAGTGGTTTCCGCCGGTGAGGCGGTAGGCAACGACGCCGGTGACCCCTTCCCCAGGCGAAGCCCGCAACCGCCCAACGCGACCAGTGCCGATCCCAGGGAGAGGACCGCGGCGCGGCGCGTCATGCGACAGCCTGCGGCGCCGATGTCGGAGCCGGCACGTAGCCCGTCGCTGAGTCCGCTATCAGCAGGTACCGGTGTGCTGTTCGTCTGGGTGGGGCGGGGAGTGCGACGTGTGTTCACCCGGGAATCCTCCCACAGACGGTGAGTAGCATGATCCCTACCCTGCTCATGTCGACCGTGCCCGTTCGGGCTCACACGGGAGGAAGAACGACTATGGCCGCCCACGATCCGCTCAAGCGCGCTGACGCACTGGTCCACAGACTCACCGATCTACTCGCCCCCGTCGTTGCCGACGCCGGGCTCCATCTTGAGGGTGTGGAGACCACCCGGGCGGGCAAGTACTCAGTTGTGCGTGTCTTCGTGGACCTGATCGACGGTCCCGGAGACCTCGATCTTGACACCCTCGAGCTGGTGACTGCAGCCGTCTCACAGGCCCTCGACGAGGCCGACCCCGTCAAGGGTCAGTACACTCTCGAGGTCTCCAGTCCTGGGGCTGAGCGTGAACTGACAACCCTGCGTCACTTCAGACGTGTCGTTGGTCATACTGTCCGGGTACGTACGGCCGAGGAGGAACTGACCGGCGTCGTCACAGCGGCTGACGCCGACAGTGACACCGGTGAGGGCAACAGCGGCCTGGTGAGCATTGAGGTCGACGGCACCGAGCGCCGTATCGTTCTGGGGGACGTCGCCGAGGCGCGGATGGTGGCTGCCGGGTTCTAGGGCCGAGTCACGATCCGAGGCTTATAAGATGGCTCCCGAGGATAGTGTCCGGGAATAATGTATGACCTGATAACTGATAGAAGGTTGACAGTCCGGCGCGGAAAGACGTGATAGACCGCCGGCCCGTCACGGGCTACCGTCAACGAGGAGCCCAGCGCACACCCGCCCAGTGGACCCCAGAGAGGACCTAAGCACCCATGGACATCAATATGCCGGAGCTGCGAGGCGCTGCCGACGAGCTGGGCATTGACCTGGACAACCTGCTGCCCGCTATCGAGGACGCCATCCTGGGCGCCTACTCCAAGGTCCCCGGCGCCATCCGGGGTGCCCACGTCGAGATCGACCGCCGCACCGGGCACATGAGTGTACTGGCTCCGGAGGTCGACGAGGACGACCAGCCCACGGGGGAGTACTTCGACGACACCCCCGACGACTTCGGCCGTATCGCCCAGGCGACCGCCCGCAGCGTCATCGTCCAGCGCATCCAGGACCGCCGCGACTTCGAGGTCCTGGGTGCCTTCAAGGACAAGACCGGCGAGCTGATCTCCGGCACCGTGGAACAGGGGCGCGACCCCCGCATCGTCTACGTGCGCCTGGACGAGGAGCACGAGGGCATCATGCCTCCCCATGAGCAGGTCCCCGGTGAGAGCTACCGCCATGGCGACCGCGTTCGCGCCTACGTCACCGACGTCTCCCGTGGCACCCGCGGGGCCCAGATCATCCTCTCGCGCACCCACCCCGGCCTGGTGCGCAAGCTCTTCGAGCGCGAGGTCCCCGAGATCTCCTCCGGCGACGTCGAGATCGTCTCCGTCGCCCGCGAGGCCGGGCACCGTACCAAGATGGCTGTGCGCTCCAAGGTCCGCGGCGTCAACGCCAAGGGCGCCTGCATCGGCCCCATGGGGCAGCGTGTGCGCGCGGTCATGACAGAGCTCGGTGGTGAGAAGATCGACATCGTGGACCACTCGGAGGATCCTGCGCGTTTCATCGCCAACGCCCTGTCGCCGGCCCGCGTGGCCGCTGTGGGCGTCATCGACGCCGAGGAGCGCACTGCCCGCGCCATCGTCCCCGACTTCCAGCTTTCCCTGGCCATCGGCAAGGAGGGGCAGAATGCCCGCCTGGCCGCCCGTTTGACCGGCTGGAAGATCGATATCCACGCCGACGCCGAGTCCGGCGAGATCACCCCGGGGCAGGGCTCGCAGTCCGATGACGTGACAGGTCCCTCAGAGCTGGGCGACTGAACCGGCCTTCCCGGGGATGTAGACTTTCCGGCGGACCTTTGCGGGTCCTACGCCGGGACGTCCCGGTTGTAGTGCCCGCGTCAGCGGTTGCAGAGCAGCGGAAGGACACCGACGGACGGTGGCGACCACCCCTCACGTGCCCGAGCGCACCTGCATCGGCTGTCGGCAAAGGGCCCCGCGGGCGCAGCTGCTGCGTCTCGTGCTGACGCCGAGCGGCGAGCTCGACGTCGATGCCCGGGCCGTCAGACCCGGGCGCGGCGCCTGGATCCACCCGGATCCGGAGTGCCTGACCCTCGCTGAGCGACGGCGCGCCGCTCCACGCGCTTTGCGTGCTGACGGACCACTGGACGTGGGCCGCGTGCGCAGGTTCCTGGAGCAGAGCCCGATCAACGACGGCGAGGGGCCCCGCGGCCCGACCGGGTGAGCGGACCACCGATAGCGAAGGCGGGTAGGAAGCCGATGGGCACCCGATGAGTACCCAGCGATGAGCTGCCTCTAGAAGCACCCACCCCTGTCCGGGGTGGGAAACCGGACAGGAGAAAAGTGGCTAAACCACGCGTTCATGAGCTCGCCAAGGAGCTCGACCCCACTGGCAAGAAGGTCACCTCGAAGGTGATCCTGGCCTGGCTCAAGGACCAGGGAGAGTTCGTCAAGGCGGCCTCCTCCGCGGTCGAGCCTCCCGTAGCTCGCCGGGTCCGCGAGCACTTCGCCGCCCAGGTGCAGGAGGCATCGGCGAGCGCTACGACTGGCAGTAAGGCCGACGGGCCGGCCAAGGCCGCCTCTGAGGCTCCGAAGCCCGGTAAGGCCGTCCCCGGCCCCGGGGCGGCGCAGGCCGGTGGAACGGGACCCGTCGGCGCTCAGGACTCGCCGTCAAGTCTCACCACGCCCAAGCCTGGTTCCAGTGGTCTCAGGCCCGGAACGGCCGTGCCCAAGCCTGCGGCCTCGGTTCCCAAGCCGGGTGGCGGTGCCCAGACTGCGGCGAATGCCGCCAAGCCGGCGCCCCAGGGAGGTGCTTCCACCTCCAGCAGGGCGTCCAATGCCCCTAAGCCTGGTGCAGGTGCACCTAAACCGGCGGCTGCTGCTTCTGGCGCCCCGACCCCTGGCCCTCGCCGCAATGCCCCGACTCCGGGACCGCGTCCCGGGGCGCCGCGTCCCGGCAACAACCCCTTCGCCACATCCCAGGGCATGCCCCGTCAAGGAGGCCAGGGAGGTCGCGGTGGCCAGCGCTCGGGCCAGTCGCGATCGGGGGCGCCGCGTCCCGGCAACAACCCCTTCGCCACATCCCAGGGCATGCCCCGTCCCGGTGGCTCCGGCGGTCCCCGTCCCCAGGGCGGTCCGCGTCCCGGTGGCCCTCGTCCCCAGGGCGGGGTCCGGTCTCAGAGCGCCGGTCGTTCCGGTGCTCCGCGCCCAGGCGGTCCCCGTCCCAACCCGGGCATGATGCCCGGCCAGTCCTCCATCGGCCGTCCCGGTGCCCCCGCACGCGGCGGTGGTGGTGGCCGCGGCTCGCGTCCCGGTGGTGGCGGCCGTCCCGGTGGAGGTGGCGGCCGTCCCGGTGGCGGCTTCGGCGGACCTCGTGGCGGTCGTGGAGGTCGTGGCTCCACACAGGGAGCCTTCGGACGTGGCGGCGGTGCCCCACGAGGACGCAAGTCCAAGCGGGCCAAGCGTCAGGAGTTCGAGCAGCAGAGCGCACCGTCGATCGGAGGTGTCGTTGTCCCACGTGGTGACGGCTCCACCCCGGTGCGTGTGCGCCAGGGGGCGACGCTCACGGACCTGGCCGAGAAGATCAACGCCAACCCCGCGGCCCTGGTGACCGTCCTGTTCCACCTCGGTGAGATGGCCACGGCCACCCAGTCCCTCGACGAGGACACCTTCGCCCTCCTGGGCGCCGAGCTGGGCTACAACGTCCAGATCGTCTCGCCCGAGGACGAGGACCGCGAGCTGCTGGAGTCCTTCGACATCGACCTGGAGGCCGAGGAGGCCGGGGAGGACGACGACGATCTGCTGCCGCGTCCGCCGGTGGTCACCGTCATGGGTCACGTCGACCACGGCAAGACCAAGCTGCTGGACGCCATCCGCTCCACCGACGTCGTCGCCGCCGAGGCCGGAGGGATCACTCAGTCCATCGGCGCCTACCAGGTGCGCGTGCACCTGAACGACGACATCCGTCCGATCACCTTCATCGACACGCCCGGCCACGAGGCCTTCACGGCCATGCGCGCCCGCGGCGCGGAGGTCACGGACATCGCGATCCTCGTGGTGGCCGCCGACGACGGCGTCATGCCGCAGACCGTCGAGGCCCTCAACCACGCCCAGGCCGCGAACGTGCCGATCGTGGTGGCCATCAACAAGATCGACAAGGAGGGCGCCAACCCGGACAAGATCCGCGGCCAGCTCACCGAGTACGGTCTGGTCCCCGAGGAGTACGGCGGCGAGACGATGTTCGTGGACATCTCCGCCAAGCAGCGTCTCCACATCGACGAGCTCCTCGAGGCCGTCCTGCTCACCGCGGACGCCGCCCTGGACCTGCGGGCCAACCCTGAGACCGAGGCCCGCGGCGTCACCATCGAGGCCAAGCTCGACAAGGGACGCGGTGCCGTGAGCACCATCCTGGTCGAGCGCGGCACGCTGCGGGTCGGCGACCCGATCGTGGCCGGAAGCGCCTACGGGCGTGTGCGTGCCATGTTCAACGAGCACGGGGAGAACCTCACCGAGGCCGGACCCGCCCGTCCGGCTCTGGTCCTGGGGCTCACGAACGTGCCCAGCGCTGGCGACTCCTTCATCGTCGCCCCCGACGACCGCACGGCCCGCCAGATCGCCGACAAGCGTGAGGCCGCCGAGCGCGCCGCCCTGCTGGCCAAGCGTCGCAAGCGCGTGTCCCTGGAGAACCTCAGCGACGTCCTCAAGGAGGGCAAGGTCGACACCCTCAACCTCATCCTCAAGGGCGACAGCTCGGGTGCGGTCGAGGCCCTGGAGGACTCCCTGCTCAAGATCGACGTCGGCGAGGAGGTCGCCCTGCGCGTCATCCACCGCGGCGTGGGTGCCATCACGCAGAACGACGTCAACCTGGCCACGGTGGACTCCGCCGTCATCATCGGCTTCAACGTCCGGCCCGCCGAGCGCGTCTCGGAGATCGCCGACCGCGAGGGCGTCGACATGAAGTTCTACTCGGTCATCTACAACGCGATCGAGGACGTCGAGGCCGCTATGAAGGGCATGCTTAAGCCCATCTACGAGGAGGTCGAGCTCGGTAGCGCCGAAATCCGGCAGATCTTCCGATCCTCGAAGTTCGGCTCCATTGCCGGCTCGATCGTCCGCTCGGGTACCATCAAGCGGGGTGCCAAGGCCCGTCTGGTGCGCGACGGCGTCGTCATCAACGGTGACCTGTCCATCGAGACGTTGCGCCGTGAGAAGGACGATGTCACCGAGGTTCGCGAGGGCTACGAGTGCGGTATCAACCTGGGCTCCAAGGACATCGCCGAGGGTGATGTCATCGAGACCTGGGAGATGCGCGAGAAGCCTCGCGACTGAACGCTGCTGCCTCAGCAACGGCGGGCCGGCCACCCACTTGGTGGCCGGCCCGCGGTCGGTCGCCAGACCGTCCTGAGATCGGTCAGGTGGTTTGATGTTGTCAGATGCGCGCGTTGACGTCCTGGTAGCCGGAGTCCTCTCGGGTCCCGCCCATACCGTCGCCGACCTCGCTGTAGTGACGGATCAACGTCACCGACCGGACCCACTTGATCATCTTGTACCCGTGGCTCGTCTCGCAGCGCAGGCGCAGCGGAGCGCCGAACATGCCCGACAGCGGCTCATCATTGCGGTCCCAGGCCAGGATCGTGTCATCCTCGAGGGCCATGTCCAGAGACAGGCACGTGTAGTACGGCTCGACCGGACGCCCGTCGTGCATGTGCTGGGCCATGCCGAAGGACTCGAACATCACCCATCCGGCCTCGGGATCGATCTGACCGACCTGCTCGAGCAGATCGCGCACACGGATCCCCGTCCACTTGGCGATCCCTGTCCAGCCCTGCATACAGGTGTGCATGGTGATCTGGGACTGGCTGGAGATCGCCTTGAGCTCTGCCAGGGAGAAGGACGCCGGCGCCGAGACCATGCCACCCACCTCGAGGCGGAAGTCGGCGAAGTCGTTCGCCGCCAGCTCCTGGTACTCCGGGGACTCCTCACGCGAGGGGGTGCGGGTGTTGACCCAGTGGAACTTGGAGATGTCCTTCTCCGTCCACGGTTTCTTAGCCGTCTGCTGTGAGTTGAAGCGGTCCACCGTGATATGGCGGATGCCCCTCGTGGCGTCCCACAGGATCCGCTGACTGCGGCGAGTGTCCGTCAGCGTCCAGTAGGACATGGCGATCCACAGCGCCACGACGACGACGATCGTCGCGAGCACGGTGACGTAGGCCTGACCCACTCGATTGGGGTCGTAGTAACCGAAGACGATGTGGGTGAGATTGTGGGGCGCGTGCACGATGAACACCAGGCCCACGTGGATGATGGCGAAACCCAGGTAGGTGAACATGCCGATCAGGTGCAGGGAGCGGGCGGCCTGGCGGCCACCGAACATCTTGGCGTACCAGGGGAAACGTCCCACGATGGCGGGAGACATGACCGGGCCTGTCACAATCATCAGCGGGGCGACGATGAAGACGATAAAGAAGTACCCCAGCTGCTGAAGACCGTCGTAGGGGGTGAAGTCGCACAGGGACGGGGTGCGCAGGTGTGCATAGGTCAGTAGGGAGTCCCAGGCGTCGGGCAGGATCTGCCACGTCGTCGGAACCAGACGCCGCCACGCCCCCGTACCCACGAGGAGGGCGACATACACGACGCCGTTGAGCAGCCAGAAGCTTGTGGCTACTCCGTGCCAGGCACGTCCTAACCCGATCTTGGCCCGGCCGGGCAGCGAGATGAGTGGGGAGAGGTCGCGCTGGTCGTCCCGAGCGGTGAAGGCGCCCTCCTCGAGGGGCACCTTGTCCTTGGTGAACCGGATCCACTCGGAGCCGGGCTCGCACTGGTCCTTGAAGTAGAAGCGCGGGTGCGAGGCGATGATCTCGATACCTGAGCGGATGAGGACGCCCATGAGGAGGAAGTTGATGAAGTGGGTGACGCGCAGCCACAGTGGAAAGGTCTCGGTGTCGACGCACTGCT
>ERZ773075.816-NODE-816-length-20387-cov-7.40817_pt1 | contig 20387 bp, 15 predicted proteins | sample MGYA00580614_ERZ773075 | MGnify/ENA primary metagenome ERZ773075 (study PRJEB29015, sample SAMEA2738021) | human oral metagenome | biome: human oral; feature: human-associated habitat; material: dental | place: China | collected 2043 ... | reverse complement strand
TGCAGGGCGGCCAGGTCGGCGGCGCTGTCCAGCCGCGCCAGTTCGGCCTGCCAGGCGGCCAGGGTGGCGGGCAGTTCTTCTGGCGGGCGGCGCCAGCGGCGGGCCAGCGAGAGCCATTGACTCAGGCGCTCATCGACTTCGCGCAGGGCTTCGGGGTCGGTTTCGGCGCGGGCCAGCCAGCCGCTGAGCGAGTGGGCCACGTCGCCCGCCTGGGCGATGGCCGCTTCCAGCAGCTCGGCCAAGGGGGCGAAGTCAGGTTCGATGTGGCTTTGCGCCTGCAAGGCCGCTTGCGCCTGCTCCAGCGCGGCCAGGGCGTTGCGGCCGCCGCTGTCGCTGTCGCCTTGCAGGGCTTCGCGGGCGGTTTGCGCGGCGTCGATGAGGGCCTGGGCGTGGGCCAGGCGTTCGTGGCGCTGGTTGAGTTCGGCCCATTCGCCTTCGCCGGGGGCGAGTTTTTCGAGTTCGCCGATTTGCCATTGCAGACGCTCGCGCTCTTGCGCCAGGGTTTCTTGCGCGGCGCGGGCTTCGTCCAGCTGGCGGGCGGCGGCGCGCCAGGCGTGCCAGGCGGCGGCCAGCGGCGCGGTGTCCAGCCGCGCGTAGGCGTCCAGCAAGGCGCGGGTGGCGGCGGGCCGGGTGAGGCTTTGCCAGGCGTGCTGGCCGTGAATGTCCACCAGCCACGCGGCGGCTTCGCGCAGCTGGGCGGCGGTGGCGGCCGAGCCGTTGATCCACGCGCGGCTTTTGCCGCCTGCGTCCACGGTGCGGCGCAGCAGCAGCGTGGCTTCTGGCTCAAAGCCCGCTTCTTGCAGCCAGGCGGCCAGGGGCGCGGGGGTGTCGAATTCGGCGGCCACTTCGCAGCGGCTGGCGCCTTCGCGCACGGCCAGGGCGTCGGCGCGCGCGCCCAGGGCCAGTTGCACTGCATCGAGCAGGATGGATTTGCCCGCGCCGGTTTCGCCGGTGAGCGCCGTAAAGCCCGCTGAAAAGTCCAGCTCCAGCTGCTTGACGATGACGAAATCGCGCAGGCTCAGGTGTCGCAGTGCCATAGGTCAGACGGCTCCTTGGTTCCAGTGGAGTTTGTGGCGCAGGGTGTCGAAATAGCTCCAGCCTGCGGGGTGGAGAAAACGGGCCTGGTGCGGCGAGCGGCGCACCACGATGCTGTCGCCATGCTGCAAGGCGGCGACCGACTGGGTGTCAAAACTGGCGCTGGCTTGCGGGCCGCCGACCACGCGGATGACGATTTCCGCCGGATCGGCCAGCACCACGGGCCGGTTGGAGAGCGCCTGCGGCGCAATGGGCGCAAGCACCCAGCCCGGCAGCTGCGGATGCAGGATGGGGCCGCCCGCCGCCAGCGAGTAGGCGGTGGAACCCGTGGGCGTGGCCACGATCAGCCCGTCGGCCCGGTAGCGGGCGATGAAGCGGCCATCGGCATGCGCTTCCAGCTCCACCATGCTGGCGGCCGCGCCCCGGTGCACGACCACGTCATTGGCGGCCAGCGTCTCGAACACGCAAGCGCCTTCGCGCAGCACGCGGCCGTGCATGAGCGCGCGCTCGTCGCTCTCGTAGCGCCCTTGCAGCAGCATGGGCGGCAGCAGGTGGCGGTATTGATCCAGCGCGATGTCGGTCACAAAGCCCAGCCGCCCCTGGTTGATGCCGATGAGCGGCATGCCAAACGGCGCCATCTGCCGCGCCAGCCCCAGCATGGTGCCGTCGCCGCCCACGGCCACGCCCACATCGGCGCGGCGGCCCAGCTCGTCCACGCGGGCCACGTCGCAGCCCACGGCTTCCAGCCACAGCGCGCGGGCGCATTCGGCTTCCACCAGCACGTGCAGGCCCAGCTCCTGCAAAAAGGCGTGCACGTCCAGCAGCGCCGCGCGCGAGGCGTGCAGGGCGCTGCCGCTGATTGATTCATGGTGCTTGCCCACCAGGGCCGCGCAGCGAAAAGGCGCAAAAGCAGGCGCTGTGCTCATCACGCGCGTTCTTCGTTCAACATGCCGCGAATGAGCTGGAAAAGCTCGCGCCAGGCGCGGCCCTGCCGCACGCCCTGGCCGGGCGCGCTGGCCACGGCGGCGGCCTGCGCGCGGTCTTTGCGGGCCTGGCGGATGAGGGCGCGCAGCTGCTGCGCGTCGGTCTGCGCAAAGCGCGCCATCCACTCGTTCAGCGCGGCCTGGCTGGCGGCGGCATCCGGGGCGGCCAGGCGCTCGCGCCAGTCTTCGGCGGCGTGCAGCAGCAGCGTGTCTTGCGCCGCGCCCTGGCGCTGCTGCTCCAGCGCGGCGTGAATGGCGGCAATGCCGTCTTCATCCAGCTGGCGCATGAGCTTGCCCACGTATTGGCTTTGGCGGCGGCGGCCTTCAAAGTCGGTGATGCGCGCCAGCTCCGCCAGCGCCTCTTCCAGGCGCGCGGGCAGCGCCAGCGCCTCGCGCAGCGCCGGGCGCAGCGTCAGCAGCGCCTCGCCCAGCGCCTGCAACTGGGCGCTTTGCGCCTTCAGCTCGGTTTTGCTGGGCGCGTCGCCGCCTTTGAGGGCGCGCCGGTATTGCTCGTCCAGCTCGCTGCCTTCGGCCACGAACTGGCCGCGCACAAAATAGCCTTTTTTCGGTTTTCTCGCCATTTTTAAAAATCAGTGCCCATTCATTTTTGAAAGGGTATTCAAAATAATCTCCCGGGGCAGAATGAAACCCATGCCGAAAAGCCTGTTTGCATGCACTCTCCGGCCAGAAACATCATGTTTGCCAGCGCTGTTGCAACAGGCCCCGCAACGGCTGAAATCCGGCAGGGCGCGCGCCCGCCTTCCGCATGAAAAGCGTGTATGCCCGTTAATGATGCCCGCCCCCGGAAAAACCCATTGCATAAATGCCTGCGGCAATACTTTCGCCAAAAGAAACCATGAGAAACCGCAAGTATGATAGCCGCACCATGCGCAAACCCGTGAACAAACCCGAAAAAACCGCTTCCGCCGCTTCTTCTTTTGCGCCCGCCGCCAGCGCGCAAACGCTGCCCGGCTTTACCCACAGCCGCGCCCAGTTTGAAGAACTGGCGGACGCCGCCATGAGCCATGCCCGCAAGCTTGGCGCCAGCGACGTGGCCGCCGACGTTTCCGAAAGCGCGGGCCTGTCAGTCAGCGCGCGCCAGGGCGAGCTGGAAACGGTGGAACACAGCCTTGACAAATCACTGGCCGTGACGGTGTACATCGGCCACAAAAGCGGCTCGGCCAGCACTTGCGACTTCTCGCCCCAGGCCGTGCGGCAAACCGTGCAGGCCGCCTACGACATCGCCCGTTACATCACCGAAGACCCGGCCAGCGGACTGCCCGACGAAGCCGACGTGGCCGGCCCGCAGGCCGCCAGCCTGGACCTCGACCTGTTCCACCCCTGGAACCCCTCCGTGGAACAGGCCCTGGCCCTGGCGCTGGCCTGCGAGCAGGCCGCGCTGCAAACCAGCCCGCACATCAGCAACAGCGAAGGCGCCGGCGTTTCGGCCCAGCAAAGCCACTTTTTCAGCGCGCACAGCCACGGCTTTCGCGGCGGCTACGCCAGCTCGCGCCACAGCTTTTCCGTCTCCGTCATCGCAGGCCAGGGCGATGCCATGCAGCGCGACGGCTGGTTCAGCGCCGAACGCAACGCCGCCCGCCTGGCCAGCCCCGAAGCCGTGGGCCGCTACGCCGCCGAGCGCGCGCTCAGCCGCGTGGGCGCGCGAAAAATCAGCACGCGCGAATGCCCCGTGCTTTTCGAGGCGCCCCTGGCGGCGGGCCTGCTGGGCCACTTCGTGCAAGCCGTCAGCGGCGGCGCGCTCTACCGCAAAAACACCTTCCTGGCCGGCTCGCTGGGCCAGCCCGTGTTCGCCGGACACGTGGAAATCACCGAAAACCCCTTCATTCCCGGCGGCCGTGGCAGCGCCCCGTTTGACGGCGAAGGCGTGCGCGTGACGCCGCGCCAGGTGGTACAGGCCGGCCGCGTGGCGGGCTACTTTCTGGGCAGCTACTCGGCGCGCAAGCTGGGCATGAAAACCACCGGCAACGCGGGCGGCTCGCACAACCTGCGCCTGTACTCGCGCCAGACCAGCGCGCAAGACGATTTGCCCGCCATGCTGCAAAAGCTGGGCACAGGCCTGTTCGTGACCGAACTCATGGGCAGCGGCGTGAACTACGTGACCGGCGACTACTCGCGCGGCGCCAGCGGCTACTGGGTGGAAAACGGCCAGATCGCCTACCCCGTGCAGGAAGTCACCATCGCCGGCAACCTGCGCGAGATGTTCCTGAACCTGCAAGCCATTGGCGCCGACGCCTACACCTACGGCGCCAAAACCAGCGGCTCCGTGCTCATCGCCCGCATGAAGGTGGCTGGCTCCTGAAAGGCTGTTCAAAGCCCGGGAACCCATCCGCCGCACCCGCCAGGCAGCATCAAAAACAGAAGCGAATTCAGGCAGGTAAAAATGCCTCTCTGCGCAGTCTGCACTAGGACATCATGCTATGAATGAAGGAGCGAAATAACGCCGCCCGCCCGCAGGCCTGCGGCTCATGCCCTGCCCGTTCCAATCCGCTTCCCCGCAGCCCGCCTTTGAACAGACGCTGAAAAGCCGCCCGGCTGGCGGCGGCGGAAACAAACCCGGCCTGCGCCCACAAAACACCGCGCCAGCTTCCAGCTCCATTGCCTGACTCCACCGCCCGGCTTCACCGCTGACTTCACCGCACGACTTCACCGCCTGACGCGCGGCAAGCGCGCGCCGCCCCAGCCGTACGCCCCAGCCGTACCATTCGCCCCTGCCTTTTTTCGCGCCGCGCGCTGCGGCGCTCCACGTTTTCTCAAAAAATGGCCCATCACAAAATCCTCATCCTCGATTTCGGCTCCCAGGTCACCCAGCTCATTGCCCGCCGCGTGCGCGAGGCGCACGTGTATTGCGAAGTCCACCCCTGCGACGTCAGCGACGAATGGGTGCGCCAATACGCGGCTGACGGGCAGCTCAAGGGCGTCATCCTCTCCGGCAGCCACGCCAGCGCCTATGAAGACAGCACCGACCGCGCGCCGCAAGCGGTGTTCACGCTGGGCGTGCCCGTGCTGGGCATTTGCTACGGCATGCAAACCATGGCCCAGCAACTGGGCGGCAAGGTGGAAGGCGGGCACAAGCGCGAATTCGGCTACGCCGAAGTGCGCGCCCACAGCCACACCGCGCTTTTGAAGGGCCTGCAAGACTTCTCCAGCCCCGAAGGCCACGGCATGCTCAAGGTGTGGATGAGCCACGGCGACAAAGTGGCCGAACTGCCGCCAGGCTTTGCGCTGATGGCCAGCACGCCCACCTGCCCCATTGCGGGCATGGCCGACGAAGCGCGGCACTTTTACGGCGTGCAATTCCACCCGGAAGTCACGCACACCGTGCAAGGCCGGGCCATGCTGGAGCGCTTCGTGCTCGATATCTGCGGCGCCCAACCCGACTGGGTGATGCAAGGCCACATTGCCGAAGCCGTGGAATCCATCCGCCAGCAAGTGGGCAGCGAAGAAGTCATCCTGGGCCTCTCAGGCGGTGTTGATTCATCCGTGGCCGCCGCGCTCATTCACCGCGCCATTGGCGACCAGCTCACCTGCGTGTTCGTCGATCACGGCCTGCTGCGCCTGAACGAAGGCGACATGGTCATGGACATGTTTGCGGGCAAGCTCCACGCCAAAGTGGTGCGCGTCGATGCCAGCCAGCTCTTTCTCGATGCCCTCAAAGGCGTGAGCGACCCCGAGCAAAAGCGAAAAATCATCGGCAAGCTCTTCGTCGATGTTTTCAAAGCCGAAGCCGAAAAACTCAAGGCCAGCGGCGCTGGCCATAAGGGCGCAACCTTCCTGGCCCAAGGCACCATTTACCCCGACGTGATCGAAAGCGGCGGCGCCAAAAGCAAAAAAGCCGTCGTCATCAAAAGCCACCACAACGTCGGCGGCCTGCCCGAACAACTGGGCCTGAAACTGCTGGAGCCGCTGCGCGATTTGTTCAAAGACGAGGTGCGCGAACTCGGCGTGGCGCTGGGCCTGCCCCACGACATGGTCTACCGCCACCCCTTCCCCGGCCCGGGCCTGGGCGTGCGCATCCTGGGCGAAGTGAAAAAGGAATACGCCGATTTGCTGCGCCAGGCCGACGCCATCTTCATGCAAGAGCTGCGCTCCACCATCGAACCGAACAGCGGCAAAAGCTGGTACGACCTCACCAGCCAGGCATTCACCGTCTTCCTGCCGGTCAAATCCGTCGGCGTGATGGGCGACGGCCGCACCTACGACTACGTCGTAGCCCTGCGCGCCGTGCAAACCAGCGATTTCATGACCGCTGATTGGGCGGAATTGCCGTATGCGCTGCTGAAAAAGGTATCGTCCCGAATCATCAACGAAGTGCGCGGGATTAACCGGGTGACTTATGACGTTTCCAGCAAACCGCCTGCGACGATTGAGTGGGAGTGAGAGATTTACTGCGGGAATGATTTTTTGACGTAGGAGAGAGGATTATGGTTGACTTTACTCAGTTGAGAGCAAAAAAGAAAAATGCTGCTCCCATAGATCCAATAGAAATATTTCGGCGCCTACCAAAACCTCAAGGGATTAATGATCTTTATGGTAGTCAAGTTGAGGTGTTAAGTGCATGGAATAAACAGAGAGGAAATCGTGATGCAGTAATTAAGCTTCATACAGGCGGAGGAAAAACGCTTGTTGGCCTTTTGATGGCGCAATCAATAATCAACGAAACAAATGAGCCTGTTTTATATTTGACGCCAACAACACAGTTGGTCAGTCAAGTAATTGAAAAAGCAAAGGCGCTTGGAGTTGCCGCAGTGCCTTATCAAAAAGGAGCGCCTTTAAATGATGATTTTATAAATGGCAAGGCCATTATGGTTGCCGCGTATAAAGCGCTTTTTAACGGAAGAAGTAAATTCGGCATCAGAGGAGGGAAGATCTCTTCGGTTGCTGCAATTATTCTTGATGATGCGCATGCTGCTTTTTCTGTTGTGCGTGATACTTTTACGATTGAAATTGTCTCTGATAATGATAGCGAGTGCTACCAGAAATTGGTGGAAATATTCCGAAATGCATTTGATGATATAGACAGGACTGGAACTTTTGATGACACTGTATCTGGATTAAGTGATGGCGTAATTGAGATTCCGTATTGGGCGTGGAATGATAAATTAACCGCAGTTCGAGCGCATTTGCGCGCCAAGGGGGAGGATTCTATGTTCGCCTGGCCTTTGCTTCGCGATAATTTACATCTCTGCCATGCGTTGATTAGCAGGAAGGCGTTCACTATCACGCCTGTGCTTCCGCTGGTTGATATGTTTCCAACATTCTCTGATGCGCCTAGACGGATTTATATGTCCGCCACCATTGCGGATGACGGCGAGATTGTGAGAACCTTTAATGCAGATCGAAATTTAGTCGAAAAGGCTTTAACCTCTAGATCATTAGCTGGTATTAGTGAACGCATGATCTTGACTCCTGAACTTATGCCTTTTGCTTGCGATTTGAGGGAGACTGTAGAGGAGCTGCTTAAGTGGACGACAGAAGAGAGAGCATTAGGTGCTGTAATTCTTGTGCCATCTGATGCAGCTGCTGAGAAATGGAACAACATAGCAACGGTTGCCAAGGGATCTGATGAAGTACAACAAAGAGTTAGCGAACTCCAGAGTGAGGCTTCTAAAGGCCCATTTGTTTTTGCTAATCGGTATGATGGAATCGACTTGCCTGGCAACTCTTGTCGTTTGCTCGTTATGGAAAGTTTACCAACAGGAACATCGGACTATGAAATTTTACGTGCTAATGCATTATATGGGTCATCCGTTTTTTCACGAATGCTAGCTCAACGTATTGAGCAAGGAATTGGTCGAGGTGCACGTGGTTCTGGCGACTACTGTGTCGTGCTCTTGATAGGCACAGATTTGGTCAGTTGGGTTGCGAAGGATGCCAATTTTAGGCTGCTAACAAACGCAACACGTGCGCAACTTAAGATGGGTATAGAAGTAAGCAAGGCAGTGAATGATCTTCAAGATATTAAAAAAACTGTTGCTCAAAGCTATGACCGTGACTCTGATTGGATGAAATATCATGCAGGAGCTTTGGCCGACGAAATTGAGACTGCCCCCATAAACCATGAACTGTTTTCGCAAGTGGCTATTGAGCGAAAAGCATTTAATCTTTGGCGTGATGGTTATCATGAAAAAGCTATTAGTCAAATTGAGCAACTATTGAATAATAAACTTAACATTCAGGTGGATGCCCAGAACCGTGGTTGGCTACAGCAATTTGCGGCGCGCATAGCTAGTCAGTGGGGACATACAGATCGAGCAGAAGAGTTTCAGCAAGCAGCTTATGCTAACAATCGAAATCTTCTTCGCCCAATGGCATCGCCGCCTTATCGGACTCTTTCAACTCCTAGGAAGCAGGCAAAAGCAATTGCTAGTCTCATAAATGAGTACCATATGAGAAGAGGTTTTCTTAAAGATTTTGAGGAAGTGGTTTCATATTTGACGCCCCAAGCATCTGCCAATCAATTTGAGCGATCTCTTGCTAATTTTGGGAAAATGCTGGGGATTTCTTCTGAGCGCTGCGATCTTAATGGAGATGGGCCTGATGTATTGTGGTTGTTGCCAAATGCTCCGGCATGGGTAATTGAAGCAAAGAGTCAAAAAAAAGAGAATAATCCCCTTACAAAGAAGGAGCATGGTCAATTGCTAGTGGCAGAGGAATGGTTTAAAAAGAATTATCCAGAGATGAGCTGCCTGCGTGTTTCAGTTCATACAAAAAACATCGCCACAAAAAACGCTCAGGCGAATGGGTCATATGCACTGACATATGAAAAACTTGCTGTATTGGTTTCGGATTTGCATTCATTTTTTAAAAAGCTTTGCGACTCGAGTTTGGCGCCAGATGATTTTCTTATTGAATGCGAGAAGCAACTGGCGAACTCTCCTATTGAGGCAAGTAAATTGACTAAAAATTATCTTTTAAATTTTGTTGACGAGTAATCGATTGGAGAATTGAGGGGATTTTTTAATCTTCCGGATCTCTAATATTTTTCGGTGCTGATTTTTACCAGTTCTACTACCGACAACGGCGCCGACCCCTCTGCCTTGTTATTGATGGTCACATAAGCGTTTTGCCCCGCGCCGCAGGTGCCGGTGATGACGCGGGCGAGGTGGGCGCGGGTTGTAGGGTCGGGGTCTTGTAAGCGGTCAAACGGGGCGCATTGCGCCTTGGCGCTTTCGTAGCCGTAGGCACCATGGCGGCGGTGCAGGTTCCAGCGGCAGACGAGCGGGCCGGGCCACAGCGTCCGCAGCAGGGGCAATTGCTCTTCAATCGGCAGCTTTTTGGCATACAGGCCCAAGCGGTAGGTAATGGGGGTTGCCACTGGCTTGGCGTGCAGCGCGCAGAGCTTGCGTCAGCTGCGGTGCGTGGGCGAGCGCTAAAAATCGGCATCGCGAACTTCCCGCGCAATCACGCCATCAAGCGCAGGCGGGGCCAGTGGTGGCAAGGCGGCCAGAAGATGGCCGGTGCGCCCGATCCACGCAGACAAACCATTCGTGCGATTGGTTCAAAGACGAAGTGCGCGAACTGGGCGTGGCCTTGGGCTTCCCCTCGGCGTGGCCTATCGCCACCCCTTTCCCGGCTTAGGCTTGGGCGTGCGCACCTCGGGCGAAAAAGCGCGTGGCGCGTGGCGTTGCCAGCACAAGCAGCCTGCGACGATTGGGCGGGAGCCAATTTGCGTTCAGCCTTGCGACAATTGCCGTTTTTCAAACCACTTCTTGCAACATGAACAAGCGTTCGTTTTCCCGCGTTTTGCTCGGCGCCGTCGCTGGCGCGTTTCTGCTTCCTGCTGCTGCGCTGGCGCAGGCCAAAACCCTGGTGGTGGCCTCCAGCGCCACGTATGCGCCTTTTGCCTTTGAAAACAAGGACAAGCAGATCGTCGGCTTTGACATCGACATCATCAACGCCATTGCCAAAAAGCAAGGGCTGGCGCTGCGCATCGTCAATACGCCGTTTTCCAGCATCTTCGCCTCGCTGGGCAATGGCGATGTGGATTTGGTGATTTCAGGCGTCACTATCAACGACAAGCGCAAGCAAAGCTACGATTTTTCCGACCCCTACTTTGACGCGCGGCAGCTCATTGCCGTGGCCCAGGGCAGCAGCATCGCTTCGCTCAAAGACATTGCGGGCAAGAAAGTGGCCGTTGTGAGCGGCTCCACGGCTGACGATGTGAGCAGCCGCGAATTCGGCAAGGCCAGCCCCAACATCCGCCGCTTTGAAAGCACGCCGCTCATCATCTCCGAGCTGGCATCGGGCGGCGTGGATGCCGCCATTGGCGACAACGGCGTGATTGCCTACCGCGTTTCGCAAACCCAGGGCCTGAAAACCGTGGAAGACCCTCATTTTCCGAAAGAATATTTCGGCATCGTGCTTCGCAAGGGCGACAAGGAATTACGCGACAAAGTCAATGCTGGCCTGGCCGCCATCAAGGCAGACGGCAGCTACGGCGCCATTTACAAAAAGTGGTTCCATCAGGAATATGCGCCGCAATAAGCCTGCCCGGATATAAAGCGGCAAAAGCAAAACGGGGCAAGATTTTTGATGAATCTTGCCCCGCATTTGTTTTGCCCCATTTTGTCTGGCCAAAGCCATTCGCCTGATCAGCCAGTCGCCTGAAATTTCCATTCAGCGGAAGCGGCAGCCGCTTTCATCAGGCCCCTATTTGAATCAATCAACAGCGCACAAGCGCCATCGCATGGAAGAAAACGCACCGGTCATGTGGTTCGGGTGGTTCCGCCCGGACATTCTGGTTGAATACCGGCAACTGTTCTGGGAAGGCATGCTGGTCACCGTCGGCATGACCGTGGCCTGCATTCTCATGGGCTGCACGCTGGGCTTGTTGATTGCGCTGGCGCGCCTGGCCCATGCCCGGCATCAGCCCTGGAAATCATTTTGCAAATACCTGCTGCGCTGGCCTTCCACGGTTTACGTGAGCTTTTTTCGCGGCACGCCGCTATTCGTGCAGATTCTGCTGATGCACTTTGCCGTCATGCCGCTGCTGGTTCACCCGGCAAACGGCCTGCTGATCTCCGGCGAGCTGGCCCGCGAACTCAAGCAAAGCCACGGCGCGCTGCTCTCCGGCGTGGCCGCGCTCACGCTCAATTCAGCCGCCTACATTTCTGAAGTTTTTCGCGCCGGCATTCAGTCCATCACGCGCGGCCAGCGCTTTGCCGGCATGTCGCTGGGCATGACGCCCGCGCAAGTCATGCGCTACGTTGTGCTGCCGCAAGCCTTTCGCCGCATGCTGCCGCCGCTGGGCAACAACATGATTGCCTTGCTGAAAGACACCTCGCTCGTTTCAGCCATCGGCCTGGCCGAACTGGCCTACGCCGCCCGCACCGTGGCCGGAGCCTATGGCCGCTACTGGGAGCCTTATTTGGCCGTGGCGCTGATTTACTGGCTGATGACTTTCGTGCTGACTTTGGGGCTGCGCAAGCTGGAAACGCATTTGGGGCGCAGCGAGCAGGGGTAACAAACATTCGCTAAAATTTGTTTATCTTATGCCAGACAAACAGGACAGGGTGACTGAATGATGCAAAATACAGAGGCAGCATGGAAGGGTTTGCTTAATGACAAACGCCGTAAGCCGAAAAAAGGGAATGATCAAGACACTCGAGAAACTAGAACAGAAATAGAGAGAGACTATGATCGAATCTTATTTTCAACACCAGTTAGACGCCTCGCTGATAAAACACAGGTCTTCCCTCTTGATAAAAATGACAGTGTACGCACAAGATTGACGCACTCGCATGAAGTATCTAATCTTGCGAGAAGTGTCGGAACAGCCTTGGTATTTGTTAAAGGCAAAAAAGGCAACCAAATTGCCTGTGGCGTTAAGCAGTCCCAAAGAAATATTCCTGCACTGCTTGCTGCGATTGGTCTTGCGCATGACCTTGGAAATCCGCCATTTGGACATCAGGGTGAATTTGCTATACGTGCCTGGTTCCGTAAGAATGAGAATGCCGCATTGCCAGTAGTTCAGGCGCATCTAAATACAAAGGAATACAAAAAATATGAACAATATAAACAAGATTTTCTTCAGTTTGAGGGAAATGCACAGGCTTTTAGATTGGTAACTAGACTCCAAATTATTAGCGACGACTTTGGGCTGGATCTCACTTATGCAACATTGGCAGCACTATTGAAATACCCTACGAAATCCAACTGCGTAAACAAAGAAAAAGCATCTTTGAAGAAACATGGTTTTTTTGCAGCTGAGCAGCATATTGTAGAAGAAGTTCGTAAAGAAACAGGATTATCCGAAGGGCAACGTCATGCTCTTACATATATCATGGAGGCTTGCGATGACATTGCATATTCTGTTCTTGATGCTGAGGACACCATAAAAAAAGGATTGGCTTCCTTCTGCGATTTGATGGATCATATGCTGACCAATTCTCGTGGCAACGATTTTATAAAAAAAATTATAGACATCAGCTTTAAAAAATATAGAGAATATCAAAAGATAGACTTATCTGCAGTAGAATTAAATGATATATCTATGCAGCGCTTTAGAGTTTTCGCCATACATGAAATGATATTGGAATCCATAGCTGCCTTTAGAAAACATGAAACCGCCATCCTTGAAAATGAATTTAATGCCTCCTTGCTATCAGAAGAAAGTGATGCGGGAAAGCTGTATGGAGCATTAAAAAATTTTTCAAATACGCGTGCTTACCAACATTATTCTGTGCTGGAGGCAGAGCTGGCAGGGTATAATGCTATTATTGGTTTAATGGACTTTTTCTGGGTGGCGATCAAAGATCGCGAAAGACCAGAAGATCCAAAATCAAGGCGGTGTTCTCCATTTACCAGGTACGTTTACAAAAAAATATCTGAAAATTATCGAAGGATATTTGAAAATCCTACAAAGAAAGACAAGAAGCTGCCTCTTTGGTATCGTGAGTGTCTACTTCTAACTGATATGATATCAGGAATGACCGACTCATTCGCAATCGAGCTTTATAGAGATTTATCAAAAATAAAAGGGGATTTTAATGTCCACAATTTCCTTTCAACAACTTTCCGTAAATAAATTAAGGATCGAGCATAATGTATGCGAATATATCCGCAGGTCAAAAGAACGCCGTCCTGCCTTGCACTATATACTAAACTTAATAAGAAGTAATTTGCCGGATAGCGTAATATTTGGCGGTATCGCTAGAGATTTTTCGATAATAAGATCCATATTCACTTCGCCATCTGATATTGATATAGTTGCCAATGCAGCAAATGACGAGATTGAGTGCGTAATACGAGATTTTTCTCCAAATCAGAATAAGTTTGGAGGATTTAGATTCTTGTTTCATGGTTTTGTGTTTGATATATGGCCTTTATCGGAAACATGGGCTTTTCGGTCGGATGATTGGAAGTACATGCACCCCAAAAAAGATAATTATGATCTATTGGATTTACTTGAGACAACTTTTTTTAATATGGATTCCATCATTTTTCATCTGACAAAAAAAAAGCTTTTTAGCTCGAAGGCGTTTAATGACTGGATTATTAATTTTGTTATGGATATAAATTTTATAGATAATCCGAATCCAAGAGGGATGGCAAGGCGCGCAATGAAAAGAGTTATAAGATATGGGTTTCCATTATCTTATAGGCTTGCTGAATATGTCTATAAATATTCAATAAATATGAAATTAAGTCAGATTGAAAATCTACTGCTAAAGCATATATATTGCTATCTAAAAACGGGCGGTAGCAATGATGTTTTTGTATTTAATCCACAACTTAATCTTGAATTATAAATACCTCAATATATAGATTGTTTGTTTAATTTTCTTTCAGCATTGTTAGCGGTAGTTGCTGCACCATCGCCCTTTCCTTTTCCATTAACCGCCCCCGCTTCACCGCCTCCAGATAAGCGGGCGCCGCCGCGTGCGGATCGCGGCCCAGTGCGCGGACCACGCAGATGCCGCTGGCGCCGGTTTGGGCGGCGGCAGCGGCTTGTTCGGGGGTGAGGATGCCGCCGATGGCGGTGACGGGGCGGCCTGCGGCGGCCACCCAGAAGGCGAGGTTGCCCAGGCCTTGCGGGCGCCAGGGCATGTTTTTGGTGGTGGTGGGCCAGATGGGGCCGCAGGCAATGTAGGCGGGGGCGAGGCTGCGGGCGCGGGCCAGCTCCCACAGGCTGTGACTGCTGATGCCCAAGGGCAGGCCGCTGGCGGCCAGGCCCTGGCGCTGTTCGGTGGTGAGGGCGGCGAGGTCTTCCTGGCCCAGGTGCAGGCCGGTGCGGGCGGCGTGTTCGGGGTGTGCGCTGATGAGCTGGCGGGCCAGTTGCCAGTGGTCGTTGATGAACAGGCGCGCGCCGGCCCGGGCGCAGGCGGCCATGCCTTGGGCGAGGGTGTCGCGCAGGGCGGCGCGCCAGGCTTCGTCGGGCGCGGGCGGGGTTTTGATGCGCAGTTGCAGGGTGGGCACGCCAGCGGCCAGGGCTGCTTGCAGGGCGGGGGCGTTGTCCACGATGGCGTAAAGGCCGATGTCCGGCGGGTTGGGCTGATGGCCGCTGGCGGGCTGAAAGAGGCTGGCGGCCGCTTCGGCTTGCAAGGCGGCGCTGAAGGCCCGGGCGGGGTCTTCGTGGCCGAAGGTGAGCAGCGGCATGTAGCGCGGCCCGCTGGCAAAGCCGGGGGCGGCGGCGGCGGGGCCTGCGCCTTGCCCGGCAGCGTAGCCGTGGGCGATGGCGTGGGCGGTGGCGGCTTTGGCGAGCACGAGGGCATCGGCCGCCACGAAGCCCAGCGCCAGGGCGCTGGCGGCGCTGCTGGCGAAGGTGCAGCCGGTGCCGTGGGTGTGGCGGGCTTGGCGCAGGCGCGGCAGGGCCAGCCAGCCGCTGGCGTGGGGGGTGTCCATCCAGTCCAGCGCCCAGCCGGGCCATTCGTCTGGCGCGGCGGGTGCGGCCAGGCCGCCGTTTTCATCGGCTGCCAGGGCGTCGCCGCCGGTCACGCAGACGGCTTGTGCGCCCATGTCGAGCAGGCGGCGGGCGTGGCGCGCGGCGGCGGCCATGCTGCGCGGGCGGTCTGGGCCGCTTTCGCCGCACAGGCGGGCGGCTTCGGCGGCGTTGGGGGTGATGAGCGTGGCGCGGGGCACGAGCAGCTCGCAATAGGCGCGCAGCACGGCGTCACTGGCAAAGGCCGCGCCGGTGCTGGCGCCGAGCACGGGGTCGATCACCAGGGCCACGGGCGCGCGCTGGCGCAGGGCATCTACCCAGCGGGCCACGGTTTGCACGTTTTCCACGCTGCCCAGCAGGCCGGTTTTGATGGCGGCGGGCGGCATGTCGCCTGCCAGCGCGGCCAGTTGGGTCTCCAGCTCTTGTGCAGGCAGGGGGGTGACGCGGGTAACGGCCTGCGAGTTCTGCGCCGTGACGGCGGCCACCACCGGGCACAGGTGCACGCCGAAAGCGAGCGCCGCGCGCTGGTCGGCTGCCAGGCCCGCGCCGCCGCCGCTGTCGTTGCCGGCGATGCTCCAGAGGATGGGTTTGCGGGCGGGTTCGCGGCCGGGTTCGTGGGCGGGTTCGCAATCCGCTTCGCGGCCAGATTCATGTGTGGATTCAGTCATGGCCGGGCAAGTTAGCACACCAGGCTCGCCAGACGGCGCAGCCGCCAGGCGCGATCAAAACGGTCACAAGCCGCCGAACGCCGCTTCAAGGCACGCAAGAGGCTCGCGCCTCATCTGCCAGCGCGAGGGAAAGCGAGCTGATTTCTGCCGGGCAAGGCGTTGGGCCTCGCTTATTCTCGCTCCTTCATTCATAGCATGATGTCCTAGTGGAAATTGCGCAAGAAGGCATTCAGGCCCCCTTGAATTCGCTCCTGTTTTTGATGCCATCTGCATGGCCCAGCGAGGCATTTGCCAGGCCGCAGGGTGCCTGAGTCCGCGCTTTTCTCGTCCGCAGACAAACCGTGAACAAGTTCTCAGGGTTTCATCCACTTTCCCTTCGTGCTGCAACGCATCAAAATCGCCGCGTTCCGAAAAAAACTCGCAAAAAGGAAAAAACGACATGAAGAAGATCACCGCCATCATCAAGCCCTTCAAGCTGGAAGAAGTGCGCGAAGAGCTGGCCGATGTGGGCGTGACGGGCCTGACGGTCACGGAAGTCAAGGGCTTTGGCCGCCAGAAGGGCCATACCGAGCTGTACCGGGGCGCTGAATACGTGGTGGACTTTCTGCCCAAAGTGCGCATTGACGTGGTGGTGGCCGACGATTTGGTGGACCGCTGCGTGGACGCCATCCTCAAGTCCGCGCGCACCGGCAAGATTGGCGACGGCAAGATCTTCATCTCGAACGTGGAGCGCGTGGTGCGCATCCGCACAGGCGAGGAGGATGAAGCGGCCATCTGACCCCGGCCCCAGGCTCCGCCCGCCAGCCGTTTCTCCAAACCGCGCGCAATGCGCAAACAACCGCCTCACCCGGCGTTTTTTTACGCCTGCGGCAAGGCGGCGCAAGGCTGAAAAGCCGCTTTCACCCGGAAACGGAAAGCCAGGCCCCAAACCGCCGCACCCCGCACGCATCCCGCCCGCACTCCGCCCGCATCCGCGCGCTGGCCCTGCGGGCGGGCGTGAGCAGGCCCTCATGGGAGGGCGGATTCGGAGAAACCGGCTGGCCCGCGTTGCGCCCTGCCCCCGGCCTTGCCTTCATGTCTTTTCGCCTCTTGGGGCAGTCCATGAAGAATGCCTGACCGCATCAAAAACAGGAGCTGATTTCGGGGCATGAAAATGGCTCTTGCGCTCATTCCACTAGGACCTAACGCTATGGTTTGAGGAGCAAAATTCTTGCGAAGCAAAAGCTGCCCGCCTTCCCTGGCCGCCCTCTCGAGCTGCCGGCCCTGACCGCTCACCGCGCCCGGCTGAACAGGCCGATGCCCGCCAGCACCAGCGCCGTGCCCGCTGCCAGCCAGGGGGTGAAAGGCTCGTCCAGAATGAGCACGCCCATGCCAATGGTGGCCAGCGGGCCGATCAGGCCGATTTGCGCCGCCAGGCTGGCGCCCAGGCGCTCCACCGCCATCATTTGCAGCAGCACGGGCACGGCAGTGCACAGCGTGGCGTTCAAAACCGAGAGCCACAGCACCGGCGCGGGCACGGCGGCCGCAGCCAGCGGGCGCGTGATCAGAAAGTGGCCGATGCAGCACAGGCAGGCCACCACCGTGGCCAGCCCCACCAGGCGCATGGCGCCCAGGCGGCGCACGAATTCGCCGCTGAAAAACAGATAGGTGGCGTAGCTGGCCGTGCCCGCCAGCACCAGCGCCGCGCCCAGCGCCGTGCCCGCCGTGTGGGGCAGCTGCATCTCGCGCCCGAACACCAGCAAAGCGCCGCTGTAGCTCACCGCCACCGCCAGCCAGTGCCGGCGCGTGGGCCGCTGGCCGCGCAGCGCCCAGGCCAGCGCCATCACCAGCGTGGGCGTGAGATACAGAATGAGCCGCTCCAGGCTGGCGCTGATGTATTGCAGCCCCAGAAAGTCCAGCAGGCTCGACAGGTAATAGCCCGACACCCCCAGCCCCAGCACGCCCAGCCAGTCGCGCCCCTTGAGCGCGGGCCGCCCGCGCCCGGCCCACCAGGCCATGACGGCAAAAAAGGGCAGCGCCAGCAGCATGCGGTACATCAGCAGCGTGACCGCATCCGCCCCGTGCCGGTAGGCGAGCTTGACCACGATGGCCTTGCCGCTGAAGGCAAACGCGCCCAGCACGGCCAGCGTCATGCCCAGGCCCAGGCTGGCAGGCGGCGCCGCTGAAGCGGCAGAGGAAGAAGCAGGCGTGTTTTCAGACATGGCGGCAACAGGGCGGGCAGGCGGCGGGCGGCCGGGGCTGGCTCCGGCGGCTCATTGCACCTCGGCGATCAGCTCGATTTCCACGCAGGCGTCCAGCGGCAGCCGGGCCACGCCAACGGCGCTGCGGGCATGCGCGCCACGCTCGCCAAACACTTCCATCATCAGCTCGCTGGCCCCGTTGGTGACCAAGTGCTGCTCCACAAAGCCCGGGGCCGAGCTGACGAAGCTGACGAGCTTGACAATGCGGCGCACCTTCTCCAGCCCGCCAGCGGCCGCATGCAGCGTGCCCAGCAGATCAATGCCAATGCCGCGCGCAGCGGCCTGGCCCTCTTGCGTGCTGATGCCTGCGCCAAGCTGGCCCGTCCACACCGCGCCGTTGCGGCGGGCGATATGGCCAGACAAATAAACCAGATTCCCCGTGCGCACAAAAGGCAGGTAAGCGGCGGCTGGCGCGCTGACGGCGGGCAAGGCAATGCCCAGGCGGGCGAGATTTTCCTGTGGCGTCATGGTGTCGTTCCTTTCCTGTGAATGATGACAAAGACGGCGCAGTATGACCGCCCCCATTGCTGCTTCATCGCTGCTTCATTGCTGCGTCATTGCCGCCCGCAGGCATGACAAACGCCGCGCGCGCCGGAAAAACCGCGCCAGCGCAAGACAATCCGCCCTTTCCACCTTCTCGCGCCGCCCCGCCGCCCGCCCATGCCCGCCCCCGCGCAGCACATCCACTCGCCCGCCAACCCTCTTTTCAAAGACCTGCGCCGCCTGGCGCAAGGCAGCGCCGCCAGCCGCAAGCAAGGCCGCGCCTGGCTCGAAGGCGACCACCTGGCCCGCGCCGCCCGCGCGCGCCAGGTGCGCCCGGCGCTGGCCGTGTTCGCCGAAAGCAGCTGGCAGCAAAGCGCGCACGAATGGGCTGGCCTGGCGCGCCAGAACATCGTGCTGGCCGACCCGCTCTTTGCCGCCCTGAGCGCCCTGCCATCGCCCGCCCGCATGGGCATCGTCATCGAACTGCCCCTGCCCGCGCAACCCGCCCGCTTCGCGCCCGGCGCGCCCACCCTCGTGCTCGACCGCGTGCAAGACGCAGGCAACACCGGCTCCATGCTCCGCAGCGCCGCCGCCTTCGGCTTCACCCAAGTGCTGGCCCTGCAAGGCACCGCCGCCCTCTGGGGGCCGAAAGTAGTGCGCGCGGGCATGGGCGCGCACTTCGCGCTGCACCTGTTCGAGGGCCTGCAGCCCGAAGACATCGAACAGCTGGCCGTGCCCCTGCTGGCCACCAGCTCGCACCAGGGCCAGTGGCTGCACCGCGCTGCCCTGCCCTGGCCCTGCGCCTGGCTCATGGGCCACGAAGGCCAGGGCGTCAGCGCCGCGCTCGCCCGCCAGGCCAGCGCCCACATCCGCATCACCCAGCCCGGCGGCGAAGAATCGCTGAACGTGGCCGCCGCCGCCGCCATCTGCCTGCACGCCAGCGCCGCTGGCCGCGAGACGGGCGAATGAGCGAACGCCCCACAGTTATTTCGCTCCTACATCAATAGCAAAGCGTCCTAGTAGAAACTGCGCTGAATGGCGCTTTAACCCCCTCGAATTCGCTCCTTTTTTGAGATACAGGGGCGAGGGTGACGCTGTGGAACCTGCTTGCAATCCGTCCGCGAATGCAGAAAGTGTGGATTTGGGCGCGGCCCCGGACGCTCTGCGGCGTTGCAAACCCTCGATGGGCCGCAAGGCCCGTCTGCGGTTTGTGTTTTGCAGCCCATCTCGATTCCCAGGCTTTCGCCCCTCGCGGCCAGATCGTGAACAGCCCTCCAGTTTCAGGCCAACCCTTTTTCTCTCCGTTCTTTTTCGCGCTTGACCGAAAATCCACATTCCGTATTTCGGCAGGATACGCATGCGAATTCATCCACCAAAATCCGAGGCGTTATCCTGATGACAGGATTCCTCATGCGGGACTATTTGGATGCGGGCTATCAGGGTTTATCGTGCGGAATGAGTTGGGCGCAGTATAGACGGATTGCTTTCACTAAAAGGTATAACGCCGGGTATGATGCAAGTACACATAGCATTCCGGTTCCACCGAGATGTAGTGTCTCGGCGCTAAAAAGGAGTGCCTTGAACCAGACAATTGTCCCTGTGAGAAGCATCAAATACCAAATGAGGAATGATGAGAAATAGGATCTTTTCTTGCAGTACGGGCAGATAATGCGGCGGGGCACTCGCGAATGAGGGGTCAAGGGCCATCCGGGTTCATAATCCAAAGACCAAAAAAGCCATACGCGCAACGGAAATTCAATGTTGAAAGAACAAAAGGGGCATTTCTTTTTGATCATTCGGGCAGACCTTGAGGTTCAGATACGGGCAAATGATTTTGCCAGCACGGCCAGACGCTGAACGGTTTTTTTAAACAAACATGAAAAGCCCTCCCCAGGCTGCACGGTTTGGCGGGCCGGGCCGCCGCTGAACAGCGCAGCGCATGAAAAAGCGCCCTGCAAGCTGCACATTCCGCTCTTTTTGAGAGCAAATTCAAGGCCAGTTACCGCGCTGACCTGCTGGCCGTAGCGCAAGGCCAGCCGCCTTCGCCCCGCTGGCCGCAGGTGTTTGTTCCGCTGGC